>SMVB01331354.1_pt1 | contig 10802 bp, 11 predicted proteins | sample 2456461 | NCBI WGS metagenome assembly SMVB01 (sample SAMN11095934, study PRJNA526329) | marine sediment metagenome | biome: Marine sediment; feature: Surficial sediment; material: Deep marine sediment; isolation source: Hadal surficial sediment | place: Pacific Ocean | collected 2014-05 | depth...
TCGCTGGCGGCGATCCGCGACAAAGTTCAGGACCTGACCGCCCGTCACCGTGTGCTGGTCGTCAAGCCCATTATCGTCCGCAAGCAGCTCATCAAGCTCGCCGCCAGGCACGGCGCCGTCGTGAGCCGCCGCCTGAGCCCGAAGAAGGGCGACCTGCTGGACCTCTTCGACGACCTGGTCTACTTCACGCGTGTCTTTCCGCACCGGAACCTGACGCTCGAGGTTCTGCTCATCGATATCGAAGAATGGCGGTACCCGGGGCATGGACGCCGTCGCTTTCGACGCAAGAACGACCACATCGTCGCCGACCAGAAGCTGCTCAAGATCCACGCCACCCATCGGTTTCGCACCGCCAGTGATTTGCTCGGGTTGATTCCTGGCAGCCTCGAGGAGCCGTTTCACACCGGACAGCTGGCCGAGGCGATGTCTATCGCACGCTCTAAGGCGCGGCAGATCGCCTACTGCCTACGCAAGACCGCGGCCTTAAGGGAATGCGGCAAAGTGGTCAATGCGCGGCTATACCGCCGTGCCGCCTAGAGCTGGCAGTACCTCCCGCAGGCGTTCCACCGGCAGTCCCACGACGTTGGCGAAGGACCCCGAGATTTCCCGCACAAGCGCGTCCCCATGCTCCTGGATCGCATACGCGCCGGCCTTGTCCAGCACGTCGACCCGGTCAAGGTAGTCCCGGATCTGCTGCGCCGTGAGCCGGCGAAACGTAACACGCGTCGTTTCGGCAAAGACCGTGAGCTCGCCGGTCGATCGGTGCACCAGGCACACGCCCGTCGTGACCTGGTGAGTCTTTCCGGCCAGTTCGCCCAGCATTGCCGCGGCGGCGTTCGTGTCAGCGGGCTTGCCGAAGTGTCGATCCCCGAGCACCACCACAGTATCGGCGCCGATGACCGTGGCGTCCGTGTGCGAGTCGGCGACCGAGATCGCCTTCCGGCACGCGTTGGTGACCGCGACGTCGAAGGTCGTCAGGGGACCCCCCACCACTTCCTGGACCGTGCTGGCGACGATCTCGAATGTCACGCCCATGCTGCTCAGCAGCTCGGCGCGACGCGGGGATGCGGATGCGAGGATGATTGCCACGTTGCCGATGCTACCCCCGATGTAACATGTGTGAACAGATGCCTACCGCCCTGCCCTTTACATCCCCCTGGCTGCTCGCGCCGATGGAAGGCGTGACCGAGCCTTGCTTTCGCGACGTCGTGCTGGAGCGGCATGACCCGCGCGATCTCGGCGGCGCGTTCACGGAGTTCGTCCGGGTCAGCGGAACGCCGATCCCCAAATGGAAGATGACCGAGCATCTCGGGCCGCGGCGGTTCGTGCAGCCGGTGGGGTTGCAGCTCATGGGCAGCGACCCGGGGCCGATGGCGGCGTCAGCGGACGCGGCGATCTGCGCGGGTGCGCCGCTGGTCGATATCAACTTCGGATGTCCCTCAAAGGGTGCGTACAAGGACTGCGCCGGGTCGGCGCTGCTCGACCACCCCGACCGCATCGAGACGCTCGTGCACGACTGCGTGGCGGCGGCAGGCGGGCGGGTCCCGGTGACGGCGAAGATACGCAGCGGCATCCGCGAGGACACGCTGCTGGAGGATATTGCCAGGGCAGCAGAAGCCGGCGGTGCAGCGATGATCACCGTGCACTGCCGGACCAAGGAAGAGCGTTACCGGGACTGCGCCGATTGGAACCGGATCGCGCGTACGGTCGCGGCCGTAAACGTACCGGTGTGTGGGAACGGCAGCGTCCAGACACACGCGGACCTGGAGCGTATGCGCCGCGAAACCGGCTGCCAGTACACGATGGTCGGCCGGGCGGCGCTCGGCAACCCGTGGATCTTCAGCGGGCGGCAGGTCTCGGCGGCGGAGGCTGCGCGGTTCCTGCTGGACTACACCGAGACACTTCGCGACCGTAGTAACTTTAACGAGAACCGCACTATCGGCCGCACGAAGAAACTGCTTTCGTTCTGGACGGCCGGCGGGCTGTTCGCCGACGCCGCAGTGAAGGAACGGTGGCTGCGAGAGAAGGAGCCCGATCGGCTCTGGGCGTGGCTCGAAGAGCAAGCAAGCAGTGGTCCGGCGCTCGTGGTCTGATGTTGGACATGACTCGACAACGCAACCTCGCGCTACGACGCCTCCTCGCGTTCCTCGTCGACTACGGCGTCATGGTCCTCTTTGTCGCCGTCGTCTCGGGCGCGGGCTTCGCGATCCGGTCGCAACTCGGCGTGACGTCGTCGATGCCGACGACGTTCCAGCAGAAACTGCTCGCCGAGGCGCTCGTTTTCGCGGGGGTAATACTCCCGATCATGCTCTACTTCGCCGTCTCGGAGTCATCGCGGTGGCAGGCGACGATCGGCAAGCGGGTGCTGCGATTGCAGGTCACCGACGACCACGGCGGCCGCCCTCGGCTGCTGCGCACCCTGTTGCGGGCCGTGGTGAAGTTCGCCCCGTGGGAGTTGGCGCACACCGGCATCTGGCATGTGCCAGGCACGCCGTTCGTCTCGGAGCCGGGGGCGTTCAGCTGGGTAACCTGGATTGCGGCGCTGCTGCTCGCCCTCTGGTGGTTTGCGTCGATCTGGATCGGCGACGGACGCACGCCGTACGACCGTATCGCGGGGACAGTGGTGACGAGAGTTTCTTAGGGATCAGGACCGCTGCATCCGGCAGCGGACGCCCCGTTTCTCCAGGTACTCCTCGACTCGTTCCCGGCACCCGTCGGCACGACCCACGAACTCGGGCGGGCAGATCCCCTTTTGTGAGTAGTCGCCGTCGAGCACCATTCGCGCGACCGCCGTACAGGTGTACCCCGTCGTTCTTGCCATGGAGAGGGTCCCGGTCGCGGCGTCGTATTCGTCGTAGAGGTCGTAGGTGTAGGACGCAGGTTGCCCGTCTTCGACGCCGGAGATGACCAGCCGCATGACCGTGAGGTCGGCCTCGCCGGGTTCGTACCTCCATTGCGACGCGAGCAGCGACGCGGTCACGTCGATCGGCCGCACCGAGGCGCCCTTCACCTGGATGGGGGTCAAGCTGAGGAATCCCGCATCCATCAAGCTGCGCATCGCGTGGGCGTGTCCGGGATAGCGCAGCGTCTTCTCGAGCATGTCGGGGATCTCCATGGTGCGGATCAGGGTTCTGAGTCCGTCGGAGTTAAGGCATGCCAGTGAGCCGACCTGATCGACCTCGATCGTCGCTGATTCGGAGAGCATCGGCCTGACGACCACCTTCCCGTTCTCGACCATCTTTGCTGAGCCGGCGTATTCCTCCAGAACCTCGAGGACGGGAAACGGCGACTTGTATTCGAAGGGCGCGTCCCTCGCCTTTGGAATGCCGCCGACATAGCACTCGTAGCGGGTGACCTTCATCTTCTGAGTGTGATCGCCGAGAATGATGTTGGCCAAGCCTGGTGCCACGCCGCAGTCCACGACGGCGGTGACGCCCTTCTCCTTCGCCAGGCCGTCCAGGCCGAACGGATCCTCGGGGAAGTACGAGATGTCCACGACGTTCTTGCCCGCGCCAACGACGCCTTCGAGCATGGCGTATCCGATGGAACAGGGCACCGCGCCGATGACGAGGTCCGCGTCTTGGACGGCCCGTGTGACACCTTCGGCCGTGGAGAGGTCCTCGACCCGGGTCTGGATCGGATGTTCCCGGGCAAGGCGCTCCAAGGCTTCCTGGTCGACGTCGACCGAGATGACCTCACAGTCGGGGGCCTTGCACAGATCGATGGCCATGTGCCTTCCCACTGCCCCGCAGCCCAGGACAACAACTCGGTTCATGATCGTCACTCTTTGTTTCCAGCTTGCGGTTCGCGGCGCACGAGGAGCCGGTACGCCGGCCAGGCTACCGCGACCATGATCGCGGCGTAGGCAGCGGTCTCGATCTCGAGAAATACCTGGAACAAGCCGAGAAGCAACCACCCGGCAAGACATGCCCATGTGCTCCAGGGGTGACCCCAAGCCCGGTACGGGCGATCCGTGTCCGGCTGACGCACGCGCAGGATGACGACGCCCGCGATCACCAGCACGTACAGGAACAGGTAGAAGAACACGATGAGGTGCAGCAGGAACTCGAACCCGCTGATCATGATCAGGCCGACCGCAACGCCCCAGGACAGCAGCACTGCAAAGGTCGGATTACCACCCTTGGAGATCCCCCCGGCGCGCTTGACGGCCAGGCCATCGACCGCAAGCGCTTGAAGGATGCGGGGCGTGCTCATGTACAGCAGGTTCTGATGGGCCATCAGGATCACGATCGCCGCCACCAGCACGATCGTCGACGCCAGCGGTGAGACGGCCATCTCCAGGGCGCCGGCCAATGCCAGTTTGTGGCCGGCCAGGCTGCTCAGGGGCACCGTCCAGGCCAGCGCCGCCATCAGGAGTGTGTAAAGAAGGATGACGATGATCACCCCCTTGATGCTGGCGCGCACGACAGCCCGACAGTCGGCGAGAGCTTTGATCTGATCCAACTCACGACCATGGGCGCCACCTTCACGGGCACGTTCGACCTCGTCAGCGCCGTCGATCTGCCCGGCAACCTGGCGATCCAGTCGACGATCGAACCCGCATCGGGCGGGCACGGCGAGACGTTCCTGGTGACGATCATCACCGCATGCCCCGCTGACCTCGATGGCGATGGCGACGTGGACATAGACGACTTCCTTGACCTGCTCGCCGCATGGGGCCCCTGCCCGTAAGGACCAGACATCCCACGAGCGCATCGCCCCCTGACCCGACCGGGCCCGGGGGCGATTTCTTTGAGTGACGCAGAACTCGTCCGGACACCGGGGGTTGACATCGATGGTGTCGGCATCCTCGACCGGCTGTCTTCCTTATGCGTGTGGCTCATGTCGGCGACTGTATGACGAAAATCAATCCGAGACTCGCCGTCGCGTCATAACCACCGGAGGTAGCCAACTACGAGCAGGACCGACCCCGCTGCAATGGCCATTGCAGCCCACGTGCATCGACGGTGCACGTGCAACGGCAGCGGGCCACGCAGGGCACGACTGCTGTTGGTCAGCACGCCAATCGTGAGCGTGGCACCGGTGACCATACACGCGGCGCCCACGAGCGACGCGACGGTGTTCAGCCACGTCGGCAACATGTCTTGCTCAATCAGCTCGAACATGACCACGACGTACACCGCGCAGCCGAGCACGATCAGGGAACGCCACAACAGCGGCCGGCCCGACACCGGCTCGCTGACGAAGCTGCCCGTGTAGTGCCGATCAAACTCCGTACCGCACTCCGGGCAGCAATCGCCGACGCCGCCGTGAAGGTCGTGTCCGCACTTCCGGCAATACACGTCAGGGCACCTCTGGGTCCGTCAGGTCGACGGTGATCAACCGCGGTACGATCGGTTCCTCGTCGAACGGCGGCGGGTTCGGTGCCCGGCGTGTCGCGTAACAGTGGCCGTAACGCGCCGGGTCCGAGTAGTGGCCACCACACCACAGACAGGTCACCAGGTCGTCGGTCCCCTGTTCGCTGCAACATTCGGCGCACGCTTCGGCCGCCGCCAGGGCGTCCGCGTCTGCACACGAGCCGTTCTCCCATCCAGGCAGAGCACCGGGGCACCACGTCGCGGCGCATTGATCCTTGCACCCAGCGACAAGGCTGTACACGTCATTGCCACAGAATGCCGCGCTGGCGATGCAAGTGAATCCGACGATGGGCACCCAAACCACACTCTCGGCGTCCGGTTCGTCCGGTGCGAATGATTCCTCGACGGTGCGGAGTTCGTTGGCGATCAGTTGAGCTTCGGCCGGGAAGACGGCTGCGAACATGTACATTTCGCTGGGTTGGGTGTGCCCGCCAAGTACGGCGGTTGCGAGAGCGATGGTTGCGAGCATGACAAGAGCTCCTTTCTTGTTGGTGTGTTCTGTCATGCCGTGCAATCTATGGCCCATCATCGCGGAATCTGTAAAGCCTGCGCTTTTGTCTTCGGGCGGCATTATGCAGCCGCGATGGCGTCCGGTGCCGATGTCGTCCTCAGAGGGACCAGCCGGAGAACCGACAAATGAAATCCAAGCTCGTCATCGTGGCCCTGCTCGTGTTCGCTGCTGTCGGCACGGAGTGAATTCCTGCCAATTCCACCTTCGTCAAACTGTCCGGCGCGGTATGCTGCGGCTGGCCCAAGCCGCTCATCCGAACGGGACCCCGGATCGGCCGACCGACCCAGTTCCAGAAGTCTGAAACGGCGGACACCCACATACAGGTGATAGCCCGGCTCCCACTCACCCTCGATTGCAGCCCGCCGCGCGATGTCCACAGCCTTCGACCGTAATCGGTCCGCATCGATGTGGCGGCCAGTGCGCCAGTAAAGATGCTCCAAGTCTAGAAGCGACATTACGACATCTCGGCCGAGCGGATTCGCCATCTGTTTGTAAGTGGATAACGAAAACTCTGCACAATCAATCGCGCCGTCGAATCGCGTGACCGGATTGGACAGGCACTTTCCCGCTCAGATCACCGTTCCTGAAAGCGCGAAGGGTGGTCGCGGGACGAGGGTGTGTGTCCACGGTCCGCCGCTACCGATCACTCGCCGTCAAAGTCGGCGGTCTCGACGATCTGCCACACTTGCGAAACACCACCCAGCGACCCATGGTCGACCCGGGCCGTGCCTTCGATGAACCATACGAACACCTGGCCTGCGGGCGATTGGTTGCGCCAGAGAATGTCGGACAGGCTGTCGCCATCGAGGTCTCCGATGCCCGCAACCTGCCAAACCTGCCCTACTGTTCCCGGTGATCCCTGGCCGATTCGCAGCGTGCCGTCCATGAGCCAGATGACCACCTGCCCGTTGTCTCTCCGCCACAGGATGTCGGCCGTGGACGTCGGCGTTGATGCGAGGCCGTCAAAGTCACCGATGCCGGCGATCTCCCAGACATTCGGGTCGACCGAGCCCGCGACGCCGCCGTCGACCCGAACCGTCCCTTCGATGAACCAGATGACAATCTGTCCGGTGTCCACCCGTTGCCAGAGAATGTCGGCGTAACCGTCGCCGTCAAAGTCGCCGACGCCAGCAATCTGCCAGACTTGTCCGACACTGCCGGGCGATCCCTGCCCAACTACGTCCGCGCCGTTTATGAGCCAGATATAGGATTGGCCATTGGTATGCCGCCAGAGGATGTCATCGCCGTTCAAGCCGTCAAAGTTTGCGATCCCTTCGATCATCCAATCGTGACTGAGGCCGCCGAGCGAGTCGCTGCCATCGAACTGCGTGCCGTTTATGTACCAGACGACGACCTGCCCGCTGTCCATGTGCCGCCAGAGGATGTCCGCGTGACTGTCGCCGTCAAAGTCTCCGACGCCGGCGATCTCCCAGTCCAGGCTTGCGCCCCCGGGTGAACCCGCACCGACCAGCTGCACTCCGTCCATCAGCCAGATGTACGCGGTCCCATCGTCATGGTGCCAGAGGATGTCGCGTGTTGTCCGCAGTGACGATGGTGTGAACGCATCTGCCTCATAGACGCCCATGTCCACGATGGGCGGGTCGCCGTTCCCGGTGTCGCGGTAGTTGACGGCGTCGACGAAACGGGGATTTCCGTCGAGATCCTCCACGACATCCAGCGGCACGGCTGTATTGTCCCCGGCGTCGATGCAGGGTGATCCGGGCGAGAGTCGGTAGTTGCCGTTGTCGGGATCGACGAACAACGGGTCGGCGTCGATGTTGCCGGTGCCGAGGTAGCCGCCCTGGACGTTGCTGTAGGTCACGACGAGAGCGGCAAAGCCGAAGAATTCATCTGGGCTGTCGTTCCACAGGATGCAGTTGGTCACCGTTGGGCTACTGCCGCCGTTGCGCATGGCACCGCCGTCGCCGCCGGCCGAGTTCTCGCTGAACGTGCAGTTGGTCAGGGTCGGGGAGCCGCCCACGTTGTACATCCCGCCGCCGCCGCCGTTCACAGCCGAGTTCCCGCTGAACCTGCAGTTGGTCAGGGTCGGACTGCCGCGGTTGCTGTACATCCCCCCGCCATTCTGATCGGCGGTGTTCCGCTCGAAGGTGCAGTCGGTCACCGTCAGATTGATGGCAATGGAGTTGGACATCCCACCGCCCACATTTGCCGAGTTCCCGCTGAACGTACAGCCAAGCACGGTCAGGTTGCCGCTGATGTTGAACATCCCGCCGCCGAGGTTGTTGGTCGAGTTCCCGCTGAACGTGCAGTTGATGACGGTCGGGCTGCCGCCCAGGTTGGACATCCCGCCGCCGTCAAAATCGGCGGTGTTCCCCTCGAACGTGCAGTTGGTCACCGTCGGGCTGCTAAAGTCGTTGAACATGCCGCCGCCGAGGCGGGCGGCCGTGTTTCCGCTGAAGGTGCAGTTGGTTACCGTCGGGCTACCGCGGTCGTTTAACATGCCGCCGCCGTGGTCGTCATCCCCCCCTCCGTTGGCGTTGCCACCGGTGATCACGAAGCCGCTGAGGACCGTGTCCGCCCCCTCGCCGCTGACGCACTGGACGACGTGGAAGTTGCCGGTGCCGTCGATGGTCGTGACCTCCGGCCCGTCGGAGCTGTGCAGGTTGACCGCCTTGCCGAGCAAGTCGATCGCCTCGAAGTAAGTGCCGGGGGCGACGACGATCTCGTCCGTGTCCACGGCGTTGTCGATGGCCGTCTGAATCGAACAGTATGGATCACCGACCGACCCGTCGCCACCGGGGCATTTGGCATCAACGTAGATGGTGTCAGCCTGGGCGGTCGAGACGGTCAGGACGGTCACGGCACAGATCAGGTTCTTCATGCGGCACCTCCCTGATGGAATTGTCTCACCGGAAATGGGCTGCGCCTAGCACTTCGCATTGGCTGAGCCATCAATTACTCCGGCAAACCGACGCTTGAGCCGAAGAGACCCACGCGCCGGGGGAGAAATACCAACGCCTTGTGTGTCATGCAAGCGTGACCACGCTGTTGCAGTGAAGAAACGTCTTTCTTGCGCGATGGAGGTACCTAGAACTACCGGGAATTACCTGACAGTGGTGCCGAAGTGGTGCAGCACACTCACCCTACATACTTCAAGTTCGCATTGTGCTTGCCTTGCGCTTGCCAGGTCGGTCGCGTTGTGACCGCGGAACTCATCCTCCGTCAAGGTGTCACTGAGGGGTGTCCACCCGCGTGAATTCCGCCGCTATCCGGGCCTCCAGGGCCCGAATCTCGCGCTCCACTGGGGATTGGGACGGTTGCCACGTGTAGAGCGCGCTGTTCACGCGCCGCTTCCCGTCTTTGCCTGTTGTCTCCGTGCTGACGAGGAACCCGAGCGTGATATAGTCGGACCCACCGTGGTGCTGATCTCCGCGGGGATCGCGGGCGCCGCCGTAGCGGGGATCATCGCGCCCCCAGCACAGACCTTCGATCTTCTCGCCGTGGTACCACGCACGGATGCCCCATTTGAGGATGCGGAGTGTATCGCGACCTGTCTCTTCGTCGTGCAACACATATAGGCGAAGTGATGGGATGGCGGATAAGTGGCGAATTCTACGACGTTTTTCTGCGAGTACGTCCCGTAGGGCCGCCGATGACCATTTCGAGCTAAGCGAGCCGGGTGCAGGGGAACCTGGTGCAACGTTCCCATCCTGCGTTCCTTTGTGGCTGGCTTCGTCGCTGGCTTCGTAGCCTCGTCTCTCGAGGGCCCTTCCTCGTCAGCCTTCGTCTCCGGTGACTGCAAGTAGAGCAGGTACGTAGAGGCGTAGGTCATGTCATAGGACAGGACGAAGTCGAACGTCCTTCGCGAACCATCCTGCGTGTCCAGCAAGACCAGTGTCTGGCCCGCACGTTTGTTCTTCGGCGTGGCCGTCCTTGAGTCCTCGAGCGGCGGCTTCTGCAGAGCGCTCACCCAACGCGAGTCACGGCTGATGCGCGGGTTCTGTCCGCGTTCAATGGAGAAGGTGAGGTCGCGTTCCGTCGACCACACACGAACGTTCCCATCGCCCCGGTCCGGACGCTCCTCCGCGGCCATCCAGGCTCCGTCGGCCGAGATGACCAGGTTGTGCAGGGTACGGAACTCCGAGTCGCCCCGGAGTGTCTGCGCCCGTTCCTGGGCCACTGCCAGCGGCGCGGTCGTGATCGTTGGGGAGGGAGGGGAGGCAACCGGCTCTTGATCGTCTGTCGTATTTTGCGCCGACGCGCCGACGGGAGAAGCGAGCAGTGCAACCAGAAGTGTCCAGTGAAGTACTGATGTGTTCCGCATTGTTCTTGCTCCGCGCTGGCCAGGTCGGTCGCGTTGCGACCGCTGAACTCACAGTATTGCCTCTGAGCGGCGAACATCAGGCGTGCTGCTCGATTTCGTCCAATGAGATTACACCGTCTACGGGATCGCCCGGTAACGGCCTTGTAACATGCTGCGGACGACGAGTCATCGCACTCGGCGGTACCCCGGACTGCGGCTCGGTTCGTGATAACCCCGAGCACTTTGACACCCCGAGCCTCTCGGGCTTCGACACCGATTCTAATTGCGAAGACGGTTGCGCCCTGGACCGGAAGCGGGCCGCGATCGGACAGCTTGAGACGTGGATCTCCAGCCAACAGAAGCGCCGGAAGCAGGCTTGAGTGGTGCAGAAGTGGTGCAGCCCTCACCGACCGATCTTGACATCCCGAAACACCGAACGCCGCAAACACTGATGTCTGCGGCGTTATCGGGAATGGGCCATACAGGATTTGAACCTGTGACCTCTTGTGTGTCATGCCGGCTGCAATCGGGTCCGATCCTGCGTTCCTGCACCGTAGACGCGGATTCGGGGGTTTGCAAGTGTTGCAGTTGCACGCATCTGTTGCAGTCCGGGGCCATGTTTCAGTCCAAGCCCCAGTCCGCGTCTTCA
>SMVB01231561.1_pt1 | contig 10801 bp, 8 predicted proteins | sample 2456461 | NCBI WGS metagenome assembly SMVB01 (sample SAMN11095934, study PRJNA526329) | marine sediment metagenome | biome: Marine sediment; feature: Surficial sediment; material: Deep marine sediment; isolation source: Hadal surficial sediment | place: Pacific Ocean | collected 2014-05 | depth 0-1...
GCCACCGGACTCTACTGACCGTCCGGGATGCACCTCACGTCGCGGCGTACATGGGCAAGCTCTCGATCAGGGCCGCCCCTTCGGTCCACAGCACCAAGCCGTGGGCCCGTCTACCGGCGCCGCCGCCCTACTCAGACGCTGCTCTACCCGCTGGTCCAACATCACCTCGAGACCTTCCTCGCACAGGCCACCGAGGTGGATCCCATGGAAGTCGGCGTCCCCTCATGCGTTGAGCGCGACTTCCGGGACCACGCTTCGCGCGGTGCCCCCTGCGCCGCATAACTAAAGGGCTCTGGGGGCTTAATCACTGGATTTTGAGTCCGGTGCGTCTACCGATTCCACCATCCCGGCGGGGACTGCAGCGGTAATGTACGAAAGGGCCAGGGCGCCGTACATGCTAAAGCGGCCCCTAACGGATGCTGGGCTTCAGTCCACCCGAGACGCTATCCACCGACGAACCACCTTCCTTCAGCGGCGGTCCCTCATCGTCACTTCGATGGCCCCGCCCGGATAGCCCGTGCCGTACTTTGTGGTGGCGTCCGAGGCGGAGACGAAACGGATGGATTCGATCGCGGAAGCACTTATTCGGCGGAGTTCATATAGTGCGCCACGGGGCGTCCCATTGACCACGACCCGCGCAAATACGGGTCCACCGATGCCTATAGTCCGGCCTCGGGTATCTGCTAGTAGCCAGCGCCTGTTAAGCGATTCGATCACCTCGTAAGCGCTGTCTCCCTGGCGTTCCTCAAGCTCGGCTCGGACGATCAGCCTCGAGTTCCCCCGGGCGGCCCGTGTCGCGGTTCCGCCCTCCTCGCCGAAGGGCGTGTCTGGAGACGAAGCACAGGCCGAGACTACGAGCGCCAGAACGAGTGATGCACAACGGTGGAAAGACATGACGGCCCTACTCTCGTGCGTGACTTCCAAGACCTACCGTATAACGGGGCTCGATTCGGGCCCTGTCAAGTATCAGCAGTGTGCGACTCCGTGGCCGCCGCGCTCAGGCTCGAGGGAAACCGGATTGCCGACGGCCTCGGAGAGGAAGTCGTGGTCCCTGACTTCGAGGGGCTCATGGCTCCAGGCGGCACCCGGGTTCTTGAAGAGTCCGACCAACTCCTTCTTCTTGGCGTCGACGCTGATGATGGGCAGCCCGCGCGCAGCGAAGTCTTCGCGGAGCTCGGCGATGTGCTCGAACTGGGCGTTGCGATCCTCGGGCGCAGTCTTGCACACCCGGGCGAGCCTGCACCGTCTGTCTCTACTCCAGCCGCAGATCCTCGGCGAGGCGCCACCGTTGCTGCAGGGCTCAGCGTTGGAGCAGCATGGAGCTTCCGCCGACGGGCTCGTAGCGATAACGGCAACATGAGGGGAGGGTAAGGGTCGTCCTAACGGTTTGGTCGCGCGGGGGAACTGTTGGGGCGGTGTATGGGTTCGGCAACAGATCGGTGCTACTTCAGGGCGCCGCGCGATGGGCTTGAAGGAGGGTGTCGTCTGGGCAGCTGAGTGGGGTCGAAACATGGAAAAAAAAAGGTCCGAGAGAATTTCCTTCCTCTGCTCCCGCCTGGCTTTGGCCACGGTGGCCGTAGCGGCATGCTCGGATGGGGTGCGACCGTCTGGGGGTGGGGGTGGAGGTGGAGAGGCCGAGCTTACCGCGCTGTGCGAAGAACTTCAGATGGGTCTCACCTCGGTGCTTCCGAAGGACGCAATTCCTGCGCTTTCAAACCCTAATTTTGTCTCGCCGGATCATAGGTATGCCGACTACCTGCTCCCCAGCGACCGTGTGATCGGGATCGAAATCGACGGCGAGTACTTGGCCTTTCCGCATAACGTCCTCTGGTGGCATGAGATCGTGAATATGAACGAGCTCGGCCTGGCGGTCACCTACTGCCCCTTCACCGGGTCCAGCATGGTCTTTCATCGCCAGAACATTGGCGGTGACGAATTCGGCGTATCTGGGTTTCTCTTCAAGAACAATCTGGTGATGTACGACCGCGTGGGTCCGAACTCGGACATAGAGGAGACCCTGTGGCCCCAGATGCTGGCAGAAGGGCGCTGCGGCACCTCGGAGCGTGATCGCTTGAAGATGTACCCGGCTCTGGAGATCGAGTGGGCCGACTGGGTGGCGCTCCATCCGGACACCCGGGTCGTGAGTGGCGAAACCGGGTTGGGGCGGGGCGGGAGGGCCTACACACTCTACCCGTATGGGGACTATGAAGTGGAGGACAACATAGCCACCCTACAGCCCCTCGAAGAGTTCGATGACCGGAGACCTCCGAAGGAGCGGGTGCTAGGAATCCCGTATAAAGATGGGGGCGGGATCGCCTTCCCCTTCGGCGCCCTCCGCAGCGTCGGCGACCTCGCGGCGATCCACGCGACCGCTGGCAGCGCCGATGAGGCCAGCGCCTTGAGCCTGCCGATCGTCGTGTTCTGGGATAGCGAAGCGGCTGCGGCGATGGCGTATGGGACTACGATCGCTGGCCAGGCACTGACCTTCGAGGTAAGGGACGGCGCCTTTGTGGATCTGGAGACGGGGAGTCAGTGGAGCATTGCGGGGGAGGCGCTCTCTGGCCCGTTCGTGGGTGAGAGCCTTGACAAGATTGCCGACGCCTATGTGTCGTTCTGGTTCGCGTTCTCGCAATTCTACCCGAATCCCGTTCTGTGGCTTCCATGAGACTCCGAAAAGCCTGAAACAACTCCGGCGCCGTGGGGCCGGCTGGCGATGGGCAACCCAGCCTGCGGCACTCCCCTCCTGGATCGAGTGTAGAACACCGGCCCTGCGACCTGTCCGACTCCCGCGGGCCGCGCTGAGGAGCCCAGAATGATCAATCGTGTTCGGATTTTCACATTGCTTGTCGCGGGGACTGCCCTCACATCGTGCTTTGGAGACCCGATTCCGACCGGTCCACGTCGTGACCTTGACCCTGACGACCCCGGGCCCGAGATGACTCGCGTCGTATTACAGCGCCCCTCGTTTCAAGTGGACATACAAGAGATCTTCGTGCGAAAAGGGTGTACCGACGAGAGCTGTCACGGGGACGGACAGGGGGCGCTCTTCCTCCTCCCCAACTCTCGCGAAAATTACGCCAACATCGTGAACGTGCGTGCACTCCAGGAGCCGGAGTTTCTGCTCGTCGAGCCCTTCGACGCGACCAACAGCTACCTGATCATCCGGTTGGAGGATCGCCAAAGAACAGGGTTGGCTCGCATGCCCCCGTTTGGCCAGTTACTCGACAGCATCGACCTCACCAATCTCAGGAACTGGATCAACAACGGCGCCCCGCGCAACTAAAAGAGCCGAGAGAGCCCGGTATTCTGACTTGGGGAACGGGGCATGCATCAGAGGGTAGAGCACATTGAGGTGTTTTCATGATTTTGCCGGAGATCGATGCAATGTCATGCCCTTCGATCCGACCCTGGGCCGGAGCGCTCGCCGCTCTGGTAGTTCTCCTCGTCACCCAGCAAGCCCTGCCCCTCGCCGCCGCCCAGCAGAAGCCCCTGCCGGGCGCCGAGACGCAGCCTATCCTCCAGGGTATCGTCGTTTACGAGTCGACCGGCCAGCCGATTGAATCGGCTACGGTCTCGCTGGTCGGCACGGACATCGAGATGCAGACGGGAAGGTACGGTAGCTTTGCGTTTCCCGAAGTACAGTTCGGAAGGATGTCGGTCCGTGTCACCGCGCCGGGGCACCCCAGCGTCACGCAGGAGGTCGACATCACGGGCGATCGAGTCGTTTTCCTTCAGTTCCGTCTTCCTTCCCTCTCCGCCGTGCTCTCCGAACTGCTGGTGAGGGTTCGCCACGACAGGGCGAATATATCCGTATCCGACCCCCGCACGGCGGAGGACCTGCTCGCCCGCGAAGTCCTCGGGGTGGTGGGCCGGGGAAGCGCCAACGTCGGGAAGAATGACTACGGGATCATTTTGCGCGGGACCGGCAGCCTCACGCAGAGCCTGATGCCATCCATTTTCATCGATGGCGTCGTGGTCTCGAGTCCGGAGGAGGGGCTCGACGTCCTGAGCCGGATCCCGGCCTCGGATGTGTTAGATATCGAGGTCCTGCGGGGTCCTGCCGCTGCGTTCCTCTATCCCTTCGCCGCGAACGGCGTCGTGCTCGTGACGACGCGTTCGGGTGCCGGCCGGTAGAGTGTGCGCGACCACGCCCGGCATCCGCAAACATAGCGCCCGTCTGAGGGCTCACGACGAGGTAGCTGGAGTCCAGAGAACGGGGTCCGGGAAGAACGTCGCGAAGGCGAACCAGAACGACACGTAGGCGTCGCGAATCTTCCAGAGGCTCTCACCCGCCAACGGACCGGAGAGCGCCTTGCCATCGAGACTCCACTGGCTCCCCGTTTCTACATCCACGAAAGCGCCGTTTCTTACCTCGAAGGTCAGATCCTTGCCTGCGAGCGAAGGGGTGAATGCCATGGCGGCAGCCGCAGCGCTACTCCAGAACACGACGACGGGGTCTATACCGCCGGCTTCCTCCTGGCCGTCGCCAAGGATCGTATGGATCGCCGCAAGATCGCCGACGCTGCGGAGGGCTCCGAAGGGGAAGGCGATCCCTCCTCCTCCACCGAACGGAATCCCCAACACCCGCTCCTTCGGGGGTCTCCGGCGATCCAAGTCATCTTGGGGGACCAGTGTGATGCTGTTGGTCTCTACTTCGTAGTTCCCATAAGGATACAGTCGATAATCCCGCGGAAATCCGGTGTCCCCCCCAACGACACGTGTGTCCGGGTGGAGCGCCACCCAGTCGGCCCATTCGATCTCCAGGGACGGAGACATCGCCAGCTCCGTACCGGACGCCGGGCCGCAACGCCCTCCCGCCAACATCTGCGGCCACAGAGTTTCCTCCACCCCAAGAGGGGTGCGGTTGTACATCACCAGATTGTTGTTGAAGAGCAGCCCAGATACACCGAACTCGTCTCCATCGACCGACGCACGCTGAAAGACCATGCTGGACCCGGTAAGCGGGCAATACGTGACGGCCAACCCGTATTCGTTGAAGTTCACGATCTCGTGCCACCAGAGAATGTTGTGTGGGATGGCGATGTACTGGCCATCGACCTCGATCCCGATCACTCGGTCCGTCGGCAGTAGGAATTCGGCCCTGAGATCGTCCACCGCGACCAGCTCAGGGTCCGTAAGTGCGGGAATTGCATCCTTCGCCGCAGCTGCGACCAGGTCCGCCTGAATTTCTTGGCACAGCCCGGTCAAGGCCGACTCATCTTCCGGACCCACCATCGGCAGGTCCCCGCCTGAGCATGCCGACACGGCCATCGCAGCCAGAGCAAGGCCGAAGGAGAGAAAGGAAAAGCCCTCGAACGTCTTATTGTGCACTTTACCCCACCGGGCGACGTGGATTACGAGAAAAGGGTGCGACCGTAAATGAACTCCTACGTCCCCCGAATAGTTCCTGCGCCGATCGCCCCCGACGGCGCTTCTCGCTCGTATGCGCGTCGCTCAGGCAGTGCGGCGCCGGTACCCACAAAGAAAGCCGAGCCCGAGGATTTCTCCCCGAGCTCGGCTCCTTCCCGCGCATGACGCTAGCTAAGCCCTACGTGCCAGCGCAGCGCGCCCCGACGAGCAAGGACCTCCCTAGAACCCCCAACCGGTGTCCTCGGAGGGGCTCTGATCGGGGTCACAACCGGTCCCCCGCTTGTCAAAGCCGAGGTTTGGGTTCAGCTCGTACTCGTCGTTAGGCATTACCAGCCGCACACCACCAAGCAGGTCGTATCCCTGTTCGGGGGTGGTCCCCTCGGTCCGGGGGAAAAATAGAAGGTCGGTGTTCAATATCTTCGTGGCCCAGAACCGCCCCACTTCGTTGAACAAGGTTCGCCGCCTTTCCTCCAAAATCATGTACTTCACCTGTTGTGCATTAGTCGGATCCACGTAAGTGACCAGCGGGAGGCTGTAGTCGGCCCGAATCTCGTTCACGTAGTCGATGGCGAATTGACCTCCCTCGATCTCGGCCTTGATGAGCCAAATCTCCTCCCAGTCCACCAAGGGGATCCAGTCAGAATCCGATTTATACGTGTCCGGAACCTCTCTGGGCGAGGGGCCCTGGATCGACTTCTTGAAGTGCAGGGTCCGGGTATCCGCGACCGCACCGTTGTTCAGCGAGGTCGGATCGTCGCCGGCTTTCCGGAACTCCTCCGCCCACCTGACTGCGATTCCCGCGTCATCGAGCGCCCGACCGTCGGGCATGATGCCCAGGAAGAGGTAACCGGTGAACGGAATGGGGTCTGGCCAATCCAGCATTGTCACAGGGTTGGTACGGTCAATGGGATTCCAGGCGTAGGTGCCGGTGGAGACGTTCAATCCCAGCATCCCATTCCAGCCGGTGGCCGTGAGGGACTCGTACGGCTTGTTTCTCCGCTGGGGACCCACGTCGCGGGTCACCCAGGCGGTGAATCCCTGTGGGAACAACGCCGCAGCCGTCGCAGCGCCGCCAAGGTCCCCTGTATGCCAGAGCATCCGGGCGCGAAGGCCATGCAACATGTTCTGGGCGCTGGTGCTGGCACCGTGGGGGATCGCGTAGTCGCCGATGCTGCTGATATGCACCTGCGCCTTGTCGAGCCAGTCCAGGCCCACCGCAATAGTCTGGTCCGGCGTCATGAGCGAACCATTGTCGATGGTCATCTCGCAGTAGAACTCGCCGAAGTGGTCGAAAATCGCCCCAAGGTAAAGGGCAGTGGTGGCCATCAGCTTCTCCCTATTGACTGCCCCACCAGGCACCTCCTCGTCCGTCCAACCCCCCAGGCGCTCATACGCAGTGTACCCCGCCCCCCTCGCGATCGCGAACTGATCGTACCAGTTGCCGTTCGAGGAATCCCCAGCTTCGTCGCACTCGATGCCGATGTCGGGAACCGAGCGGTAGACCCCACTGCCACCGCCCCGGCCTGCGACCGACTCCGTGACGCCGTCATGACCCATCGACACCCAACCGAATGCTGAATAGCCGCACTCGAAGTTCGCGATGATCGAGGCCACAATTACTTCAGCGTTCAGGGGGTCATCCAGCACGTCCTCATTAAGGACCGCCGGCAGCGACACCTCCAACAAGCTGTCGCAGGCAGTCAGCGTGCCTACCGCCAGGGCGAGGATCAGAGCAGACTTTCCTTCCTTCACCCATGCCCGGCTTTCCGGTTTCATTTTCGTTTTACGCATATCGTTCACCATTTCGTATCTCTAGAGTAGTCAAGTGAGTAGTCAAGTCCGTCGGTCGACCCAGCATCAGAACGTGACCCGCAGGACCGCGCTTATGCTCGCAGTGGGTGGGCTTGCGCGGAAGTTGCTGCCGCCGTCAAGCTCTTCGACGGAGCCGAGCTCCGGATCCCCAACTGTCCCTCCGGCGACGGTGGTTTGGGCCCGATAAAGGAAAAAGGTGTTCCGAGCAGAGAACGAGAAGCTCGCACGGTCCGCCCCCATGGCAGCCACCCAGGACTCCGGGACCGTAACCCGGAATCCCAACTCCCGCATCGTCCAGAAGTCTCCATCGAAATATTCCTTCGAGCGGTCGTCCTGGAAGTTGCCTTGATCCCTGGCCACATAGAGCGGGTCGTCCTCGGTCTGGGAGAGCCTGGTATTGTTGTAGATGTGGCTCCACTCCAGAACGTTGTCTACGCCCTCGCGGCCGTAGGCGCCCTCGGCCAGAGCGAAGAGCTGAAGGCGGTTGTTGAACAGGTTCACGCTCGGTGCGATGCCATACTTGTACGTGTAGTAACCCCGCCCGATCATGATTCGCGTACTGCCAGAGATAGTCCCACAGGGCACCAGCGCGCCTCCCTGGAACTGTGCCTCTCCCGCCGCGCCGCCCGTTCCACTATCGCACATGGCGTTGCTGAATGTCCCCGGCCCCGTCCCCGCATCCGCAGACTCGACTAAGTACCGGCCCGTGAAGATCGGGTATGGCCACCCTTCCCGAATCTCGGTGGTCGGCAGGGTGCCACCGAGATCCTTGACCTCGTTGTCCACGTGATCGGCGTTGAGACGCAGGTCGAAGGACCATGAGTCAGCCTCGTAAACCGCGGCACTCAGCGATGTCTCCCATCCCCAGTTGTCGATCCGGCCCACATTCTGCTGGATCGCACCCGGGAATCCCGAGTTCGGCGCGACTGACCGGTTCAGCAGAGCATCCTCGTTCTTTTGCGTGAAGTAGGTGAATTCGCCCGCGAGCCGCCCGTCCATCAGGGCCATGTCGAAGCCCCACTCGATCTCGGTGCTCACCTCGGGACCGATCAGCTCGTTACCCGGGCTCACTGGCGAGATCCCTGAGAAACCGCCCACCCCGGGGATCACTCCGTAGACGTCTACCGCGGCGAAGACGTCCGGCTGACGCCCCGCCTGCCCCCACGCGGCCCGCACGCGGAACGAGTTGATGAGGTCGATGTTCCAGAAACTCTCCTCCGAGGCCACCCAAGTCGCCGACAGCTTCGGATATACGAGCGCTTCGAAGTCCGCGCCAAACGCCGAATGGTCGTCGAAGCGGATCGCGCCAGTCACGAATAGGCGGCCATTCCATCCTATCTGCTCCTGCACGTAGAAGCCCAACGACTTAGTCTCGATGAAGGCGTAGTCGAGAGTCGCCTGCGGGACATCGGTCTGGTTGACGGTGGTGGACACCGCCGAGGCGAAATTTCGCCCAATGACGTTGATCTTTTCGAACCGCTTGATGTAGTACTGACCCCCGACGGAGGTCTGGAAGTTCAAGTTATTGTAGTCGTACGTGCCGGTAACGGAGTAGTCCAGCGAAATGTTCGTCGTGGTCGGATCCTCGCGTTGGATCTGCCCTTTGTTGGTTTCGGAATAAACCGTGGTTAGTAAGTTTTCTACCGGGAAGAGCACCTCGTTTATGTCCCATCCCTTGTCGATCCCGAGAATGAGGCGCTGGCTCAACCACGAACCGGTATTGTGGTTCAGTGTCAGGCCTCCAGTGAAGCGACTGTAGTCCCGTGTGGTCTCTATCTTGGCTATGTCCGTAGGGAGGTGCTCCTGGAAACCGCCGAGACGAGGGCACAGGCCCGGGTTGATACGAGCAAGGCAGCGACCGTTCGACCAACCCATGTCCTGCCACGGGCTACCCTGGTTGAGGACGGGCGAGGCATACCTCGTGTCTCCCTGAACAAAGGCGGTCGAGATGTCCAGGGACCAATCCCCCCCGGGCGTAATACTCAGGTTCATCCGCACCCGCGCCGTCTCGTCCTTGTTGTACCACTCGATCCCCTCTTCACTGTCGTAGTTGGCAGAGGCGAAGTAGCGGAACAACTGGGTTCCTCCCCTAATGTCCACGTTGTAGGATTGGATAGGGCCGTACTGGTAGAGATTTTTGGTGGGCCAATTGAAGAACTGCCCACCGCCCGGACCCTCTTGCTCCCCGCTGATGTACCTGTTCGCCTCCTCGTACATGTTGTACGTGAATACGTCTCCCACGGGGCAGGGCGTCGATGTGCCAGACCGACATCCATACATGGTGCCCAGCCTTCCGGCGGGGTCGGTCATGAAGTTGACGCCCGCGCGCACGGACGCGTTGATCTGTATGTCGCCCACTGCGCCCCTCTTGGTGATGATCTGGATCACACCGGCCGACGCTTCTGTTCCGTAGAGCGTCGCCGCCGCCGGCCCCTTGATGATCTCAATGCTCTCGATGTCGTCCGGGTTCAGGTCGTCGAGCACGCTCGTGGAACCGCCGCTTTGAGCGTCGGGTGAACTCCGCCCCTCGAAACCTCCGTCTCCGACTGCAGGCCCGGCGTTGGAGGAGTTGTTGACCCGTATGCCGTCGATGTAGATGAGGGGGTTCGTGTTAAGGGCGAAGCTCCCGATGCCCCGGATCCGGATCGGCGAGCCGGCGCCCACGTTCCCGGTCCGCCGTGTGAACTGGAGGCCCGGAGTTCGTCCAGACAGCAACTCCTGCATGTTTGATACAGGCGCCACCGCGATAATGTCGGATGCGTTGACCGTCACGACAGAGTTCCCGATGGCCCGACGCTGCGTACCACCCGGCGTACCCGTGACGATGATCTCATCGAGCTGCAGGGCTTCTTCAGTCATGCCGAAATTCTGCTCGACGGTCTGACCACCACCGACCGAGACTTGCGCGTCTGTCGTCCGGTACCCGATGCGGGCCACGGTCAGCGTGTGGGTGCCTGCAGGCACGTTTTGGAGTAGGTAGCGGCCGTTCTGCTGCGTCAGGCCACCGAGGTCCAACGCGGAGATAAAGACCTGGACCGCCGCCAGCGGCAGCCCGCTCCGCGAGTCCAGCACCCGACCGGTGACGGTCCCACCCTGCTGCGCGCCGATACTCGGCACGACGAGCAGGAAGGCCATCACCAAGGCACCGAGCCCACTCAGTACTCTGGAACGGAATCCTGTGTTCATGACTCCCCCTTGGTTGAACTACTCACAACACGCCGACCCGGGAGTGGGCCGCAACGTGCCGATATACAAAGAACCCACGCGATCCGCCAACAAGGCCGCGCTTCTCGAAACCAACCTCGAACGAACGAGATTCTTCAAGAAACCTCACAGTCTAACGAAACTGCTTTTTAGCGATCTATAGAGTAGGGTTCGTTTCGCCTGAGTGCAAACGGGTTTGCCCTCAAACGCATAGGCGCCCAGGAACTCACCTTCGTGGTCCCAAAAGCCATCAAAACTGACGGTAACGGTCGAACTGGGTCGCGTCAACCAGCTTTTTTGGGGATGTTTTCAACCGTCCTCCTGCCAGGAGCACCACGGCTCCCACCGCCCGAGCCAGTCCATGGCCGGTTCACCGATGGGGGAGCCGGGCGGTGCGGGCAGCTGGGCACGGTCC
>SMVB01406964.1_pt1 | contig 10801 bp, 10 predicted proteins | sample 2456461 | NCBI WGS metagenome assembly SMVB01 (sample SAMN11095934, study PRJNA526329) | marine sediment metagenome | biome: Marine sediment; feature: Surficial sediment; material: Deep marine sediment; isolation source: Hadal surficial sediment | place: Pacific Ocean | collected 2014-05 | depth...
AGGCCTGGCACATTGATGCCGGGCCCCACATCCCGCTTCCTGATGGCGTGAACTGGCCTGCGGACATTCCGCATCCCGTATTTGCCATTGGTGTTCATGTCTATTTACAGGATTGCAATCTGGAAGACGGTCCCACTGGCGTTGTTCCGGGTAGCCATTTATCGGGGCGGTTCCCACCCAGGGATCGTGCCCTGGATGAAGACCTGTCTTACAACGGACAAAAAGTTGTACCGCTGGTCGCTCACGCCGGGGATGTCGGCCTTTTTGTCAGCGATGTATGGCATCGCCGTATGCCAACGGGTGCGGGTGATTCAGGCCGTTTTTTCCTGCAGATTCACTATGGTCGAAGAGACATTGCACAGAGACTTCACTCCACCATGCAAACCAATCAGCTATCACCGGATGCGATTGAACGTGCCAATACAGCGAGGGAGAAAACTGTCATTGGCTTGCACAATCCCTATTTTTACGATGGTTGACGCCCGCCCGACCAGGGCCGCCCTGGTGAAATATGCAGGTCAGTCACGCCAGAAAGTGGTCTTCAGTACCGCGTCACTCAGGTCCAGTATTTTTTCCGCATTCGCCGCAAAGTCTTCTGCAGTAGCATCAACGCCGAGATCGACGCCGGTGTTAGCGTAAACGGCATCAGATGCGAATCGACCGCCTGCAGCCTGGATGATGCGCCCGTTGGGTGCGTCTTCCCCCGCCATGTAAAGTACAGCCGGGCTAACCAAACCGGGTCTGTTGCCCTCGTCAACGTTGTCCATGTCAATCGTACTTCCGGGTACACTGGCCGTCATGCGTGTAGCGGCACCGGGTGAAAGACAGTTGGTGCGAACATTGTGCGATGCACCTTCTCTTGAAAGATTGTTCATTAAACCGACCATGCCCATTTTTGCCGCACCATAGTTGCTCTGCCCAAAGCTGCCGAGAATGCCAGAGACTGAAGATGTGAAAATCACTCTGCCGTAATTTTTATCGTACATGATCGGCCACGCGTGCCAGGTGACATAAGCTGAACCCATCAGGTGGACATTGATCACAAGATCCCATTCATCAAGGGTCATCTTCTTAAACGATTTGTCTCTCAAGATACCGGCATTGTTGATCACGATATCGACTGTGCCGAATTCTTTAACGGCAGTCTCTACAATGCTTTTTGCCCCTTCCTTATCGGAAACAGAAGCCTTGTTCGCGACAGCCTGGCCACCTGCTGCCTTAATCTCTTCAACCACCACGTCAGCGGCATCACTTTGTCCCGAGCCATCGACTGCGCCACCCAGGTCATTGACCACAATTTTGGCCCCATTTGCTGCCAGGAGCATGGCATGTTCTCTTCCCAGACCTCCGCCAGCGCCAGTGATTATTGCTACTTTTCCTTCTACGCTCATCGCGTTCTTCCTGTGAATTTGGATGCTGCAATAAACCATCTTTTGGTTTGAATGACAACAATCGGATGACTTTTTTCAAAGGCGCGGTGCTTGAACTTGAGGGCGATTATGCTGGCCAGGTGAAAAGCCAATCAATGAAATGATACTCTTAAGAAAAGATTAGCGGACGTTAAGAATTGAATACCACATAATTGTAGAAACGCGATGACAGAATATCTATTTTCCGGCCTTAAAGTGCTGGATGTTGGAACAGCAATAGCGAGCCCGGTAGCGGCAACTATTCTTGCAGATTTTGGCGCCGATGTGATCAAGGTTGAAGAACCAGTCCAGGGCGATATGCTAAGGATGTTTTCCTATATTCCGACGACGCCAGATGCCCCGAGCAATTATTTCTGGCAGATGGACGGACGTAATAAACGTGGCCTGACACTGAACCTGAAGTCTCCGGAAGGCATGGAGGTGTTGCATAAGTTAATCAGGGAATGTGATGTCTATATTACCAACCAGCCATTTCCTGTCCGTCGATCCCTGAAACTTGGTTACGAAGATCTCAGGTTGCTCAATCCCGTCATGATTTACGCTTCACTTTCTGCCTTTGGGGAAGATGGGCCCGATAAAGACACAAAAGCTTTTGACCTGATCGCATATTGGGGGCGCAGTGGACTCATGGATCTTGCCCGGAGTACCGGCTCAGTGCCGACCCAGGCTCTTCCGGGTATGGGCGATCACCCCACTTCGGTTGCTCTGTATGCTGGCATAGTGACAGCCTTGTTAAAAAAAGAGCGAACCGGTGAAGGTTCCATGGTTCATACCTCATTGCTGGCAAATGGTTTGTGGTCGGTGGCCAGCATCGCCCAGGGAGGGCTTGCTGGCGGTGATCTTGACAAATACAGGGAGACCAACAGTGTTCCCGGGTTAATGGGCCGGGTTTACAAAACCAGCGATAAACGGTGGTTGCAGCTGACAATGATCCGTGCCGAGGAGGATTTTCTGATGTTGCTTGCTGCGATGGACCTCATACATCTATTGGAGGACGAGCGATTCGCCACACCAGAGGCCATGTTGGCCAATGGGGGTGCGCTATCGGATCTCATCCAGGATGTACTGATCACCAGAGATGCTGATGAATGGCTCACGCTCTTTGATTCCATGAACGTGCCGGTCAGAAAAGTGGCGACCATTGATGAGGCAATTGCCGATGAGCAGCTAACGATCAATAAAATGATCGTGCCGCCGGTTGATGATGACATTGATATACCCATGATCGTTAATCACCCGATTAAAATCAGTAACGTTCAGCAGGTTGGTCCTAAACGTGCGCCTGAACTGGGTGAACATACCACGCAAATTCTGGATGAACTTGGCTACAGTGAGCAGCAGATTCAGGAACTTAAGGCCAGGGGGGTCGTTTGAAGGAAGTTGAAGGTGCGCTGGCGGGTGTACACATATTGGATTTGACGGACGAGCGAGGCATCTATGGTGCCAAATTGCTCGCCGATCTTGGTGCTGACATGGTCCGGCCAGAACCACCGGGAGGGGATCCATTGCGTAATCGAGGTCCCCATCTTGAAGGAGCCGATGAGGGCATTTCATCTCTCTGGCATGCGTTCTTCGCCTCCAATCGACGTTTCTTTTCGGTAGATCCTGCAACCAAATCGGGTTTAGACCAGATTCGGAAGCTGGTTGATCGAGCAGATATCGTGCTGTCCTGCGATGGAACTTTTGCAATTGAAGCCGCAGACCTCATTGAGGCCCAAAAAAGACGACCATCCCTGGTGGTGATTGATGTCACCTCTTTTGGGCGGGATGGACCCTGGAGTGAGTTTCTCGCCCCTGACCTGGTTGCCGGGGCATTAGGTGGTTTTTGCGCTACAACAGGTGATGTTGATACACCGCCCCTCAAAGGTTTTGGTGAGCTGAATTTCATGGTATCCGGTGCCTATGTGGCTATTGCGGCGCTCGCTGCACTACGTCATTTTCGGCAGGAAGGCCAGGGGCAACAAGTTGATGTCTCTGTTCACGAATGCATTGCATCGTGTCTCGAACATGTATTTATGTGTTATTGGTACGATGAACTCCTCCCTTCCACCACGCCAGTTTTATCCCGGCGCGGTAGCGTGCACTGGTCCGGAGCCTATGTCGTGATGTCTGCCCTGGGTGGATCAATTTTGGTTACCCCTGCGCCTGATTTTGATGCCCAGTTGTCATGGCTGATCCAGGAGGATGCCCACGAGGATCTGCTGGATGAAAAATATGCCGATCCCGAAAATTACCAGGAAACTGTCAAACGACTCATGGAGATCTTGCATAAGTGGGTGGCAACCCAGCCTGTAGAGGCGTTTTTTTACGAGGCCCAGGCTCGGCATTCACCCTATGGTTGGGTACTCCCTATCGAGAAGGTCGCGGAGAACCCACAGCTCAAAGCGCGCGACTGGTGGGTCACCTACAAGGCCGGTAAAAAAGAGACACCTGGACCTGGTGCACCCTATCGTTTCAGCCAGACCCCCTGGACCATGGGTTCTTATCATCAGCCCGGTGCTGATACTGAATCTGTTCTTGCAGATATCGGTTGGGAGGATGCTCCGTGACCCGACCACTGAAAGGACTTCGTATCCTGGATTTCACTCACGTGCTGGCGGGTCCGTTTGCAACGCGCATTCTCGGGGATATGGGCGCCGATGTCGTCAAAATCAACTCTGCAGACCGGGCGCTGGGGGTACAGGATCCCAGCCACCCCTACTACCTGATGTGGAACCGGAACAAGCGTGCACTGGCGCTCGATATGTCAAAAGAAGGTAGCCGCCGGATTTGCCGCGAGTTGTGTGAGAAAGCAGATATCGTTATCGACAATTTCTCCGTTGGCGTGTTGGATCGCTGGGGTGTTGGTTATGACTCGATCAGCACCGTTAATTCGAACGTTATTTATGTGCAGATGTCGGGCATGGGTGAAGGTGGACCCTGGTCCGAATTTGTTACTTACGCGCCAACCATTCACGCATTGTCAGGTTTGACTCACCTGACAGGTGTGCCAGGGCGTGAAGATATCGGAATTGGTTTTTCCTACAACGATCATCAGGCCGGATTGCATAGTGTGGTTGCCATTCTGGCAGCGCTCGAAGCACGCCTGCGACTCGGCATGGGTCAGCGAATCGATATGTCTCAATTTGAAGTAGGCGTTAACTTTGCCGGCCCGTCCCTGCTCGATTATTTTGCCAATGGCAGAGCGGCCAGACCAACGGGCAATAATTTGCCCTATGATGATGTGGCACCCCATGGTTGTTATCCTTGTGCGGGAGCCGCTTCAGATAAGGTAGAAGATGAACGCTGGGTTGCGATTGTCTGCATGACCGATGATCATTGGCATGCGTTACAAAAAGTGATGGCATATCCTGAGTGGGCGAAAGACCCTGTCTATCGTACCGCGGCAGGTCGGGCTGCGAACATTAAACAGCTTGACCTGGGCGTCGCTGGATGGACGCAGGGGCTCGAAGCAGGGCAGGTTATGATGGATTGCCAGGCAGCGGGTGTGCCAGCAGGTATCGTGCAGAACGCAATTGACCTGGTTGAGCGTGATCCCCAACTTCAACACAGCGGTTTCCTGCAGACGATTGAAGCATCCGGACCCCAGGGAGTCAGGACTTATGCCGATAGACTGCCCATGCACTTCAGTGGTACACCCTGCGAGGTCTATGAAAGAGTGCGTACGATCGGAGAGGACAATATCGCGGTATTGCAGGACTGGCTCGGGATGCCAGACCAGGAGATTCAAAAGGCCGAAGAGGCTGGCCTACTCTCATAGGTGAGGATAATGATGTCTGTGGCTAACGGAAAACTCAGTAAAAAAGTTGCCATCGTGACCGGTGCAGGCCGTGGTGTCGGCAGGGCGACCGCGTTAATGTTAGCCAGAGATGGCGCACTGGTGGTTGTCAATGATCTTGACGAACAGGAAGCAAATTCAGTTGTAGATGAGATAGCGGCTGAAGGGTTTGATTCGCTCGTTTGTGCCGGTAGCGTGACAGATCCGCTTTTCCCCGATCACCTGATGCAAACCACCCTCGATGCCTTCGGCCAGATAGATATCCTGGTTAATAATGCCGGTTACATCTGGAACGGCGCCATGCACAATCACTCAGAAGAGCAGTGGCAGGCCATGCTCGATGTGCATGTCACTGCACCATTTAGAATTCTCAAGTCTTTTTCAAACTGGCTAAGACCACAGGCGAAAATGGAAATTGCCGAACATGGCAGCGCAATTTGCCGCAAGGTGGTTAACGTATCGTCTGTCAGCGGTACACTGGGAAGTGCCACCCAGATTGCATATTCATCTGGCAAGGCCGCGGTGGTAGGCTTGACTAAAACGCTTGCCAAGGAGTGGGGCCGATACAATGTGACAGTTAATTGTGTGGCATTCGGCCATATTGAAACCCGCCTTACACAGACCTACGAAGATGAACCGCCCTCGATTGATGTGGGTGGACGACAGTTTAAAGTCGGCCTGGCAGCGGGTCAGGTTGAGGCAGTAAAGCGATCTGTTTCCCTGGGCAGGGCAGGGAAACCGGAAGATGGTGCCGGGGCGATCTATTTATTCTGTATCCCGGAATCCAATTTTGTCACCGGGGAAGTACTAACCTGTTCCGGAGGCCTGTAAACAACAACAAAGAGGGGCCAAAAAAAAGGGGCCAGGCACATTTATCCCATCCCACTGACCCTTCTTCGACATTTCGTTTAATTTATGCCCGAGGTCCTGGAGACCGTGTGCCTCAAAGACTGGCCAGTAGGAAGGTGTGGAACCATAAAACCCTACCCGCATTCGAACCCATCAGCACCCGTTGCCACAAATCCGCCTCCTGAAATTTCGAATTGGTCACGAGACCTGCCGGAATGTCCTAACCCGGTCTCCAGCCGGGGCACGACAACATCTTCAAGATATTTTCTGGTACAGAAACCGTGAAGCAGAACACCATCGCATTCTTCAGCGGCGACCTTCATCATGGCCGGGCCGACTATTGCAACTACATTTCTGCGGTCTATTTCGTGAATCGCTGTGCACTTCATTAGAGATATTCAAATCCACGCGGTAGTATTCAGGCAGGATAATTAAGAGAAGGTGTCATCAATGGCGTACACGCAGATTGAATACGAAACGAACGGCAGAATCGCTATCGTGCGAACCAACCGTCCAAAATATCGCAATGCCCAGTCCCGCATACTCATTGAAGAGATGGATGATGCATTTATAAAGGCTGAGCGTAACCCAAACATTCACGTGGTGATATTGCAAGGTGCAGGGGAACACTTCTCTGCGGGACATGATCTTGGTACACCCGAACAGCAGGCTGATCTTAAGGCAAGGCCTTATACTGAAGGGACGCTTGGGCACTTGCAGATGACCTGGGATCTCTTTGTTGATGCATCCCTGAGGTGGCGTGACCTGAAAAAACCAACCATTGCACAGGTGCAGGGGTACTGCATATTCGGAGGTTACCTGATCGCTTCCTGCATGGACCTGATCATCGCTTCAAAGGATGCCCTCTTTCTTCCCTCTCATTTGCAACTGTTCACTGCGCCCTGGGATCTTGGCATCCGCAATGCGAAAGCGGTTCTATTTGAAAACCGGTTCATGCCTGCAGACGAGGCTCATCAATTGGGATTTGTTCACAAAGTTGTACCCCGGAAAGACCTGGAAGCGGAAACCCTGGCCCAGGCACAGCGAATCGCGGTAAATGACTTGCTCACTCTGCGAATGCTCAAACAGTCGATCAATGGAGCGCAAGATGCCATGGGTTATCGCACGTCTGTGCTTGCGGCGCATTCCAACTACATGGTGATGATCAGCGGCAGGAAACCCAGGGAAGAAGGTGACAGGAAACTCGCAGGTGTGGGAGCAGCCCTTGAGAAAATGAAGAAAGGGGAAGATTAGGAACCTATGCGGATTACGCGGCAACGGATCTAACGGTAGAAGCCATATCAGGATTTCTGTCTATCAATGGAACGAGTGACAGAGCGCCTCTCAGGATTCCGGGGTCAGCACCTTGATTACATAACCTCCTGAACGCTCATCGAGTTCGAGTTTTAATAGACCTCGATTTTCTGCTTCTTCCAGGAGATCGCTAAAAGACCTGACACCGTAATATCGTTCGTTAAACCCCGGATGCCGCCGTTTCAGCGTTTGCTTCACCATCGACCCCCAGAGTTTCTTGCTATCCCCCTGGTCTGCGTATAAGGCCTCTGCTGTCTCTAGCACCAGGCTGATTGCATCATCTATGGTGTTGTCCTCGGCAGTTGAAGGCCCGGATTTCCTGGAAGTTCCCTCTTTGCCAGCGGTTTTCTTTTGCACTTTCTTTTTGTTTCTTTTCGAGTGCGATTGTTCGTCTCGAACAAGGTCATCGTAAAAAATAAATTCATCACAATTGTTCATCAGCAGATCTGACGTGGAATTCTTGACGCCGATGCCAATAACAAACCTGGCATTTTCCCTGAGTTTGCTAACAAGAGGCGAGAAATCAGAATCACCGCTGATGATCACGAAGGTGTCAATGTGTTCTTTGGTATAGCAGAGATCCAGGGCATCCACGACCAAGCGGATATCAGCAGAATTCTTGCCGGATTGTCTCGTGTGGGGGATCTCTATCAGCTCAAAGGAAGCATCGTGCATGACAGGCTTGAATTCCTTGTACCGGTCCCAGTCGCAATAGGCTTTCTTCACAACGATACTTCCCTTCAAAAGCAAGCGGGCAAGTACCAGTTGAATATCGAATTTCGCGAACTTTGCATCTCGTACACCCAGGGCCACGTTTTCGAAGTCACAGAACAGGGCCAGGTTCAGGTCGTCATTCTCTTTCGCCATTTCATTACTCCTTAATCATCACAGACTGACCTTAGTCTGTTGGTCGAATAATTAAAAGGACCAGCTTGTTATCTACATAGCAGTTACGTAGCAAAAAGGGTGGTATGCCCTGACCTGCATTGCTGTTAACAAAATGAATCATCGTCATTATTGTCTGACCATTGAGGCGGATTTCGAAAATCCCTGATGAGTAAGCTGAAAGACAGATAAATATCAAAATTATTTTATCTGGTCGTAAAGAATTGGATGTACAACTCCCTTAGTCCTGGTTTCATCAATTCTTTCGCAACGTGCTCTCAGATCCTTTTCCAGACGATCGACTGTGCTCTGGCAGGTAATATTTTGATCTGCCTTAGCATGCTGCTGGAAAACTAATTGCTGGGCGCGTCCCCTCTGAACACATGTTGGAATTAACATTAATCAAGTAGCGATGAGATTCTGCTATGCGAAGAGCGCCAGGCAGCCTGCTTGGCGGTATAGCCAAGATATCAATGTTGTTGATAGTGGCCTCGTAACATCATCCGGCGGTCTCTATTTGCTACTTCCGGCGCCAACCCGGCTGGGTCTGCTTAGGGCTAATGGTGTTGGCGCTGGCTTCGCACAACTCAACGCGGGAAAGAAGCTGCCCGGTATTGATACATCTCAGCGCCCTCCAGTTTGTACGACTGCTGCCAGGATGATGTTCTGCGTTTTCAGCGTTGCGCGGCATGTGGTAAATTCCGCCATCTGCCGCGGTATATGTGCGCGTCTTGTGGTTCCTTTCATTGCTGCCGTCGTTGAATTTCCTGAAGGTGCGCGCGTGGTGAGCCATCTGCTTGATGCAAAGGCAGAAGATCTAAAACTCGGCGTGACCGTTAGGATGGAATTCAAGACGGTGATTGAAGACTTTCAAACCCGGTGTTTAGATTGTCCGACTAACAGCGAGGAGACTGACCTGTTCGATTCGCCGCGTTGGTCACATTGGTCGAGTCGGCAACGAAAACCCTGTGCATAATCGCGCAGAGTTTTCTGGCAACAGGTGGCCATATCTTAATTCCTTGATCCAGATCAACGATTTCCAGTAGAGAGAAGGCTAACTTCGAGCTAGCAATAAATCCGCCAGAAAGAGCGGTTGAGCACTCGAGTCTCTAGTGGGTCGAGTTTTAATGTGGGCAATCCAATGTTTAGGCACTTTATGCTCAGGGGGAATGAGTGCAGGATTCTCACGTATCTATATACCGTAACGTGCTGTCTATCACACTGACAGGAATCCTGTCGCTCGTTTTTCTGGATGGATGTGCCCATCGTGTTTCATCAACATCTGCCAAAGTAAAACCCGGTGAAGAGATTGTTAATCTGCAGAGCAGGGCGCAGGCTCCAGGCCAGTTTTCCGCCTATGGAAAAGTCTACCAATACTCGCGGCTCGTAAATCCTGTTAGAAGAGAGATCCTGACTCAATTCATAGCTGACCCTGGAGCTGGTCAGTTGCTTTACGCCGAAACCGTGAAAACCGGCAGAGACCTGTATTATCGTAATTGCGTGCATTGCCATGGTGATCTCCTTGATGGTGCGGGTCTGGTATCGCTGGGCCAGACTCCTTCTCCGCCGGACTTTCATGGAGACACCGGTATAGGCACACTTACCGAGCCTTACCTGTTCTGGCGGATATCAACCGGTGGACCGGGATTACCCACAACACATAACCCGTGGAACTCCATGATGCCGGTGGGTCAGGAGCTCTTGCAGGAAGATGAGATATGGCAGGTTATTGTGTTTCTTTACGACCGGGTTGGCGTGGTGCCAGGTGATTGGAATAACAAAATCAACGAGGCTGCCCTGGCATTACATAACGAATCGCAGCTAGCTAAATCCGGGTTCACCGGCATGGAGTTGTACCAGGATCACTGCTCGGTCTGTCACGGCGAAACAGGCGCAGGAGATGGCCCGGCGGCACAATTTCTGTACCCGGCTCCCCGTGACTTCACCATCGGGCTGTTTAAATACAAAACTTCGGATTTCGAGATCCAACAGCCCATGGATGCAGACCTGTTTCATACGATCAAGTTTGGCTTGCCGAGGACCGCTATGCCAGCGTGGCAGTCAGTGCTGAACGATGACGAGGTTCGTAAACTCGTGGGCATCGTGAAGCATCTTGACTTTGTCGGCACCTGGGCACCTGAAGATGCGGAAGACGAGGAGTTTGATGAAGAAGGACTCTTCAAAGGACAATCAATAAGCGTCGAGACCGAACAAGCGGCTGTCGATCGGGTCCCTTTCTCCTTTGAATCTGTTGTTAAAGGCAGAAATCATTTTGAAATCAATTGCACGCCCTGCCACGGTGACGAGGGAATTCGGCAGAAAAGAAATTGCGCGACGACTGGGGCGCAAGGATCTGGCCGAGGGACCTGACAAAACCCTGGAACTGGCGAGTAACCAATGTCACGGATGACAGAGATGAAACCATCCATAATATATTCACACGCCTTTCCGTCGGCATACCTGGCACTCCCATGCCGGAACATGCGAGTGGAGTTGATGGTCAGGATCGATGGCACATCGCCAATTATGTTTACACATTGCGAGA
>SMVB01453498.1_pt1 | contig 10801 bp, 4 predicted proteins | sample 2456461 | NCBI WGS metagenome assembly SMVB01 (sample SAMN11095934, study PRJNA526329) | marine sediment metagenome | biome: Marine sediment; feature: Surficial sediment; material: Deep marine sediment; isolation source: Hadal surficial sediment | place: Pacific Ocean | collected 2014-05 | depth 0-1...
CTGCTTATCATCGGTATGTTGGTAGTTACCACCCAAATGAGCTATATCCAAAATAAAGATCTTGGCTTCAGGGGTGAACAGGTTGTGGTAATTCCCAATAGCAGTATTAATCAAACCACCATTTTTTCACACTATAAACAAGCCCTTAGCGGTGTGCCCGGAGTATTGAACGTTGCTGCGGCCGGTCAAACCTTTGGTAGTAAACATGGTTTAGGCGGCATGGGATTTGATTATAAAGGTAGAGAGATGCGAACGGGTATAATTAGAGTCTCTGAAGACTATCTTGAGACCATGGAGATAGAGCTCATTTCAGGTCGGGGTTTTGATCCTGAAAGAATTACAGATTTTTCAAAAGCAGTAATAGTAAATGAATCCTGTTTTAAAGATTTTGAGCTTACTTTGAATACTCCTTTTGAATCACTAGGAAGATCGGATGATGGCTCCGAAGACCCCATCGTGATTGGCGTAATGAAGGACTTCCATTATAATTCATTAACCGTGGATGTTGCACCCATGTTGATTCGTTTAAGTAAAAACGAAAATCTTAGTTATGTGCTGGTGAAAATATCTCCGGAAAATATGTCAACAACAATAGCCGCACTGAACGATGCCTGGAGAGAGGTTGCTCAGGACCTGCCCTTTGAGTATACCTTTTTAGATGATACCATGGCTGCTCAATATGCCGCACAAAAAGATTGGAGTAAAATCATTAGTATATCAATGATCACAGCTATTATACTTTCCTGCTTCGGACTGTTTGGGCTTGTTGCCATGGCCATTGCCGGCCGACGCAGTGAGATTGGTGTTCGAAAAGTATTAGGCGCTACCGTAGCACAGATTGTAAGACTCTATAGCTGGAAATATACCCGTTTAGTATTAATATCATTTCTTATAGCCATGCCAGTGTCCTATTATACCCTGGAAAAATGGCTGGAAACATTTGCTTATAGAATAGACCTGGATGTTAAAATATATTTAATGGCAGGAATAATTACCATGAGCATAGCTTTCTTAACGGTAGTCTATAAAATCCTTGAAGCAGCGCTTGCCAACCCGGCGCATGTGCTTAGGGATGAATAGCCGGATCTGCATGATTAACTTTCCGGCAGCTGTAAAAAGTTTCGCATTCGTAGTTAGAGAGGTAGGTCGCAATATAGTCAAAAGTATCTCGCCTAAAAAAATTGCTCTTTAAAAGCCAGGTGCTTTTCTTTAGCCCTGGTAAGAATAGCCTGATATTCTTTGTCGTCTGTTAGTGAATCAAAATAATTGTATGACTCCATAAAAGGATAATTAAAATAGCCCCCATTAACCGCTTTATTCAAACAGCGTAATGCTCCGTTTCGGTCACCATTTATAGCATAGAAACTGGCATTATAATAGGCGATCTCGGCATCAATAAGCAATCCTTCATTATTAGTATTTAAATTTTCAAGTTGCTTAACCCAATGTATTCCTTCGGCAAAATTTCCCTGAATTGATGCAACGATGGCATGGCTGTATATTGCCCACTGACTATCACCGTCTATCTGGTAAAGCTTATCTGAAAGTTCAATTACCTTTTCGTACTCATGATTCCGATAATGGATAATGATTTGCCAGCCTAATTCCCAAACGGATCCTTTGTCCAGGGCTATTGCTTCATAAGCCTTCTCATCTTCGCCAGCATTAAAGTATGTAACCCCTAAAGAGCGAAATCTTGGATTTAACGGGTGCAGCACCAGGGCTGCCTCCATTTCTTTTATTGAATGGTCCAGCATGCCGGCATATCGGTAAATATAACCAAGGTAGAATCGGGCATTAGCATTATTTGGCTTCAGTTCAAGTGCCCTCCTGACCATGGCAACTGCCTCGCCTGTTCGTCCCGTCTCTGTATAACGTGCTGCCAAATTGGCCAGTGCATCCAGTTGATTTTCATTCAGGGATAATGCCCTTAAATAATAATCCTCGGGGTTCTCTTCAGGTCTTTCAAGTATTGAACCATAAACCAGGATCCTGTTCGCCCTGTTGCCAATCTCAGCGTAGGCCGGTGCGTATGTAGAATCAAGAGCAATAGATTTTCTCAGCATTTCTATAGCTAATACAGATCCTTCTACCGAGAGAGGAAGGGCGATACTGCGTAAATAATATTCATAGGCCAGCGGGTCTGTCGAAATATCTGCTCTGATAATGCTTAATTCTTTGGGTGAGAACTGAACATCCAGGCCTGCAACTACTTTTTGAGCAACCATGTCCTGTAATTCAAAGGCATTGCTAAAATCTACCTCTAATTTATCCCGCCAAATGCTTTTATTGTTACTTGCGTCAAGTAATTCAATATCTAAGCGAATAACATCTCCTACTATAAGATAATTCCCAGTCAGGACATAATTTACCTTTAGGTCATCTGCCACCACTTTTACTTCAAACACTTTTTGATCATACTTACGAATAGCACTCGAAGGCCTAACTGTAAGGGCCTTATTATAGTCCAATTCGCCAATTATCTGATTGGCAATGGCAAAACCCAGGTAATCTGTATCGGGGTCTGGCTTTGTATTGGCAAATGGCAGGACAGCAATAATTTTATTCTCACTGGTGACGCCGGCTATTTCTGCAGTCGAAGAACTATTATACTTGCTGTACGCCCAATAGCCAAGAAGCATAATAACTATGGCAGCCAGGGTGTAAACCAACTTCATCTTAGAGCTCTTTGCAGATGCATTAGCCAGCTCTGGAGCTACTGCTGAGGCAATAGGCGCTGCTTTTACCTCGACCCCCGCTCCTTGCTTCTTTCGCAGTATACTTGTGCCAACATCCTTTAAGGCATTGGCTACTTTGTTCATTTGATTTTTGTAGTTGGTGGCGTTTAGGTTGTCTTCTTTTTTGTCCTCCGGACTTAAGGGCCTGTTCACGCCTGGTTCCTTATAGATGAAGTCAATTGACCGCACAGGACCATTTAGCTCACTTTCAAGTATCTGTTGGTCAGCGACATCAAGATCATGAATTTTTATAGGTAATACTCTGGATGCCACATTGCCATTAGCCAGCGTAATATTCATCCCCAACTCATCAACAGCGGCCATCTTTAAAAATGGTAAAAACTCATGTTCCCAGGCAAAGCACTGAGTATCGCAATAGGTCAGGGAGACAATAGGTATAAATACCAGGCACTTAAGTTTTTTCTCCAGAGACGCTCCAACCTGGTGGCTTTCCAGTAAGCCATCGTGGGGGTTTTCATCAAAGTAAATAGAAACCGGGTTTTTAAGCGTGGCCTCCAGCTCATCTTTAAGGGCTTGCACAAAATTACTTACCCAACCATCTCTCTTATTATCGTTTTGGCGATAAGAGATGAAAATGTCGTACTCGTAATTAGGTAAAATTGCGGGCATTTCTAAAAATAGTTATTCTTAAGGATATAGACACCGATGGTTAGCTTAGTTATTAAGCTTATTGTTTTTAAGGTTTTTACGCCTTATCTCAAATAAGGCATTTAGTTCAGGTTTATCAAACGCTTTTTGTAAAGCCGGATGGTCAGGGTAATCTTCAGGTAGAAGTATCCTGGGCAAATAAACCAATGCCGGGTCTCTTTCGCTATAAGCTTGCTCAAGCCAATATGACGCCTTATCCCACTGCTTTAGCTTAAGGTAAGCTTCTGCTCTCATCGCCAGAAAATTCTCAGGATATTTTTCTACCAACTGCTCAATCTCTTGCGCTGACCAATCGGCTTTTGCAAAGGCCAGGACTGTACGAGCCTGGTATTCGCCCGGCCCTGAAATGTGCTGGACGCTATCCATGATTTCCTGTGCTCTATCAATATTTCCTTTTTTCAGGTTTATTAGGGCTCTAGTCATTTCATCACCACCGATTAAGCTGATCGATAGCGATTTAGCAAGATTATTAACACGAATTACATTATCCCAGTCTTCGAAAGCCATGTAGGCCCATATTAAATTACTGAAGTTTATGGCCATACGTGGATCCAGTTCAAGAGCCTTCCCTTCAATTTCAATAGCCTTCTCCTCATCAAGTGTAATCACATAATAATCACCAAGAAAGTTATTCATTTCAGCATTATTAGGGCTAAGTGTCACGGACTTTTTTAGCATCAATTCTGCTTCCGCCCAGTCCCAATCATAATACATGGCTATTGAGCCAAGGACCGAATAAGCTTCGGCATTGTCCGGATCTAATTCAAGTGCTTTATTCGCAGCTTTCTTACTCAAAAGAACCACGTCTGCAATGGAGGTTGTGAGAGTTGAAGTATAATTCGGAATCAGCGAAAGTGTTCTTCCCAGTCCTGAATATGAAGGGGAGAAATTCGGATCATGCTGGATAGCTTCTTCAAATAATGTTCTGGCATCATCTAAATATGTTCTGGCATCATCTAAATATTCGCCTCTTTGCGCAAGATTTTGCCGGGCCCGCAGGTAAGCCGAATATGCTTCTGGGTTCGTTGAGGCTGTTGGAGAAAACTTGATTTTGGTTCCACCTAGATGGATATTTAACGCTTCCATGATAGCTGCTGTGATTTCGTCTTGTACACCAAATATTTCAGTTAGTTCTGTCTCGTATGTCTCTGCCCATAATTGAAAGCCGGTATTTGCATTAATCAATTGGGCACTAATTCTAATGATGTTACCTGATTTTCTTAAGCTCCCTTCCAAAATGGTTGCTACCTGCAAATCTTCGCCGATTTTTTTTAGGTTCTCATTTTTATCCTTGTAGGCAAACGAGGAGGTACGGCCAACTACTTTCAGGTTTGGGAGTTTAGCGAGGGCACTAATCAGTTCCTCGGAAATTCCATCACTTAAATATTCCTGATCCTTGTTCGGGCTCATATCAACAAAGGGTAAAACGGCAATTGATTTTTCCAGATATGCAGGATTATTTTGCCTGCTGCCATAATTCATATATAGATAATAAGCAGCACCAAAAACAAAGGGCAGGAATAAGAGGCCCAATATCATCTTTAGCAAAACCTTGCTTGTTCTTTTTTTAATAGACTCAGGCTTGGCCTCTTTAGCCTTTATTAAAGTATCCCCATTTTTAGTTTTGGTATTACGAAGAACACTGGTGCCTATTTCCTTTAAGGCATTGGCTACTTTATTAGTTTGATCGCTATACAGAATCTTTCCTGCCTCTCTTACCTGATCATCTTCTTTGTTCAATGGCCTGTTTACGCCAGCAGCCTGATGAATGAATTTAATTGACCGCAAAGGACCACCCAACTCACCTTCAATAACCGACTGATCTTCCGAATCAAGGTCATGTATTTGCACTGGCAGCACCCTGCTGGCCACATTGCCATTAGCCAGCGTTATGTTCATTCCCAATTCATCCTCTCTTGCCATTTCTAAAAATGGTAAGAGTTCGTGTTCCCAGGCAAAGCTCTTAGTATCACAGTAAGTTTGAGAAATGATAGGAATGAAAACGAGGCATTTTAGTTTTTTATCCAATGATGCACGCACCTGGTGCGTTTCCAGCAAGCCATCGTGGGGGTTTTCATCAAAGTAAATAGAAACCGGGTTTTTTAGGGTTGCCTCCAGCTCATCTTTCAGGGCCTCAACAAAATGGCTTACCCAGCCATCTCGTTTATTATCATTTTGGCGATAGCTGATGAAAATATCGTATTCGTAACCCGGTATTATCGCGGACATAAAGGTTAGATTTATGGCCTAATTTAATACATATTATGATAAGACTGATCCATTAAAATAGCATTGCAGCTCAAAATACTATATATGAGACGGTAGAGTCTTACCGTATATAAAATAAATCTTGGCCATTAATTATTAATACGAATACTTTGCAATCTGATATAATAATCAGCTAGATATTAAACAGTAGAAAAAATCTATGTGTTCGAACAAGTAAACCCCTGAAGATGAAAAAAAATACCCTTTTATTAACTTTCTTATTCGCCAGTGCAATCGGCTTTGCTCAGGAGAAAATAGACTATGACGCCTTAAATAGAATCAAGGAGGAAGGACTTAAGAATTCAAAGATTGAGGAAATTGCCTTTTATCTTACCGATTATAGTGGTCCGCGACTATCTAATTCCCCCGGATTGAAAACCGCCTCTGAGTGGGCCGTGGAGAAAATGCAGGAATGGGGTTTGGAAAATGCCAAACTCGAGGCCTGGGGAGAATTTGGTAAAGGCTGGCATGTGGAGAAAAGCTATGTGGCCATGACCAAACCGTATTATATGCCGTTTATAGCGGTGCCAAAAGCCTGGACCAATGGCACCAACGGCCTGGTTAAAGGTGAGGTGGTAGTGATTGACATTAAGTCGGAAGAAGATTTTGCTAAATACGAAGGCAAACTCAAGGGTAAAATTATCCTGAATCCTTCGGATTATGACGCTACAGCTTCATTCGAAGCTGAAGGATTTCGCTATACAGAATCGGAGCTGAAAGAACTTGAAAAATTACCTACCGGTTCAGGGAGAAGGGGTAACTGGACTCCTGAGAGAATTGCCGAATACAGGAAGATGCGGGCACTTAGAGGAAAAGTCAGTGAATTTCTTGCCTCCCAAAAGCCCGCTTTGATTATCACTGCCAACAGGGGTAGACATGGTACGGTATTTACCTCCAACGGTGCATCCTATAAGGCTGATGCCACTCCTGCCATGGCAGAATATGAAATGATTCCTGAGCATGCCAATATGATGGCGCGTTTGATTGAGAATGGTGTGAAGGTGGAGCTCGAGGCTGAGATTAAAACAGTTTTTCAGGAGGATGATCTTACCGGCTATAATGTGGTAGCCGAGATTCCCGGCTCAGACCCTAAACTTAAAGAACAGGTAGTTATGCTGGGCGGCCACCTGGACTCATGGCATGGATCTACCGGCGCTACCGACAACGCCAGTGGTTGCGCAGTTATGTTAGAGGCTGTGAGAATCATTCAAACCTTAGACCTGAAACCCAGGCGTACCATCCGTATCGCCCTCTGGTCAGGTGAAGAACAGGGTATTCATGGTTCTCGAAACTATGTAAAAAATCATTTCGGGGATTCAGAAACTATGAGTCTGAAACCGGAACATGCTAACCTCTCTGCCTATTATAATATTGACAACGGTACCGGCAAAATACGTGGTGTTTACCTTCAGGGTAACCAGGCAGCCCGCCCGGTGTTTAGCGATTGGTTTGATGCCATGAGTGATATTATTGAAACGCCAACAATTACCATACGTAACACCGGTGGTACTGACCATCTTGGATTTGACAGAATCGGATTGCCGGGATTTCAGTTCATTCAGGATAAAATTGAATATAGCACGCGAACCCACCATACTAATATGGATAATTATGACAGGCTGGAGATGGACGACTTGAAACAGATGGCCACCGTAATTGCCACCATAGTTTACCATACGGCACAAAGAGATGAGTTGATGCCACGCGAGCCAGTAGCCACAGTCGATAAAGTTAATGAATAAGAAGCGTAAGCCAGGCAGAAATTTTGTTATTCGATTCTCAGTGCCTCCGATGGATTATTACGAATAACCCTGCCAATCTGAGCAGAAATTGTAAGGGCAACTGTAATAATCATAATTATAATGCCCAGTAGGAAGGGCGTGGCACTGGCGGGATTAGGATCGGGGTAAATAATTTCAATAAGACTATTTATTGAGATGAAACCTAATGGCGCCCCGAGCCCAAAGGCAATGAGCAATATCCACATATAATCCTGGTTCATTAATTTAAATATCTGTCCAATCCCTGCTCCCAGTACCTTACGAATACTAAATTCTTTCATTCTGCGGGTAATACTATAGGAGACGAGGCCGAATAGGCCCATGCAGGCCAGCAAAATTGTTATGAATGAAATCACAACCAGTAATTTTACATTGGCGTTATTGTCATTTTGAAAACCTTCAAAAACTTTATCCTGAAAATAGCCTCTATAAGGATCATCAGGCGCCACCTGCTGCCATGCGGTTTTAAGTTCATTATCTGCTTCCATAAGTGAGCCGGAACGAATCTTTATCACCAAATAATTAAACTCCTCCTCGGTACCAATAAGAAACATTACGGGATCAACAGCAGCATAAAAATCATAATAGTGGAACTTTTCAACCACGCCTACTACATAATGTCGTACACTATCATACTCAAAGCTTTTACCTAAGGGATTTTCCCAACCCATTTCTGCTGCAAATACACTATTAATAACAACTGATTCCGTTTTATCAGATTGAATGCTCTCGTCAAAGAACCGGCCTCCCGCCAGCCGCAAATTCATTGTTTCCAGATAATTGAATCCAACTTCGTAGAGCACCACTTGTTTCTTCGCCTCCTTTACCTTGATGGCAACCTGTTTGTTACGGGCGCCAATATGTTGTTGCGTACCGGCAAAACTTAAAATATTTTTATGCTGAGCAGCAAAATCACGCATAGCAATAAAGGTTGTATAATTACTAACCGGTACCACATAATTTTGAGCGTGAGCATAGCCCCAATCTTTATCTCTCAGTCCCAGGCTATTATTTATGAAAACAAAACTGCCAATGATGGTAGTAAAGGCCAAGGTAAATTGAATGGTCAGCAAAGATTTACTAAACCAACCTTTGGCGCCAAATTTTCCTCTGCCACTGAGTATCTGCACCGGCTGAAAAGAGGCAATATAAAATGCCGGATAGGCGCCTGAGATCAATGCAACAAATACCAGAATACAACTAAAAAATACCACCAGATCTACTGGATTAGCATTGGCAAAAGAAACCTCTATGGGAAACAGACTGTTCAAACCAGGCATAAAAAACAAATAGGCTAAAAGCACACCGGTGAGCAGGGATCCTGTACAAAGCACAAGATTCTCTACTAAAAATTGCGTAATAATTTCTTTCTTTCTACCACCAATTACTTTTCGAATACCAATCTCTTTCAACCGTGTAGTAACGGTGGCTATGGCCACATTCATATAATTAAAGCAAGCAAGCAGCAAGAGCATCAGGCTTATTGCACCAAGGGTTATAATGCCGGCTGCACTAGCCCCCTGAGACACCTCACTTTGAATTTCACCATTATTTCTGGAGAGTGTTGTTAAAGGATAAAATCTGAAGCCGGATATCGGCCAGTTGGTATTGGCTTCATTTTGAACCTCCTTGTACTTTTCCATCCCATCAGAAACCTCTGAAAGTTTATGGCCGTCTTTAAGCATGATAAAAGTAGCATCAGTGAAATACTCCAGATCATTGAGATCCTTTATATTCAAAGACTCAAATGCTTCCATCGATATCAGGTTATGGAAACGCAGGCTGGAATTGCCGGGAAGTGTTGCGAGTACTGCTCCAATTATGAACTCTTCTTTCTCATCATTGGTGAATTTGATCGAGAATGTTTCACCTACCGGGTTTTGCTCACCGAAATATTTTTCTGATATCTTCTGGGTAATAATAATTTCATTCTTATTCTTTAGCGACTCTGGATTACCATATAGTACTTTAAAACTTAACATCGACATAAAACCCGGGTCAACAAACCATATAGATTCATTAAATACTTGCTCGTTATAGCGCATTGAACCACTGCCGTACTCTATGCGGGTAAATGATTCGATGGCAGGATTGTCATTTAGAAGTGCTGGCCCAAGGAACATGGGAGAATCACCCCAGTTGGCATCATTTAGATCATCTGTATTCTCCTTTACCAGATTTGTAATCTGGTAAATTCTATCGATGTTCTGCTGAAAAGAGTCCATATTATACTGGTATTCGACAAAAGCAAAAATGCTGATGGCTACCCCAAGTGCCATGGACAGCCCGACCAAATTAATTGTTGAGGTTAATTTATTACGGATGACATTTCTATAACCGAGTTTAAGATAACTTCTAAGCATTACATATTAATTTAAGTGGACTTTAGTAACTTCTGTCTATATTAACAGTACCATCATAATTCTTGAGCCCTCACAAGCCCGCTAATGAGGTTATGAATTAGACTGTATATCTGCCTGCCAGGTTACACTGGCTATGAGCCGTAATATTCAAGCTTTTCACTGTGAGGTGTAAGATAATAAGCAGAACTGCATTCAGGTTTTAAACTATGCCAAAGCCATCTCTCTCCAATAAGTTTATTGGCTTCTTTAAAAAGTTATAACATCATCTGTTAGCTGAGTTCGGCTCAGACACTGCCACATTGAATTACTAGCTTATTCGGTCCTTAATGCTTCTACCGGATTATCGCGTAGAACCTTTACTACCAGTGCCGAGACAGTGATAAATGCAATAGCAAAAATGGCCGCCACACCAATAGCAATACTAAGATATTGAACTGGTATATGATACTCGTAGACGGAGTCGAGAAATGCACCCATCACGAAGTAACTTACCGGCGCACCAAGGATAGTGGCGATAAGCAATATCCAAATATACTGTTGGTTTACGCCTTTAACCATCGCCATGGTACCTGCACCCAATACCTTGCGGATACTAAAGTCTTTCTTTTTAGCGGCTACACTTAGTGATACAAGGCCAAATAGACCCAGACAAGAAAGAATTATTGCCAGAGTAGCGGTAAAACCCATGAGCTTGCTATGGCCAGCTATCTGATTGAAGTAATTATCGAAAACTGTATCCTGATAAAAGCCAGTAAACGGCAGATCGGGCATGGCTTCCTTCCACATATTTTCAAAATATGCTGTTGTTTCTATAGCCGTGCCACCACTTACTTTCGCCAGCACATAGCGGAAATCATCGTCAGGTACCATAATCAGCATGGCAGGGTCAATTGTATTCCAAAAACTGTTATAATGATAGTCCTTGACGATACCAATAATCGAATATTCGGCACTATCGTAAGTAAAAGTATTATCAATTATA
>SMVB01195468.1_pt1 | contig 10799 bp, 7 predicted proteins | sample 2456461 | NCBI WGS metagenome assembly SMVB01 (sample SAMN11095934, study PRJNA526329) | marine sediment metagenome | biome: Marine sediment; feature: Surficial sediment; material: Deep marine sediment; isolation source: Hadal surficial sediment | place: Pacific Ocean | collected 2014-05 | depth 0-1...
ACCTGTCAAACCACCATCCGCATTGTACGCTATAAATAGCCCACCGGGGCCACTTATTAAAATGACTGCTATCAGATATATTTTTCCTATTGTTCGATGCAGTGACCGTCGCTTGTCTCTTAGTTTTCTTTTGAATTGCATCCATCCGATGAGTAATGCTACCCCTCCACCAAATATGTGCATATAAAAGGCCAACATGTAAACCCTGCTCTCCAAGAGGTCGCCCTTTCCTGACAACAAGCCTTGCTGAGTCATATCAAAAATCAAATATAAAGTCGGATACAGACCAATTGCAATTCCAAAAAATGCTACAAGATACCATAGTAGTTTCATACGGGAATTTTTTATGAAATTACATTTAATGAAGGGAAATAAAAAAGGGCTGTTAAATAACAGCCCTCTCAACTAACCTTAAATTACAAATTCGTTTTTCTCAAGAAAGTATTCAGCTACCCTTCTACGTGCTTCTTTTAAATTGAATGGCTCTACTTTTGTGAACCTTTTAAGACCCATCAGCATCATGCGCTGCTCATCTCCTTCTGCAAAGGCGTAAAGTGCTTCTCTTCCGGCACGTGCAGCATTTTCAATGGCATTATAAAGATAGATACGCATCATATCTGTCTGAACTTTGCAACTTTCCTCTCCATTCCTTTCTATCAGTTTTTCAACTCTCAACAACGTTGATTCGGCTACATAACATTCAATAAGCATATCTGCCATGTTCATGAGGATTTCCTGCTCATGGGCAATTTTGTCCATAAATTTCTGGACCGATGCTCCGGCTACCAGTAACCCAGCTTTTTTAAGATTTGTAAGAGCTTTTTTCTCTTTGGCAAACAACCCTTCATCCTCAGGGGTACCGAAATCGGGAATAGCCGTTAATTCTTTTGCTACATCCATAGCAGGACCCATCAAATCCAACCTTCCTTTCATTGCTCGCTTAAGCAACATATCAATGGTCAATAAACGGTTTATCTCATTGGTTCCTTCGTAGATTCTGTTAATTCTTGAATCCCTGTATGCCCTATCCATCGGCCCTTCGGCGGAAAAACCCATACCACCATAAATTTGTACGCCTTCATCCACAGCATAATCCAAAACTTCAGAACTATGGACTTTCATGATGGCACATTCAATAGCAAATTCCTCCAATGACTTTAATCGAGACTGCGCAGGTGCCATTCCTTCAGATACATGTGTATCGTATGCATCGTCCATGTTTTGGCCGGCACGATAAACCGCTGATTCGGAGGCAAATGTTCGGCTGACCATTTCCGCCAATTTGTACTTAATAGCACCAAACTCTCCAATGGACTGCCCAAATTGTTTCCGTTCGTTTGCATATTTTAACGCGTTTGTAATTACTGCTTTGGCGCCTCCTACTGCAGATGAAGCCAGCTTTATTCTTCCTATATTTAAAATATTGACAGCAATTTTAAATCCTTTACCCCGTTCAAACAGTAAATTTTCTACGGGCACTGGACAATCATTGAAGAATATCTGGCGGGTGGAAGAACCTTTGATTCCCATCTTTTTCTCCTCTTCATTCATTGTAATGCCTCCAAAGGCTTTTTCAACGATGAATGCGGAGAGATTCTCATCGCTATCAATTTTGGCGAATACGATAAACAGATCTGCAAAACCACCATTGGTAATCCACATTTTCTGTCCGTTTATTAGGTAATTCTTCCCATCTTCAGACAACACAGCTTTGGTTTTTGCCGCATTGGCATCTGATCCTGAGTCTGGTTCTGTTAGGCAGTAAGCTGATTTTAATTCACCAGTAGCCAGTCGAGGGAGGTATTTGTCTTTTTGATCATTATTGCCATAATACAGGATGGGCAACGTGCCGATGCCTGTATGTGCTGAAAGTGCTACTACAAAGGAGTGACCCGCACCCAAAGCTTCTACAATAAGCATTGACGTGTTCAAGTTCATTCCAAACCCTCCGTATTTTTCAGGAATGGAAGATCCCAACAGTCCCAGGTCACCTGCTTTATCGAGCAAACCAGGCATGAGAGATGGATCCTTTTGAGAGTCTATCTCATCCAGTATCGGATGGACCTCCTGCGCAATAAAGTCATAACATGATTGGGCAATCATTCGTTGCTCTTCCGTCCAATCCTCCGGAATGAATACTTCTGATGCCTGAGTTTCTCTTATTAAAAACTCTCCCCCTTTTACTGTTCTTGCCGCTACTGCTTCCATCGTTATTTTTTTATATTTCTAATTCAGTATTTCGTAAATTCCTGCTACCCCCTGTCCACCACCCACACAGGCAGTGACCATTCCGTATTTTTGTTGCCTTCTTTCCATTTCACTCATCAATGTAATGCTCAATCTTGCCCCGGTGCTTCCCAAAGGATGTCCGAGAGCAATAGCTCCTCCGTTGACATTTACTTTTTCTTTGTCCAAATCCAATTCCCTGATTACCGCCAATGACTGTGCGGCGAACGCCTCGTTCAATTCGATCAAATCGATGTCATCTTGTTTCAATCCGGCAATCTTTAATGCTTTTGGAATAGCTTTCACAGGGCCAATACCCATAATTCTTGGATCAACACCTGCGGCGGCATAGCTTACCAGCCGAGCTCGCGGCTTTAGGTTTAATTGCTTTACCATTTTTTCAGAAGCCACCAGCACAAACGCTGCTCCATCATTAGTGGGACTCGAGTTGCCCGCTGTAACAGACCCGCCCTGTGAAAAAACAGGCCTTAACTTTGCCAGTGCTTCGAGGCTGGTATCCTTCCTTGGCCCTTCATCCTTATCTACAATAAATTCCCTTGTTTTACGCTTCATGTCAGCATCCATGTAGGTTTCTTTTACGGTTATGGGTGTAATATCCTGTGTAAATTTTCCTTCTGTCTGGGCAGAAATGGCACGCATATGAGAAGTGTATGCGAACTCATCCTGATCTTCGCGGCTGATTTTGAATTGCTCTGCAATTTGCTCTGCTGTAATCCCCATGCTGGTGTAGTATGTTGGATTGTCTTTGGCAATTTCAAAATTCAGGGCTGTTTTCCAACCCATTACAGGTACCATGGACATTGACTCAGTGCCTCCGGCGATAATTAGATCAGCCATACCGGCCTGGATCTTAACCGAAGCCAGATGAATGGCTTCCAGCCCTGATCCGCAATACCTGTTGATAACCATTCCCGGAATATCAATACCAAGTGCCATCAATGAAATCATCCGTCCCATCTGCATCCCTTGTTCAGCTTCCTGTACAGCGTTGCCTACAATCAAGTCATCAACCATTGTTGGTTTAAGGCCTTCAATTGATTCAACAAGTGATTTAATAACATCCACTGCAAGATCATCAGGTCTCGTGAATCGTAAACTCCCTTTCTTAGCTCGCGTAACCGCGGATCGCTTGCCATCAATTATGTATGCTTCCATTGTAGTTAGATTATAGACGTTAGATGATTTTGAAATCCACTTATCATTTTGCCGATTTCTTCAACTTGATCATTAACTTTCCCGATCTCTTCAGATGGTAAAAGATCCAGGCGCGTGATAAGTGTAAGTTGTGTCTGTAACTCAAATGATGAGCCCTTGGCTATTCCCAAGAAATGATTAAATTCTTTATCCGAATTCCTACCAGCACCTTCTGCAATATTTGATGGAATTGAAATTGAGCATTTTCGAATTTGTTGACTAAGATTATACTTGTCTTCATCGGGTAACTTACCCGACACTTTATAGACATCAACCGCCAATTCCATGGCTTTATTCCAAACTGATGGTTTGTTATAATTGTGCATATTCTAATATCTAATGTCTATAGTCTTGAGTCTAATTCCTTAACGGTTTCCCTCCCTGCAAAATTGACTGGATTCGCTCCAGTGTTTTCCGTTCACCAAGCAGGCTCAGGAATGCTTCCCGCTCTAGGTCCAGGAGATATTGTTCGCTCACCTTTTGCGGATAACTTAGGTCTCCACCACACATTACCCACGCAATTTTTTTCGCAATTTTCACATCGTGATCAGATATGTATTTTCCCATTTTCATTCCATTGACTCCGGCATAAAACAACGCCAGCCCGGATTTACCCTGAACCAATATATCTGAAGATGGAACAGGTTGCGTATAACCAGCATCAGCCAGTTCAATCACAGCTTCTTTCGCATCTGAAATTCTTCGATTATTGTTGATCGAAACCCGGTCATTGGCTCGTAGAATATTCATATCGTACGCTTCGTAAGCTGATGTCGCTACTTTTGCAGTTGCAATATTCATAAAGGCATTTTGAAGCTCATTCAAAACAACATCACCCGGTTCAATTCCATCTGATACTCGTTTAGTGAGTTCTTTTGTGCCCCCTCCACCCGGGATCACACCAACGCCCACCTCTACCAAACCAATATATGTTTCGGCAGCAGCTTGAACCTGATCTGCGTGCAGTGTCATTTCGCAACCTCCACCTAGAGCCAACCCATGTGGAGCAACCACAACCGGAATAGATGAGTACCGCACACGCATCATGGAATTCTGAAATTGCCTGATCATGAAATCCAATTCGTCGTATTCTTGCTCAATGGCGAACATAAATAGCATCCCCAGATTAGCCCCCGCAGAAAACTGGGCACCTTGATTACCAATGACGAGCCCTTTCCAATCTGCTTCTGCCATATCAATGGCTTTGTGCAGACCTTCGATGACCTCAGTACCTATGGTATTCATTTTTGTATGAAATTCAAGACCCAATACACTATCTCCAAGGTTAAAAATGGTAGAACCGGTATTACCCCATACAGTGTTATCGGTTCTCAGATTGTCGAGCAGGATGAAATTTTCTTTACCAGGTATGGGTAAATACGCATTTGTCTTGACGTCATAAAATTTGCGAATACCATTTTCAACCAGGTAGAATGATTCATTACTACCCTCCAGCATATCATTAACCCATTTGCTTGTAGAATATCCGGCATTTTCCATCATGGCTATGGTTTCAGAAACTCCAATAGCATCCCATATTTCGAACGGACCCAACTCCCAACCAAATCCTGCCTTTACGGCATCATCAATTTTATAAAGCTCATCAGCAACTTCGGGAATTCGATTTGAGATATATTGAAAAAGCCCATAATTGGAGTCTCTGTAAAATTCTCCTGCTACATCTTTGCCCGCCATCAAAACTTTAAATCGCTCCCTCAGATCATCAATTGATTTAGTGGTTTCCAGCGTAGCGAATTTGATTTTCTGCTTAGGTTTGTATTCCATGGATTTCAAATCCAGGGTGAGAATCTTCGTTTTACCGTTCTCTTTTGTCTTTTTATAAAAACCCTGCCCTGTTTTATCCCCCAGCCAATTTTTGTCGCCTAGTTTTGTGACTATTTCGGGGAGTCTAAATGTTTCTACTGACTCATCGTCTTTTAATCCTTCGTATAAATTGTTCGCCACTTTCACCAGGGTGTCCAGGCCTACTACGTCAGAGGTTCTGAAGGTTGCTGATTTTGGGTGACCAATAACAGGCCCTGTTAGTTTATCAATTTGATCTACATTCAAATCAAGTTTTTGCATGGTTTCAATCACCTTCAGGATGGCATAAATGCCAATTCTGTTGGCAATAAAAGCAGGAGTATCTTTACATAAGACGGTTGTTTTTCCTAAAAACAGGTCGCCATAGTGCATAAAAAATTTTGTGATCCCCGGATCTGTTTCAGGAGTTGGAATTATTTCAAGAAGATTTAAATACCTGGGAGGGTTAAAAAAGTGGGTACCCAGAAAGTACTTCTTAAAATCGTCACTTCTTCCATCCAGCATTAAATGAATTGGTATTCCTGATGTATTGGAACTTATCAATGTTCCTTCCTTACGATGTTTTTCTACTTCGTCAAAGACCTTCTTTTTTATATCAAGGTTTTCAACTACAACTTCAATGATCCAATCAACTTCCTTGATTTTTGTCATATCATCTGTAAAATTCCCCAGCGATATTCTACCGGCAAAGTCCTTGTGATACAATGATGCAGGCTTGCTTTTTAGGGTAGACTGGAAGGAATCAGTAACAATCCGGTTTCGGAATTGAGGACTTGTTTCATCGAGTCCTTTCTTTTTTTCAGCTTCGTTCAATTCACCCGGAAGAATATCCAGCAACAGAACCTCAACTCCAATATTTGCTAAATGACAAGCAATTCGAGAACCCATTATACCTGAACCCAGAATTGCAGCTTTTTTTATTGCTCTATTCATTGTTAGTATTTACGCGTTGAACATCGTCCACCACTTCGTTTATTTTTTCCATTACTTCAAAAAACACTTTAAGCTTCGCATCAGAAATTTGCCCCCTGACTCTGGTATTAAAACCTATTACAGCGTCGGCAGCAATTTCCTTTTTTTGAAGGCCCTCAGGGGTGAGGTAAATGCTTACTGATCTCCCGTCTTTTGTATCCCTCTTCCTGGTGATCATCCCCTCTTCTTCCAGCCGTTTGAGTATGCGGGTAATGCTTCTCGCCTCGAGTCCCATCATAGGTCCAATCTTAGTTGCCGGTGTACCTTCATCACTTTTGATATTAAGCAATGCAAATCCTTCGGCCATTGTAGCATCAAACTCTGATGCTCGCTGGTTATACATCCTGGAAATAGAATGCCACGTGGCTTTAATATGATAATCAACCGTTTCTTCCCGCTTCATAACGTACTAATACATACGAAGGTAAAGAATATATGTTATGCATGCATACTATTATAAATATTATTGGAAAATAAATGAGTGCAGAAAAGACGTTAGTATAGTTTGTGGGTTCCACCAAAAAACAATGATGAAAAAGACAATTCAAATGATCGGATTTATTTCCGCCTCAGTTGTTATTTTTAGTGCACGATTCTCAGTTATGAATTGGCCAGGGGTATCCTATATGAAATTAATAGTATAGGATCCTTCTTCTTTTTGTTTATACCACTTTTATATCTCGACAGAAAAAGGCTAATTCCATCAATGTGACTTTAACGATACCGATAAAAAGACAGGGAATTCTTTAAGTCCATTATCGGTCTCTTTTTTGATGGTATAGCAAATGTCAAAACTTTGTGGGTTCAATCCGGAATGATGAAGCATTTTTTCCAACTGATTCTTTTCAAACCCTTTGTGGCCATGAAAAGGGCCATCGTGAAACGACCCATCTTCTTTTTCAAGGTCAATAATTGCCAGGGACCCATTTTTGTTTAGCAATTTGGCAAATTTCTGAAGTAGGTCTCCCGCTTGCTCCACATGATGCAGTGTAAGCATCATAAAGATCAAATCATACCGATCTTCAGGGAGAGGGTCCTCCAACAAATTACTTTTCGTAGGATGTAAGTTGGAAACGCCGAGTCTGTTGCATTTTTCGTGTGCTACACGGGTCATTTCAATGGAATCATCCATGAGGGTAATGTTGCTGATTTCGAGCCTTAAATTAAAACTAAGCAAGCCGGTTCCACTACCATATTCGAGGGCATTTACTACATTTAGCAAATCCACTCTGGTTTTCAGAAACTCTGTTATTTCTTTAGCCCTGTCAACCCTGGATGGATCGTCATCCCACGTTGACGCTTTTTCATCAAATTCACTCATTAATATCAATTTTACGTATTTATTATCTTAATTATCACTTCAACCTTCAAAGGATTACTAGTGAATCGCGCAAATTTCCGATTAAATTAGTCGCATGAATACCATTCTGTTCATTGGAATCATTCAGGCGCTCTTTCTTTTACTTTTAGTTTCCAACAAAAAGGATAAAAGCCAGGCCGATTTTATTCTGATGATCATGCTGGTTTACAATGCTGCGCATCAGTTTTTCTTCTTCCTGAATTTTAATGAAGAATTTACGATGCCGGACTGGATTATGATTTTGGGAGGTGGTTTTCCTTTACTCTATGGTCCAATTTTGTATTGGTATGTGAAATCATTGATTCATCCAGGAAGAGTAAAGATTGTCACTTTTTTTATACATCTCACACCATACATTTTGTACGCAATAAGTTTCTTATGGTATCACTTTCGGGTAGAAGGCAGTGAGGTCTTGATTTTCGACGGGTTTGTCCACTTGAAGGGAAATTTTCCCTTAATTATGCATTCTTATAGTATTTTTTATGCTTTTTCTGCTGGTTTATATCCCTTATATTGCCTGGTTCTGCTGTATAAGCACAAACGAAATATTCATTACGAATTTTCTTTTGAGGATGAAATTACGCTTGACTGGTTACGTATCTTATTGGTTTTCACTTTCGTAGCATTTATCGTCAGCTTTGTCACTATACTTCTTCTGGTTGATTATAATTGGGTAAATAATCCAAGGGTTGCATTTTATATTGTTTCGGGATTAAATACACTGTTCATATTTGTGTTGGGTTATTTTGGATTGAAGCAAACCTTGATATTCAGTTCCAGGGAATCTTTCTTTCAAGAGGCCAAATCAATCAGATACGAAAAGTCAGGATTGGAGCAAACAAAATCAAAATTTATCCTTGAAGAATTAGATCAGATAATGGCCAAAGAAAAGCCATGGACGAATCCAAAGCTCACATTGCAGTCACTCGCTGATAAGATGAATGTGTCGACAAACCACCTCTCTCAAAGTATTAACGAAAACCGCAAACTGAATTTTTTTGAGTACGTAAATGAATTCCGTGTGGAGGAATTCAAAAAGAAAATTTCCAATCGCCAAAACAATCATTTGACCCTTTTAGGTATTGCGTATGATTGTGGATTCAATTCCAAATCTTCATTCAATCATATTTTCAAAGCTAAAACAGGAACAACCCCTTCGGCTTATAAAAAGAGTTTGAAATAACGCCATCAATTCATAACAAGCCAAGAATCCCCAGGATAAAACCTAAAGAAGACCAGCCCTGTAAGATTGGACGTATTGGTACCTTAATTTCGAAACCTTTGTAACACTCAAAGGGTCTTTAGTAAAGTATTAAAAAACATTCTCATGTTAAAAAATTACTTCCTCATTGGATTTCGAAACCTGGCAAAAAATTATTTGTACATGTCGGCTAATCTGGTTGGTCTTTCATTTGGTATTGCTTGTAGTATTCTGGCATATTTTATCTGGGAGTTTCATAACAATTTCGATGGCATTCACTCTAAATCTGAATCTATTTATCGAGTACAAACTGTTCGGTCCGATGATCAGGAGTTATATTCCTATGGTACCACACCACTTCCGCTTGCAAAACATATTACCGGTATCAAAGGGTTAGTGGCAACGGCACGATATAACATTCACAATGAAGTAATTAAAAAGGACGAAACAGTGCTTAACCAGCAGATCGCTTATGTAGATCCTGAATTCACTGAGATATTTGATTTCCCTGTTTATTCTGGAACTTCGACCCTTACAGATCCAAATAGTGCCATTCTGACTTATAATTCCGCGATTCAGTTTTTTGGGGATGACGAAGTACTTGGCAAAACCTTGCAACTTCAGACAGTAGAAGGATTGCAGTTGTTTACAATCACAGGTGTAATGAAAAATCATCTGCTGAATTCCAGTTTTAAATTTGATATACTTCTTAATTACGAAAGGTATCTTGATAACTATGAAATAGAAGAGGACAACTGGGGCATATTTTCGCATGCTACTTTTGTTGAGCTCTCCTATGGATTTTTGCCAGAAGAATTTTCAAACCAGATTCAAACATTCATACCAGTTTTTAATAATGCCAGGGAAGACTGGGTTGCTGAAGAATTTACTCTTGTAAATCTGGAGGATATGTCAATGGTCTCACGGAATATCCGAGGAAATTATCTTGGATATAACAATCCAGAAGGTGCAGTGATGATTCCCGTCATTATGGCGGTGATCATATTACTAGTTGCATGTTTTAACTACATGAATACGAGTATTTCACTTTCATCTACCCGTTTAAAAGAAATCGGAGTGAGAAAAGCTATAGGTGCAAGTCGTGGACAGCTGATCACGCAAATGTTAACTGAGAATATTTTGTTGCTTTTTGTTGCTTTGGCAGGGGGGCTTCTTCTTGTTGAGTTCCTGGCTCCTGCCTATAATCGATTAGGGCCATGGGTAGAAATTATCCCAAGCTATCGTAACAACATTGGGGCGGTCTCTTATTTAATTGTATTGCTATTGATAACAGCTTTGTTAAGTGGTGCGTATCCTGCATTTTATGTAAGCAAGTTTCAGACAACACAAATATTTAATGGCAGGTTAAAGCTGAAATCCAGCGGAACTCTATCCAAAGTGTTGATGGTGCTTCAATTGGCCTTTTCTTTAATATCTCTTATCCAAGGCATTGTTTATGTTCAAAATACAAAATTGCAAGAACGATTTGACCTTGGTTACAACAAGCACGGCATAATCACTGTCCCGATCAAAAGAGATCAATTCAACGTGTTTAAGGAATCTATTTCGTCACACACAACCATTAATATGGTAGCTGGAACACGGCATCATGTTGGCTACGGAATGACTTCATCTACAATAGAATCGGAGGGACAGAAGGAAGAAGTTCGTGTATTGGAAGTAGGCCCCGAATATCTTCAGACTATGGGAATGGAGTTAAACCAGGGACGTTATTTTAATCCGGATTCAGAAGAAGATCAATCAACATCCGTTATAGTAAATCCTTTTTTCATTGATGCATTTCGAATTGCGGATGCTGCAGATCACCGAATTTTAATTGATGAAAAGCCTTATCACATAATAGGCATTGTGAAAGAGTTCTACCCCTATGGCCTGTGGAGAAGTGAAAATGAAATACCCATGCTTCTGAAATTGAGTCAGGAGAAAGACTTTTCATTCCTGGTCGCAAATGTTTCAGGAGATATCAAGGCTACCGACAAG
>SMVB01043180.1_pt1 | contig 10798 bp, 11 predicted proteins | sample 2456461 | NCBI WGS metagenome assembly SMVB01 (sample SAMN11095934, study PRJNA526329) | marine sediment metagenome | biome: Marine sediment; feature: Surficial sediment; material: Deep marine sediment; isolation source: Hadal surficial sediment | place: Pacific Ocean | collected 2014-05 | depth...
CCAAGCTGATACTGCCTTCTATACAGGTCAATATCCGCGCCGGCGAATTACCACCTGCAGAAGATAATGGTGTGGTGTATCTGAAAACCCCGCTCAATGCACTTTAGTCGTGGCTGGTAGTTTGCCATCGGTAGGGCCCATTTAGTCACAAGGAATTTGATCTATGGACATTAAGAGAATTTCACCATTTCTGTCTGTTTCAGCACAGATCCAGGCGACCGACATGCAGCATCTGGCAGACCAGGGGTTCAGGACGATCATTAACAATCGCCCCGATCATGAAATTGACGAGCAACCACTGGCAGCTGACCTGGCTGCTGAAGCTGCCAGGCACGGCATGACATTTGTCGACGTCCCGGTGATATCCGGTGCGATTACCGAGCAGAATGCGATGGATTTCAGCGCACAGCTAAACACCGCTGAAGGACCCATCCTGGCTTTTTGCCGGACCGGGACACGCTCAACCACCTTATGGGCCTTGCATGAGGCCAGGCATATGCAAGCAGATGCCATTATCGATTTTGCAGCCAGCATTGGTTATGACCTGAGTGCACAAAAGGACCGTTTACAACGGCTTGGTGCACAAGCGGGTGAGCGTGACTGAACCATTGCCAACGATTTATTAGCAGTTAATGCTCTAGGCAGGGAATAGATCGCCAGGCCGCATAGGCCGGGTAGCCGGTGACGCTGCTTAAAGCCAGTCGTTTTCAGCGGCAAAATGCATGGGTCCGCCACGCCAGCGGGGGAAACCATAGCCGTTGACCCAGATGACGTCGAGGTCGCTGCTTTTGCCGGCAATATTTTCTGCAAGGATGGCCTGGCCTTCGTTGGCAATCGCCCGGATCATTCGCTGCTGGATGTCGTTTTCGGATAAATCCCGTTGTTTCACGCCCAGAACCTGTGCTTCAGCACGAATCATTTCAATAATGTCATCGTCCACAGACGCCCGCCCGGTTTCCGCGTCGTAGCTATAAAAACCACGACCGGTCTTACGACCCAGGTAACCGTGTTCGGCCAGCAGGTCCGCAGGGCGGAAGTAACAAGGGTCGGCAGGCGGGTTTGGGTTTTGCTTGCGGGCCTGGTAACCGATATCGATGCCTGACATATCCAGAACAGCCGCCGGTCCCATGGCCATGCCCCAGTTCTTCATGGCCTCATCCAGTTTGGCCGGTGTCACGCCTTCAAGCAACATCTGCTGGCCTTCGCGTCCGTAGGCCGAGTACATGCGATTGGCGGCGAAGCCGAATCCGTTGCCAACCAGCACTGAGCACTTGCCCAGTTTTTTTCCAAGTTTCATCAGGCTTGAGATGGCAGCGGCTGATGTTTGCGAGGTTTGGACAATCTCCAGCAACTTCATGATGTGCGCCGGGCTGAAGAAATGCATTCCCAGCACGCGTGACGGTTCGCTGACTGCAGAGGCGATCGCTTCAATGTCCAGGTATGAGGTGTTGGTTGCCAGTATTGCTTCAGCTTTACAGTGTTTGTCCAGCGAGCGGAAGATGCCGTGTTTGACCTCGAGATTCTCATAGGCGGCCTCGATTACCAGGTCTGTTTGTGCCAGACAAGCATGATCGCAACTGCCTGTGATCAGGGCCATACGTTGTTGCTGCTGTTCTTCGCTGATGCGGCCTTGAGTGGTCATTTTCCGGTAAGTCTTGATGATTCCCGCAAGCGCCTGAGCAAGCTCTTGCTGGTCCGTTTCGATGATTGTTACCGGTATATCGGCGTTGGCAAAGCAGATGGCAATGCCGCGGCCCATGGTGCCGCCGCCTATAACCGCTGTCGACTGGATTTCAATTGGATGGTTGGCAATGGCTTCCGGTAGTTTTGCAGCGGCCCTTTCGGCGAAGAATATGTGGAGTAATGCCGTCGATTGTGCAGAGTTCATACAGCTGATGAATAATTCCCGCTCTTTCACCAGGCCTTCAGCGAAGGGCAAACTGATCGCGTTTGCAATCGCCGCCACGGCCACCAACGGGGATTTCTGACCACGGGCTTTTTTATTTACACGGGTTTCCCAGTGTGCCAGGATTTGCCGGTTTTCTGCCGAATCCTGTAACTGGATGTCGGATATTCGTTGCCGTTCATCACCTTTCGCCAATACACGTCGGGCGAAGTCCATGGCAGCCGTCAGCAGGTCATCATCGGTGACCTCGTCAATCACGCCCATCTGCAAGGCTTCCTTAGCGCCTACATGACGGCCGGAAGTAATCATATCCAGTGCGTTTTCAAGTCCCGCGATACGCGGCAGACGCTGTGTGCCGCCGGCACCGGGAATCAGGCCCAGATGAACCTCGGGCAAGCCCAGGCGCGCGCTTTTGACAGCGATTCGATAACGGCAGGCCAGTGCGGTTTCGAGACCGCCGCCAAGCGCGGTACCGTGTATGGCCGCAATGATGGGTTTGCGGCATTGATCCAGTGTATCGAGCAGATCCGGTAAAAAGGGCGCCAGTGGTGGTTTGCCAAATTCAGAAATATCGGCACCCGCGATAAATGTCCGTCCTGCGCAAATAAGAACAATGGCGTGAATTTTCTCGTCGGCCATGGCCACAGCGACACTTTCAAGTAATCCGCTGCGCAATGCCTGGGATAGTGCATTCACCGGTGGATTGTCCAGGGTAATGATTGCGATCTGGTCCTGACGGGTGGTGTTAACGACGCTGTTCATTGCAGTTGTCTCATCGGTGATTTAGTTAATTTTGCAGTGGGAAACGGTTACTTAAAAGATTGTTGCCACCTTTAAGATTACCATTGGCATTGTGCAATTTGCGGTTGATCCATCGGCTGCTGTGCGCGGCGACCGCCCGGTAAATTTCACCGGCCAATGCTTGTGCCGCGTATCCTTCCCAGTTCTCCGGTAGCATTTCAGCCGGAAGTTCAGGGTCACTTAGCAGTATTCTGCGATACTCTTGAAGGCAAAGAATCCTGAGTAATAACAGGCTATGTCCGTCCGCTGGCGGGTCGCCATTCAATGCACACCAGACCTTGCTGTAATGCGTGGTAAATGCCTTGTAGCGCTGTCTTAAATCTTCGAGTTTCCATCGTGACATGACCAGTTTTTGTAAGGTTTTGTCACTATCGGTCTGCGCTTGCAAGCGCGCAATGATGTCTTCCAAGCCCAGATCTGCCAGTAACTCATCCAGTGGTGGGCGGTCATCGGCGGGCAGGGCGTAGACAGCTGCTGCCATGCGGCCATATCCCAGCCATGATAAGCCCCTGTGTAGTGCATCTCTTTTGTCTTCTGGCACAAGTGACACAAAAAGTAATGTCCAGACACCATCCCATTCGGGTTTGCTACTGGCGTAAATCCGCCGCGCAGATCGTTGATAGTAGTGATGACCGGTTTTGCTCAAGCTGTAATAGCTGCGCCGACCCTGTTTGCGCGATTCCAGCCAGCCGTCCTGAACCAGGCGGAACACGGCGGTGCGTGTCAGGCGTTCATTGATACCCAATGGTGCCAGTGCCCGGATGACACTGCCCAGCCAGATTTCTCCACCGTGCTGGGTAACGACATCACAGAAAAAGGTAAATACCAATGCGGTGCTGCTGATATTGCCCTGTTGCATTCTTTGTAACAGAAACTGGTCAAGCAGAGTGCCTGAGTTTGGACTTGCGGATGGCAGGCTCTTAGAACTGGTCAAAATCGACAACGATTTTTTTTGATATCGGGTGTGACTGGCAGGTCAGAATATAACCGGCTTCGATTTCTTCAGGTCTCAATGCCTGGTTCAGATCCATATCAACTTCGCCTTCAAGCAACCGGGCTTTGCAGGTCGCGCAGACCCCTCCCTTGCAGGAAAATGGCAAATCCACACCATTTCTTAAGCCCGCGTCGAGAATATTTTCACCATCGGTACTCAATTCAAAAGCGTATTCGCGCCCGCCCGACAAAATACTGACGTCACTGACCATGCCTTTGTATTCCCGGGCACGGGCATGGTGGCGTTCGATCGCCTTGCGGGCATTTTCTGCCGAAGCGGCAAACAGTTCGAAATGGATATTCTCCTCGGCAATGCCTTCACCACGAAGACCACGTGAGACTTCAGAAATCATCGCCTCCGGGCCACACAGAAAGAATTCATCGTAGCCCCGGATATGGATCAGTCGCTGATTAAGCGCACCGCCTTTGCGGTTATCAATATGGCCGCTGAGTAAATCTACTGCCTGTGGTTCGCGGCTGAAAATATTGATCCAGTGGAAGCGTTGCATATGGGCATTCTTGACGAAAGCCAGTTCATTGCGGAACATCATCGTGGCCGTGCGTTGGTTGCCATAGAGCAATGTGACAGTGCTTTCCGGCTCGCGTTTGAGTACGGTCTTGATGATTGACAGCATCGGCGTTATACCACTGCCGGCACTGATACACAGGTAGTGCTTACTGATTGCAGGCTCGATTGGCACGAAAAATTCTCCGCGCGCCGGCATCACTGCCATCGTGTCGCCGGTTTTGAGTTGTTCATTGGCCCAGGTTGAAAACACGCCACCTTCGACGTGCTTGATCGCCACCTGCAATCTGTCATCATCCAGGCCGGCACAAATCGAGTACGAGCGACGGATATCCTCGCCGTCTATCTGTTGATTCAGTGTCAGGTATTGCCCTTGTGTAAAGGCAAATGTCTCTGCCAGTTCCGTCGGTACTGCAAACTCGACCACGACGGCCGAATCGGTATCTTTGCGCAGATTTTTAACCCGTAATGGATGAAATTGACTATCCAAAGCTGTGCCTGCTGTTCATATGCATTTGAAGTAATCGAAAGGCTCCAGACAATGCTGGCATTGGTATAGCGACTTGCAGGCGGTCGAGCCGAATTCCGAAATCAGTTTGACATCTTGATTGCCGCATTGCGGGCATTGAATATGACGTTCGGGCGGTGCAATACCATAGGCCCGGAGCTTTGCACGCCCCGCATCGCTCATCCAGTCGGTGGTCCAGGCAGGGCTCAGGCTTTGTTTTACCGTGACATGCCGGTGGCCTGCAGCGGCCAGGACAGTGTGTATATCATCCTGCATGGCGGTCATCGCCGGGCAGCCTGTGTAGGTGGGTGTGATGGTGACGGTGATATTACCGTCGTCAATTGAAATGTCGCGCAAAACACCCAGATCCTGCAGCGTCAGCACCGGTATTTCCGGGTCACAGACGCTGCTCAACAGTTCAAATAGCTGTGCTGTTTCTGATTTGCTTTGCTGGATTAACATCGTTCAGTTACCACTGCTGACCAGGGTAGGCACGTTGCATAAACTGCATTTCCGCCAATAGAAAACCGAGGTGCTCGGTGTGTATTCCATCACGTCCGCCGCCGATCTCGAGGTTTTCATCCGGCACTTCCAGTGTGGCTTCCCGCAGCACTGCTCGAACGGTGGTAATCCAGGGTTTCTGCAAGGCAGACCGGTCTACCGCAATGCCCCGATCAATCAGTTGTTGTTCTTCTGCTGATGCTGGCGCAAACATCTCGGGCACATAGGCCCACAGTTGATTGAATGCTGTCTGCACCCGTTGGTGGCTTTCTTCCGTGCCGTCGCCAAGCCGCTTGATCCAGTCTTCACTGCGACGCAAATGATAGCGTGATTCCTTGATCGCCTTGGCCGCAATTCCGGCCAGCATCGGGTCTTTTGAGTCCGCTAATACAGTGAAAAAACCCATGTCGTACACATCAATCAGGAACTGACGTGCCAGCGTGAAGGCAAAATCACCGTTTGGCAATTCATTGATCAACAGGTTGCGGTACTCACGGCAATCCCGGTGGAAAGCAAAGTCATCTTCGCTACGACCCTGCTCATCAAGTTCAGCAGCGTATGCATAATACATACGTGCGCGGCCCAGGAAATCCAGCGCAACGTTGGTTAATGCCAGGTCTTCTTCCAAAAATGGACCATGGCTGCACCATTCCGATAACCGGTGACCGAGGATGACAGAATCGTCAGCCAGTGCGATGCTGTAGTTGAACAAGGCGGTTTTGAGCTCTGTATCCGTCATCGTGTTCACATATTTTCCAATTCTTTCGGAAGTTGGTAATGGGTAGCGTGGCGGTAAGGCTTGTCATCCATCGGGTCATAAAATGATGCCACGTCGCTTTCCTGCGAAGCGGTGATGTCACTGGAGCGGACAACCCAGATGCTGACACCTTCGCTGCGACGTAAATACACATCGCGGGCGTATGCCAATGCCTGTACCGAATCCTCCGCATGTAAACTGCCGACATGACGGTGATCCAGACCACGCTTGGAACGGATAAAGACTTCATAAAGGGGTAGGGCTTGCTGGTTCATTTAATTACTCCACGCTCAGGCGGCTTCGCGTGCCTGGCGTTTTAATGCATAGGCGTGCATGGCATCGCGCACCCACTGACCATTTTCCTGGGCGCGGATGTGATGTTGCAGGCGCTGTCGGTTACACGGGCCATTGCCGGAAATGACTTGCTTGAACTCCTCCCAGTCGATTTCCCCAAAATCGTAGGCACCACGCTCTTCGTTCCATTTCAGATCCGGATCCGGGACTTTCAGGCCGATCAGTTCCGCCTGGGGGATCGTCTGATCAACGAATCGTTGCCGTAACACATCATTGCTTTCGCGTTTCAGTTTCCATTTCATCGATTGACCCGAATGGGCTGAGTCCGCATCATGTGGACCGAACATCATCAGCGACGGCCACCACCAGCGGTTCAAAGCATCCTGCACCATGGCTTTTTGTGCAGCGCTGCCACGGGCCAATACCATCGTTGCTGCATAACCCTGACGTTGATGGAAACTTTCTTCCTTACAGATGCGGATCATGGCCCGTGAATAAGGTCCATAAGACGTTCGCTGCAGCGACACCTGGTTGACGATGGCGGCACCATCCACCAGCCAGCCGATCATGCCTATATCCGCCCAGGTCAGACTCGGATAGTTAAAAATGGACGCATATTTGGCCTTGCCCGCGTGCAGGGCCTGGACCATTTCCTCGCGGGATGTGCCGAGGGTTTCGGCGGCGCTGTATAAATACAATCCGTGACCGCATTCGTCCTGAATTTTTGCCAGCAGGATGATCTTGCGGTGCAGCGTCGGCGCCCTGGTAATCCAGTTGCCTTCAGGTTGCATACCAATGACTTCGGAGTGCGCGTGTTGTGACATTTGTCGCAGAACATTCTTCCGGAACGCGTCGGGCATCCAGTCTTTGGGTTCGATACGCAGATCGTTGGCCACTTTTTCTTCAAAAGCCGCCAGCTGCGGATCCATTGCCTGGCTGTTTTCTGTCATGTGCCGTCCCGGAATAGTTTGTCGGTGAACTTGATACAAATATATCAAAAAAACGTCTTGTGTGTATCACTATAGCGACGTATTAGATGACAAATTATTCTATAGCCGGGTTGATTGACCGACCGTTGGGTGCCAAACCTGTCGTATTAAACATAAGAACAATTGGGAATTCCATGAACCGGGACTTTTTCACCGTGCGATTGTCAAGCCCAAGATCTCTGGTCCACTTATCCTGTTAGCGTTTTGGGTTTTCATTCAAATTTACTTCGCTCCAGCACTGCAGGAATTTCTCTGGGTTCATGCCACCCAATGAGCCGTGCGGTCTTGTTGGTTTGCACAAATATGAATCTGTATTTGTGAGAAACGAACATGACCTGGCGAATTATTCCCCCGGTGTTTTTGCAAGGTATTCCTGGCTGGTTTTCTGGGCAGCATCTCTGAATAATGCCACCTGTTGCAATAGCCGTTGCTGCTGCGCTGGTGAAAGCCCATTCTCATCGATAAATTCGGACTGGTCGCCATTGAGCTCGATAATACCGTTCCCATGCTCGCAATAAACCAGAATCTGGGCAAAATCTTTACCGGATGAATGGTAGACGCAGCGGTTTTTGGTATCGTCGTTGCCTTCAAACAACGACACCCAGCCAGGATAACCGCAAGCTTCGCTGGTCAGAAGCATCGCCAGTGACGGTGCAATATCAGACTGATGAAAAAGACGGTTGACGGTGGCGGGATCAATTGATTCACCATAGATCATCATCGGAATCAGAGCCGGCGCGAATGCGCCATAGGTCGCAAACTCCTGTTTGCCGATTACGGTCATGGACCGGTGATCACTGACAACGACTAACACGCCCCCGGTTGTGAAAAAACCCTGATCGTGCAAACCACGGAAAAAAGCCCTGACTGCGTTATCCAGGTAATGAAATACGGCTTCTTCGGACTTTTCCCCGCTAATGGGGTGGATGTAGGGGCCATGTGTCGAGACACTCTCGATGACAATCGCCAGCGGTGAGAGGGTGCCGGTGTTACGACTCCAATACTGCAGAGCCCTGTCAAAAAGTGCTTCGTCGGGTGCAGAATTGAAATGGGCTCTGGTCATGTCGTTATAGAATGGGTGTTCGTGGCCCTCTATATGCTGGAAACCGGCGTGTCGGAACCATTTCCCCTTGTCCAGAAAATTGAGATCACCTGTTGTAAGCAGCGCTGTGTGGTACCCACCTTTCGCCAGTTGATTGGGCAGTGTGTGAGGCCAGCCCCATGCGGGTTCAAAGGCAACCCGGGTAAATTGCGATGTCAAAGGTGACAGGATGGGAATACCACCAATGATTGACATCAATCCGTGATTGGTACTGAAACCACCTGCCACAAACGTCGTGGGCTGCAATGAGGCCTTTGCGATTTTATCCAGTTCTGGCGTCCAGTCGTTGTTGCCACCCCACAGCTTGCTTTGATAGGCAGACCACGATTCAAGAATCAACACGATCAAATCCCGCTGTTGATTCTGACCTTTCCTGCATTGAGGGACGCTATCCATTTGTTCCGCTGCCTGCTCCAGATATGCATCGCTATAGCGGTTGCTTACCCCGGAAAACTGGTTAGCGAGAAAAACATTTTCTACCGCCCATGCGTGTACATAAAAGACACTGTTCGAGCCAGCGCCAATAACCGAGATGGAAAGAACTAACAGCATTAATACCAGTACGTTGCGCCGTTTCGGTATAGGAACAGGGACCTGGATAACCGCAATAAAAATCAGGGAAGATAAAAAAATCAGCGCAAGAAATGAAGCAAGACTGGTCGAAAGCAGATGATCGAGCACGATGCCGGGTGTGGCACCAATGGTAACGACCCAGGTCAGGTACAGTCTTGTGAAAAAAGTCTGTAATACATAGACATCCGCAGCGTACAGCGCAAGACTGGCGACCGCCAGAAAACGCAGGATTCGACCTGTCAATAGTTTGTTTGTGGTGAATCCTAGCCAGGTAATGATCAGCCAGCAAGTCAGAAACGGAGCGTCAGCCACTGCTGCGGCAATTACGAGACAATTGCCGCAACCGGCAACATCGCCGAATAACCGATCAATCAGATACAGTCGCCAGGTAAAAGCTGCCGCAACAGAAACCTGCAAGATCGTCAGAAAAACAGGGAGGTTAGCGATGGGTTTCAGTATTTTTTTGATCTTGATGTCGATTGTCCAATATCCTGAAAAAATAACGCCGCCTGATCCTGACAAGTGGTGCCGTGATTGCTGCCAGTATATTCCTCATGGTGTCGGTTCTGATGATCATTTCTGATCAGTTTAGTTGGCACACTTATTGCGTTTCCGCTGAAACGTTTTGTTTGAAAAACACGTGTATGTTGTCTGGCTTCATATGGCAGTTCAAGTATCATTGCGTGCAAGATGATCTTGCGGTGCAGCGTCGGCGCCCCTGGTAATCCAGTTGCCTTCAGGTTGTATACCAATGACTTCGGAAACCGGGCTGATTGACCAACCATTGAGTGCCAAACCTGTAGTATTAAACATAAGAATAATTGGGAGTTTCATGAACCGGGACTTTTTCACCGTGCGATCGCTCGCGATCCTGTGTCTGTTGCTGCCTGTATCGGCAATTGCCGGCCAGGCTGCCGACCTCGTATTCAGAAATGGGGCGGTATATACCGTCGATGCAGACCGGAGTTGGGCTGAATCAGTCGCAATCACGGATGGTCGCATCAGTTAATGTAGGTGATGATGAGGATGTTGTGGCTCACATAGGGCATGCTATGCGGGTAATTGACATTACCGGGCATAGGGTTGTTGCCGGGCTTTCATGATTCACATATGCACCCAATGAGTGCCGGTACGCGTGTTCTGCGCTGTAGTGACTATCTAACTATAGGCGCTCAATAATGATAGCGATACCCTGGCCCACGCCGATACACATGGTGCAAAGTGCGTAACGACCTTGTGTACGCTGCAGTTGGTAAAGCGCGGTTGTGACCAGGCGGGCGCCACTCATGCCCAGTGGATGGCCGAGTGCAATGGCGCCGCCGTTGGGATTGACGTGTTCAGCATCATCCGGCAAACCAAGCAAACGCATGCAAGCCAGGGACTGTGCTGCAAATGCCTCGTTCAATTCGATCACATCCATTTGATCAAGTGTCAGTCCAGCCAACTTGAGTGCCTTATTACTGGCATCAACGGGACCGATACCCATGATGCGGGGTGCGACACCGGCGGTTGCCATGGCAACGACCCGGGCTTTGGGTTGTAAACCGTATTGTTTGGCGGCATATGCTGACGCCAGCAACAAGGCACAGGCGCCGTCGTTGATACCGCTGGCGTTGCCTGCTGTAACGGTACCGTTTTCACGGAATGGTGTCGGCAGTTTGGCCATGCCTTCCAGCGTGCTGCCCGCACGAGGATGTTCATCCTGGGTAAATATCAGCGCATCTTGTTTGCGGCGTGGAACGCTGACAGGGATTATCTCTTCGGCGAAAACACCGGCTTGCCAGGCTTCCTCAGTTTTCAGCTGGCTGGATAATGCGAATGCATCCTGGTCCTGCCGACTGATGTTGA
>SMVB01324375.1_pt1 | contig 10796 bp, 6 predicted proteins | sample 2456461 | NCBI WGS metagenome assembly SMVB01 (sample SAMN11095934, study PRJNA526329) | marine sediment metagenome | biome: Marine sediment; feature: Surficial sediment; material: Deep marine sediment; isolation source: Hadal surficial sediment | place: Pacific Ocean | collected 2014-05 | depth 0-1...
CGCTGGACCTGGCGCATCAAGCTGCTAACACATCTGCAAACGAACCTGTTGGGGCTGTTGCGTGAACGGGCCGAGTTGGAAGCCATTCGGGTGTTCGCGGGCAATTTGAAAGACCTGCTGTTGGCCGCACCGGCGGGGCCGCGGGCTACCATCGGCCTGGACCCAGGGCTGCGCACCGGTGTAAAAATGGCCGTGTTGGATGCCAATGGCAAGGTGCTGGACCACGGGGCCATCTTTCCCACCGCGCCACAAAGGCGCACTGCCGAGGCCGCCACCGTGCTGCTTAAAATGATACAGCAGTACGACATCGAGCTGATCGCCATAGGCAACGGCACCGCCGGGCGCGAGACGGACAAATTTGTGGGGGATTTGCTGCGCGACCACCCGCAGCTCAAGGTGCAAAAGATAATGGTTAACGAGTCCGGCGCCTCAATTTATTCCGCCTCGGAATTTGCCGCAAAAGAATTCCCCGACCTGGATGTCACTATACGGGGGGCAATATCCATTGCCAGACGCCTGCAAGACCCTTTGGCAGAGCTGGTAAAAATAGAACCCAAGGCCATAGGCGTGGGCCAGTATCAGCACGATGTCAGCCAGATACAGTTGGCCCGACAATTGGAGAGGGTGGTAGAAGATTGCGTAAACGCCGTGGGCGTGGATGTGAACACCGCCTCCGCGCCACTGCTGACACGCGTCTCGGGCCTGAACCAGACCATCGCCAATAATATCGTCGCCATGCGCGATGCCAAAGGCAGCTTCGCCGATCGGAAAAGCCTGTTGAAAGTGGCGCGCTTTGGCGACAAAACCTTCGAACAGGCCGCCGGATTTCTGCGGGTGATGAACGGCAGCAACCCCTTGGACAGCTCAGCCGTTCATCCGGAGTCCTACCCGGTGGTTGAGAACATCGCCAGGAAACAACAGCGCGAGGTGGCCAGTATTATTGGTGATTCCAGCTTCCTGCGCGGCCTCAATCCCCAGGCCTACACCAGTGACAGCGTTGGCCTGCCCACGGTAAAAGACATACTCCGGGAACTGGACAAGCCCGGCCGCGACCCGCGCCCGGAATTTAAAGTGGCGGTGCTGCAGGACGGCGTCGAAAAAATGTCCGACCTCAAGCCCGACATGGTATTGGAAGGCACAGTGACCAATGTCACTAACTTTGGTGCATTTGTAGATATCGGAGTCCACCAGGATGGGCTGGTGCACATTTCAGTACTGGCCAATCGCTTCGTCAAAGACCCACGGGATGTGGTAAAAGCCGGCGATATCGTCAAGGTCAAAGTGATGGAAATTGACCAGGATCGCAAACGTATCGCACTGAGCATGCGACTCACAGACAAGGCAGAAGACGCCGCCAACGACAGGCGGGGGCAGCGGTCGGGGCAATCACCGGGTAAAGCCAGTCGAAATCAGCGGGCCGGCTCGAAGCCGCAGCGGGACAAGCCGGTGGCGAATAATGCCTTTGCTGCGGCATTTTCGAATGCCAGAAAAGGTCGGTAGAGATCGCTGACAAACGACAGTTGTTGCGACGGAAGATTGGTCAGTAAGTCTCGCTGCATGGTGTCTGTGGAGCTACTCCCGGTTGAAACCCCACGCCCTAGAGCAGGTCCCCAAACACCATGCAGCTACTGTAGTGGAAAATTCCAGACGTGTTGAACATGACCGGGGGTAGCTGTTCTTCCATGAGTTTATACCCTGCAAAGGCGTGGGGTTTCAATTGAGCAGGGTATAAACTCATGGGAGAACAGCGGGACGTGCCCATCCATATTCCAGGTATGAGCTGTACATCAGCCAGCTCAATGCTGCCGAAGTAATATCTCCGCGGCCTCATCCGCACCCGCAACAATTTGCAGAAAATCCAGATCATCGGGGCCTACATAAGCCCCCAGCTTCACCTGCGCCACTAACCAGTCGAACAGGCCGCACCAATAGTCCTCGCCCACCAACACGATGGGACAGCGTGGCAGCTTGCCGGTTTGCATCAGGGTTAATATTTCAAACAGCTCATCAATGGTGCCAAAGCCCCCGGGATAGACGGCAAAGCCAATGGCATAGCGTATCAGCAGAAATTTGCGGGTGAAGAAATAGCGGAAATCGAGATCGATATCCAGATAGGGGTTGGCCAGTTGTTCGTAGGGCAGCTCTATATTCAAGCCAACCGAGGTGCCCGCTTCCTCACTGGCGCCCCGGTTACTCGCTTCCATCACACCGGGTCCGCCGCCGGTAATCACGGCGATATGGTGGGCCGCTAATTTTCGTGCCAGCTCTCGGGCACTGCGGTACTCCCAGGAGTCCGGCTGGGAGCGGGCACTGCCAAAAATACTCACCGCGGGGCCTATGTCGGCGAGACTCTCTATGCCGGCCCGCAGTTCGTCGCCAATTCGCGCTATGCGTTCGCGCTCCGCCGCACTGATGCCGGGAGCTGCGCTAGGCGGGGGTCTAGTAGGCAACGACAGTACCGTCCTTGCGCATCTCCGTGGCACCGGAATAGGAGCCCTTTTCACGGTCGATGGCTATCGCCTGGTAACCGCCAAATATCACCCCGTTGTCGATCACCTCAACCTTATGACCCATGGCTTTTAACCTTTCCACAGTTTGCGCTGGCACACCGGGCTCAACATACAAAGTACCCAACAGGCTGTCTGTGACACCGGTACTCTGGCGCCCACCCTCGTGCATAAAACGGGCGGCATCACCGGCGTGCTGTATGTTCATGCCAAAATCGATCATGTTAACGAGGATCTGAACATGGCCCTGTGGCTGCATGCCGCCACCCATCAGACCAAAGCTCATTATCGGCTCGCCATCTTTCATCAAAAACGCTGGAATGATGGTGTGAAACGGCCGCTTACCCGGCGCATAGACGTTGGGGTGACCCTCTTCCAGCGAGAATAACTCGCCCCTGTCCTGGAACATAAAACCCAGACCATCGGCCACTAGTCCGGAGCCCATGCCGCGGTAATTGGATTGAATCAGGGACACCATCATGCCGCTGCTGTCCGCCACGGTCAGATAAGTGGTGTCACCCTCGCCCTCCAGCATGGGCTCGCCGGGGCCAAAGTCCGGGGTCGCCTTTTCGGGATCAATAAGGTCAAAGCGCCGTTTGCCATAAGCATCCGACAGCAGGCCCTGCAGGGGTATTTCTGCAAACTCCGGGTCGGCGTAGTAGCGTGCCACATCCTCGAAGGCCAATCGCTTGGCCTCGGTCATATAATGAAAAACCTCGGCTGAACCCCGGGGCCACTGACTGAGGTCGATATTTTTTAAAATACTGAGCATTTGCAGGGCGGCGAAACCCTGGCCATTGGGCGGTAGCTCGAACAGATCATAACCGCGATAATTAACGCTGCCCGGGGTCACCCAGTCGCCACGGTGCGCCGCCAGGTCTGCGTAGCGCATATCCGCGCCTATGCGCCTGAAGTAGGCGTCCATGGTTCTGGCCAGGTCGCCCCGGTAGAACGAGTCGCGCCCCTTTTCCCCCAGGGTTTCCAGTGTTGTAGCCAGGTCTGGATTACGGAAAATTTCCCCCGCGACCGGCGCGCGGCCATCGGCAAAGTAGGTGCGCCAGGCATTATCGGTCTCCTCGATCATCGCTGAAACAGCTTCCAGCCCCTTGAGGCTGCGTTGCAGGTAGTAGGCAATTACGGGCGATACCGGGAAACCCTCTTTGGCGTAACTGACCGCCGGCGCCAACACCTGGGACATGGGCAGTCGGCCAAATTTATCGTGTATGGCGAACCAGCCATCCACGGTACCCGGCACGGTTACGGCCAGCGAACCATGCGAGGGAATTCCCTGCAGATCGGGCGGCACCTTGCCCGCTCGCTTTAGCTGGTCAATTTGATCTTTCAGCTGCGCCAGGTCACGACCCGCGGGGGAGCGACCAGAGCCATTGTATCCATACAACTGTTTGGTGGCGGGGTCCCAGATGATAATGAAGATATCACCGCCCACGCCATTGCCGGTGGGTTCCATCAGCCCCAGGGTGGCATTGGCGGCAATGGCCGCATCAACAGCACTGCCCCCGGCCTTGAGTATGTCGATGGCTACCTGTGAGGCCAGCGGCTGGGCCGTGGCCGCCATGCCATTGGCACCATAGACCGGGCTGCGGGAGTAACTCGCCCCCAACGGACGGCCACCGCCGCCCAATAGCAGCTCTTGCTCAGGCCCACCGGGTGCCTGGGTCGTGGTACAGGCACCGACCACCGTCATCAGCACGGCCGCAACCACGGTTTTACTGCGATGTAGAAACGCCTTACTGGCTCGATAAAACATTGAAAGCTCCCGTTTAAAGTCCCGGCCATGCCAAAACCCATGCCTCAAACTCTTCCCGGGGAAGAGGTTTACTGAAGTAAAACCCCTGGGCGTGGTCACAACCCAGCTCTCGCAGCAGCTTCAGGCTGTCCGCGTCCTCCACGCCCTCGGCAACAACCGACAATCCAAATTGATGGGCGATGTGAATGATAATTTTTACTAACTCAAGATCCTGTGAGTCGCTGCACATATTGCGCACAAAGGACTGGTCAATTTTGAGCTCATTGGCCGGGATATGCTTGAAATACGATAAAGAGGAGTAGCCGGTACCGAAATCGTCAATGGCGAGGTTTATCCCCAACTTCTTCATCTGCTGCAGGGCGTCAAAACCCGACTCCTTGTCGACAATAATGGCACTCTCGGTAATCTCAACCGTTAGCTTCCCGGGCTCAACCCCCCAAATGGCAATCGCATCCTTGAGCAGGGTAAGCAGATCCGGGCTGTTTACCAGGTCGGCTTGCACATTTACCGCCACCGATACATTTATGCCATCCCGCCAGGCCTTTATCTGGCGCAGGGCTGTGTGCACCACCCATTTGGTCAGGGAGTAAGCACAGCCGCTAGCATCGGCCAGTTCCACCGCAACCTCGGGTGAAATAAAGCCCCGGCCCGGAAGCTCCCAACGCAACAGGGCCTCGGCAGATTCGGCCCGCCCTGTGGCCAGATTTATTTTGGGTTGATAGTACAGCTCAAAAGCATTCTCGTGCAGGGTCTCAGTGAACAATCGCTCCAGTTCCATGTCCTGGGAGGGCTCGGGCTCTGCACCCACCAGTTCTTCCAGTTTTAAAGCTTCACCGCGCTTGACTTGCGCCAGCGATGCCTCGGCCACAGACAACATCTCCATTGCGTCCAGCTGCCCCTGGCGATTAATTGCCAGACCAATTTTAATATCCACGCCAGTGACGTCATCGTCAAGCGCTAGCTCAGTGCGCAGTAATCGATAGATTTTATTCATCGCCAGAGCGATAAAGGCCGGGTTGCTCAGGCCACACAGGATAAAGGCAAAGTGATGGCTGCCGATTCTGAATACCGTATTCGGGAGCTTGCTAACAGACAGTAAATGCCGGTAGGTATCGGCGAGAAGGCGATCGCCGGTTGGGTAGCCGTGATAGTGGTTGATGCGGGTAAGATTACTCAGGTCTACCAGTAACAAACCCAGGTTTGAGGAGCCTCGTTGGGCCTCGCCCACCTCCTGTTCCAACACTTTTGAAAAGGCGGCGCGTCTGATCTCGGGCAACTCGTCCAAATGATCTACCTGTTTAGAGCTGTATAGCGGCCATGTCGATGCCGTAGGCATCCGGCTCGAGACTGTTGACAATATCCAGGGGCCGACCGTCTTCTGCCTCTTTTTGATTGAGTAAATCGATCATTTTTACATCCAGCAATGGCTGCTTATCACCATCGAGTAATACCATGACCTTGGGGCGTAGCCTGCGGGTACGATACTCGGCCATGACTACTGCCACTTCACCGGACGACAGTTCTACCAGTGTGCCGGCGGGATAGATACCCACCGCCTGGATGAACTCTTCCACCAGTTCGGCCTGAAAATCCATATCCTTCCATTCATATAGCTTTTTGATCGCAATGGAGGGGGACGTGGCCCGCGCATAACTGCGATGGCTGGTAATGGCATCATAACAATCAACAATGGCGGCAATACGGGCAAAAATGGGAATATTATCGCCGGATAAACCCTCGGGATAACCCGAACCATCGTGGCGTTCATGGTGGTGGGCTACCATGTCGATGACATCCTGGTTCATGACGCCACCCTTTGTAATGGCATCTACTCCCAGTTGTACGTGTGATTTAACCGTTTCGAATTCTTCTTCTGTCAGGGGCCGTTTGGCATTCAGCAACTCTTTATCCAGCTGTAGTTTTCCCACATCAAACAGCAAGCCGCCGATTGCCAGGGAGCGAAGGTCAGATTTTGGCAGGCCCAGTTGGCGCCCCAGTGCAACCGCCCAAATGGAAGCCCCCAGGGAGTGCTGATAGGTGTACTGGTCTTCCTGCTTCATACGCGCCAGCCAGATACAGGCATCCGGGTTGCGGGTAATGCTGTCTATCATGGGCTGGACCGCCAGCTTGACTTTAGCCATGTTCAAAGCGCTGCCCTGCGCGACATTATTGAAGATGTCTTCAAGCCCCTCAGACAGGGCCTTGACTGCACTTTGCGCTTTGGGGTATTCGTCTTTCCAGTCGGTGTTATCACGATAGGGCTGCAGTTTCTTTTTGGAAAACATTTGTGCCCTGGACATACGCGGCCGGTTGCTCACCTTGCGGCGAATGGTAGTCTCCTCTAGCAGGCTCTGCTGGGTATCGATGTAAACGTAGTCGCAATGCTTGCGCAGGCGCTCAATGTCGCTGTCAGACTCCAATTGAAAGCCCTGCAACACAAAAGGGGTTTCCAGCCACGGCCTATCAAGACTGGATACGTACATTCCAATCTCCAGGTCGGCTGTGAGCACTTTTACGATTTCAAGCATTTTTAAACAACAATATAAAAGGTATCAGATGGATTGAGCATAGCCCGTTTACCCGGCAAATCCTAGGCTTGACGCCTAATCTGACTGACAGCTGTGTGACCAAGTTGGCATTAAACAGCTTTCTTACGCGGTTTGGCTTTCCTCTTTGCTTTCACTTTTGCCTTAGGTCTGCGGCGGCGCCGGCCTTTTGTCGCCGTCACTTTCGACGAATGTACCCTGCAGGCGCTATTCAGCTCGTCAAAGCTCTCCTTCAGGCATGTCATATAGAAAGAGGGATCCGGCATCATTTCCCGACAACTGGTTATTGAAATAGTAAAATCGCCGCAGTAGCTGCCAATCACCTGAAACAGGCCTACACCATCCATTACGGGGCCCGCACCGAAATTAGACAGCATTTTGGCACCCGTGTTATACAGTGGGATGGGGGGGCCAGGCACGTTGGTTATTACGCAGTTGTACAGGGGTTTCATCTGATTGATCAGACCCCAGCGACTGCTCAGGCGTGCGGCCTGGGCCGTCAAGGTACTGGGTATAAACTGCGTGTAGTCCGTCATTGTTTTTGCACCGACAGCGTTGGTCAGTTCCTTGGCACTGCGGGTGCCTGCGTTCACTGCCTTCAAACGCGCCAGCGGATCAGCCACGTGACTGCATACCTCTACCGTCATTTGTGACACCACATTACCACCGGTGCCTTTCTCTGAGTCACTGCGTACATTTATCGGGACCATGGCAGCCAGTGACTTATCGGGGAGTTCGTCTTTAGCGTCCAGATATTTCCGCAAGGCGCCGCCGACAATGGCAATTGCCACGTCATTGACCGTGACGCCCTCCAAATAATTTTTTATCGCCTTAATATCGGCCAGTGGGAAGGTCACCGCGTCGAAAACGCGGTAGGCTGAAACCTTGCCATTGAAGCGAGTACGGGGCAGGTCCCTCACCCTGTGCAGGTCGCCACTGCGCAAACCCGCCACCATCTTAGCGACGCCTGGAATCGTATTTCTGGCGACACTGATAAACCGGAAGGGCTGTTTAATGGTATTTATCTGCGCCCGTACCAGCAACTCCAATACGCTGGGTTTGGAATCAACATGAACAGGATAGGGCTCTGTGGACTGTGGTGTATCGGGTGCCAATTCGTTGATAGTGGCGGAAATTTCCATTCCAGTTGCACCATCTACCGCGGCGTGATGCATTTTGGTAAAGATCGCAAAGGCACCGGGGGGATAGCCCTCCACATCATCAAGCCCCTCTATCACATACATTTCCCATAGCGGCCGGCTTCTATCCAGGGGGCGAGCGTGTAGCCTGGCAATTAAAATACAGAGTTGACGCCAGTCCCCCGGCTTGGGCAGTGCAATATGGCGAATGTGAAACTCGGGGTCGAACGTGCCATCGGAAACCCAATAGGGATGATCCAGGCCCAATGGTACCGTGAGTAGGGTTTTTGACAGTATGGGCAGGCGTTTAATGCGCTCTGCCGTGTGATCGATAATTTGCTTGAAGCGAACTTTGCCCCCGGGCGCCGTGCTCTGGTCGTAGATGGCCAGGCTGGAGATGTGCATGGGAATAGTTGGCGTCTCAAGGTAGAGGAACGAGGCGTCCATACCGGTTAGCTGTTGCATTGTGTTGTTCCGTCCTGTTTTTCCAGAAGGTGAGCATAGCAGCAAGTTGAGGGGGTTTGGAAGTTTGGGGGGGCGAAGCCTGGCAAACTGGCTTATCGCAATGACGATCATTATCATCAAGGGGTCGAAGCCCAGCAGCGGTAACCACAGCCAAAACAAATTATCGTCTAGAGTTTATTGGATAAGTGATTTTTATAAAGATTATAATAAATATTATTTTTTTACCAACTTGGGAATATCAACATGCTTGTTGTAAAAAGGATCCTCTCCACATTCATTTTACTTTTATTGGCATTGGACTCAATGGCTGATGAGACAAATTACAAAAATGAAAATTTAATTATTTATGGTGGCAACATCATAACCATGGATCTAAAGAATCCTACGGTAGAGGCAATGTTAGTCAGCAATGGAGTCATAAAAGCCTTCGGAAAAATGGATGATTTGTTGATAACTTCACCTGCTGCAAAGAAACTCAATCTTCAAGGCAAGACGATGATGCCAGGCTTTATTGATAGTCATGTCCATGTTCATCAACTTGGTGCTGAACAGATAAAAGCCAATTTGGTAGGGGCTGACACCGTCCAGGAAATGGTTAATAGATTGCGCTCTTTTTATCCTAATCCAACCCTTGACCAATGGCTATTTGGCCAGGGATGGGATGAAGGAAAATGGGCGTCAAAGGGCTACCCAGACAGAGCACTACTCGATGAAGCCTTTCCCAATAATCCCATTTATCTGCAGTCACTTCACGGCTTTGCTTCATTTTATAACAACAGAGCTTTGACTATTGCTGGCATAAATGAGCTAACAGCTGATCCTGAAGTGGGGCAGATTTTAAAGCGCAAAAAAGGCCAGCCCACAGGTGTATTGCTAACCCTGGCCCGGGAATTAGTTAATAAGCACATTCCTGAAGCCAGTATTGCCGAACGCAAAAAAGCAATCATCGCAGGCCTCAAGATGATGGCTTCAGCCGGAGTAACGTCCATCCATGAAGCGGGAATTGGAGATAAGAATTTACAAGCCTTCCTGGAACTGAAAAGCGCTCATCAATTACCGATTAGAGTGTACGGCTTTCTCGATGGCAATGACGACACCCTGATGGAGAGAATGTTTAAAGAGGGGCCGATTCTGGATCCCGAGCATCAACTGACCATTAGAGGGATCAAAATTTACTATGATGGTTCTCTAGGTTCAAGAACGGCACTTTTAAGAGAGCCTTATGCCGATGAGCCAACTAAGGCGAATATGACCGAGCGAATTACTCAAGAGCGCGTAGCGAGCTTGGCAGCTAGAGCCCTTGAACATGGGTTTCAATTGGCGGTGCATGCCATAGGTGACGAGGCAAATGATCGAGTACTGAATATTTTTGAAACTGCTTTTAATGGGAAAGATAATCTCGATCATCGTTGGAGAATCGAACATGCACAGGTGGTTTTTCCAAATTATTATCAGAGGGTTGCAGAAATGGGGGTTATCTCCAGCATGCAATCCAGTCATGCAGTGGGCGATAGCGGTTGGGCTGAACAACGATTGGGAGCCAAGCGAATTCAACTTGCCTACGCCTGGCAAAATATATTACAAGCTGGGGGAAAATTAATTATCAATTCAGATTTGCCCGGAGAACCCTGGCGACCTGAACAGACTTTACATTTTGCCGTTACCCGCCAAGATTTAAATAATCAACCACCAGCGGGTTGGTATCCAAAACAACGTTTATCGATTATGACTGCCTTAAAAGCCATGACTACTGAGTCGGCCTATGCTGCTTTTCAGGAAGATGTACTCGGCAGTCTAAAGGTCGGCGCCCTGGCCGATTTTATTATTCTGGACAAGGACCTGAGAAAAATACCAGCACTGGAAATCAAACAGTTAAAAGTACTATCTACTTGGGTGAATGGTATAAAGATTTGGTCGTCTTCAGTGCATTGATCTGCTATTGAATGATGAGCACAAAGAAAACCAAGGAAAGACCCATTCGACCGTATTATTATTGCAACGGCCAAAATTAATGATATGGCTGTGGTGACTTCTGATAATTTTTTCAGTGCCTATGGGGTAGAGACGATTAATTCTCGGCAATGAGGTGCTCTTCACAAAACTCCAGTAGCAAAAAATGCTACGGAGGTTTTCTTTTTTGAAGGGGGCCGCCTCCGGCACTGGCAAGGTTATTGCCTGTGTAACGAGCCCAACCCAACCATAAAAAAATCCCGTAACTCAGGGAGCTACGGGATTTTGGTATTAAAGCCTGGCAATGACCTACTCTCACATGGGGAAACCCCACACTACCATCGGCGATGCATCGTTTCACTTCTGAGTTCGGGATGGGGTCAGGTGGTTCCAATGCTCTATGGTCGCCAGGCAAACTGGC
>SMVB01175108.1_pt1 | contig 10794 bp, 14 predicted proteins | sample 2456461 | NCBI WGS metagenome assembly SMVB01 (sample SAMN11095934, study PRJNA526329) | marine sediment metagenome | biome: Marine sediment; feature: Surficial sediment; material: Deep marine sediment; isolation source: Hadal surficial sediment | place: Pacific Ocean | collected 2014-05 | depth...
CAGTCACCCGGTTAATCCTGAATTGCTGGAACAGCCGCGTATTTCATTTCCAATGGCAATTTACCTGTGGGAGGATGAGCTCATTGAAGTGCTGCCGGGTACCGGTAAGCCCAAATATCCGCCGATCTCGGCTCTCAAGTTTCACACCGCCATCACCAGTAAATACTACGGCGCCGATTACGCGGTGGATAAATCTGGGGACGAAAACCCCGGCTAAGACTTACCAATTGCGATCTATATCGGCCAGGCACATACCCCAGCCGGTCTGCAAATAAAGTTGCCAAATTTGGCAAAACTGTACAGAATGTCCATATGGGTGCCAACTCAAGGCTTAGTGCCCCCAATAATAAATAGCAGGCGAATTTTCATTGAGTAAATACAAACGCAAACTTCTGTTACGAATTCTGGAGTCGGGTTTTCTAACCACGGGCGCGCTACTGCTCGTTGCATTTGTATTGATTCGAGGCTGGGGAGATTACCAGAGCTGGTCCGATATCCGCGCATTCGAACAGGCTGTGGCTTCAGCATCGGTGACAGCCGCTGCCAAGGGCACCAGGTACTCACCTGAACCGGACTATACGCTTTGGTCGAGTAAACGTATCGATGATTATCATGAAGGCAACGAGCAGCGTGATGACCCGCCTCTGGCCATCATGAGCATCGAAACGCTGGACCTTAAAGTACCCATTTATAATGGTACTGATGAAATTAATCTTAATCGCGGAGCAGGGCGCATCAAGGGTACTGCCTGGATAGATTCACCTGGGAATCTGGGTATCGCCGGCCACCGCGACGGCTTTTTCCGGGTATTGAAAGACATTCAACTGGGTGACAGTATCAATATGCTGACCCATCAAGGCAAAACAGAATTTGTGGTTTCTTCGATCACCATCGTAGATCCCACGGATGTTAGCGTGTTGGCACCTACCGACGAATCCACGATTACCCTGGTCACATGTTATCCGTTTTATTTCGTCGGTCATGCACCCAAACGGTACATCGTAAAAGGTGAGTTAGTTTCTAGTCAGGTCAGTAAATCATAGAGGAGGAAACCATATGAATAAAGTGAACCTGAAGTACGGCCTTATTGCTCTCGCGGGCATGGGCATTTCCGCAAACGCAAACGCTACCGATTTAACCTGTAGCGACATTACGTTTACCCCCGAAGCCTATGCAGCTTATGAGTTTGTCGACAAGGCTTGCCTGGAAATGGTTGATCGTGATGGTGGTACATTTGCCAAGATGACAGCTAAAGTTGTTGCACAGACCGGCAGTGGTACCCACCTGCGTTTCAGACATGCAGATGGAGACCTGGGGCCAAGCCATAAGTCTAATATGCCAGAAAATTTTGTCGTACACCTGCAGGACGCCGCTGTTAAAGTCAAAGACTTGGCGGTTCGTCAGGACATCAATATTTATATTGGCAGCGAATTCTGGTCGGAGCCTGTTGTTGAAGTAGCAGAGGCTGCTCCGCCACCGCCACCACCACCACCGGCACCAGAGCCAGAGCCAGAGCCAGAACCAGTAGTTCTGCCAACTACGGCTAGCTCATTGCCTTTGCTGGCACTGTTCGGGTCTTTGTTCCTGTTACTTGGCGGCGCATTGCGTTTGTCACGGAAACAGTAACGGTAATAGAAATTTAAAAGGCTGAATAGCCTTCAGAGTTATATTGTGGGGACAGGCGGAGAGTGCGCATGCACTCTCCGTCTTTCTTTTTGCATTGATGTTTGCCGGATCGTGGGGTCAGATTGCAGGACCTGGTATCTGCGAACCATTGCCATACTCGAGCATGACGGTCTTCGCCCCTTGTGCAAAATGGGCACCGGAATCCTGAATGACCTTCATAATCCCCATATTCAATTCACCCACCACCGTCAGGTAGTTGGTAAATTCCGATTCATCCACATATATTCGTGCCTTGATGATCATGGCGTTTTCAGAGAATTCGGTAAAGCGGATTCTGACTGAATTATGGATGACCTTTTCATGATTTCGTGCCATCGTGTCGATACCGTCAATAATGGTCTGCATTTGCTCCCGGGTGGTGTCATAACGAAGTGGCAGTTCGGGGTGATACAACATTTTCTTCCGCGCCGAATAATTTTCAATGGGCCCGTGGGCGAGCAAACAATTCGGTACCGAGACCAGGGTATTATTGAGTGTGCGGATACGGGTGGTGCGCAGACCGATCTCTTCGATACGGCCGAGGATATTGCCGTATTTACACAGGTCACCGGTAATGATCGGTCTTTGAGAGTATATCGAGATCGCACCCAGCAGATCTTCGATTGGTTTTTGCAAGGCCAGTGCCAGTGCTATACCACCAACACCCAGACCGGCCAACAAGGTGGTGATATCTATACCCGTGTTACTCAACCAAATCAGGGAAGCAAACAGTAGCACCAACAGTTTGAGGGCATTTGCCATTGGCCGGCCGAGGATATGGGCATCGGAACGACCCTGGGCGATAAATTCTGCTTTCCTTTTGGCGCGGGCAAGGTCAATCAAAGAGAAAATGATCCAGACGACAACAAAGGTCATCAGGGTTTTTGTTTCCATCAATGATTGTGCTGTTGCTCCCAGGCCCAGTTCTTTCAAAAGTCCGCCAGTGAGTAACATGACAGCAATCAATGTCACGGGTCGTGTGAAAAACTTGCGTACCGGGTGATGTAGCGGCGAACCCGGTTTGCTGAAAAGCCAGCTGAGGCCGAACCCTGTTAGCCAGAATATTGGTGCTGAAACAAGGGCGACGCCAAAAACGATCACCCATTTGAACAACTCTATCCCAAGAAACCCTGAATCTTCAGGAACGCGTCCACGTATATACTCAATCCAGTTCGGATAGCTGAAGTATTCGTAAAGCTCAGGAACTTTTGCGATGCTGACATTTGAAACTTTCCAGATGAAATTATCATTCTGCCCCGGTACTCTTTGCAGTAACAGGACCTGTTCACCTTCGTCGGTGACAATACGTCCGAGTTCATCCCGGTAATCCGGTAAGCCGTCCACGACCTGGCCCGTCACGTTCCTGCTCAGGTGGTCGACCTCGATTTTCATACCCCGTTTGATGACAAAGTCCAGTTGTCTGGCCAGTTCTTCGCCACTGAACTGCCGTGTAGCATGGGGTAGATTTCGCAGATCCAGGTATTCGGCCGCGCGTTTATAGTCGAATTTTTCGGTAAACTTCAGGAATCCGATAAAACTGTTTCTGGGTGTGTCGCGACCGAGGTTGTCCCTATAAGCCGCATCTTCGATGACGTCCTGCCCGAGAGTTTGAGTACCTTCATCCTGTTCTTGCAAAGCCTGGGCGGTGGGTGGCAGTGTCAGACTGGCGAATACCAAAAACAGCAGCAGACGCTTACCGATTGCTAAGGCATTTTTGTTTTGAAAATAGTTGAATTCAGGCATTTTTTAAATTTCTTTTGGGAAAGAACAAATTATAGCAGTAGGACCATTACTTGGAACTATAGGAGACTTTTTGCTGTTCTTTTTTGCCAGGCCAGAAATGGCACGAGCAACATACCTGCATAAGCTGGAATAACCAGCGCCAGCACGAATTTAAGCCCGCTTTTCAAAGTTGGGGCCGGTAACGGTACGGCCAGCATGAACATGGTAAATACGGCGGCGACAAACGGCAGAGGCCAGTTGATGATTTGCGAAAACGCCATGGATAACGTGGTGCCCAGGGCAAGTCGCAATATGCGGCGGACGGCGATGTCCTGGAGTGTGATTGCAGTTTGGGCTGCAGTAGTCATTGGTTTAGTATGCGTAGGTCAAAATACTGCTCAGCCATATCTGCAGGCGGGCAAGCGTGTTGATGAGTGCGTTATCACCCGTAAAGACTACAACGGTTGCTTGCGACCCGACCCTTAAACGTACCGCAGTTTGTTGCGCACCTAAATTAAAGTCGACCAATACGGGGTAGCGTTGCGCTGCCCGAAGCCAAGCTTGATTGTTGTCGATCGTTGGCAGGGACCCAAGCGGTGCAGAGTTAACTGAAATACCAAAACCGAGTTCGCGCACAGTGCCTGAATATACTTCACCCGGCAGGACATCAAATACGATTTCAACCCTGTCGCCAGCTTTGATGTTTCCCAGGTTGTTTTCCGTGAAGTCTGCCTGGATCCAGACATTGTCCACCGCGATAAACGTCATTTGCGGCGCACTGGCATTGGCATAATTGCCTTTGTTAACGCGCACGTCTGTGACCAGACCGTCCTGCGGTGCACGCACGATGGTTCTTTCAAAATTCAGCCTGGCCTGGGCAAGGGCAGACTGTGCTTGCAGGATGCGAGAATTCTGCTCACCTGTTTGGCCGAGATCCTGCCTGGCTTTTTCCACATTGGCCTTGGAAGCGTCGACCCGGCCACGTGCAGAGGCGAGTGAGGCTTCTGCTGATTCTATACGACGTTGAGAGATTGCACCGGGATCCTCGTCCTTTATGCGTTGCAAGCGCGCATCCTGTACACGCACATTGTTTCGTATCCGGCCATAGTTCAAAAATGGCCATACAAACGATGGACCAATTGAGTAGGTCAGCTCGTCGGCGTTGAAAAGGTCACCAAAATCAGTACCGTCGGGACCACCGGCGACCAGACCAAGACTGCCGGTCAGGCTGAAACTGGGGTACAAATCAGCCTCGGCGAAACCAACCAGGGCATTCTGTGCGAGGGCATTGAGTTCGGCCTGGCGTACATCGGGGCGCCGGCGCAGCAGGTCGGCCGGAATGCCGACTTCGATATGCTCGGGTAGCGCTGGAATACTCTGCTTACCAGTCAACAGATCATCGACTGTGCCGATAACGTAATTGTTCCTCGTTGATGCGGATGATCGTATAGGTGTTCACTACCTGCGCAGTCAGCAAGATGAGGGCCTGATCGCGCGCTGCAATTGAAGCCATGTAAGCGGCATCGGCGGATTCAATTCCGTGTCTGAATCGACCCCAGAAATCGATTTCCCAGGAGGCACTTGCGCCGATACCATATTGCCAATAATTTGAACCAGCGCCGACATTATTTGCAGGTGAAGTGTATATCGCGCTACCTGCTGCCAGTTGTGCTTGTGGATATTGATTGCCCCGGGCGATACCCAGCTGGGCACGTGCTTCCAGAACCCGCAAACCTGCAATTTCAAGAGAGTTGTATTGTTGCCGGGCAGTTTCAACCAGTTGATTCAGAACCGGGTCGTTGAAAACCCGCCACCATTGTGCTTGCTTGATGGTTGATGATTACAGGCCGTTTTCGCCTGTCCCTGACCAATCGCCCGGTAACTCGACTTCCGGTCTGACAAATTCAGGACCCACAGGCGTACATGCGGCAAAAATGCCAGCAAGCCAATAGTGACGGGGATACTGAAGCGTGTTCTCATAAAGCCCGTGTTATTAGTCATCCAGGTTCTTTTTGTTTGGCTGCCTGATTGAGTTTGTGTCGTGCAAACAAATTTGTCATCACCGAAAGCATGGTGCCGGCGGATAAACCAAACATCAGAACGCCGTTGCTTGCCTCAAGTGCACCGAGCAAACGCCATTTTTCGCTCATCACAATATCCCCGTAACCCAGCGAGGCAAAGTTCACAGCGGAGTGGTAAAATGCTGTCAGGAAGTCGCTGAATTCACCCAGGAACATAAACAGACCGGCCCAGATGGCAATTTGTACCAGGTGCCCTGCAAACAGTATGAGTAAAACCATGCTGATGGCGTATGTATCGAAGCCAAAACCAGCTGTCTTGCGCTCTTCGCGACCCATAATCCTGATCAGGTACCGGATCATGTAGACCACTACCGTGACCTGGATGCCCATGGAAATGAATACTGTAATGCAGCCAAGCAACAAATTAATCAGCATGTTTGTTTCCTTGTGCGAAAGTTTAGAGGCCCCTTAGGTGTTTTTTACGTATCCGCTATTGCAGCATTGTCTGCATCCACTTCCCCGCTTGCGGGTTCTCCCCACTCAATCCAGGCTTGAAACAATTTGTATCCCAGCGCGAGGATAACGGCGCCGATGAAAAGACCGACTATTCCTGATGTGATCATGCCGCCAATCGCACCGAGCAGGATTACCAGCATTGGTGCATCAACACCACGGCCCAGCAACATGGGTTTCAGTACGGCATCACTCATGCTGACCATGATGCTCCAGATCATGAAAATCACCGACACGGTGGTGCTCTCAACGGAAAAGACATATAAAATGACCGGCAAGAGTACCAGTATTGGCGGTAACTGAGCGATGGCGAGAATCAGGATAACAACGGCCAGCAGGCCGGCCGCCGGCACCCCGGCGAACATCATACCCAATCCCCCCAAAAGCGCCTGGATGAAGGCAATACCAATAACACCGACCGCAACGCTGCGAATGGTGGCCGTCGACAGCGTCAATAGAGGCCCTCCATGCTCGCCAGCCAGTCTTGTTGCCAATCGGCGCATTACCGCACTTGCTGAGTCAGCACTCGACAAGAACACGGCGGCAATGAGCATGGAAATGATAAATTGGAGAACACCGGCACCAACACTTTTGGCAGCAGCCAGCGTATTTTTACCGATAGTAGCCAGCTGGTGAGGGTATTTTTCCAATAAGGCGCTAAGATCAACCGAGGCCTGGTGCCAAAAAGCGTAGGTTTTTTCGCCGATTAAAGGCCACTCGCGTACTGATTCAGACGGTGGGGTGATATTCACCTTGCCGGTACTGATTTCATTTCCAATGCTGGTCGCGCTTTCAGCCATTGAAGATGACAATGAAATTACCGGTAACAAAATAGCTGCAATACTGACAACAAGGATGAGCGTTATTGCCAGTTTCTTGCGGCCGCCAAACTTATCGACGAGTTTTAAAAATGGTTTGTAGATTGCGACAGCGATGATCGCGCCCCAGGCAATCACGCCAATAAAGGGTGTGAGTATTTGCAAACACCAGGCCAGAATCAGAAAAATTACACCCAGTCGGATGGCAATTTCAATGGCTTGAGTTGTGACAGATTTTTGCTCTAGGGCGGGTGCATTCATTAAGCTGGCTCCAAAGGATTTCCCTTAGGAGCAAGCATACACTGAGCGGTCTCTAGATTTCGAATTGTATTTCTATCAAGCGGCTTCTTCGCTAAAGCCCAGCGATCTGGTTGAATCCTTTCTCGGTTCGAGCACGTCGGCCAGCGTAAAACGCCCCAACGAATCAAGGTAGGCTTGTAAGGCGTGCTGTAAGAAGCTGTTGAGGCGGCTATCCGCAGACGCATTATGTGTGTCGAATTGCCCGGATGTATTATGCTGCTGAAGATGCTTTTCCGTATTGGCAATGACTTCGTTGAGGCTGATATCTTCGGGTGAACGGTTCAGTTGAATTCCGCCTCCGGGCCCACGTTGGGCAACGACAAATTGCAAACGGGTCAGGTTGCTGACAACTTTCATCAGGTGATTCTTGGAGATATTGTAGGCTTCAGATATCTGATGTATAGTCACCCTGTTTCCGCTGTTCTGGCCGAGATAGATCAGAACACGCAGGGAATAGTCTGTGAATCGGGTAAGACGCATGGTGGGTTTTCCGTTCCAAGTTTGAGTCCCCCCCCAAGCTTGCACCGCGTATTATACCGGTGCGGCTGTGTTTCAATAGGTTCTGAAACGGAAGGTTTGCAGAATTTATGCAGAAAAAAAGCCGGAATTGGATTCCGGCTTTTTCGTCAAGGGCTGTGTGGTGAAACATACGTTCTATACGATTCACCACACTAGTTTACTGCGCAGCGTAATATGCAGCCAGGTTTTCGATATCTTCATCGCTGAGTGCCGCCACCATGGGCGCCATCATTGGGTCTTTACGATCACCGTCGCGGAAGGCTTTTATTTGTTTGGCCAGATATTGCTCTTGCTGCCCTGCGAGATTCGGCCACAATGGGTTGCTGCTGACGCCGGTTGGACCGTGACAACTTGCACAAATTGCAGATTTGGCCTTGCCCGCTGCTGCATCACCGGCCATGGCTGATGCAGATGCAAAAAGAAGGCATGTCAGTACGGCAAAAAAAATGAATTTCATTTAGTCGTTCTCTAATGATGTTTATATCGTGGTGCTGTGTTTGATGGCTATGAATTCTACCGCACTAGTCGCGCATGCAGGTACAACTTATTGGGGACGTGAGTCAGTAAGTGTTTTCAGGCTGTCAAACCTGTAGTGCAATATGCCCAGTTGAAAGTCTCAGTTGATTGGGGCATACGTTTTTGTGGCTGCATTACCCCGTTCAGCTTGATTGATCTGTTCTTCGTCAGGTTCAAACGTGTCTGTAATGGCATGGGTCTCCGCTGGCAGTGAAATAGCCGTATCGGGGCGATTGTTAAATGTGGTATCCGATGCCATCAAAGCATAGTCATCGTCCACCGACAGGAATCCCGCAGACAGCTCTGAAATTGTTTTTGCATCAGGTGCCGGGGCGCTGACCAGAAATAACGCGGTCGTCAGGAGAATGGTAGACTTCATGTCAGTACATCCTTGTGTAATTAATTGAAATGTAAGCGTTTATTTAAAAATAACCGCTTCCCGAAGCCTTCAATATTCCTTTTTGAAGATCATACGGGTCGTTAAGTATACCGCAACCAGGACGAATTTCGCAAGCGGATGATTTTGCTATGAATTCAGAGCTCAATAATACCAGCCTCGGTAGACATTAAAACCAGGTCTGCCGGGCGCAATGCAAAAAGACCACAAGTGACTACCCCCGGCAGATTGTTGATGGTTTTTTCCATATCGACCGGATCGATCAGATCCAGGTTGTGAATGTCAAGAATCCAGTTGCCATTATCAGTGATAAAACCCTCCCGCCATTCCGGTTGGCCACCCAATGCGACCATCTTGCGCGCTACCATGCTGCGCGCCAACGGAATCACCTCCAGTGGCAAAGGAAAGGCACCCAGTACGCCTACCTGCTTACTCTGATCAGCAATACAGACAAAGGTCTTGCTGGCTGCTGCGACTATTTTTTCGCGTGTCAACGCTCCGCCACCGCCCTTGATCAGACGCCGGTGCGCATCGAACTCATCTGCACCATCGATGTAGACATCCAGGCCACCGGTTTGGTTGAGGTCCACGACCTCGATACCACCGGCCTGCAGCAAGCGGCTGGTCGCTTCTGAACTGGAGACGGCAGCCTCGATCCGGATCGCACTTTTTATCAAAGCTTCAATAAAGCAGTTGACCGTGCTACCGGTGCCGACACCAATAACGCTGTCGGGCCGGACATGATCAAGTGCTGCCTCACCAACCAGGCGTTTCAGTTGGTCCTGGTTCATGCCGCCTTCAGCGACATGATGTAATCCCATTGATCAGAGGCGACCGGCATCACCGACAATCGGTTACCTTTGCGTATCAGGGGCAGGTCACCAAGAATTTCACCATGTTCCTTGATGGTTTTCAGAGAGATGGGCTGTTCGAGTTTTGTAAGCAGCCGAATATCAACCAGGAACCAGCGTGGGTTTTCAGGGTCGCTCTTGGGGTCATAGTATTTGGCGTCCGGATCGAAAGCATCCGGATCGGGGTAGGGCCGGGATGCAATTTCTGCGACACCCACGATGGCGGGGACATCAGTATTGGAATGATAAAAAAATACCCGGTCACCAATTTGCATGTCATCACGCATAAAATTTCGTGCCTGGTAGTTTCGTACATGCTTCCACCATCGCGTTTGTTCGGGGCAGTCAGCAAGATCGTCAACACTAAACACATTCGGTTCGCTTTTTACTAGCCAATGCTTCATTCAAATTCTCCGGAATACAGGTCAAAAAATAGTTACGTTGCGTACACTAAATAAATGAAATCCAACCATGCTCATTGACAAGACCATGCAACGGCACATCCCAATCATTTTTTCTGATCAGGCTCACTTGCTGCAAACTGTATGCAATCCCAAGCCGATACGGCCTGTGCAGATCGCGCAGGGTTTCCAGTTGACGATCATAATAACCGGCACCCATACCCAGACGGTTACCGGTCTTGTCATAGCCAACCAATGGCATGAGCAGCATATCAAAACCTGATAGCGGCATTGGCATAGTTTTTTGCGGTTCGCGGATACCGTAGCGATTTTTCGTCAATGGGGAGACAGCATCCCAGCGGTGGAATTCCATTTTGTAATCGAGCTGTTTAGAAACAACCGGAAGTGCAATTTTGCAATCGTCAGCGATCAATTCTTTACAGATCGGTATCAGGTCAGGCTCACCGTCAAATGGCCAGAAACACGCCAATGAACCGACCCGTTGTGACCGGATTAGCTGTAACAGGTGCATTTGTATCGCCCGGTCGTGAGCCAAGCGTAGCCGGGAAGGTATATCTCGTCGCCGTTTGCGTAGTTCCTCACGCAGCAGCTTGTTTGATCTACTGGAAAGCTTGGACATGCCTGAATAGCCTTAAACAATAGGCCTTGAGTCAGTTTTGGGGCACGAGATAGAACCTGATCGCAGACGGGCAAACAAGATAAAACCCTCCGTGGATGCCGCTGCGGACCTGATTACCTTGAACCGAAGGTTCAAGTGGGACGGCCTTTTGAGCTTCAGGCTTTTCGCTCTAGGGCGAACATGCACAACAGCTTCAAAATACGCCACCCCGAGGTCACAAATTAGGGACAAGGTTTCTATCAGGCCAACTGGCCAACACCACAGAGGGCAACTTCATTCTAGCCCAATTACTCGCCGAGTGCATCATCGAGTTCGTCGGCCAGCATACGAATACGGTTGTCGAGGGTATCTTTACGGCGCTGCTCGTGTTTTTGTAAACGCAGCAATTCATCAGAAAGATTCAATGCTGTCATGACAGCAATCCTTTCCAG
>SMVB01402601.1_pt1 | contig 10793 bp, 10 predicted proteins | sample 2456461 | NCBI WGS metagenome assembly SMVB01 (sample SAMN11095934, study PRJNA526329) | marine sediment metagenome | biome: Marine sediment; feature: Surficial sediment; material: Deep marine sediment; isolation source: Hadal surficial sediment | place: Pacific Ocean | collected 2014-05 | depth...
CCAAACGTGTTTCAGGCGAACGTTGAAGGACCCTGGATCAATCCGGACAACGCTTCGGTAGAGGATATTGCGGCCTTGGCGAGAGAGTGCCCATCTGGTGCGATCACCTTCGAACGGCATGATGGCGGCATGGATGAGACTGCACCATTGGTCAATACACTCTTTGTCCGCGAGAATGGCCCTTTGGCGATTCATGCGGAATTGGCCATCGATGGTAAAGCGGCCGGATTCAGAGCGACCTTGTGTCGCTGCGGCGCCTCGCAGAATAAGCCGTATTGCGACGGCTCTCACGTTGCCTCCAAATTCGAGGCCACAGGTGAATTGGCAGCAAAATCAGTCGAGCCATTGGAGCGTCAAAACGGCACGGTCACCGTTACGGCTTTTGCGGATGGACCGATACAATTAGAAGGCAATCTCGAGATCTGCTGTGGCACCGGTCGCACGATCGCGAGGACACAAAAAACAGTCCTGTGTCGCTGCGGCGGATCAAGCAAGAAGCCCTATTGCGACGGCACACACGCCAAAATCGGATTTAAATCTTAGGAGTCTGCGCGGTAGAAAGTATTTCTACCGCGCAGACTCCCAGGCAACCCTAAAAACGATCGGGGCGATATGGCGCTAATTCGTCGATCAGCTTGTTACTCGTAATTTCGTACGAGATATAGCGGCCCATAATTGCTGCAAGCGTCACACCGCTGTGCATGACGGCAATATAGACGTCTGAATTACCTGGAGAGAAGCCGACGATCGGAAGCCGATCCTGCGGCATGGGTCGGTAGCCGATAGTCAAATGATCATAGGCGGCATCGGCGGCGCCATGCAGTTTGCCTTTGATCTTGTCGAGAATTCTCTCGCCATGCATCTGACGTAATTCGTACGCCATCTCCTGCGGTCCCTGCAGAATACCTTGGTGTGCCGGTATGTCGGGAGCGTAGTAGCCGTCTGTTCCAAGGATGCGGCCATCACGGTGCTGCTTGAAATAAATATGTGGTGTTTCGGCGACTCGACCGAGTAACGGCTTGGTCCGCTTGGTGTGGACGAGGATGCCCGGCGCATGGATAAGCGGTGGTGTATAGCCAGCTTGTGCGGCCAATTTCGGTGTGTCGACACCGCCGGCTATTACAAGACGGTCCAGCGAGTACGTGCCTGCCGTCGTCGCTACACCGCTCAGGCGATCGCCATTGAACTGTAGTTGAGTGACCTCGCAGGGATAAACAATATCGGCGCCGAGATGCTTTGCCTGATCCAGCAACTTCCGGGTTGTATGCACAGGATCCATATGGCCATCGAGTGCATTGAATGACGCCGCATCAAACGAACCGAGGTTCAGGTTCGGCGCCAATTTAGCCAACTCATCCCGGCTTATCATGCGCGCGGCGTAGCCGGCCTGATCGAATTCCGCCACGGTGGCTTTCATTCTCTCGGCTTCCGCAGAGTTTACAGCCCAGTGAATCGCGCCACCCCAGGTAATATCCAGTTGTAATTGCTGGTCCAGTTGCCGATAAGCTGCAATGCTTTTCAATCTCAGCGCTCGATAATGCGGGTCGCTCGTGTGCGCGTTGATCCAGGCGAATGACTTGCTCGTGGCTCCTGAGGCGGGCGCGGATTTTTCGAACAGTGTGACTTGTGCGCCGGTTCTGGCAAGATGCAGCGCAATCGACGCGCCGACGATGCCGCCGCCGACAACGCCGACAGATAATTTCTGTTCTTTACCGAACGCTAATGAACTGACCGAGACGGTAGCGGCAAGACTGCCTGCGCCCTTTAAAAACGTACGACGCCGAATTATCATGATTTTTATCTCCGACAATTAATTGCGATGTGTGTATGTGATTTCAGCTTATCCGAAGGCGCGCCACAAACTTTATACTGTTGCTAGACGGAGTCGATAATTTTATTTAGAGACTTACTCGGGCGCATCTCATTGCTCGTAAGTTTGTTATCAGGATTGTAGTAGCCACCGATATCCACAGCCTTGCCCTGGGCGGCAGCCAACTCCGCGATGATCTTGGTCTCATTCTCAGCCAAAGCCTTAGCAACAACTGAGAATCGCTCCGCGAATTCGAGGTCGCCGGTCTTCTCGGCAATTGCTTCCGCCCAATACAAGGCCAGGTAAAAATGACTGCCACGATTATCGATTTCCCCAACTTTCCGCGATGGCGATTTATGGTTTTCAAGGTATCTGCCATTCGCGTAATTCAGCGCGTCGGCGATAATCCGGGCTCTCGCGTTATCGGTTTTCTCAGCCAGGTCCTCGATCGAGATTGCTAGTGCCAGGAATTCACCCAGCGAATCCCATCGCAAGTGGCCTTCACGCAAGAATTGCTGCACGTGTTTCGGTGCGGAACCGCCGGCACCAGTCTCGTATAGTCCGCCGCCTGCGAGTAATGGCACAATCGACAACATTTTTGCACTGGTGCCAAGCTCGAGAATCGGAAACAGGTCCGTGAGGTAGTCACGCAGAACATTGCCGGTTATCGAGATAGTGTCCTGGCCGTCTCTGACTCGAGCGAGTGTTATGCGCATGGCATCGACTGGAGAGAGGATACGTATATCCAGTTCGCTCAAATCGTGGTCCTTGAGATAACGATTGGTTTTTTCAATCATCTTGTTATCGTGTGCGCGTTTTTCGTCGAGCCAGAATATGGCTGGAATTCCGGCTTGCCTGGTTCGGGTGACCGCGAGTTTGACCCAATCCCTGATTGCGAGATCCGTGGTCTGGCACATGCGCCAGATATCCCCCTGCGCGACGGCATGTACCAGTAATATCTTATCTTCTTCGTCAATGACCCTGACTCGCCCGCCTGCCGGAATCTCGAAGGTCTTGTCGTGCGAGCCGTATTCCTCGGCTTTTTGCGCCATCAGGCCGATGTTGGAGACGTTACCCATCGTCGTAACATCGAACGCGCCAAATTTCTTGCAGAAGCTGATAGCCTCCTGATAGATACCTGCGTAGCAACGATCGGGGATCATCGCCTTGGTGTCGTGCAACTCGCCATCAGGACCCCACATTTTTCCAGATGAGCGAATGGCGGCTGGAATCGACGCATCGATAATCACATTGCTCGGCACATGCAGATTGGTAATTCCCTTGTCCGAATCGACCATCGCGAGGGGCGGGCATTTGGTATAGACCGCTTCAATGTCTGCCTCGATCGCGATTCGTTGAGCCTCTGGCAGGCCTGCGATTTTCGCGTAAACGTCGCCGATGCCATTGTTGGGTTCCACGCCTAGTTTGTCGAACAAAGTGGCGTGCTTTTCGAACACATCGCTGAAATATACAGTTACGGCATGACCGAACATGATTGGATCGGAGACCTTCATCATGGTTGCCTTGAGATGCAGAGACAACAGCGTATCGTCGCTACCCATGGCATCGATCTGCCGGGCGTAGAATTCGCGTAATAACTGACAGCTCATGACTGACGCATCGATGATATCGTCCGCCAACACCGGTACCTGTTCGCGCAATACGGTGATTTCGCCGTCATCGCCTTCGAATTCTATGCGCAGGTTGCCGGCCCGGCCGATGACTACAGATCTTTCGCTGGCGTAGAAATCACCTTTATCCATATGGGCGATGTGAGTTTTCGAATCGGAACTCCACGCACCCATCGAGTGCGGGTATAACTTTGCATGATTTTTTACCGCCAGTGCGACACGCCGATCGGAGTTGCCTTCTCGAAGTACGGGATTGACTGCACTGCCTAATACCGCTGCGTAGCGTGCGTAGGTCTGCTGCTCTACATCGGTCTTCGGTTCCTCAGGATAGCCGGGAATGTCGAAGCCCTGCGATTGAAGTTCCTGGATTGCTGCACGTAACTGAGGGATCGATGCACTTATGTTCGGTAGTTTGACGATATTTGCATCAGGTGTTTTCACGAGTTCACCGAGCTCTGCAAGAGTATCGCTGCGCCGCTGCGTGGACGTCAGATGCTCCGGAAAGAGTGTCAGAATTCGTGCGGCCAGGGAGATATCGCGAGTCTCGATGACGATGCCGGCGGCATCTGTAAATGCCATGATGATCGGCAATAATGAGTGCGTGGCCAAAGCCGGTGCTTCGTCCGTTTGCGTATAGATTATTTTGGCGGTGCTCATGCTAATGTCGATTGGGCCGAGTACTGGTGACTGCCGGATAACCGGCGGCGCCATTATAGTGCGCCGGACATCAAAACTCTCGCTCAGAAACGAGAAGAGAGACTCCTGCAAGACAGGAGTCTCTCTGTATAAGCAAAGCAGGCAGCTTACGCCTTAAGTAGCACTGTTAACTTTCTGTGTTGCTGGGTCTCGCGCCGTCAGGATGATGTCCGCCTTTGCGATCGTGGCTACCGCGGCGATCTCGCATCTGTTTGTGCATTGCCCGTCGTTCCTCGTCGGACATGTTTTTGTATCGCTCGCGAGCTGCCTGGCGTTCCTCATCAGACATGTTCGAATTGCGCCGGCGCATTGCCCGTCGATCTTCATCGGACATATTCTCAAACCGTTCGCGTGCGGCCTCACGCTCTTCATCCGTCATGCTCTCGCGACGATCCCGCTTGGCCTGACGCTCTTCGTCCGTCATACGTGGTCGATGCCGTTGGGCGCCGTCCCGGGCGTCCCTGTGCTCACCGACTACGTGTCCCTGACTATGAGTCGTCTCGTCGTCGCTGTAGGCGGCAGAAGTTGCCAACGCCAGCACTGACGCCATAATCAGCAACATCGGAGTTTTCTTGAAATGCATGATTCGTCCTCAATTGGCTCTATGCTGATAGCTTAACGCGGCACTGAGTGTTGGGTTGACATGACAACATAATACATAGATATAAGAATCATTTGGCATTACACCGGCCGATATGCGCCGGTAAATGCCAGGAAAGGAGCTGGACAGAGGATTCAGGCGGCACGCTCGCACAAGGGCAATTCAAATTCGAATCGAGTGCCGGCATCGACCTTGCTGATTACAGTGATGCGGCTGTCGTGCAGATCGAGTATTCGCTTGACGATCGCAAGACCAAGGCCCGACGAATCGGCACGTGCCTCTTTCCCATTAAGTGCGCGATAGAAACGATCGAATATGCGCGGAATATCTTTGTCTGGAATGCCGGGTCCATTGTCCGACACTGCGACGGCAATGGTATCCGGACGCTCGGCGACTGAGATAGTGACTTCACCGCCGGCTGGCGTGAAGCGCACGGCGTTGCGCACGAGATTTTCCAGGACGCGCTGAATCAAACCGATATCCCCGATTGTAAACGCGGTTTCCGGTTTTATGTCGATGGTGAAATCGATGTTTTTCTTTTGCATCTCGAGCTCAAATTCCTGCGCGATGTCCTGTACCAGTTCGGGCAATGAAAACTCCTCTAAATTAAGAGTAACGCTGGCTGAGTCGAGCTTGGACAACTCGAACAGGTCGCCGATCAAGGTCCCTAAACGCAGAGTGTGGCGGCGCGCAATGCGCAGAAACCGATCACGCTCTTCACTCGTCATCGAGTCACCCTTTATAAGCAAGGTCTCAAGATATCCTTGCATTGCTGACAACGGTGTCCGCAGGTCATGCGAAATATTCGATACTAGCTCGCGTCGTAGTTGATCGTTTTCTTGCAGCTGCTCAATCTGTTCTCGGATACGGGAGGACATATCAACGAATGCGTCGGTCAGTGCGTCGATCTCATCACCACCGGAATTCCGGCGTTCAAATGCCGGGTCGAGTTCAAAACCTGATTCGCTGGCCTGGCGCACGGCATGACTTAGTGCCTTCAGCCGTCGTGTGAGCAATCCGAATACCAATAGACCAATGATCGCTGTTAAAACAATGATGGCGAGGATCATTGCGGCACTTGCCCTGCCGGTGTAAGAGTCACCAATATCGTCCGCGAGCGCTTCATATGCTTGGCCACCCAGGATGACGTACAAATAGCCTTCGACGCCGTCAGCAGAGATCACCTCCGAGGCCGAAAAAATCTTCCGGCTGGAAGTGCTGCGAGGGTCGTCGCCACGAATGGGCATGTGAGCGGAGCTCTCTATCAGCGCTCGAATCGGTGCAAGATCAACCGAATTTCGAAGTACGGTTTCGGCTGGCAGGCCGTGTCCGAGAATTTTCCCTTCTGTGTCCAGAAGGTAAATTTCTGCGGTTGGATTGATGATCATGGCATGGTTGGCGAGTTCGCGAAGGCTATCAAGGTCGGGAACGCCGCCGCTGATAAGTTGCCGTTGGCCGGTCACGTACATTGCGATAGGAGCATTCAGGGTCTGCGAAAGCTCCTCGTAATAAACACGCGTGTTGAATCGATCGACGGCGAACAATGCCGCTCCCATCAGGCCGACAATGATCAGCAGTGTCAGCGAAAGTTTGGCAAACAAGGTATTCATAGCGAATGCGGTCGCGAATCAGGTGCGTGGTTGCCAGAAAATTTGTAGCCGACACCCCAGACCGTAACGATCATTTCGGGCTTCGACGGGTTTCGCTCGATCTTTGCGCGCAAACGGTTGATGTGAGAGTTGACAGTATGCTCATAGCCTTCATGGCCGTAGCCCCACACTTTGTCGAGCAGATCAGCTCTGCGAAAAACGTGGCCGGGGTGACGGGCGAAGTGTTCGAGTAAATCGAATTCTCGTGCCGTTAGCTCGACAAATTGACCGTTGAGTTTTACTTCCCGTCGCGCTGGATCGATCGTCATGTTTCCAGTGTCAATCGTAGTTGGAGCTTGTTGCTCGGCCTGGGGCGCGCGCTGCATGTTTTCAACTCGTCTGAAGATCGCTCGCACTCGCGCGACCAGTTCGAGCACGCTAAACGGCTTGGTCAGGTAATCATCGGCACCGGTTTCAAGCCCGAGTACTCGATCAAGCTCCGACGATTTCGATGTAAGCATGAGTATCGGCTGGTAAGCGCGCTCCCTGCGTACAGAGCGGCAGATTTCAAGACCATCGGGTCCCGGTAGCCGCAGGTCGAGGATGATCAGAGACCAGTCCTGAATTTTCGCCAGGCGCATCCCCTCGTAGCCGTCGCTCGCTATGACGACCTCATCGCAGAGGTCGTCCAAATGCAATGCGACGAGTTCCGCTATGTCCTGCTCGTCTTCCACGAGCAAAATGCGGCGCTTCATTATGTTGAACACCGATTAGTGTGCACCATCCTACCCCCGCTTTTTTATCGTTATACAGACAATAGACCGGAAACCTCACGAAAATATCACAAGTATTTCAATCAATGCAGTCCGCGCTCAGACGGTGGCGAGCTTACCGGGCGGCGGTGACCCTGACGTCGTCAAACTCAATATCGCCGCTAAGCAATTTGAGCACGAAATCGGTCTTTCAAGTGCCATCTGGAGCCGCGAAAATCGCCGAGTAGTCGCGCCATTCAGCCCTACACATCGATTCGCAGGCTCCGAAACCTGAAAATCCGGTTGAATGCATTAATGATCGAAGCCGCAGACGCAAAAAATATCGTAACTTCTTTCTCTGTACGCCAATATTCGGCAGCGACGGTTCTGTAAAATAGTGAACTTCGCCAAGTAATAGGAAATCAAATGGATATTGACGTCGAGCAGCGATGTCTCGGGGAAGTCGACAATCGGGCCCTAAGTGACCGCATCCTTGGTCTGGAACCTGCTGCGTGGACGAAACAGCTGAGCCGGCAGCAAACCTACGAAGTGCATGAAGACATGGAGTCGATCGTGATGCTGTTCTGCGACTAGAGTTGGCCGGAGGAAGGAGATATTTACAGGGAAGCTGGTTGGGATCGCCTTGCTGATGTTGCAATGCCGTTAATCGATCACATCCTCGATTCCAGGGGAATGGCACTTCCAAAAAATACGACTCACATCAATGGAATCGCAACCGAAGTTGATGTAGAAGAGAAGTGAGACCTGAAACATTGTCGCAATTACACTATTTGAAATTGCGACGCCCGCTGAGATGCATGGGCGAGTTATGGCGCTGGTCTACACGATGAGCGGCGTGGGGTCTCTGCTTGGCATGGCCGTGGGAGGTGTCTTGGGAGATGCGATCAACAAGAAATTTTCGGCAATCTACGTGGGCAGTGGTGTATTGATCGGTTTAATGACATTGATTGCTATGTCTCGACAGTCGCTTCGAAACTTTCTGGCATTCGAGTCGAGCTAGCCTGCGTCGGCATAGAATCTGATATGCGCCAGGAATCGGGATAATTCTATCTTAGATCCTTTGGGGATACGCATTCGCAATACTCAAGCGCTGACTTTGTCTCGCAAAATTCTACGTATCCAGAGCGGCACTTTGACTCAGTCTGAACAACACCCCATCTCTTATCCATACGCTCGCGATTTTCTACCTCTGTCCAGTCACCCGTGATGAGTGCCTCGGCTTCGAGTTCCTCAAGCGTTGGTCGCGACGTGCAACCGACCAGCAGACACAGAGCTATAATACTGACGAGTTTCATACGCTTTTCGACATCATTTTCTCGAATCAGTTCCAGATCAAGGTGTTCGGATAACGGCTGATCCCGTCAATGTTCGACACTAAAAAGTCAGCCAGCTCCGAATATTTTCGCACCCGATATGCATTCCGCGATTGTAGACCTTCATAGATGACAAGGTGGGCCAGTAGGTACTATGCCACGAGACAATGGACAAATCTCATTCAGTTTAGAAGCCGCCAGAAGAACATCCATTGTTCGCCATTTTCTGCCAGTTACAACATCGTTTCCCGGTCAGTTTGAATGACCGATTACGGCGAAAATTACCTGCCGCTAAACTTCATGATAACGGTGCTGCCCTGCCAACCAACCCATTGTGCCTTGGTGTCATCAAAATTCCAGCGGCCGGTATAACGAATATTCGGGTCGTCAGCGGCGATGATCGAGACACCGCCCAGTAGGAGTGCTGTGTGTTTCTTGGAACAATCAGCATTTCGCCGCTCGCAGGTGCGCCTTCTGGCCCTTCACAACGACGTATCCGTGGCCGTCTTCACACATCATCAGGCGATCCTGTCTGGCCCCATTTGGCCGGTCACGGTAATGGTGGGCCGCCACCGGGAACCAGCCGATATCGGTTGGATACACTGAGCGCACGAGCGGATGTTGCCTCGCGCTCACGAGTGCGGGCCGCGGGATGACGAACATTTCCTGGCCCGCGAAGCTTGATATTGCTGACTGCCACGCCTTTTTCCCTTCTTCAGATCTTCGTAAGAATATCCATCAGGTCGCATTAAATGTCCATTTTCAAAGGCTATCGACTACGATTCCGACGGCTACTCTGAATAATCGTAGGCGATCGAAGCTTCGCCATTGTGTCCGAGCAACAATAGCCGTGGCACGATACCCTGGTTCGCGCGCGGCCGAGAAGACTCAAACACGGCAAGGCCGCCGTCGCGAAAAGCCAGGCCTTCCGGACCGTAATGCTCTGAATCATTGTAAAGTTGGATGACCGCGCCTTGTGAGCTTATTCGCAGTACTTTTTGACGGCCCCAGTCGGCCAGGAAAATATGTCCTTGTGGGTCGACGATCATGTCGAAAATTATGACTCCGTCCAATCCACCGCCGCGTCTGAATTCCGTCTCGGCACTGCTATGGATCAGATCCAGAGTTCGCACGGAATGATCAGGCGCAATTACCTTGATCAGCAGGCCGTCAAGCACGTAGATATCGCCATCAGGTCCCCAGGCCAATAAGCGGATGTCATCAAACGCGGCGTCGACGCCACGCGGTTCGATGCGCCCGTCTGTATATCGAATCATCAAACGGCTGTGTTCATCGGCATACAGAATGTTACCGCCGGGATCTACAAGGAAAGCGGCATTACCAAACGGATGTCGGCCGTATTCGGGGCCCATAAGCCAAGTCACTTTGCCATCAATGTCCATGCGGCCTAGTTGCGTGACATAGATGTCCCGATCGCCAGGCTGGTCGCCTGCGGACTGCTCGCTCGCCGAGGTAGTGGCGCTCGGAGCAATAGATATTGCCGTCGAGTCCAAGTTCAATATGCAGATTACTGGAGCCGTGCGGCGACCGGTACACAAGCTTGAGCCCGTCTTCTGCAGACCAGCGCCAGAGGGCCGCGTGATGCGGCGGACCATGAATCGGCTCGGTTGCAACAAAATAGAATACCCGATCATTGACAACGATCAAACCGTCGCCGGGGTGTGCGTCAGTGCGATCGACGATGACGATCGAGAGGACAATCAGTAGTGCGCAAACAGTATTTTTCATACCTCAGTTTATTCGTTTTCATTTGTCAGTTTTATTGCAATGCTGCCATCGGGGTCGACGGCGACATCGAAATTAACAGGTCGGCAACAGACCTGACAATCCTCGATGTAGGTCTGCTGAGGAACCGATTGGTCGACCAATAAATCGATGTTTTCACCACAATAAGGGCATTGAACGATCTGTTCTGTTACGACATTCATGGCCTCAAAGGCATCTTATTGCGTTTCGTATGATACTGCGCATTCCTAAGTTTTATCACGTACCTGTCAGTAGTCGGTCAATGTATTCGAACGCGGCATCGGAATCCGACTGCACGAGCCAGAAAATGGCTTCCGCTCGAAGGCTGTCGTCGTTGTTTGACTCGACCACCGTAACCAGGATCTTGAGCGAGCTATGTCCTCCGTGTGCAGAGATCGCATGGAGGACGTCCGAGCTAATGCGTGAGTGAGGCTTGATGTATTGTCGCAACCAGCTAATGCTGACGTCCTGGTCCAGGAGTTCGTGATCGTTGATCTTGGTATCGGTCGAGACTGAACATTGTGGGCTGAGCACAGTAATTTTTTCTGGTTTACCGGACCGCATCAGTGCATAGACCTGCACTTCACCGGAGTAATTTGAGTATCCTTCGACC
>SMVB01144042.1_pt1 | contig 10790 bp, 9 predicted proteins | sample 2456461 | NCBI WGS metagenome assembly SMVB01 (sample SAMN11095934, study PRJNA526329) | marine sediment metagenome | biome: Marine sediment; feature: Surficial sediment; material: Deep marine sediment; isolation source: Hadal surficial sediment | place: Pacific Ocean | collected 2014-05 | depth 0-1...
GGGTCGCCGGGTACACCAATAGTCTGACCGACTGTTATACGACTTGTCTGAAGGACAAATCCCCGTGTGTATTCGTCGCTCGCACCTTCTACAGAAATCCCGAGGACGTTGAGTGTCTCCGGATTCATAAAATGCTGGTCAGGCGAGGCCACTTCCTGTGAGTAGCTGCAGTATGTCGGCAGGAGAATAAAAATTGCCCCGCAGATATAACTGAAAATCTTATTTCTGATAACTTGCCGCGTCATTCTCGGAGAGTAAAGTTGGGCTGCCCGACCTGTGGAAGAGGCCTTGAAAAGCAGTGATCACTAACGGTGAAACCGATATGATGGTTTCGTTAAGAATAGTGCGAAAATCGCTCCCTGATAGAACGAACCGAAACGGCAATTTATTATCATTAGGAATCAGACAAGACCCCGCCGAACCTTCTCTCACGGTCCTGAAAACTTCGAATAGCCTCATACAAATGCCCGCGTCTGAAGTCGGGCCAATAGGCATCGGTGAAGTACAATTCGGTGTAGGCGATTTGCCACAGTAGAAAGTTCGAAACGCGGATTTCGCTTCCGGTTCGAATCAGTAAGTCGGGATCCGGAATCCCAGCCGTTTCCAGGGCCGCTGAAACGGTCGCTTCATTGATCGCTGAGCTGTCAATCTTACCAGATTTGACCTGATCCGCAATTTTCCGGACTGCTTCCGTGAGTTCCCATCGACCACTATACGAAAGCGCAAGGATCAAGGTCATCTGGTCATGTTTCGAGCACAATTCGATCGTTTCCTCAAGCTCTCGGCACGCAGCTTTTGGAAGTTTCGTTCGGTCTCCGATTGCAAGTAACCTGATCCCATTTCGGGCAAACGTTTGTAATTCCTGCCTGAGTGTCCGAATAAGCAGCTTCATCAGAGCATTGACTTCCCTCTGACTCCTGTTCCAATTCTCCGTACTGAAGGTATAAAGGGTAAGGTACTTAACACCAAGCTGCCCACAGGCTTCGACCACATCCCGAACAGACCGAACCCCTTCCCGATGACCTCTGACGCGATTCAATTTGCGCTGTTTGGCCCACCTGCCATTGCCATCCATGATAATGGCGACGTGCTCCGGAACTTGCCCGTCTGCCTTCAGCCGGGTCTGCGCCTTAAGATCGGCATCTTCATAGCTGGACATATGCGTGTCGTGTTCGTCGGAGACCCGTTTACAGTTTCAGAATGTCGTTGAAGATGACGAATGCCATGAACACGAGCAACAATGCCATGCCGACCTGCTGCGTGGCCATTCTGAATTTGAGCGATGGTTCCTTTCGGACGATTCCCTCATAGATCAGAAATACGAGGTGCCCACCGTCGAGTGCAGGGACCGGAAGAATGTTAAATATAGCCAGTGTTATAGACAACATGGCGACAATATTCCAGAACGAATACGCACCGGCATCCGCTGCCTCCTTCGTCAGCTTAGCAATCGCTATCGGACCACCAAGGTTTTTTCTGATGTCTTCCTTCCCCGTAAATAACCTCTTCAGGCTTACAAAAATGACGGACGTTGTGGAGAATGTCTGGGCGATTCCGGAAGTGATGGACTCGGAAAAGGAGTATTCCTCGTAAAAAACTATAGGTTTAATTCCGACCTGGAACACACCATCGTTGTCTCGCGCAGCGATCCCGGTCTGGTATATGATCGAACCGTCGTCGGTAATTCCCAAACGCGTGGCTCCCTCCGGAATATCGGATGCGATAGAGTCGGGACGATGCCAGACGATCGACATCTCCGATCCATCAGTTTCTCCGATAATATGTCTCAGGTCATTGAAAAAATTAATGGGGGTACCATCAATTTCAACTATACGATCACCACGTCTGAAACCAGCTTCAGCAGCAGGCGTAGCCAGAAGGACGATTCCGACGACCGGCGGGTCGGTGCCTATTCCTAGTACGCCTTCACTTTCGTTGAGCTGCGTCATAATATCGTCAGGACCCCTGAAAGTCAGGCCTTCTCCTTCTCGTTCCACCCCAACCACAAATCCACTCTCATTCAGGATATCACCGATACTTATGATTGGAGTATTCTGCATCACATCCCGGCCGTTGATCGAAACGATCTTGTCGCCGGTTCTCAGCCCCATATCATATGCAATCGTAGAGTCAGCAATTACAACACTGCCCAGGGGCGGAACAAACGCGCTCCCGTATGTAGCCTTCAATCCAATGAAAATGAAGGCAGCCAGGATCATATTGAACAAAACACCCCCGGTGATCACGAGGATTCGTTGCCATACGGGCTTTGACCGGAACTCCCATGGTTGAGGCTCCGACGCCAGTTGATCTGAGTCCATACTCTCATCAACCATCCCTGAAATTTTGACGTATCCGCCGAGCGGAGTCAGGCCAATTACGTATTCGGTATCACCGACCGTGGTGCCGATAATTTTTGGTGGGAAACCGATCGAAAATTTCTCAACGCGCATTTTGAACAACTTCGCGAATAAGAAATGGCCCAGTTCATGGATGAATACCAGGATCATTATCGCCAGGATGACCCAGCCGACGTAGGGAAGAAAATCTAGAACGTTGGAAAGAATGTTTGAAATAGAATCCATTTGTAGCAGTTAGATACTTCTCTGTACCGGTACACGATTTGCCCGGCGAATTGATGCGCTCTAATGATCCCGCACGCCGCAGAGTTCCTTCGTTCGACGTCGCGCCCAGGAATCCATTTCAGACAGCGAATCGAGTGTTATTGTGGTGCTGCTCGATGGCTCCCCGCCGGAATCGGACAGAACGCGTTCAACAAGCTCCGGAATCATTGAAAAGCCGATTTCATTCTCGAGAAAAAGAGTCACAGCCTGCTCATTGGAGGCATTTAATACGGCCGGTGCGAATCCTCTTTCAGAGATTGCTTCATAGGCAAGCCTGAGGCATGGAAAAGCATCCAGATCCGGTTTCTCGAATGTCAAGGCGCTCAGCTCAGTCCAGTCAACAGTAGAATGTGCCTGATTCCATCTGTCCGGAAAACTGAGTGCGTACTGAATGGGTAACTTCATGTCCGGCATCCCCAATTGTGCCTTTATCGAACCGTCTTTAAACGCTACCATGGAATGAATTATCGATTGCGGGTGAACGACTACCCGAATCTGATTAACCGGAAGATTGAACAACCAAAACGCCTCGATAACTTCCAACCCCTTGTTCATAAGCGTCGCCGAGTCAATAGTGATTTTGTCTCCCATATCCCAGGTCGGGTGCGCGAGGGCTTCTTCTCGTGTGATTGTGTGGAATGAATCTGCGGCTCTTCCCCTGAAAGGCCCCCCCGACGCCGTTAAAACAAGATGATCTATAGAGCCGGCATCTTCGCCCACCAGACACTGAAAAATAGCCGAATGTTCGCTGTCCACCGGGATAATTTCCGCGCCAGATTGTCGGGCTAATGGAATAATCAATTCGCCAGCAACCACAAGCGACTCCTTGTTAGCAAGTGCTATCCGGTGTCCGGCGTTCACCGCTGCCATGGTTGCTCTTACTCCCGCGGAACCCACGACCGCACAGACGACCGTATCAACTCCTGGAGCGGTCGCCGCGTCGATAAGGCCGTCACCAGCAGACAATACCTCGACTCCCGTCCCATTCAGTTCAATTTTCAGGGAGTCTCGAAGACTTTCTGTTGTAATAGAAACACAGGTCGGTCGAAATTCCCTCGCCTGCTTCACAAGTAACTGAACGTTAGAGTGAGCAGTAAGCGAGACAATGTTAATCCTGTCACGCTCCAGGCGGGCGATTTCGAGCGTCTGAGTACCTATCGACCCGGTCGATCCGAGTACGGCAACGTTTCTCATCTTCCGTTTCGGGTTGGATCCGGGATAACTATTGTTCTTGGTCGATACACTTTCAGGGCACTTTAGGGACTCTTTTCGGGTACTTTTCGGGCACTTTTCGGGCGCTGAAACATACGCGACCCAAGATCGATATTAAAACGCTTAATCCAGTTAATTACGTCTTCTTTACATGATTTTAAGTGACGTCCGTAATTTCGTCGGGCGAATTGTTATTCTTACAATTCTGGCGCTCTTGATCGTTCTTCCGGGGACTGTTCGTGCCCAGCAACGCGACAGCACACTCGTAGCTCGTTTTCAGCTTGCGGAGTCCTTTATTAGGAACGGTCAATATCAGCGTGCGATCGGACTTCTGGAAGATTTACACGACCGTTCGCCTGAGACTCAGGTGTTTTACGAACGGCTGAAGTCTGCTTATGAAAATGTGAAACGGTTTGATGATGCCATAACGCTCGTACAAACTAAAATTAATTCCGAGCCGGTGCCTTCGATTTATGTGAGCGAGAAAGCTCGATTGCATTATCTCGCTGGAAACGAATCGTTGGCGCTTGAAACGTGGCAAGATGTGATTGACACGAATCCGACTTCTCCGGGAGTGTACCTGCTGGTGTATCGATCGCTGACCCAGGTCAGGCTGTTCGACTCCGCGATAGATTTTCTCGAGGCCGGACGAATTCAGTTGTCTAACCCGCTACTGTTTCAAACCGACCTCGCCTATTTGTATAGTTTGACATCACAGCATGAACGCGCCATCGGTGAATATTTGTCACTTCTGGAGCAGAATGAAAGCCAACTGAATTTCGTCAGAAGCCGATTGAGCCAGTTCCTGGCGGACGACGGGGCCGTGGCAGAGAGTATCGCTGCGACAGAAGCCGCGGTTGCTTCCAGCCCTCTAAACCGGTCGTTTCGGGAATTGTTGGCCTGGTTATATATCGACGACGGGCGATTTAGAGAAGCTTTTACGATTAACCAGGCAATCGACAGGCTTGAAAATGAAGAGGGGCGGGTATTATTCGGGTTTGCGCAAATCGCTGCTGAGGCGGGGGCTTACGAGGTAGCTGCGCAGGCATATGGCGAAATCCTCGAACGGTACCCCGAGGCGGTCTCCACACCCGACGCCATGAGAGGGCTCGGTGTGATGACAGAAAATTGGGCGACGGCCGAAGGTGAGAAGGTCTTCAATCAATCTGGGAATCCCCTGCCCGACACACGGTATCACCACGCTGTTCGCACGTATGAGTTGTTCCTCGATAGTTATCCCCTGCATCCATTGTATGCAGATGTACTCCGCCGTATTGGACGTCTGCAGCAGGATGTTTTTTTCGATCTGGACTCCGCAGAGTCAACGCTGACAGAGGTAATCAGCAGATACTCCCATACTGTCGCAGCAGACGAGGCAGCCCTGGATATGGGCCGGCTGCACCTGATGAATAATGACCTCGTCAGGTCTGAAATACAATTTACCAGGCTGATCACGAGACTTCGTACCGGGCCTCTGGCAGATTTTGCGAGACTCGAGCTTGCCATGTTGCACTTTTATAAAGGCCAGTTCGGATCGGCCATGGCACTGACGGGAGCGCTTCAGGAAAACACTTCGACAGATGTGGCAAACGATGCGATTGAATTAAAATTACTTCTGATCGAAAACAAAGGCCCTGATTCTCTGGATACCCCGTTGGTTGTTTTCGCAGCGGCATCGCTTCTTGAGCGCCAAAGAAGGTCTGACGAAGCTATCACCGTGCTTGAGGAGATGATCGCAGAAGTCGGAAATCATCAGATTCTGGACGATGCCCGCTTCCTGCGCGCAGGGCTCCTGCGATCACTCGGTCGATCACAAGCTGCCTTTCTTGCCTATATCGACATTCCTCTATCACATCCCAAGAGTTTTCTTGCGGACAAGAGCTTACTTGCCGCGGCCATTATTCAAACCGACGACCTGGGGGATTCAGCGGGCGCTATAGAAACTCTCACTCGCCTTCTTTATGAATACCCTGGCTCCCTCCGCACGACGGAAGCCAGAGCACGCATCCGGAACCTTCGTGGAGACGGCGCATGAGCAACCGTCTTGACTGAATAAACATCGATTTTATGGCCCAACGCCTTCTGTTCCTGTTTACCATACTTATCCCAGGCCTTTCTTCTGCACAAGACATCCTGGTGCCGATGGATGACAGACAATCCGACCACCTGAAAGCTTACGGAGCAGTATTTTGGGCCCTGGAAAGAGAAATCGATGTCGATTGGCTTCTCAACTATCGGGGCGGTTCATTTTTATTGCCCCATGAAGCTGGCATGGCGGCCGAATTACGAATTCGCGGAGTTTATTTTGAAACCATTTCAGGGTCTCAAACGGCCTCAATTATTGCAGATGTGGAAGCTGAATCGAGCAACACCAGTATCATCAGGCTCGAAAAACCACCCAAAATTGCCGTTTACGCTCCGGGCCAGACCTTACCTTGGGACGATGCGGTTTTACTCGCGCTAACATATTCCGAAGTACCGTACGAGATGATATATGATGACGATGTGCTGGACGGAAAACTCGCGGATTACGACTGGTTGCATTTACACCACGAAGATTTTACCGGGCAATTCGGAAAATTTTTTAATTACCGATCCTCACAATGGTACATCGAGCAGCAGCGGAATGCAGAAAATACGGCACGGGCAAGAGGATTTCGAAAAGTGAGTGAGCTTAAATCCGCTGTAGTTGAGGAGATCCGGTATTACGTAGGATCAGGTGGATTCATGTTTGCGATGTGTTCCGGAACAGATACTTTTGATATCGCCCAGGCGGCATACTCAACGGACATTGTCCCTTCAGAATATGACGGTGACTCGGTCGACCCGGGTGCTCTTGCCGCTCTCGACTTCTCCAGAACGTTCGCATTCGAGAATTTCCGGCCATCGTTCAATGCCCGCGAATACGAACATTCAGATATCGACACGGGCCCGCCCCCGGCACAACTTCGAAATCCGGCGGTTGACTTTTTCACGTTATTTGAGTTCAGCGCCAAGTGGGACCCGATTCCGACCATGCTCACACAAAATCATGTAGCAACCGTCAAAGGATTTATCGGGCAAACCACCGGATTCAAAAAATCACTCATTAAACCGGGTGTAATTATACTGGGTGAATCGGCCGGCCGTGATCAGGTAAAATACCTTCATGGTTCTTTCGGAGAAGGCACATTCACGTTCTACGCGGGTCACGACCCTGAAGACTACCAGCATTACGTATATGATCAGCCAACAGACCTCAGTTTGCACAAACATTCGCCCGGTTACCGGCTGATCCTGAATAACGTTTTATTTCCGGCGGCTAAAAAGAAGAAGCAGAAAACCTGAGTATGTCAACACAGCGAATACAAAAACGGGTATCCGATTCCGCCGCGATAATGAGCGAAATCGTACTTCCCAATGACGGAAATGGTCTCGGGAATCTGATGGGTGGCAGACTGTTACATTGGATGGATATTTGCGCCTCTATATCTTCCAGAAGACATGCCGGAATGGTTTGTGTAACGGCTGGTATCGACAGCGTTGACTTCGCATCTCCAATCCGGGAGGGCGAAATTGTTATTCTGAACAGCCATATAAATCGTGCGTTTCGAACATCGATGGAAGTCGAAATTAATGTTTGGGCAGAAGAGACAAAGACCGGTCGACGGCGTCAATGTAACAAAGCATTTTTCACGTTTGTGGCCATCGCGGACGATCAAAAACCAGTCTTGATTCCGGAGCTGATTCCTGAATCGAAGGCTGAGAAATTACGGTTCAAAGACGCTGGCGTGCGCCGCGATTTTCGACTCGTTTTATCTGGCAGAATTTCGTCTGTAGACGCCCCGCATATTCAGAAATACCTGGAAACGCGCAGACAATCCGAATCGTGAAGTCGTGCGCGTCCGTAATGTGCAGCGAGAGGCCAGCCCTCAGAAATGCACTGTTCGTTCTTGCAGCAGTGCTGGTTCTGCTTATTCCCCACACCGCGGCAGCCCAGCCCGAAGACCGCCGACTCGGGGTCGGAATTTTGGTAGGCGGGTTCAGCGGCCTGTCAGCGAAATATTATTTCGGACTAAGCAAGGGCATTCGCTCTACGGACTTACATCTTTCCATTGATATCGGGTCTGAATTCTCCGCCATGGGTCATTTACTGCTTGAACGCGCATTGCCGGGATCCCCACTCGTTTTCGTAACTGGTGTCGGAGTATTGTTTGAGCATACTAAAGATGAGTCGCGAACCGGAGCCTCCGGGACTGTCGGAATATTATTTGTGAAACACAGGTTTGATGTGTTTATGCAAGTGTTCCCGCAGGTTATCTTTGTACCAGATATCGACACACTTCTTCGGTGGTCTGTGGGTATTCGATATTATTTATAATCGGGCAGCAGCCAGTACCTGTTTCGTTCTTTGCCCCAAATTCCCCAGCTATGTATCGTCGCGTGCTCATTACCGGAGGCAATGGCCTTCTCGGCCAGGCTCTGATCCAAAAAATGGGTCAGTCGGGTAATTACGACATCATGGCCACAGGGCGGCAGTCGAGGCCGCTGTTTGCTGGCGGATCGTGTGGATACATGTCAATGGACATCAGCGATTTTAAAAATGTGGCATCCGTCTTTCAGGATTTCTCACCCGATGTTGTCATAAATTGTGCCGCCATGACACAGGTAGACGACTGTGAATCAGAACGTGAAATCTGTTGGCGGGTGAATGCTGATGCCGTTGAAAATCTTGCCAAACAGTGCCGGAAATTCGGATCTCACCTCATCCAGGTCTCTACTGATTTCATTTTCGACGGATTAACCGGGCCATACCGGGAAGCCGACCGCCCCAATCCGCTGTCCTATTACGGACGCTCTAAACTAGCAGGCGAAAACGGTGTTCGCCATGCTGGATTGGACCGCTGGGCCATCGCGCGTACAGTTCTTGTTTTCGGTACCGGTGAAAATTTATCCCGGTCCAATTTTGTACTCTGGGTGGCGAATTCGCTGAAACAAGGAAAATCCATCAGCGTCGTCACTGACCAATTCAGATCTCCGACGTACGTTTACGATCTGGCGGATGGAATCGAACGAATCGTCCGATTTAAGAAGAGCGGAATCTATCACCTTTCGGGGCGTGAAACTCTGTCTGTTTATGACATTGCGGTCACTACGGCCGAAGTATTCGGACTGGATCGAACGCTTATCAACAAAACTGACGGTTCGCAATTTAAGCAGGTGGCGTTACGCCCGCCTCGCACCGGCTTCCTTATTTTGAAGGCCGAGACTGAGTTGGGATATAAACCTCATGAATTGCGAGACGCCTTGGCCGAACTGGCGAACCAGCTTAAAATCCAATCGTCCGAGTCGGCCTGACCACTGAATTTTCTTTCACCAGAACACCATGCTTGACCTACAATTTATTCGCGACAATCCGGATGTAGTCCGGCGGGCTATTCAGCAAAAGGGCTCTGAAGATGTATCGGTAGTGAGTTCCATCTTGGATGCCGACGAGAAACACCGGGCAGCCGTAACGGAATTACAGGATGTCCGCCAGCGAGCAAACGAAGAGTCGAAGCGCATCGGGCAGTTAATGCGTGACGGTGATAAAGACGGTGCGGAAGCTGCGAAAGCGGAATCCGGTTCGCTGAAAAAGCGAGCACAGGATCTGGAAGAAATCACCCGTGAAACGGAAGCCATTCTGGGTATTTTACAGCTGGTAGTTCCGAACATACCCCATCTCTCTGTTCCGATCGGTCGGACGCCTGAAGAAAACAAAATCGTTTTTACTCACGGCGAACTCACTGAATTTGAATTTGAGCCGCTTCCTCACTGGGAGCTGCTTGGCAAACACGAGCTGGCAGATTTTGACCGCGGCAGCAAAGTTGCCGGTGCAGGTTTCCCGTTCTACGTGGGAAAAGGTGCGCGATTGCAACGTGCGCTCGTCAACTTTTTTCTTGATGTGGCCGTCGAAGATGGAGGCTATACCGAGATGCAGACGCCGCTGGTCGTAAATGCAGCGTCGGCTACAGGAACGGGGCAACTCCCTGACAAGGAGGATATGATGTATGAGGTCCCGAGAGATGGCCTCTACCTCATCCCGACCGCTGAAGTGCCGGCAACAAATTTTCTGCGGGACGAAATTATTCCCGAGTCTGATCTACCACTCAAATATTGCGCGTATACACCGTGTTTCCGTCGTGAGGCGGGCTCATATGGAAAAGATGTCAGGGGACTGAATCGAATTCACCAGTTCGACAAAGTGGAATTGGTTCACTTCGTTCATCCTGATGAGAGTTACGAGGCGCTGGAATCTCTGCGTGAGGATGCGGAATCACTTCTGAAAATGTTAGAACTCCCGTATAGACGACTTCTAATGTGTACGGGCGACATGGGATTTACCCAGTCGAAGAAATATGATCTGGAGGTGTGGAGCGCAGGTCAGAAACGATGGCTGGAAGTTTCTTCGATTTCTAATTATGAATCGTTTCAGGCCCGGCGCATGAAAATCAGGTACCGACCCGAAGACGGCAACAAACCTCGGATTCTACACACCGTTAATGGAAGTGGCCTTGCGGTGCCAAGAGTGGTTGCCGCAATCCTTGAGAATAATCAAAACGCCGACACAAGCATCTCCATCCCAGACGTTTTGAGACCTTATACCGGATTTGATTCAATCGGCTGAGATCTTTTTGTTATTAAGGGTCATTTTGTGCCCTTGAATTGCCTTGTTCGAGTACCGATAATTATTTCTATTAGAGTGACCGAATCTTCACATCATTGTGTCAGATTTGGCACAACTCTGGCGACTCGAATCGGTTGTTAGCCTGAAATCATGACGACATTAAAAACCGGCGATGATGGACACCCGCGTTTCCGAAGGAATTAATACGAACTCAGGCGCGCTCGAGGGCGCACAGTTACAGCCGTATCAGGGTCCATTGTCTGCCACCCAGGCATCCCATTTCCTGAAACGTACCTCATTTTGTGGTA
>SMVB01165181.1_pt1 | contig 10788 bp, 5 predicted proteins | sample 2456461 | NCBI WGS metagenome assembly SMVB01 (sample SAMN11095934, study PRJNA526329) | marine sediment metagenome | biome: Marine sediment; feature: Surficial sediment; material: Deep marine sediment; isolation source: Hadal surficial sediment | place: Pacific Ocean | collected 2014-05 | depth 0-1...
ACCGATTTCGGCTACGGGTTCCACGTGTTCATACTCCTCTATCAACCATTTATCGAAAAAACGCTGCACGAAGGCGTTGAGCGATTTCCCTGTGTTGAAGTTCGAATGGGAAACGAAGTAGAGTCATTTTCTGATTCTGGCGAAGGCGTTACCGTCGTCGTGCGCGACCATAGTACCGATAAGGTTTACGAGGTCAAAGCAAAGTACCTGCTGGGATGCGATGGCGGTCGTAGCACGATACGTCATCAGATAGGGGCGGAGTTGATTGGAAAGACCTTCCAGCAATGGCTCGTTGTAGATGTCAGAGTTGATGATCCATCTAAGTATCCGTCAAATCTCCAATTCATCTGTGATCCTAAGCGTCCGGTTGTTACCTATCCGATGGCGTTCAACCATCATCGCTGGCAGTTCATGCTCAAGGATGGGGAAACCACGGAGCAAATGGAACAACTCGAAACGGTTAGGACGCTGCTGGCTCCCTGGGCGGATTTAGAAGATGTGGAGTTGATCCGCAAGTCCGTGTACATCTACCATGCCCGTATCGCAGATAAGTGGACTGCCGGGCGGGTTTTTCTGGCCGGCGATGCGGCACACCTCACACCACCGTTTGGTGGCACCGGCATGAACTCAGGGATTCGCGATGTTAGTAATTTGAGTTGGAAGATGGCGCTGGTTCTTCGCGGCCACGCCGACCCCGCGATCCTGCATTCCTACCAAATCGAACGAAAACCTCACGTTCAGAAAATGACTAGAATGTCAGTTAATTTCGGTCGTATTTTACAAACCGAGAGCCGAACTGTTGCCTGGATTCGCAACTTACTCTTCCGTCTTCTCAATTTTATACCCATCATTGGCCGCAAGGTAAGAAGTGGAGAATTCAAGCCGGAGGCAAGCTTTCTGGGTGGTTTGGTTGCGAGCGACCACCAGCAACAATCACGTGCGGCGCGAGGCAAACTATTCATTCAACCAAAAGTGCGCACGACTGATGCGGAGAGCATTCTGCTGGATGAGGTGCTGGGTCACGGCTTCGCTGTTCTCGGCCTGGAGGTTGATCCTCGCTGCGTGATAACTACAGAGTCGCAAGCTTTTTGGGAGAACCTGTCGACCAGGTTTGTCCGGATCATCGGGGCAACGGAACAACCAGGGCCTGAAGATGGCCTTGCAGTCGTGGCTGACCTGGAGAACAAGCTCGCAGCCTGGTTCAATAGATTCCAGGTTAATCTTGTGGTTATTAGACCCGATCGCTATGTTTTTGCGGTGTTCACTACTAACACAGCCAGCAGCGCGGCGCAGGAACTCCGACAGGCTCTGTTTCCGGATGGCCAGGTCTCATAGTTAGACCTTATAACGGTCAGCCGGCCACATAGAAACGATCCACCAAGGCATGGAGAGGTATTCTATTTGGGAGAAGTAAATGGCGAGAGTTGAAGAGAAAGTTTTACAAGAGATCAGAGAAATTGTCGGCACCGAACATGTGCTTACAGACGAAACAGACGTCAAGAAGTATTCTAAGGATACAAGCGAATGGTCAAAAATGCCAGCGGCAATAGTTTTCCCGGCTAATTCCGGAGAAGTTGCACAGATTGTAAAACTGGCCAACCGATACAAATTCCCAATATGGCCATTCGGCAAGGGCAAGAATTGGAGTTATGGTGCAAGTATGGGGCTTGAGGCCGGGGCTGTGATCTTGATGCTGGATCGCATGAATCGTATCGTCGAGGTGAATGAGGAATTAGCTTACGCCGTTATCGAGCCTGGAGTTACCCAAAGGCAACTTCGCCAACATCTCGAGGATAACAATATCAAACTCTGGACCGACTGCACTGACTCAACTCCCGAAGGAAGCGTCCTTGGCAATGCCATGGAACGTGGTATTGGTTATACACCTTACTGGGATCACTTTGGTCAACTGTGCGGCATGGAAGTCGTTCTTCCGTCAGGCGAGATTTTGCGCACGGGAGGGGGACCCGAAAACTCGCGAACTGCGAATGTGTACAAATGGGGCACCGGTCCGTATATTGAGGGCCTGTTCGCCCAGGCCAACTTTGGTATTGTAACCAAAGCCGGGATTTGGCTAATGCCCGAGCCCGAAAAGTTCGTCATGTTTTTGCTTGATTTGGAAAAAGAGGAATATCTGCCGGCAGTGATAGACACACTGCGCCGCTTGTCCTTAAATCGAATCCTTCTAAGCAATTTTCACCTCACAAATGATGTACTTTTTCTGTCCGCCATGCAGCCCTATCCCTACGAAAGGTTGGCAGATGGGCAAACCTATCTCTCTGCAAAAGCAATGGCCTCGGTCAGGGAGAAGTATCTCATATCGCCATGGTTACTCTCAGGTGGCATCTATGGAACCCGCAAGCAAGTTCGGTTACAGCTTAAGCTTCTCAAACAGCATCTGAAGCCGTACGGCCGGTTTGATCTTTTGGATGATGCCAGGCTGAAGATTGTCGGGAAAATAACCCGTTTCTGGAGAAGGTATAAGGATTTCCCGATGATCAACTCCATTCTCAGGTCAGTGACCCGTGCTTCCCTCGAAAAAATTGAGGGACTTCCGGCAGTTTATCCCATTTTCAAAGGTATCCCGGGAGAATATGTTTTGAGAATTGCTTACTTCAAATCCCAGACACCTGCCCCCACGGAGAATTTAGACCCGGCGCGCGATGGTACGGGGTTCGTCTGGTTTTCCTGCATCGTGCCATTGACTGGAAGTGAAATAGATAAATTGAAGAAGTTGTGCACTGAGATCTTTCATAAACATGGATTCGATTTTGCCTGTACATTTGTCATGATTAACCCGCGTTGCGCATTAACGTTGCAAGCTATCTTCTACGACAAAACCAACGCAGATGAAGCGAAACGAGCGCAAGCTCTACGCAAGGAGCTGGCCACAGTTCTTCTTGAGCAAGGTTATCAGCAATATCGGACCACCGTAGCTTACTATGACGAAATATTAAACTGCACGCCGGAATTTCAAAAGTTGGCAAACAAAATCAAGCAGGCCATCGATCCGCTTAATGTTATCTCGCCCGGAAGATATGGGATCGGACTACCGCATAAATAGGAAGACATGAGCACTCATATTGTTGGATTCCATGATTGACCTCCTGGTCAAGGCTGTGGGATACTAACTACGAGCAACACAATAGCTGACGCGCATATTCAGTGATAATTACCTTTGAAGTTTCCGAGAACGATATATTTCGGACAAAATGCCATATAAAACTTGCATTTGTAAAGCGTATGTGATAACTTTTTCAATCTACTCATTACATACCCCTTGACTCATTACATACCCCTTGATCGATCTCAAGGGTACCAAGGGAGGTACGTAATTTAAATAAATCCTGAACGGGACATCCTTTTTGAGCGAGCCATCGCAATGGTAGTGGTTTAAGCTAATTAATTAACCTAAGAGTCGATGTTATGGAGCGACCGCTCCGATCAGAATTGAAGAGAGCCTTTGCGTCTGTCGGTCCCAGCCCGTTTGTGGGTGGGCAACGACCAAAATCGCAAAAAAAGAAAGATCTGGGTTTTGCGCGCAAACCGATGGTTGGTTGGTTTGACCCGATGCAATTGATTATTACCGCCATTCGGGCTCTGCTCTCGATTATCTTTGGTGCGTACGCCGATAAGCGTGAAATCCAGGGATCTTTGGACCGACCCGATCTGCACGATTACAGTACAGAAAAAGAACTTTGGTTTGACTATGTTGCGGATATTGGCGACGGCTGGAACTCGACCTATACGATTGCAAAACTGCTGTCCAAGGCCCGGCTCGTCTTCAACCACAACGGCAAACAAGTTGAAACGCAAAGGGGGCGCTTTCTGATCATGGGTGGAGATGAAGTCTATCCCACACCGGGGCGCGAGGCTTACAGCGATCGCACTGTGGGTCCTTATCAATCTGCCCTGCCCTGGGTCATATACGAACAAGCACCGCACCTGTATGCCATTCCCGGCAACCATGATTGGTACGACGGTTTGACCAGTTTTACCCGTCTCTTCTGTCAAAAACGCTGGATCGGCGGTTGGCAGACTCAGCAATCTCGTAGTTACTTTGCCATCAAACTCCCGCACAATTGGTGGCTGTGGGGTGTCGATACGCAGCTCGACGCGTACATTGACAAGCCCCAGCTCAACTACTTCACAGACATCGCAAAGAAACAGATGAAACGGAATGATCGAATTATTTTGTGTACCGCGGAGCCAAGTTGGATTTATACCGTCACCAAGAGTCCCGACGCGTACCATAACATAGCCTACTTTGAACGAAATGTGATTCGCAAGCACGGCGGTATCCTTAGCCTGAACCTGACTGGCGATCAGCATCTCTACTGCCGCCATCAGGACGAAAGTGGTACACGACAGAAAATCATCGCCGGTGGTGGTGGCGCTTTTTTACACCCGCCCCATCGCATTCCTGATGCTCTGGAACTAGATGAAGGCGAATTCAAAGTGAAATACTCACGCCGCGCCATTTTCCCCAGCCCTGCAACCTCGCGCTGGTTAGCCTTCCGAAACCTGCTGTTCTCTTTCAAAAACTGGCGTTTATCACGATTCCTCGGTTGTTACTACTTGTTGTCTGCATGGATATTCCAGAGCAGTAGTAACATTTATGAGGTGTCACTCATGCAGAAATTGATGCAGCTTACTCCCAGACCAGGGGAGATTGGAGAAGTCATCCGCACCTTTTATTCAGTGCTCATTGTTAGCCCCTTGAACATGGTATTGCTCCTGGTGCTGGTTTTTGGCATGGTAGCTTTTTGTGATGCAAAAAGAGCTTTTTTGAAAGTAAGTTTCGGTTGTCTACATGGCTTAACCCATGTGGCGCTGAATATGGGACTGATTTGGCTGTTTGCTTATCTCAATCTTACCATCTGGCAGATGACCCTCGGTAACCCGGCACACGTGCTCCTCTTCGGCGCGGAAATGTTTGTTGTCGGCGGGTTGCTTGGAGGCTTCGCCATGGGAATCTACCTGTTGGTTGCAAACCTCCTCTTGCGTTTTCATAGTGATACAGGGTTTTCCTCACTCAGCATCGCTGATTATAAAAATTTCCTGCGATTGCATTTTAACAAGAAAGGGGATCTAACTGTTTACCCGATAGGTGTAAGAAAGGTCTGTAAGAAATGGCGTTTCGTCAAGGAAGCTGAGGCCGGGGAGTCCTGGTTTGAACCCGTAATGGATGTCCAGACTCATTTCATCGAAGATCCTGTGGTGATCAAAAAAACAGCTACTTGAGATAATTCTGGCTACTATGCCCTGATTTTTCCTAAAGGTCTGCCCGCATCTCGAAAATGCTGGTACCAGACCTTCCGGCTGACTACTGAGTCGGGCCACCGGATGCAACATTTGCAACCCGACCAACAGTTGAGTCTTCGAAATCAAAGGAGTGAGCGAATCCTCCTTTACCTGCACCCAGACCAACCTTCAGTTGCACGATCACGGTTTTCTGGATAGGAGATACACGAATAGATGGAATCCCTCTTTAGATTCTTCATTGAACGACATATTGTGGCGAATCTTTTTACCGGCGGCGTCATCATCTTTGGACTGGCAACCTTAACGTTCATTAACCGTGATCAATACCCCGCCGTCGATTTCGGCCGACTGTTTATTACCACCTATTATCCCGGGGCCTCAGCTGAGGAAGTGGAGCTCAACGTTACCAACAAGATTGAGGAAGAGTTAAAGAGTGTCACCCATGTCAAGGAAGTGACATCGATCTCGATGGAGAATAGCTCATTCATGGAAGTCACTATCGAGCCCAATGTGCAGGATCTGGCTGAGGTTGTAGATGAGATCCGAGAGGCGGTTGCCCGCGTGTCAGACTTGCCCCGGGAAGTAACCGAAGCACCGTTGATCACCGAGCTAAAGACTTCCATTTTTCCCATCATTGAGGTCGGACTCTCCGGCAACCTTCCTTATCCAGCACTCCGCGAGCACGCGCGTCTTTTTGAGAAAAAACTGAAAAACATCAAGGGTGTGGCGCGGGTAAAGCGATATGGTTATCGCGCTCGCGAAATCAAAATTGAAGTTTCTCCTGCTTTGATGAATCGGTATCAGCTGCCATTGCGCGAAATCATTATGGCCATCCGGGCACGAACGATGAGCGCTCGCGGCGGCTCGATAGAATCGTACACCAATGAAAAAAATATCGTCATGCTGAGCGAATTCAGCAACCCACTGGAAGTGGGAAATGTCATCGTTCGCAGCACATTTGAAGGCCCAAACGTAAAAGTCAAAGATCTGGCCATTATCAAGGACGACTTTGAAGAAGAGAGAATTATGTCACGGATGGACGGAAAAGCTGTCATTTCATTTGTGGTGCTTAAGAATGAGGGGGCCGACGTTATCCGAACCGTTGACGCCATCAAAGATCTTATTGAGGTCGAAAGAAAAAATCTGCCCGTTGAGGTCGAAATCTTATACTCCAGCGATGTGTCAAAATATGTGCGCAGCAAGTTCGATATTGTGCTTTCAAACGGCATTATCGGTCTGCTCTTAGTTGTGCTGATGCTGGCGTTTTTCCTAGACCTGCGCACTGCTTTTTGGGTGGCGCTTGGCATCCCGGTAGCTATGCTCGGCGTCATCTTTCTGCTGCCCGTTTTCGGCACCTACCTGGATGGGATAACCTTGAGCGCCATGATTCTTGTCCTTGGTATTATCGTGGACGATGGCATTATCATATCTGAGAATATTTATCGTCGCTGGGAGCTGGGGGACTCTCCTCTGGACGCAGCTGTTAATGGAATTAATGAAGTTTTTCGCCCGGTGCTAACGACGATTCTGACCACTTTCCTGGCTTTTGCGCCCATGTTTTTTATGCCGGGGTTGATGGGGAAATTCATCTACGTCATTCCCTTGACGGTTAGTCTGGCGTTACTCATCTCGCTCGGAGAAATAGTGATTGCGCTGCCGGCTCATTTGGTTCCGGGAATGCAAAAACTCAAAGCCAAATCAGGGCGTTCAACCGGCCGGAGCTGGTTTGACCCCGTGCGGAATTCGTTCGAGCGCATCTCGTTTCATTTGCTGCGATGGCGATACCTTCTCGTTTTATTCGCCATTGTGCTCCTCGCCGGCTCACTATGGTATGCTAAAAATGTGATGCATTTTGTTCTTTTCCCAACCAAAGGTGCGGAGCAATTTTTTATTACTTTGGAGTTGCCGACCGGAACATCCTTACAAGCTACTTCTGACCAGACGAAAAAAGTTGAAGAGATGCTGTCCGATTTACCTAAAGTCGATCTGGCTTCATTCGTAACGCGTCTCGGTCGCTATGGCGATTCGGTAGATATTATAAGCGAAAACTACGCATTTATTTACGTTAACCTCACCCCCTTCTCCGAGCGGGAGAGAACAGCGGATGAGATCGTAGAGGCTCTGCGGCGCCAGATCGACGACCTGGATATTTTTCGCACGACCTCCTTCCGCATAGAGGTGGGCGGACCCCGCGTTGGCAAGCCTGTTGTAGTACGCATCGTTGGCTCGGACGATACTTTGCGAAAAACCTTGGCGGATTCCGTTTACGCGTTTCTTCAGACCATACCAGGCGTCAAGGATGTCCAGCGCGATGATAAGGTAGGCAAGAAGCAGGTGGATATTAAACCCAACTACGACAAACTGGCCCGGCTGGGTTTAACGGCCGCTGACATTGCGCAAACCGTGCGTATTGCCTATGACGGAGAGGTTGTCACAAGTATTCGCTACGGCGAAGAAGACGTTAATTTTCGGGTCGTTCTGCAGGAAAAGGCGCGGAAGAGTTTGTCATATTTAAGGAGACTTACCGTCCCGAATCGCCAGGGACGACTGATTCCGTTGAAGGACGTAACCCGCCTTAATATCGTGCCCGGCCCGGCAGAGTTTCGGCATTATGAAGGTGAACGTTCAATAACTGTTTCAGCGGACCTTTTTCAACAGGAAACCACCGCTCTCGCGGCTGCTCAACAAGTCCTGGCTCATTTCAATTTGGACAAGGAATACCCGGGCCTGCAGCTAGTCATCGGCGGCAAGGCGCAGGAACAGCAGGAATCGCTTGCGGGCCTTTTGCTCACATTCGGGATTGCAATCATCGGCATCTATTTCTTGCTGGTTCTTCTCTTCAACTCCATGACCATGCCGTTCATGGTTCTCGTGGCGGTGCCATTTGGCATTATCGGGGTTATTTGGGCATTTGTCCTGCATGGTGAACCGTTCAGTTTTCTCGGCATATTGGGTGCGGTCGGCCTTGTAGGTGTTGTAGTCAACGATTCGCTCGTGCTGGTTAATCATGTAAATCAACTCCGTAAGGACAAACCTAACGAGGGAATCAGGAAGATCGTGGCAGAAGGGACCGCAGACCGGTTGCGCGCTATTATCATGACGACGCTAACGACAGTCGCCGGTCTTGTCCCCCTGGTGTACGGGCTAGGAGGCCAGGATGCTTACATGTCTCCCATGGCGCTAGCGTTGGGTTATGGCCTGCTTTTTTCAACGCCACTTACCTTGGTTCTTGTGCCTTGTTTGTATGTGGTAGGATACGACCTGGACCGCTTGCTTAAAAGTGTCAAGGCCAGACTGATGCCGGGCCGTTATCAGCAGATTAAGGCTTTCCCGGAATCCTCTTTGATTAGGGATGAAAGGCAGGGCAAAGAAGAAATCGATTCAATAGAAGTCGCCGATTTAGACTTTCCGGAACGTAAGACAGAGCTGGTTGCGCAGGACACTCCCGATACGTCTCAGCCAGGCGTGTCAGAACGAGCCCTGGAAGAATCGCCTGCGATAGAGCTCAAGAATCCCTATTTGAATCGCGTCATGATTCGGAATATTGATGACTTCTACGGCCGCAAGAGCGAAGTCAAGAAGATTTGTGCGCGCATCGGTGCATCACGGCCGCAGTCGATTTCTATCGTTGGAGAACGTCGAATTGGAAAATCATCTCTCCTTCATTACATTTATCATCCGGAGAACCGCACGAAATACCTGCAGCATTTCAACGACTACTTATTCATTTTTATAGATTTTCAGGAGAAACAACAAATCGATATCCGGCAATTTCTCGAATTTATTATTAAGTCATTATTGCGCGAATGTAAAAAGGATTTGGATTTGGATTCCAATTTGCAGCCGGACTACCAGGATTTCAAGAAACTCGTTTCCACTCTGGATCAAAATGGTTTAAAGATCATCATGATATTTGATGAATTTGAGGTTGTGACCAAGAATCCAAATTTCGACATGGAATTTTTCTCCTTTTTCAGGTCGATTGCCAACAATTTCAACATCGCCTATATTGTCTCGTCGGGAAAAAATCTTCAGGATCTCTGCCACAGCAATGAGATATCTTACTCGCCTTTTTTTAACATATTTTCCAATATCACTTTGTCGCAGTTCCGTGAAAATGAGGCGATAGAGTTGATTAGTACTCCTTCCAGGGCTTGCGGTGGCCCTCTCAAACCTTATGTTCCTTTTATCGTCGATGTTGCCGGATACTATCCATTTTTTATTCAAATCGCCTGTGCAATCCTTTTCGAATACGTCTCGTCCGCTAAGAATATCGATGAAGCAATTCTTGATAAAGTGCGTGAGGAGTTCCTGGACGAAGCCAAAGTACACTTCCAGCAGATTTGGGATATTTGCCACGAGGATCAGCGCGAAGTCTTCTTGTGCCTGTCCCATGGCAAGAGACTTCATAAGTCGCAAGAGTATGTATTAAGGGGGTTAGTCAAGGCAGGGTACATAAAAGTGCAAGATGAACAGTCGTTGATTTTCTCAAGTTTATTTCAAAAATTTGTGCTCGAAAAATATGAGGCACAGAAGCAAGCGGCCAAGAAAAAGAGATTCTTATTTTGACGTTGAAATCTGGTGTCATTAACGCTGAGAGTAGCTCAATTTGCTGGACATACGGAAGGAGGTAGCAATGCCGATAGAGCAGAACAAATCCCTGGTGCGGCGTTTTTTTGAAGAAATGATCACCGGTGATGTGGAACGTTTGGACGAATACGTGGCGGAAGATTTTACTACAGCCAACGCCTGGAAGAATCGCGACGGATTAAGAAAAGTCATGAAAGATTTTCGCGCCGCTTTTAGCAAACTAGAATTCAGTCTGTTGGATATAATTGCGGAGGAAGACAAAGTGGCCATACATTACCAGGTGACTTGCATAGATCAGGATAGTCGAAAGATTATCACAGCAGTGCACATTGATCGCATTGCGGACGGCAAGATCGTCGAAGGTTACGCTTGCGGTGACTCCTTTTATTAAAAAAAGCTGGCGGGGAGCCTTTTCCCCGCCCTCCCCACACAGCGGGGCGGTTCCTCGCCGGTTTCACTAGCCGTTGAGAAAGTGCGCGCGTTTACACCACGCCAGACGAAGAAGCGCAGGTCGGCCTCGGGCAGGTCGAACCGTGTGTTAATGTACAATGCGCTATCTTGCGGCATAAGAGTTGCGGTGTACTTTATATGGGTGGAAAGAGGGTAAGGAAATTTTCCTGAAGGTATAATTTGTGATAGATAGTCAATAGAGCGTCAGTTGCGTTTGTCACAACAAAGGCATAGGGTTACGTAAACTTTGCGCAGGTGAGTGGTAGCGGGCAATTTGTCAAAGGTGCAGAATTAGTAAAGCTGGAAGTGTGGTACATAACAAATCGCTTAACTTGACAAAAACGCACGCCACGCTTTTCGTCAAAGTTGGTGTTAATTGCGGTTTTGCAATTTAGCTCAAGCGTTATTTTCAAATCATCCGTAAAGTAACTGAGTCAGGCAATTTATCAACAGAGTAGGGTAAGTTATGGAGACAACATTCGT
>SMVB01414096.1_pt1 | contig 10788 bp, 8 predicted proteins | sample 2456461 | NCBI WGS metagenome assembly SMVB01 (sample SAMN11095934, study PRJNA526329) | marine sediment metagenome | biome: Marine sediment; feature: Surficial sediment; material: Deep marine sediment; isolation source: Hadal surficial sediment | place: Pacific Ocean | collected 2014-05 | depth 0-1...
CGATATCAAAGAATGTCTGGTCAAATTCGCCGAAGCAATAGATTATACGCGCTCAGGCAATGGTCCGGTTTTTATGGATATCCGCACGACCCGCGAAGGTTCGCATTCCGGCTCCGATGACCAGTCGTTCTACATGGACCCGGTCGAACAGGACTGGCATACTTACAATGACTCTCTCCTGAAGACCTGCAATATGTTTATCGAAGATGGCGTGATTACGCCCAAAGAAATTGGCGAAATCTGGGATGAGCTTGATAAAGAAGTCACCGCCGAGTCTCAAAAGGCTGTCAAGGGATTCAAACCTAAGACAGTCGAGTTTATCAAAAGCTATGTTTACAGTTATAATTTTGATGACTGTCAGGCGACCTGGAAGAAATTCCGTGATGCCTGCAAAGTTGACCGTGTCAAAAAGTATAAAGAATTTCACGACAAAGGCTATTTCCCATCTTCTGAAATTCCGGAAAAAGCCGGTCCGATGACAATGCGCTTTGCCATCAACTATACTCTGTTCGATTTGATGCTGCTGACAAAAGATACTCTGATGTTTGGCGAAGATGTTGCCGATTTTTCTGCACATATGATCGAAGAGAACAAAAAGTATGCGGATATGAAAGGCAAGGGCGGCGTGTTTTTGATTTCCAAAAACCTTCAGAAGGAATTTGGCAACGAGCGCTGTTTTAACACGCCTTTAGAAGAAGCCGGAATCTTGAGTCGGGCCTCGGGGCACGTTTATCAAGGGCGCAGACCAATGCCTGAGATTCAGTTTCTGGACTATATGTCACCGGCTTATCAGATGCTCAAAGACCGCATCTGTACTACTTACCAGCGCTCGGGCGGAACATTTAAGATGCCTATGGTTATCCGCTGTACTTACGGTGGCTATAAACAGGGAGCCGGTGCATTCTGGCATTCCGAAAGTAACTTAGGCACCTGGATGAATATCCCGGGACTTCTGGTTGTGGTTCCTTCAAATTCTTATGACGCCGCCGGACTCTTAAAAACTGCCTGGGCTTCTGATGACCCGGTTTTGTTCTGCGAATCGGTGGCCCTGTACAACCGCCGCGACTGGGAAGGCGTGCCTATGGAAGCGGAACTGCCGGAAATCGATGAACTTATTCCCTTTGGCGTTGCCAAAACTTATGATGAAGAAAACAGCGATGTCGGCGTTATTACTTTTGGCGCTACAGTTCAGATGTGCCGCAAAGCCTCTGAAGTTTTGAGAGAAAAAGGGATAAACATTCGCATCGTAGATTTACGGACTGTCAAGCCGATGGACGAAGAAGCAATCTTAAAGACAGCCGAAGACTGCGGTAAAGTTCTGGTACTCACCGAAGAACGATTTGCCGGCGGCTCGGCGGCTACTATTGCCTCGGTCATTACTTCCGGTAATGGTCTGTTTCATTTAGAAGCACCTGTCAAACTGCTGACAGCTATTGACGCTCGTGTCGCTTATGGTGTTGATGGTGACGAAGCCTGCCTGCCGACAGTCAATAAGATTGTAGCCGCAGTCGAGGAGCTTCACTTAAATTACTAATAATTTATCAGATATGTTTTTGAACCGGCCTGCGAAACTTCGGGCCGGTTTTTTTATTTTCTCTTAAATAGATTCTTCAATTTGTCCAAGTCTTTTGGCTCAATGATTTTCAGGGCAGGGTAGAGGTTAGCCAGTAAAATAACGGCGCCGTTAAAAAGCAATGCCGACCAGCTTTCAGGTGCGATGAATGTCTTAACAGAGAGAGCAGCAGCGGCAGTTACCGAGGCAGCTAATATTCCCGGCAGTAAAACTTGTTTCATTATATGAAGCCACTTCGTTTTCATGATATTCGCCAGGAAATAAGGATAGATGGTAGTATAAATGACCAACTGCGGCAGTGCCGTAGCTACCGCCATCCCCAGGAGTCCATATTCTTTTACTAGAAATATCGCCAGTAGAATTTTAAAGGCAACTTCGAGAATCAACACCAACAGTAGTTTACTGTGTTTTCCCAGTCCTAAGAGCACAGAGTTGCCCATTATTTGCGGCAGAAAAAAGGCTCCGCTGACGGCCAGTATCTGCATAACCGGTCCGGCCGGCATAAATTCTTCAGGCAGCCAGAGAGCCACAAATTCATTGGCATACAAGAGAACAGTGGTGCAGGTCAGAAACGACAGGTAAGCAGTATATTTTAATACTCTCAGATATAGCCGCTTTACCGTTTCCAGGTCGGCTGTAGTTTCCAGATGCGAAACGGCCGGAATCAGCGGCAGCCCGATGGCGTTGACCGTCATGCGCAGATGAAACATCAGCTGCACGGCCGGATTATAAATTCCTGCGGCACTCGATGAACTAATCAGGCCGAGCAAAATAGAATCGCTGTTAAATATCAGCATCCAGCCGATTGAAATGCCGAAAGCTGTCTTTGAATAATGCAGTAAAGACGATGCAATTTTGGCGTCTATTTTTTTAAGCGAAAATTTTATCTGCGGATAGAGTTTCTTTAATATAAATACACCTGCAACATGACGAGAGAGATGGATAACAGTTGCCGCAATAGCCATGTCTACCAGGCCGCCGCCTTGAGACAGAATGTATATCAAAACAGCAGCCCGCGTGATTTCTTCGACAATGTTGAGCAGATTCATCAAATCCTGGCGCTGAAAAGAAGCCAGAGAACCGCCAAACGGCAGCAGCATAAAACGCACACCTATCAAAATAGCCAGGATGGACAGAGCCGTGACACCTTCGCTATATATGGCGTCGCTGGTTACTTGAAAAACATCAAAGAAATTAATGGCAAAAAGATAAATAGAAACTGAGGCAGCCAGGCCAACCCCCAGATAAAAGAGATTGGCGGTGTTAAGCAGCCGGTTAATTTTATCAAAGTTGTTTTCGCCAAGATATTTTGAGACAAACCGCAAGAGCGCCGCGCTTACTCCCAGATCAAGCAGGTAAAAGTAACATATCGTCTGGAATATAATTACCCATATGCCGTATCGTTCATCCCCCAGGGCGGTGGTGATATAGGGCACAAAGAAAAAAGCAATAGCCACTCTGACAGCCTGAGCATACCAGGACGAAAAAATGTTTATGAGAAACTGTTTGTTTAGATTCAATTTTTTACCAGGCTCAAATTTCTACTTTGTTTTCATACATATTTAAAATCGAAACGTTCTGTTTTCATCAAGAAACTATTATTTTGGTTGTAAATCAAACTTTGAAACTTCAAATTGCTGCAAGTTTATAATCATTAGAAAATCACCAATGATTAGTCCAATATGGGCGGAAATTGGTAGAAAAGATATGGAAACGAGCTTTTTTAGACAGCTGAAAAATCCGACTAAGCTGCTGACTGCTTTGGTTGCGGCAGCAATCATCTGCGCTGGCTTAAGCGTGCCGAGCATCTTGGCTGAGTCCCCTGTATATCAAGGGTATTCTTTGGCTGTGCCCATAAATTCCCAGACACCGGCCACAGAAATACCGATGCCATTTATCAGAAACGAAACTTTGTTCAAAGTCATCGTCTCAGTAGCAGAAAACGGAGAGACCGAGAGTCTCAGCTTCAGCCAGGGCCTCAATTCGCAACTGGAAAAATATCTTTCGTCCATAATATCTCAGATTGAGTATGAGCCGGCTGTTTATCTCGGCAGCAAGAGATCCTGCCAGCTGCCTCTTATTATTATGGCAAATCCCCGCTTCCGTAATTCAGTAATTGTTTTTCCGGTAAGCAGCGACTTTGAAGTGTCAGACAACTTTTTATATTATGAAGCGCTCAGGCTAAATAAGTTTGAGCTGCCCAAATTATTGAGTTTCCCCAAATACTTTTGCACTCTGAAGCGCTCTGATTCGCTTAAAATACTGCCTTATGTACTGGAAAAATTGAGTTTAGACTTTGCCGGCAATGTCATAAAATCTGAGAATTTTTCAGCTTCAATTAAAGCTAAAGCGTACTCATCCCAGATCAGGTCGGCCAGTCTCTGGTCGGAGTTTTCTCCATTGAGAATCGAAGGATTATCCAGGCCATCAGACTGTTATTTGCTGGTTTCGTTTCTGCCGCAAATTCATTACCCCACTAAGAAAATAACAGGCTCAGAAAGTGACACTTCCCACTGGGCCGATAGATGGCGGGTTTTGCTGCTGCCGGATACCACCGGGATAATGGTTCCCCCGCTGCCGCTTGAGCTTAATATCAGTACTATTACCATAAAGAAGAAGCAGCATAGATATTTGACGGGAGAGATTTTTGCCACAATTTCAATTGATTCACTGGGTAAAGCCAGGGTCATCAGCATTGATAGAAAGGACACAAAAATTCGCCAGGCTATTAATTCTGCTGTGAGCAGCGTCGGTTTTTTCCCGGCTATGAGCTTCCATGGCAGACCGCAGAAATTCACTGGAAAAGCCAGATTTCAGTTCACGTATAGTGCCAATGTACGAGTTGAGTATTTATGGCTGGATTTTTAAGTCAAACACTTAAGCTCACATATCGTTGTTCGGCAACAGCTTAGACTTGCTGGAAACCTCCGAATCTATACAGGGCCGCATAAGCTGCGAATAGATTGACAAGTCGACTATCCCACTTAAAGAGCGATTCGCTGTAAGCTATTGCAGGACAAGGTCTAATAGTAGCAGTTCAAGTTCTTTGAACCTGCGGCACAGTTATTGGTTACAAGAAGTGGCGAAAAGCAGATAATTCGGTCTGAAAGAATTTCTGCTTAAAATTGTATAAGTAGCGAAGGAAGTGACAAGTGAATTTGGAGTTCTGTCAGTGAGGTTTTGCCTGTTATAAAAGAAGCCGGCTGCCTTAAGAATCCCTGATTTTAAGGATTTTTATGCGGCTGATTGCTTTAAACGCCGAAGTTGCACCACAGGCAGGAGTTAACGGCTAATTTAGTCTTGACAATAGTCAATTTGGACATAAATTGGTCAATCTGTTTAGTTTTAGGAGATTTGATAAAAGTGACTACTCGTTGTTATAGCTGTTTCTACATTTGTGCCCTGGTCCTGATGGCTGTGGTTGTCTCTATTGAGCCGGCATTCGGACAAAAATTAAGGCATGACATTCAGGACGCCCTTGATCAGGGGGATTCGTCCAAGGCTGTCAGCCTGCTGGCCAATGAAATCAGGTTAGACCCGGCCTATCATATTAATTATTTCACTCTTGGTAGAATTTACTACAATCGCCTGCAATACAGTGAGGCGCTGGCTCAATTTGAAAAGGCGCTGAAAAAGAAAAAGAAACACTTTGAGTCTCTTTATTTTCTGGGACTGACACAACTTAAGCTCGGCGAACCAGCAGCTGCCGAAAAATCAATGGACAGAGGTCTTAAGAAAGCGAGCAAATTAAAAGCCCTCTTCGAGAATGGCCACGGACTTGTCAAACTTGCCCAGGAAGATTATCAGGAGGCAGACCGTTCTTTCAGGCGCGCCCTGGCCATTGACCCCGACAACGCCGAGTACCATATTAATCTTGGCGACGCCAATTTCTATCAGGGTATTCCGGTTCTGGCAATTTTAGAATATGAAGAGGCTCTCAAAATTGATACTGCTTCACTCGAAGTTTACTACCATTGGGCTGAAGCCTGCCTGGAGATGAGAGATTACAATTGTGCTATTGAAAAACTTAAAATTGTACTTGTAAAAGACAGCACCCATGCACCTGCCTGGATGCGTGCCGGAGGAATTTATTATAAGGCCGCCCGCTCTGCCACTACCCGAGACGATCGTACCAAACGTTTTAAAGATGCTATCGGCTCCTATCAGAAATATTTTGCACTTGCTGGAGACGAAGCTGATTCTTCCAATTATCGCGCTTACTTTGATATGGCCATGTCGTATTACTCTCTCAGAGGTTACGAAGAAGCTGTTTCATATTTTGAAAAACTTTTTGCGATTCCGTATGTACCGCGCGACGCCTATTTTTATTATGGCAAATCACTCTGGGGTGTCAGAGACTATAATAAATCCGGTGAGGCTTTGCTCAGCCAAATTGAATGGGCCGAGGCGCAGAACAAGGATTTTTACCGCTCTACTGTAAGAGAGGTCGAACTGTATAAACTTTTGGGTGACGCTTTTTATTATCGCAAACCGCGCCAATTTATGAGCGCCATGCCCTGGTACCAGAAGTCACTTGAAATTGACCCCGACCAGCCCAGACTTCTTCAGAATATCGCCATCGCCTACCATAACAATAAGAGCTATGCACAGGCTATTGACTTCTATCTGAGGAGAATAGAACTGGGGATAGACTCGGCATCTTTCAGTTTTATCAAGAACGCCGGACTCTGTGCCCTGCATCTGGCCAACAATGGCGCTGACGGTGAAGATTTGGATATTGATGAAGAAGAATTAGAAGAAGAAAGCGGCAACGGGGAAGAGCAATTTGCTCAGCAGACAGCAGACCCGGATGTTGACTACTATCAGCTGGCTATCGACCTGCTGACCCGGTATATCTCACACCAGCCCGATGATGCCAAAGTAGTCAGTTTGCTGGCCAATACGCATCTTTATCAGCTGGCCAACTGCAGCGAAGGCATCAAGTGGTTTAACAAACTGCTTGAACTGGAGCCCGGTAACTGCGATGCCAAAAAGGCCATAGGCTTTGCTTATTTCGGGGGCCTCTGCACCAAAAATTATTCAAAAGCTTTGAGCGTTCTAAAAGACGCTAATAAGTGCCTCACTGAGCAAATGGGCGCCTGCTCAGACGCCGAGCTGATTATGTGGATAGCTCAGTGCTACCACTTGCGCGGCGCCGACAAAATGAATGCAAAAAAAGACTATAACGATGACTTCAAGAATGCTTATAATTGGTACGGCAAAGTGCTCAAATGCGAGCCCTCAAACAGTATCGCGAAAAAAGGGCAGGACGATTTAAAGTTTGAGTTTAACGATTAACTTGAGACTAATGCCTAACTTTTGAGATTGACTCAGGAGCTTCATTGAATGACTGAAGAAAAGAAAAATTTAGCTGCTCGTAAACGTATTACTGAAAAAGAGAGATTCTCTTTTATCGGTTTTGAAGTCTTTCCCAAGGACCCCAAAGAACTATTTGACTCCGACGCTGAGAAAGAAAAATTTCTGGCTAATGTTCGGGCCAGACACGAAAAACACGACCATCTTCGGGAAAGCTGCACTCTCTTAGAAGAGAGAGTCTCATTCACCGACAGAATAGCTGTTACGGTCGGAGCGGTTATGGTCTTCGTAGCCTTGTTTCTGCCCTGGTATTCGGTTTACAATGAAATTGTCGAAGATGCCCCGGTCGCACAGATAATAGAAGAGCCGGTAGTTAGTTCAGACAATCCTGAAGAAGCAACTTTCGAAGACGGTACAGCTGATGCCGCAGCAGCTGACATTCCGGCAGCAGATGTCTCTGAAGAAGTTAGTTCTGCGACTGCAGAAACTCCAGACGCTGAGGTTTCTGATGCTGAGGCAGCTGAAACTGAAGCTGCCGCCGATGATGGCCAACTAATCTACAGCCCGTTGACGTCAACCAGCGAAGAGTTAGACGGCGAACTGATTACCGCGCTGGTGGCCAAAAAATCAATTCATAGAGAATATGAGCGACTGTCCGGAATCGGAGGTATTATAAGTTTCGGCACAACAGGCTCATATCTTTTTTCATCGGGAATATCGTTGATACTTACAGTTATTCTATTTATTGTTTATACCTTACTTTGTGTCGGGCTGCCGGCCTATACTCTTTATGGTCTTTATGGCATAAAGGGTAGTCCGGACGAGCAGGCGCTGGTACTGAAGAAGCTGCTTAGATATAATTGGTTGCCGTTAATATTATTTCTTACTGGTTTCTTATTTGCGTTTTTCGGAACTGAATACGGTTTTGATGCCGCTGCAGCATTTACGAGTCTGGGTGACAGTTATGGAATCGGCGCTTATCTTAGCGTGATTTCGCCGGGAGTATATGTAGCCCTGGCAGGCTCAATAATTTGTGCGGCTAAAGGTGCGGAAATTTAATTTTTTGATGATAGGTTTAATAAAGGAGCAAATAGGTGGTTAAACAGACTGTCTTTATTACGCTTAATGCGATTGTTGCATTAGCAATTGGTTTATTTCTTTTCTATGGTGTCTTCAGATTTTCCGATGACCCCGTTATTTACTCTATCTATATGGGCGGACCACTGGTAGTCGTTTTGATTATGATGTTTATCATGCTTCTGATTTTTGTGGGCGAGCGCTATTTGTCGCTTTATAGAGTGGCTAAAGGACAGAGCTCAGTTCAGGTTTTCTTTAAAAAGCTGGTATTGTTACTACAGGGGAATGATTTTGATGGCGCTATTGCTGCCTGTGATAAACAGCGTGGCACCACAGCCAACGTCCTCCGCGCCGGTATAGAACGATACCGCGAGGTCAAAGACAACAGCACATATAATGCTGAAAAGAGAATCCAGCTGACTCAGGCTGCTATCGAAGAGGCCAACGCCCTGGAAGGTCCTCTTCTGGAGCGCAATTTGATTGCGCTGTCCACCATCGCCTCGATTGCCACCATGGTCGGACTGCTGGGAACTACCGTAGGTATGATCCGAGCCTTTGCGGCGACCGGTAATGTCGAAGGCGGCGTTATTGACGCAACTCAGCTGGCGGTTGGTATTTCCGAAGCGCTGATTAATACAGCCGGAGGTCTTTTGTCCGGTATTGTAGGAATCTTTTTCTACAACTTTTTCGTGAATAAAGTAGACGCCTTTAACTATACCACCGACGAAGCTACTTTTGAAGTCATGCAGATATTAAAAGACAAACAGGGCATCTGATAAATGGCGATAAAAAAGAAACGGCGCGTAAATATATCGATCGACATGACCCCGATGGTCGATATCGCATTTCTGTTGCTGATATTCTACATGGCCACCACCCAGTTTAAACCACCGGAGGCCAGAGCGGTTGAGCTGCCCGATTCACATTCACAAATCGAGTTGCCTGACAAGGATATTATTAATATTACGGTGACCAAGTATGATTCGATCTATGTCGATTTTGTGCTGAAAACCACTGTCAACATAGAAGGTCGGGACGTCCTGACTACTGCCAGGTTAGTAAGAACGGCCGACAAATTCACTGTTGCCCACGTAATAAACCGTGCCCGCGCCAGAGTCCCCCGAGCGCTGATAGTTATTAAGGCCGACCAGGATGCCAGTTTTGGTGTTATGCAGGATGTGATGAAATCGATGCAGGAAAACTATCTGGAAAGATTTTTGATAATTACTGACCTTGAAGTGGACGAAAAGTAATTTTCGATAGTAAACAATATAGAGAATGGTTCGTTTTAATAATAGAGAGAGAAATTAGATGTCTGGTGAAGTAGCAGCGCGGGCGCCAAAGCCCGGAAAAAGCGGCGGCCTTAGAAGACCAAAACGTCGGGTGACTATCCGTATAGATATGACACCGATGGTAGATATTGCCTTTTTGCTTTTGATTTTCTACATGGTTACTACTGTTTTTTCCATGCCTCAGGCGATGGAGATTAACCTGCCGCCCAAAGACCAGACCGAAGATATTGATATCAAAGAATCCAATTTGTTGACCATCAGAGTTGATGAACTGGGCCGCTTCTGGTGGAACCTCAAAATCCCGACCCCGGATAATCTTCCGATCTATCTGCCGTCCGCCCCCAGGCCGGATACTGTAGAATACATACTTGATTCTGATACTTTGATCGGACTTTTGCGAGAGCAAAACACTAAAAACTCAAAGCTCAGTACCTTGGTTTTGATTCACAGAGATGCTACTTATAAAGATCTGGTGAATATTCTTGATGACATAGATCTGCTGGAGCGCTCCTGGAACGCTTATACGGCTAATAAATTAGATATAGACGTAGGGGATATCCCCAAAGACCAGAAATTTTCTTACCGCTTTGCGATGGGTGAATGGGAATCGCGCGATGACAAAATTATAAAAAGTGCCGCAGAACAGGCTGAGGAGAGGGGTGAACTCTAATGGCAAATAGATTTGACTGCGCCATCTATTCTCCCTACGGAGCCTATGAGTTAAAATCGAAATATCAGAAATATTTTATGATGAGCACCGGTATAGTAACCGGCTTCTTTATTCTTATCACCGGCATATACCTGATAATATCAAGTCTTGATGATGGCGTTATTGATTTAACAGGCAGAGTTATTAAAACGGTTGCAGACCTCGGCCCTCCGCCAAGCATTGCCCATAAGCCACCGCAGATACAGGTTCAGCAGCCGGATATAGCGCTGCCCAAAATTGGTATTCCCAAACCGGTGGCCGACGAAGAGATGCTTGATGAAGACGTGGTGCTGGCCACCAAAGATGAACTGGCCGAAATTGTAGCCCCCGATATTACTGCTGAGGGGGAAGGCATAGTAATAGACATAGATGATGATCCGCTGCCCGGTGATTTTATTCCGGTAGAAATTCAACCGGAGATAATTCATAAGGAAAAACCTGCCTACCCGCGACTGGCCCGTCAGGCACAGTTAGAAGGGATAGTATACTTACGAGTTTTGGTAAAAGAAAACGGATCTGTCGGAGATGCGATTATTCAGAAGACATCAGGAATTACTTCCCTCGACGACGCTGCCTTAAAAGCTGTATTTGGCTGTAAATTCAAACCGGCTATTCAAAACGGCCGGCCGGTCAAAGTCTGGGTTAGTTTCCCTTACGAGTTTATCCTGCACGCCAAGAAGTAGCAACTTTTAAGATAAGATTCGAAGATAATCATTTGGCCGAAGATGAGGAAAATCGTTTACGATATTCCTCGGACTGCTTCATTTGATAATAAGTACTGACAGTTCAGTCGCAGCTGACCGGTCCGGGACCGCTTCTGA
>SMVB01259060.1_pt1 | contig 10786 bp, 11 predicted proteins | sample 2456461 | NCBI WGS metagenome assembly SMVB01 (sample SAMN11095934, study PRJNA526329) | marine sediment metagenome | biome: Marine sediment; feature: Surficial sediment; material: Deep marine sediment; isolation source: Hadal surficial sediment | place: Pacific Ocean | collected 2014-05 | depth...
ACTTGGTTTAGATGTTGTACGCGGCCAGTGGGTGCTTGAAGATGGCAAACACAATCCGAGACTCAATCGAATGAAAGAATCAATCATGACACAAGTAAACGAAGCTGCTGTTGAGGGAAGCAAACTCATTGAACTGCTCATGCAAGCCTTGGAAGAAGGGGACACCGTGCGTTTCACGGAACTCACGAACCAACTGCTTGCACATAAGGTATCCGAATGCCTTGGTGAGCGTCGAAAGCTGATCGCAGAGCAAATCTTTGTTGAGGGTAAGGCTGCACAGGTTGAAGCCGAGTTTAGAGATGTCGTGCGTCAATTGGATAAACTAAAAGGCGTAAAATCTTCGGGAAAAAAGAAACTAGAAAACCGTCTTTTAGCTTTGGATAAAAAGAAAGCACTTTCACGACTTGGTTTGGGGGAGGACATCGCTGATCTTGTGAAAACATCGAACCTAGACAGAGATGCAGATAGCGATGCACCAAACCCGGAGGATGAACTACTACCCAACGCTGAACTGGCAGCCACACCGTCCGAGGACGATGAGATGGCCGTCGGTGAGGGGAGAGAGCCAGATCGGCTCGATACCTTTCGTCGATGAAGTACACCCTGGAAACGAACGGGTCGTCAGACAGGGTAAGGTAATCACCAAACGTAAGGTCAACCCCGGTTTCAAGATGCAGGCAGGGAAACCAGTTAGAATGACGCCGGGAGAGCGTCGGGACAAATCACGTCAGGCAGTACATGGGGCACGCACTAGAGCGGGCGCATCGAAAGCCATAGCACGGAAAAGAGAGAGATCCCTAAATAAAAGAAAGAACATGGGAATCTAATTCATATGCTACTACTTACAGAACAAATTCACGATGTCAACTATATCGTCGAGGCAACCAAGACGGGTGAGAACGTGTACATCGAAGGTACATTCTTGCAGGCTGATCTCAAGAATCGCAACGGCCGCATGTACCCGATGGAAATTCTCGAATCAGAAGTCAACCGGTACGTCAAGGAGTTTGTAATTCCCAAGCGTGCGTTCGGCGAGTTGGGTCATCCTGAGGGTCCGATCATCAATCTCGAACGAGTCTCCCACCTGATTACTAGTCTCAAGAAAGAGGGGACTAATTTCGTGGGTCGTGCCAAGATCATGGACACGCCGTTCGGGAAGATCGTGAAGGCTCTCATTAGAGAAGGCGCTCAACTGGGAGTTTCGTCTCGCGGTTTGGGTAGTCTGCAACCAAGCCGGGGTGGTGTGAACATCGTTCGTGACGATTTCCACCTAGCCACCGCTGCTGATATCGTAGCCGATCCGTCTGCGCCAGACGCATTCGTGAGAGGCATCATGGAAGACAAAGAGTGGATCTACGAAAATGGTCTATGGAAGGTTCGAGAAATTGAAGTATACAAAGCTGAAATTCGTGCTGCCCGCCGGGGTCAGCTTGAGTCCAAGATGATGAAATGCTTCGAAGAACTCCTAGGTGGCTGTAAAACATCGAATCCATAAATAATTGGTGATCCTTCAGTGATTATCAAGATTTCCGGGAGAGTAAAAATATGACACGCAATGGTTCAAGAACACGTCGTCAAGTAGCAGAAGATGCTGCAAAGGTAGCCGCTCAGGCCGCTGCTGCTGCAACTCTTGAAGCTCTCGATCACGACGAGGACGAGGATGAGGATGAGATGGAAGAGTCCATTCAGCCTGGTGATGATGGACGTCCCAAGACACAGAAGGGGCGTACCGCTCCTGCTGCTGGTGGTCCTTCCAAGGATGTGAAGCTCGGTTCCGAAGGTCCCGATGCTATAGCTAAGAGCCGCGTTCAAGAGGCTCATGAGGACGACGAGGAAGACGATGACGAGCAGAGCGAGTCACGCAATCCACTAGGTCGCCATCTACAGAACGAACAAGACGACGACGAAGAGGAAAAGGATGACGAGGATATGGACGAAGGTAAAGCCGACGATCAGCTTACTCGCACCGACGATTCTTCACGAAGCGATGCACAACGCAAGCGAACCAGCCCAGTTTGGAGTGGCGACATCGGTAACGAGATTACTGACAAGTCTCACCCCGGCGTTCCTGCTGGCACAGCAGTTGTCGAAGCACAGATGGCCGGTGAGGGTGCAAAGAGTCAAACTCAAGGCAATCCTGGTCGTCCCGAAGATCAACTAACCGATGCCGATAACGACACCGGTTCAGACGCCGGCCGTGCTGGCCAGCGTGGTGTTCCTGGTACGGGTGGTAAGCCCTCCAGTGGCGCTCTTGATGCGGCACAGACAGCGAAAGAGAAGCCCATTGATCCTGCAGCAGTTGGTATGGACAAGACTGTTGCGGAAGCAACGAACGCTCTGTTCAACGGTGAGGATCTAACTGAAGATTTCAAGACCAAGGCAAAGACTGTCTTTGGTGCTGCTCTGCGTGAAGTCATGAACCGCCATGCGGTTGCAATGACTGAGCAATATAATGGCTTCCTCGATGAGAAGGTCGTTGAGATTCAAGCGAGCTTCGATCAGAAGCAAGCTGAAATCGTTGAGCGTGTTGACGACTATCTCGGTTATGTTGTCGAGCAATGGCTCGGTGAGAACAAGCTAGCCGTTGAGAACGGTCTGCGTGCTGAGATTACTGATTCATTCATGAAGGGTCTACATGGTCTGTTCCAGGAGCATCACATTGAGCTACCTGAGGATCGCGTTGACGCTTACACCGAATCGCAGAATCGCGTAGGCGATCTCGAAAACCAGCTCAAAGAGCAGATCAACTCCAACGTTCAGCTTCGCAAGGAACTGAGCGTCAAGACGGTCAGCGAAGCATTCGATGAAGTTGCAGACGGTCTTGCCGACACTGACCGCGAACGACTTCGCTCACTCGCAGAGGGTGTGGAGTTCGATGACGAGGAGCAGTTCAAGTCCAAGGTTTCGATTCTAAGAGAGTCCTACTTTGGTGGTGAACGAGTAAACTCTAGTACTGTAGAAGAAGTTGACGAGATCAACGAGCCATCAGCACCAGAGTTGCCGTCCGCAATGGCAGCTAACGTCGAAGTATTAGGAAGACTCGCTGGACACCCGACACCGACGAGTAAGTTTAGACAAGCACAGTTGAACGGCTAATCCAAGGGGAGTCGAAAGCCGAGGATTTATAAGTATCTGTAGTACCCTGCAATGGCAGGCGACTAGGACAACCACAAAGGAGAAATCCACAATGGATCTTAATGGACAAATCATGACAGAGGAGCTTCGCCTAAAGTGGCAGCCGATCGTTGAACACGCGGACCTACCGCGTATTGATGATCCCTACCGCCGACAGGTGACTACGGTTCTTCTCGAAAACCAGGAAAAGTACCTGGCAGAATCAGTACCTACGAACAACGCAGGTAGTGGTGAAGTAAATAACTGGGATCCGATCCTGATTAGCCTCGTTCGCCGAGCAATGCCTAACCTCATTGCATTCGATATTGCGGGTGTGCAGCCAATGACAGGTCCAACCGGACTTATCTTTGCGATGCGTTCGCACTACAAAGAGCAGACGGGTACTGAAGCACTCGGTCTAGACGAAGCTGATACCTTCTTCTCTGGCGATCAAGGGCCGGGACCACAGGTTCCGCTGAAGTTTACTGATCCGTTTGAAGGCGCATTCAATGTCGGTCGGGGTCTAAGCCTCGCCGCTGGTGAAACTCTTGGTGACGGTACTGGTGACGACTTCGCTGAGATGGCGTTCAGTATCGAAAAGACAACTGTTACAGCTAAGACTCGCGCCCTCAAGGCAGAGTACACGACTGAATTGCAGCAAGACTTGCGAGCAGTTCACGGTCTTGACGCTGAGACAGAACTAGCTAATATTCTCTCCAGTGAAATTCTGGCAGAGATCAACCGCGAAGTCGTTCGTACCATCTACACTGTTGCGAAACTTGGCGCTCAGTCAAATACCAGCACTCCTGGTACGTTTGACCTGAACACTGACTCCAACGGTCGTTGGTCCGTCGAGAAGTTCAAGGGACTTCTCTTCCAAATGGAACGCGAAGCCAACCAGATCGCAAAGCAAACTCGTAGAGGCAAGGGCAATTGGGTCCTCTGCTCAAGCGATGTCGCTTCTGCTCTCTCGATGGCTGGTATTCTTGACCACGCTCCTGCGATGTCAACCAACTTGAATGTTGATGACACCGGTAACACGTTCGCAGGTGTTCTGAATGGTCGCACGCGAGTCTACATTGACCCGTACTTCCAAGCATCTGCAAATCAGCGAGAGTTCTTCTGTGCTGGTTACAAGGGTGCGAGTCCTTATGACGCTGGTATCTTCTACACCCCATACGTTCCTCTACAGATGGTGCGTGCGGTTGGTGAGAATAGCTTCCAGCCGAAGATTGGATTCAAGACACGATACGGTCTTGTCAGCAACCCGTTTGTTGAGGAGTCAACTGATCTCGAAGCCCGAGTCAATCAGTACTACCGCATCGTGGATGTACGCAACCTCCTGTAATCCTAGTGACGAGTGTCCTAGCTCCGAAACTACAAAACCCCCTGTTCGAACAGGGGGTTTTTTGTTGTCTAAATATAGTCGAGGAGATTACGCATGGGTCAAGTACCAGGACAACCTACCAACACAAATCCTCTGCAAACGACGGGGTTCGCTTTCTCGATCAAGAGATTGCCGAACATCACGTTCTTTGGTCAGGGTGCAAACGTTCCGGGTGTCACGTTCGGTAGCATCGACTATCAAACCCCAATGTCCATAACCATTCCTGTTCCTGGCGACAGCATTGAATATGAGGATTTGACTCTCAAATTCATAGTCGATGAGAACGTGTCAGACTGGCTTGAAATCTACAATTGGATGCAGGCCTTGTCTCGTATCAAGGAGTTGAATCTTGATCCAGTAGACGGGCAACCCGCTACGGTGTCCGATGCGACTCTGCTTATCCTAACCAGCGCCCGCAATGTCAACGTCAAGGTATTTTTCCGGGACTTGTTCCCCGTCAACTTGACCGGGTTGGACTTTGATGCGGCCGTGACGGATTTAGATCCCATCATCGCAACGGTGTCTTTCAAGTTCTGCTACATTGATGTGGAAGTCATCGGTCAAAATCAGTTGGACTTGGAGTTGTCAGAATTCTGCCCAACCGCACTTCCACCACCATAATATACTTGACTTTGCGTGTGGATAGTGTATACTTTAGTATGAAGCTCGAAACTTATCAGCAGATGTGGGCTAAAGATGCGCCCATAGATGGGACTGATCTCGCTGGAGAATCCTCAAGAGTCCCACAATTGCACAGCAAGTGGCTCAATCATTACACGGACGAGAAGTTGCTGCTGCGACGGGTGAGTGCAGAATACAAACGGTTCTACAAATTGAAGTGGCAATACTACACCGGCAAGCTCTCGCAAGAGGAGTTGGAAGAGCATAGCTGGGAGCCGATGAACCACAAGATTCTCAGAGCCGATATACAAATCTATCTTGATGCTGACGATGAGTTGATTACAAAGAGTGATAAGCTCGCTTTTCAGAAAGCGAAAGTTGAGTTTTTAGAGAAGGTGCTGAACGCGATTACCGGACGGCAGTGGAACATTAAAGGTACTATTGATTGGAGAAAATTTGAACATGGCGACTGATAGTACACCAACGGGTTTGCTGCGTGAATTGCCGTTCACGTTGACAGACGAAACGAAACGGACTTACTTGCGACGGTGTTATACCTACGCGAAGAAGCACAGTCCTGATCCTTCGACTCAGAATGGCGCCTGCTTGGTGGCACCTAACCAGGGAATCGTTTGCTTTGGTGCAAACCATTTCCCCAAGGGGGTCGAGTACACACCTGAACGCATGGAACGACCGTTGAAATATACGTTCGTTGCTCACGCGGAAACCAATGCGATCTTCGCAGCGTGTCGTAAGGGAGTGCGAACCGAAGGCCTCATCATGGTTTGTCCGTGGTTTGCTTGTTGCGAGTGCGGCAAGGCGATCATCCAAGCTGGTATTACCAGAGTGATCGGGCACAAGAAAATCTTCGACAACACACCTGAACGATGGAAGACTTCGATCGACGCGGCCTTTCAGATGTTCAAGGAAGCTGGTGTCGAGACTGAGCTTATTGAAGGTGATTTGGGAGGCGATTCCGTTCGCTTGAATGGGGAAACCTTTCAGCCCTAAAGCATGGCTGATTTTATCATAGAACGTATCGACTCGGTGTATTGCCGGGTGTGGTGTGATCGTGGCTTGTCGCAGGAACTCTGCGACTATTTCACGTTCAAGGTTCCCGGGGCCCAGTTCATGCCCTCATATCGTAACAAGATGTGGGATGGTAAGATCAGGTTGTACAACATTCACGATTACAAACTCTTTGCGGGTTTGGTTGAATACGTTTTCCGCTTTGCTGAGGAGAGAGAATATACGGTAGAGTTCAGAGATGGAAAAGATGCGTGGGCGAAAGACCAAGACATCACCGATCAGGACGTGACCAACTTCTTCGAGAAGGTTTTGAAGCCACATTCTGATGGCAAGCGCCTGTCTCCACATGACCACCAGATCGCCGGCGTGAAACATGCACTGACAAAGAAACGATGTCTGCTGATCTCACCGACCGCTTCGGGAAAGTCGTTGATTATCTACGCTCTTGTTCGGTTCTATCTCGACACGCTGCCCAAGAATCGAAAGGTTCTTATCATCGTGCCGACGACATCTCTCGTCTCGCAGATGTGTTCCGACTTTGCTGACTACTCATCGGAGGATCCAAATTGGAAGGCAGACGATCATTGTCATATGGTCTTTGCGGGTCGAGACAAGATTTCTGAGAAGCGGGTCATCGTATCGACCTGGCAATCCATCTACAAGATGAAGGGTAACTACTTCAAGCATTTCGGTGCTGTGTTGGGAGATGAATGCCACCTGTTCAAGGCAGCGTCCCTCAAGGCCATCATGACCAAGTTGAAGAATTGCGACTATAGGGTAGGGACTACTGGTACGCTCGACGGTACACAGACGCACAAGCTGGTCATCGAAGGGTTGTTCGGTCCCGCAAAGAAGGTGGTCAGCACCAAAGAATTGATGGACAAGGACTTGTTGGCGAAGCTCAGTATTGATTGCATCCTTCTACAGTATCCAGAGCAGACCCGAAACCTCTGCAAGAAATTAACCTACCATGAGGAGATTGATTTCTTGGTGGGACACAACGGTCGAAACAAGTTCCTTCGTGACCTCACTATCAGCCTCAAGGGCAATACTCTGGTACTCTATCGGTTGGTTCAGAAGCATGGTCGAGCATTGCACAAAAGTATCGAGAAAGTAGCCAGAGATGGTCGTAAAGTGTTCTTCGTTTATGGCGGAACCGAAGTCACACAGAGAGAAGAAATCCGTCGAATCACTGAGAAGGAAGATGATGCGATTATCGTCGCCTCTTACGGAACATTTTCTACGGGAATCAATATCAAGCGATTACACAACATCGTCTTTGCTTCTCCATCGAAATCAAGAATCAGAATCCTCCAGAGTCTTGGACGATCTCTCAGAAAAGGAGACAGAAAAGACGTAGCAAAGCTGTTCGACGTAGCAGACGACCTGCATTGGAAGAAGCGAAAAAATTACACCCTCAAGCACTTTATCGACCGGGTAATGTTGTACAACGCAGAGAAATTTGAGTACCGGACGGTAAAGATCAAAGTGCCAGCGCCCTAAATATGGGACACGACGAGGAAATCTATGGCTATACCCAACAATTACAGATTGTTCAAGTTCAAGAATGGCGAAGATGTCATCGCTGAGTGCTTTGAAACTCCCGAGGATCAGAATCACTACGTCCTTCGGCGACCGATGCAAATTCAGATTATGATGGGCTTGGACAAAGATCGCAACCCTGTCCCCAAAAAATTGATTATGACCGAGTGGCTAGCGTTCGCTGACGACGATACCGCTGTCGTTCCTCGCAGCGAGATTCTGTGTTGGGGTAAACCCACGAAGTTGATCGTCGCGGTCTATGATACCGAGAAGAAACGCATCGACGCCATGCGAGCCAACATCGACACGGAAACTCCTCCCCCTAACGAGCTAGACAAGACCGACGAGCAGATTGCCGCAGACAAAGCAAAGAAACACAAGGCTAACAAGAAGGATCGAAGAATTTTCATCAACATGAGCCTCGGCGATTTGATGAAGTTCTTGGAGGGTGTGGGTCTAGACATCGACGACGAACCTTGGAAGTCGTTGGTCAACCCACCTGACGAAGATGAAGATGAAGATGACGAAGAAGAAAGTCCTCCGAATATAGACGGCAGTTTGGATATTATGCCCGATGAGGATGGTAAGGGATGGCACGATCCCTATGGAAACCGCTGGGAAGGCCCACCGCCCGACTAGAGTTATCAGAATTTGCTTGACTCCAAGCTGTTCTGGTTGTATACTTTAGGTACAATAGTAATATATTTGAGATTATCCCATGGCTAAAAAGAAACGAGTGACCAAACCGGTCACGAAGAAGAAAACACGTCGCAAGAAGAAGAAGAACGCTGCCCACTACGTGGACAACGAAGAATTCCTCGATGCTATGGTTGCCTGGAAAGTAACGGTTGCCGAAGCTGAGTCCGCAGGCGACCAGAAGCCAGGCGTGACCGAGTATATCGGTAAGTGCTTTCTTGATATCGCAACGCACCTGTCATACCGACCAAACTTCATCGGCTATTCGTACCGCGAGGAGATGATCTCCGATGGTATCGAAAACTGCCTGATGTACTGCTCCAATTTCGACCCTGCGAAGTCGTCGAATCCGTTCTCGTATTTCACACAGATTATCTACTATGCATTTCTGCGTCGAATCCAGAAAGAGAAGAAGCAACAGTACATCAAGTTTCGTTGTTTCGAAGCAGCCAGCCATAGACAATCGTTTGTGAATTGGGCGCGAGATAATAATATGGTTGATCGTGAATCAGAAAATGTGATTCGGGATTACTTGAAGCTCACTTCGCTCGATATCGCCAACTTCGATGCTAAGGTCAAACCTAAGCGTCGAAAGAAGAAAGCTACTACAAAAAAGAAGCGAACGACTCGCGGTACTCTTGACGGTTCGTTCGACGAGACGACCGAATGAAGATAGCCGTAATCAATGACACCCATTTTGGTGCCAGAAACGACGCTGAAATTTTCTCTGAATATTTCTACCGCTTCATCGAGGAGGTTTTCATACCATACCTTGAGAAGCACGACATCAAGACCGTGCTGCACCTGGGCGACCTAGTTGATCGTAGAAAGTATATCAACTTCAAGACGCTGCAACGATTGCGAACTCGGTTCATGAAAGCATTAGAGAGCCGGGGCATCGCCCTGCATTTGATTCTTGGAAACCATGACGTGTTTTTCAAGAATACTTCGGAGTTGAATGCGATCACCGAGTTGTTTGGTGAGTTGAGCAACCTAACCATCTACGCTGAGCCTGCGACTGTGAGTTTCGATGGGCTTGAGCTTGGGTTGGTTCCATGGATAAATCGGGACAACTACGACGATTCGTTAAAGTTTCTTAAGACGACGACCGCTGAAATTCTCATGGGTCACTTTGAGATTCAGGGCTTCGAAGTATACAAAGGCGTTCGGTTCGACGACGGTTTGACGCGAGTCCCGTTCAAGCGATTCGAAGCTGTATACTCTGGTCACTTTCACCACAAGCAAGTGAAGGGAAACACCACCTACCTGGGCAGCCCATGGCAGATCACGTTTTCTGATTTGGGTGTGACCAAGGGGTTCCACATCTTCGATACCGCGACACGCGAAATGGAATTCGTTGAGAACCCGCACAAGATGTTTCACAAGTTCTTGTATGACGATGCAAAGAACGATTACGACACCACGAAAGATCGAAGTCAGTACAAAAATAGGTACGTCAAGATCGTCGTGGTCAACAAGACCAAACCTTACATCTTTGACCGGTTCATAGATGCTTTCTATGATGCTGGTGTTGCCAATCTTTCCATCGTTGAGGATTTCAGCGACGCCGATGGCATCGAAGATGTGAACATTGAATTAGATACCATGACGTTGATTGAAAATGAGATCGACACAATGGAACACCTTGAGAAACCAGAGAAGCTAAAATCTTTGGTCAGGGCATTATATGTGGAGGCTTTAGATTCGTAATGCCGTATATTAAAAATGAAACCAGACCTACAATTGATGTTCATGTTCTTCCGTTGGTTGAACGGCTCGCTGCTGCGGGTCACATCGACGGGGAATTGAACTACGCCATTTCAAAGTTACTCCATGAGTGGGTTCTTTCCCGCCCAACAGGCTTGCGTTACGAGGCCGTCAAGGAAGTGGAAGCGGCTTTGGGTTGTGTGGGCAAAGAATTCTATCGAGTGGTGTCAGGCCCTTACGAGGACATAAAGAGTCAAGAGAACGGGCCCGTCTCTGTTTTGGATGCTCCGGTTAATCTAGAAGTGTAATGATCGTATTCAAGAAGATTCGATGGAAGAATTTTCTTTCGACGGGCAACAACTTTACTGAGATTGACTTTCTGCAATCTAAGACGACGTTGATCGCCGGGGAGAATGGTGCTGGTAAGTCCACTGTGTTGGATGCTCTGTGCTTCGCCCTGTTTGGAAAGACGTTCCGAAGAATCAACCTTCCCCAACTGGTCAACACGATCAACGAACGAGATATGGTCGTTGAGATTGAGTTCCAGATCGGTCGCAAAGAGTTTCTGATTCGTCGCGGGCTGTTGCCCCGACTGTTCGAAATTCATATCGACGGTCAGATGCTCAACCAGGATTCGAAGTCCCGTGACTATCAGAAGTATCTTGAGAGTAGTATCCTCAAGCTGAATTA
>SMVB01058314.1_pt1 | contig 10785 bp, 6 predicted proteins | sample 2456461 | NCBI WGS metagenome assembly SMVB01 (sample SAMN11095934, study PRJNA526329) | marine sediment metagenome | biome: Marine sediment; feature: Surficial sediment; material: Deep marine sediment; isolation source: Hadal surficial sediment | place: Pacific Ocean | collected 2014-05 | depth 0-1...
CCGTGTTGTTTACCACAAATGCATCCGGATTTTCAGAGCCATTCTTCGCAAAAGCGATCAACCCTATGTCAGGATCCAAGGAACTAACATTAGCCACCGCCATCCCGGGCTGCCCGGCACGGTAAACTTGCTTTAGCTTATAATATCCCGGCTGAACCTGGTAGCCACCTTTACGATCCACCCAGATCCCCGTACCCACCCAATTTGGGCTGGTTTTTCTGTCGACGGTATTTTCGTCGTTTAGTCCCGCCCAATTGGGCTTCAGGTCTGGATCGACTTTGGTAAAGGGATCCGATTGAATAATGGCCCAGGGTATTAAACCGTTTATTTTAGCGTCATAGATGTTGGCGCGTATCAAATCGACACTCCCCGCTGTATTCCACCACATGGGGGGATCGACTGTTTTGGAAGTGGTCCAGGCATGAAGTTCCGGTCGTGAAGTGTGCAGCATGTCCGAACCCCGACTACTAATCCAGCCTGGATTCTGAACAAATCCATGGTTGGTAATCAGTCCAAGATTATTTAGCGCTACGGCATCATTCCTGATGCCATCGGCCACATCTGGGAACGTATAGGGTCTGTCTGTTTTGTCTTCCCAGATGCAATACTCTCCGTTCGTTAAGCCCACATCCTTTAGTCCATTCTGGTCCATCATCGGCCGCATAAACTTAAGAAAGTCGACTATTTGTGGAATGGGCCACCATAAATTGTAATCGCTATGAAGCCATTTTGATATGCCCTTGTCATCCCAGGTGATCCATTGAGCGCCCTCGTTATGCAGTGAAATGTACTTCACCGGGAAACTTTCCTTATCAATTAAATATTGCGCCCATTTGATCATGTACATGGCGACATTTTCTTTTTCCACCGGGTCTAAGTCGCGCCCACGGACTACCCTCTGTTTTGTGGCCCATGCCGGAGGACCATACATGGTCGTAATGATCTGCAAATGGCCACCTTGCGCCCTTGTTAATTTCAAGCCTTCCCGTACAAAGTAACGCATCCAATGGGTTGTTGTCTCGTGATCGAACCGGCCTTTCTCTCTCTCATGGAAAGGATCCAGGAACATCTTCACAAGTGCCGGCTTCAGTCCGTTGGCACCGAAGATCAGGTTCAGGATCTCTTGGCGCTTGGCTTCCGAGAGTGTACTCAAGCCACCATAGTCCTGTGGATGTGCCAGGTACCTGTTGAAATCCCGCTCGTTGCAGGTCTCGACATAGTTTATACCAAACCCGTCCCACTCCCGCAACTTCTGGTCGAAGTTAACCGTTAATTGTCCAAACGCCAGACTACCTATAAACAGGAGTAATAGTGACGTCAAGGCACTTCTAAATCTTCCTTTCATACCATCTTTTCTTTTCCTGTTTATGAATTGTATATAATGTTTCATTAGATGGTTTTTCAATATTAATATTAGTTGGCGCACGCTCATTGCTATTTATGCAGGGATAACAATAAACCAATCTATAAACGTCCGGTGTTCCTGCCGTTTATACTTGTCTTTCTTTTGGCGCATCATCACTGTTATTCTTTAAAATAGTGGTCATACCATATTTTTCCCCTTCCAATTTCCCCATTCGGAATGCCTGGATGATGAAGGTCTTTACCCCATTTATTCAAAAGTTTTTTCATAGAATTGGCCTTGTCCGGAAAGCTGTTTATAAGATTCTTGTTTTCGTGTTCATCGGTTTCCACATTGAACAGAAACTCCCTGGAACCGGCCTTAAGAAATTTCCAATCCCCCATCCTTATAGCTGATTGGCTCCAAAACCTCCAATACAATGCCTCATGAGGGTCTCCTTTTTTATCACCGGTCAGATAAGGGATAATATTGACGCCATCGAGTTCTTTATTTGATTTTAGACCGGCCAGCTCTACCGAAGTAGCTGCAACGTCCAGGGATGAAACCGGTTTGTCATAAACAATCCCTTTGGGTAAACCATTGGGCCATGAAACGATGAAAGGAACCCGGATGCCACCTTCAGACAACATCCCTTTTTCGCCAATGTAAGGGTCGTTCAGTGAACCGTCCCAACAACCTCTTACCTGAGGGATAGGTTTATCCTCCTTATTGATTTTTAAGGGCGCTCCATTATCGCTGATAAAGAAAATGATTGTGTTTTCATCAATTGAATATTTACGAAGCGCTTCCCTAATCCTACCAACCCCATCGTCGATGGCGGAAAGCATGGCCAAACAATGTCGTCTCCGCTCGGGCATTTCCCCAGGAAATCTACTGAGGTACTTTTCGGTCGCTTCAAGCGGAATATGCGGACCATAATAAGCCAGGTAAAAGAAAAACGGTTGATCATGGTTTCTGTCTATAAAGGATATCGCAGCATCGCTTTGAACGTCCAGGCGAAAACGTCGATCTTCTATATGTTGCTTTTCAATGGTTTTTCCCTCCAGATCATAATTTGCCCAGTATCTATTCATCGTTCCCTGGAAGCAATCATCAAACCCGCGTTCCGAGGACATGTAGGGTAATTTCTTTGAAAAGGGAATGTCGGCAGGGGTTAACTTCTTTCCTGCAAGCTCCGGCATATTTTCCGCAATCCATTCATTTTCAATGTGGTTTGGTGCGAGGTGCCATTTCCCAGCCATACCGGTCACATACCCCGCTTTTTTTAATCTCTGTGGTATTATAGTTTCCTCCAGCGGAAGAGGAATGGTGCCATTTTCATCTAAGCCAAACCGCTGCTGATAGCGACCTGTCAACAGTCCTGCCCTGGATGGGGTACATTGTGGCGCTGTAATATAACCTGATGTCATTCTTACACCATCTCTGGCCAATTGGTCGATGTTCGGTGTTTTTACATCACTCAGCTGACCCTGGACTCCTAAGTCGGCGAATCCATGGTCATCTGTAAAGATCACTATGATGTTAGGCTTACTATCCGGGCCTTGTGCTTGACCTATTAACGATATCGCGAGTAATGCAATGGTCAAGGCCATCGCACATACTTCCTTTAATTTCTTATTTCTCATATCAATATTTTTCTTGATTTAATTTCTTCTTGTATGATTCATATAAATTGACAAATGACTCCACCCGGGACTCTTTTTTTGGATCATAATTTGGGTTTAGCTTTGGGAGATAACGGTCTTCAATGTTTTCATCCAGCCAGGATAAGAGTTTGGCCATCAGATCATCTGTCTTTTTTGGCATCTGTTGTGCCAGATTATTTTTTTCATATGGATCTTTCTCCATATCAAATAGATGAAGCCTGCCATACCAATCGAAAATGAGTTTATATTCATTTTCACGAATAGCTGAATGAGGTGTAAGTGGCAGGCCATCGAAGGGACTTTTGTAGATCACATTAAAGGGATAATGCCAATAATGCGTGTCCTTGGTATATGAGCCGTTTTTGTTTTCAACATCATGGAGAAGCCCTCTTATACTTCGCCCATCAATTTTTATTTTATTGTAATACTCATCCAGGTCATAGCCAGCGAATTGCAGGATGGTAGGATAAATATCCGTGCAATCAACCGGTATGTTACACCACTTGTTTTCCGGCACTTTCCCTTTCCATCTAAAAACCAGTGGCACCCGGATGCCTCCCTCTGTCAAACATGCCTTACCTCCCAGAAATGGGGTGTTTTTTGTGCCGATGGAATTATGTGACACATCCTGATCAATACCTCCATTGTCAGACATGAAGATGATGAGGGTGTTTTCGTCCAGGCCTGTCTCCTTCAACTTGTCCAGTATTCTTCCGGTTGATTGGTCCAGTCCTCTGATCATGGAAGCATAAACAGGATCATTGTGACCATTCCACCCTTTGGTCTTCTTATTTTCAAAATAGGCAATGTCTTCTTCTTTGGCCTGATATGGAGTGTGGATGGCAAAATGACAAAAGTAGAGGAAGAATGGCTGGTCTTTAATTTTTGCCCTTTCATCCAGGTAATCTACTGCCTGTTGAGTCAAATCGTCAGTAAGATAGTTGTGATCTGTTTTCTTCCCTGCATCCCCAACAGTTCGTTCTTTTTGTGGCATATCCGGAAACCTGGTTTTCGATCCATCATTCCATTTGTCCCTCCAATCGAAATAAACGGATCCTCCGGCATCAAACCATGCGAGTGGTTCGAACCCCTGATCGCCCGGCTGATAGCCTTCAGCCCCATGCCCTCCAACATGCCATTTCCCGATAAATGCGGAATGATAATCCGTTAATGCCTCTGCCAGGGAAATTTCATCTTTTCCATTGTCGTATTTAGTACCGGCGGGAATACCTGTATTTGAGCCACCATTAATCCAGGGCTGTTGAATGTTAATTCTGTCACCATGATACAATACGTCATTTGGATAATAGCCTTCAGGAATGGTTTTATTTTGATTATAATAAGTATTCGTCGCTGGGGTAGCAGTAGTAAACCCCAGTCTTGCGGCATATTTACCTGTTAATAGGCTTGCCCGGGTGGGAGAACATAACTGATTGGCATATGCCTGGGTAAATGCAGTACCTTCTTCGACCAAGCGATCCAAATTAGGTGTCTCATAATACATTTTATCTTTATCTGTACCGAGAGTATGCTGTGCATAGGCTTGCATATCCATATAGCCATAATCATCAGCCAGAATAAAAACAATATTGGGCCGGGATTGGCCTGAAAGAAAATGCTGTGAAAAAATGAAGATAAGGATAAGGATCAAATGGTGATTTTTCATAGTCTTGTTAATTTTTTTTCCGTGTCAGTTAATGACTTACAATTATTTTTAGGGTTCGATTTTCTATCCGTAGCATATAAATCCCTGAAGGCTCCATACCCAAATTGAGTTGATTATCAACCCCTTCATCAATCAGCCTTCCCATCATATTATAAACTTTGTAGCTCTGCTTTTTTTCTAAATAAACTGCTCCCAAGGTAGGATTTGGATAAAGCATAACCTCGTCTTCAGGTAAATCCTCAAATCCGGTAACCAGACAAGGCTCATCGCCATTACCTTCACTTACACAAGAGAAGTAATTTCCCACGTCTCGTAAAACGTTGGTAAAACTGTTCTCCTTAGTTTCGGGAGTCAAATATTGTGGATAGGGGTACCAGCTCTCTACATCAACATATTTGGGGAACAAACCGTCTTCTTTCAAATCTTGCAGATATTGCATGCAATCGACATTAAACCTGGCGTCTTCCTGCTCCGTAGTTATTTCACCAAAGCCGCTACTGTTTATAATATGAATAAGCTCCATGTCATTCTTGGTGCAATAGTCATTAATGGCAGAAACCCTTTGCACCGAAACTTCGCGACTGGTTCTATGGTAATAGTTGAAGGGATGGTCAATTTCGATAAAATTTATATCTACCCCTTTTTGTTTGGCCTTTTCCAGGAATATATCGCACAGGTAATCCCAGGAAGGCACATCTGTTGTTCCTGCCCAATCACCCGCATTATGCGAGACTATGCTCCCATTCGCGTCTTTTATATCCCAGTTGGGCAGGTTGGGCAATGGAATAATTTCAAAATCAGGATAGGTGTTTTTAACGATTCTACATGCCTCAGCTACCACCTCCAGACCTTCTTCCGGGGTACGGAACTTTGTGTTGGTATGTGATGCATAAAAACAACGGAACATCATCCCATCCCAGGTAAGGAATTCCAGTTTTCCTCCATTTTCGGCCATCAATGCAATCATTTCGAGGATATCATCAGCATAGGCCTGCCCATCTCTTTCACCCTGAACAATTGTTTCCCATGCCAGGCGCATCCGGTATTTGTTAATTGTATAGATAAGTTTGGGAATGTTGAGCCTATAAAATTGAGGGGCGGAGTTAAAAAATGCACCATGTATTTTATACACGTCAACCAATCCGGCTGCCTCTTCCCAATTGTTCTGATCGAATAGGTCATCGTTTACATTTTCTGCAAGCAAAAATGGGCTGGGCGTCATCCAAAACTTCATGGGCATATCTTCGGCCACCATAGTTTCTGTTGTAAATGTTTGCATTTCGGTCGTGGCCGTGCCCCTTGAGTTTGAAGCCCCGATTTTCCAGCTATAATTTGTATCTGGTTTTAAGTCATAAAAACTAAAATAGAGCGCCGTTTTATTCTTAATGTCCTGATTTCTAAACAAAGTGTCCTCTCCCTGTTGCCATAACTTTATCTGCGCAGAAGCCACATTACCGGAAAAGTTTGCCTTCATTGAAATCCGGTTTCCAAATACCACTGTTTCCGGATTTGACAGTGCCGGTTGTTCGGGAATGCATGCAGATGAAGTGTCCTGAGTTGGAGTTGGAAAGTTCGATTCGGAAACAATTGCAAACCAGTCAAGCGCATATACTGCCGTTTCAGGTGTATAGCCTTCACCCCGAAAGTCTCCCTGAGGGAAATGAATCCTGTTAAGATTTATGTTCCCTTTCCAATCCGCATGATCACTTAAATCAATATGATAGTTGTGCTGTCCTTTGACTATTTGAAATGATTTGGTATGTAAAACGCCTATATTATTAGCTGGGGTCCAAACTAAAAGAGCGCCAATTCCGGATTCCGGAATCGAACCAGCGTCACTTAAGGTTAATGAAAAATGGATGTGTTTATTTTCATTTGCATTGATTGAAAGTGCGGTTGGACCGAAAAGCCAATTGTCATGATCTCCATCTTGGTGTCTAAATTCCAAATGGCCCGAGTTTACACTTTCAGTTGCAAGTTGGTGTTGCGTTTTGAATTCTCTCGAATGCCCGAAATCCGCCCATTGCTCCAAACCGCAATCAAAGGTCCATACATGCCCAGCAGTCTGGGAGAATGAAGAATGACTTATTTGTACGGCAATAATTAAGGCGAAAAATTTATTCATTTTTTTGATCTTCCAGATTTTAAATCAGCAATACATTAAGTCTGTGTATAAAGTCGAGCATATAAATTTTCAATAACTTTTTACCCTTGCCCCTTGCCCCATGGCCAAGTCAAATCACCTGTTATTCCCTTCCTTCACATGTCAATCTCTATTAGGGCTCCTCTAATAACTCCATTTTGTTTCCCAACTTGGGCTTTTTCCCAGCTTCTGCGTTACCAAAATACTCATTTAGCGATGCTAAACTCCGTTTTTGGCGCCTTGTATCTGAAAAAAATACCTGCGTTGGTATTCCAAAAGAATTTAATAGAGGTGCCCATTATTTCATAATTACGGAGAATGAATACTGTCCCGACCCAACTTGGAGAATTGTTTCATTGGCAGTTGAACTCAATACCTTAATGTCTGAGATTTTATCCAATGCCTTTTTGTCTTCTTTGATATAAGAAACTTTAGAGGCAGGAAGGTAAATTTTCGCTTTCGTATTTACCGGTATAGAAACTGTCAGGTTTAGTTTATTTCCTTTCAATTCCCAACTCGAAGCAATAGTCCCATTTATACTATTGTAACTTCCTTTCATAAATCCTACTTCTTCGCTGATAGATGGTTTCAGGATAATATTCCTAAACCCGGCATCTTCTGTGTCAATACCCAAGCCATGGATAAACATCCACTCTGCAACAGAACCAAAAGCATAGTGACTAAATGAGTTCATTGCAGCGTTGATCGAAGAGTTTTGATCCGCATCTTTTGTATAACTGTTCCAGCGTTCCCAAATTGAAGTGCTACCATTTACTACAGAATAGCCCCAACTAGGATATTCAGTTTGTTTAAACAGTTTATAAGATAAATCAGCATATCCGTATTTAGTCAAGGCCAACATCACATGTTTGGTACCCAAAAACCCAGTTGAAAATTTGTTTCCATTGTTACGAATCTTCTCCGCCAACCTAGCCGCTCCTTTTAAGGCCAACTCCTCAGGATACAAATTAAAATAAAGGGCAAGAGCATATGAGGTTTGAGTATCTTCGGTGGTATATCCGTTCTCCAGGATGTACTTTTCAGCAAAGGCCTTTTTTATTTTTTCAAATAGGGATTTGTAATGTTCATGATCATCGTTTTTACCAAGGGCCAGTGCCATTTTAGCCATTAGGTCCGCATCGTATCCGTAATACGAAGAGCCGATAAAATCATGGCTTGTCGTCTCATTCACCGCCAACCAATCTCCCCAGTTATTGCCTCCACCTGGTCTTAGATAATCTGTGCTCGCATCTGCCTGAAAATCCATAAATTTTTTCATTCCCGGATACATATAATCCACTATCCGTGTATCGCCATATACCTTGTACATGTTGTAAGGAATGATTACGCCAGCATCCATCCAGGCCGGAGCATATTGATTGGGCCGGGAATATGGAAACGGAGCGAAATTTGGATAGGCTCCATACCAGCGCTGTGCATCATCCAGGTCTATTAAAAACTTCGTGAAAAAAGCCGATACATCAGCATTGTAAGTGGCAGATCGGCAATAGACCTGCGCATCCCCGGTCCAGCCAAGACGTTCGTCCCGTTGTGGACAATCAGTTGGTACCTCAAAGAAATTGGCGCTTTGTGTGGTGAGTATATTCTTGTAAAGCTGGTTGTTCATTTCGCTGGATGATGCAAAAGAACTGGCATCTGTTTTTATAGAACTCAAAACAATTCCGGTAATCGCATCCAAACCTGGTTTGCCAGGAAATCCTGTTACCTCCACATACTGAAAGCCGTGGTAAGTGAATTTTGGTTTCCATACCTCTACACCATCACCATTCAAAATGTACGTATCTGTGGCTCTTGCTTTTCGTAGATTTTCGGTCATTACCGTGCCGTCAGCGTTTAGCATTTCTCCATACTTAAGTTGAATCTTAGTTCCTTTCGCACCTTCAACTTTTAATTCAACAATACCTGCAAAGTTTTTACTCAAATCAAAAACATAAATACCTGGTTTTGGCTCTGTGACTGAAACTGAAGGCAATCGTTCTCTTTCCTGAATCAATGATCCCGGATAAGCTTGTAGCCTTCCATTCGGGTGAGTATATATTTTTGGCTTCTTCCAGGAACTGTCATCATACCCGGGAGCATCCCATCCTGAATTAATTAATCTTGCATCGTGCGTTTCACCCATCAGGATGTCTGCCTCCCGAATTGCTCCCTGATTTGCCTTCCATGTATTATCTGATACAATTACTTCCTTGCTGCCATCTTCATATTCAATCATTATCTGCCCCATAAAAGAGGGATTATCGCCATAAAAACCCCGCACTTTATCCAAGTGAACCAATAATGCATAACCTATATATCCGGAATACCATCCATCAGCTATTACAGCGCCAACTACATTTTCTCCAGGTATTAAGTCTTCCGTAATGTCAAAAGTTTGATAGTACACCCGCTTGTTATAATCTGTCCAGCCAGGTAAGAAATAATAATCGCCAACTTTTGATCCGTTGAGCCTCAACTCATACAACCCAAGAGCAGTGGTATAGGCTGTAGCTTTTTTAATCTTCTTTTGGACATTGAACGACTTGCGCAGATAACGTGCAGGCGGTAAATAAAGGCTGTCATATTTATTTCCGGTTTGGTGCCCCACATCCAGGCCAATGAATATTCCTTTCCAATCAGAAAAATTAAGAAGTCCCATAGACCAATAGGCCAATTCACTCCATTGAGATTCCTGCCCTTGCTCATCCCACACTTTTACTTTCCAATGATATTTAGTCTGTGACTGTAATGTTTGCCCTGCATACTCAATCTGGTTGGTAGCGTTGGACATTACTTTGCCACTATCCCAAACATCCCCGTCAAATGAGGCCAATTTTTCCTTGGTTGATGCCACGACAATTTGGTAGGCAGACTGAGAACGGTTTCTACCTTCTCCATCCAAAGTCCAACTCAAACGAGGTTTTTCAACATCAAGACCACTTGGGTTTGCGTGATATTCAGTTCTAAGGTTTTGAACTTTAAGATTGTCATTCGCTAAAGCAGAATGGACAACACTTGTAGAAAATAATAGTATAAATGCAAAGATCGGTATACGTCTCATTTGTTTGAATAATTTTGATTTCAGTGATATTGTTTTTTTAATTTTTTGTTGATATAAATCAATGCTCAATTAATTCATGTATTTAAGGCATCATACAAAACTTCCACCGGATGCAATGCCGTTTTGCCGGTTCCGTCTTTAATATGATGACGGCAAGAAGTTCCTTGTGCGGAGATAATCATTTTATCTTCGGCTTTACGAATGGCAGGAAACAACACCATCTCCCCTATTTTCATGGATAAATCGGACATTTTTCATTTGAGATAAAATATAGTTAACACTTTTTCTGATCGATACAATTTCTTCTCTGTGTATCTCAGTGTAATTCTCTGTTTACTCTGCGGTAAAAAAAATTAACCACGGAGAGCCACAGAGAGAAAATTGAGAACCACAGAATAAATAATTGTTACGAATTGCAATGATTTCATTTACACAAATATTTAACATGAACACCTAAATTGTAAACCGATAAATGAAAGATGCCCAATTATCTAACGCAAAAATGTATCATGGGATAAAAAGGTTTGAAATTCGCATCCCACAAAGTGGCTTATTTTTCGGGCTTGTACTGAAAATAACTAGTATCTTCCATTAAATTTAGTGTAGCACCTTTCATTTTACACAGATACCATTAAATATCCATATGAATAAATTATTAATTTTCGCTTTATCTCTATTAGTTCTTCAAACTTCATGCGCCGGAAAAGAGGTTCAGATTAAAAGCCCCTCAAATAAATTAATGGTGAAAATCACCAACGATGAATCCGGATTGACACTTAATTTATTTGAATCAAATAAATCGATTCTTCAGGTAGAAGTTGCAGATTTTATTTTTGATGAAGATGTCGTGTGGAATAATTATGAGATCGCGGAAGTAAATCAATTTTCGATCGATGAAGAGTGGAG
>SMVB01253421.1_pt1 | contig 10785 bp, 5 predicted proteins | sample 2456461 | NCBI WGS metagenome assembly SMVB01 (sample SAMN11095934, study PRJNA526329) | marine sediment metagenome | biome: Marine sediment; feature: Surficial sediment; material: Deep marine sediment; isolation source: Hadal surficial sediment | place: Pacific Ocean | collected 2014-05 | depth 0-1...
AGTCGGCGGCGGCGAGCCCTGCGGTGCAATCGGCGCCCGCGAAATAGCCCGCGCGCGGCCCGAACCCACCTGTTCCATCGCCAAGGAAGACGTATATCGTGTCCCCTTGATCCTGGTTGTTGCCCGTGACGATCAGGTCCAGTTCGCCGTCCCCGTCGAGGTCCGCGAGCTCCACATCGGCGCCGGGCAAGGGGAGCGCATGGGAGCTCGAAAGTGTGAAGTTCGCCGAGCCGTCGTTGATCATCACGATTATCCGGTGGGTCCAAGACACAGTCACGCACACGTCCAGGTCGCCGTCATGGTCCAGATCGGCCATGGCCAAGTGCTGTGCGCCGCTAGGGATTGGGAATGAACCCGTCGTCGAGAGAACTCCGCTGCCGTCGTTGAAGAACAGGAATAGTTCACCCGCAGCAGCCCCGATAGTCACGACGTCGAGGTCTCCATCGAGATCGATGTCCCCAAGGAGAAGGTCGCGGGTATCCGACGCCCCGTCGTAACTAGTTGCTGGCGACAATCCACCAGCACCGTCGCCGAAGTAGACGTGTACGTCCGGAGTGCCGCGATCCGCACGGACGAGGTCCAGCAGGCCGTCCCCGTTCATGTCTCCGGAATCCAGCGCGAGCGGATTGTCCCCGACGGGAGAGATGACGGGAGGGTCGAACATCTGGCCCTGAAAAGCCGAGACGGACGGGGATATCGCGCAAGCGGCGACGAGGACGGGGACAATTCTCACTCTCATGATAGATACCTTTGGGGCTTTCGGATTGATTGTCTGCTGATCGACGGGGTGCGAGACGGTCTCGGCTCTCGTCGCGTAATGGAGTCTTCGATCGTGGGAATCACTCGGGTTCGTCCCGGTGTAATCCGGTTGGGGACGCTTGACTCCACCGTGGAAACGCTCAGGGATGGGGTTCGTTACTGAGATTCCCGAGGCGTTCGCGAGACTCCCGGCAGATGGGGCTCGGAGCCACCCCCAGGCCCTCGACGACGTGCGCGATCCCGTGGTCCAAGTCGTCGTGCCCTCTCAGGCAAGCCACGGAGACGATGCTGCTCGAGGACGACCGAGAGCCACGGCCCGAGCGCAGGCTCGCCCCGGATGGGGCACGGGTTGGACTTCAGCTCAACACAGCAGGCGGGTCTTGGGAGGTCCCAAGGCACACTCCGGCACTGAATCCCTGGCCGGCACCCTGGAGCGCGTGCGGGCAGGCTACTTCGCGCCCTCCCGCAGGAACTCGGCCAGCTCGTCCAACGCGCCCTCCCCGATGAGCTCGTGCAGCAGAGCCTCCTGCGTCGTCGCCGAAGGCTCGTAGTCCACGATCAGCTGCCACGTGCCATCCGACCCGTAGGTGCGGCCGTGGACGAGCCGGTCCTCTGCAAGGTCCGACAGGAGCGGACGGATCGACGCGGCGTGTCGCTTGACCAGGAACTCCGCGACGCCCCACGAGCGGTGCATGGCGTCCTGGCTGAACGTCCCGCGGGGCATGGATGTGACCTCGCTCAGGGAAAAGGCCCGCGTGCGATCCTTGTGCAGGCGGCGCAGCGCGCGACCCCAGTCCACGTGCTCCTCGATGTGGACGAAGCCGGCCCGGGCCGGGAAGCAGTAGACGCTGTCCATGATCGACATCTCCGCCTGCCAGGCCAGCCCCAGGTCGAGCCAACGTGGTTGTCTGCCGTACCGCTCCACGAGTAGGAGCCGGGTGAGACGGTTGACGAGCTCGTTGTTCGGGCTCCATTCCTCCAGGCCGTCACCCGCCGCGACCCAGGCGCCGACGAGTGGGCGGGAGAGCGTGAAGCCCGAATACCCGGCCGCACCACGCGCCCACTGCTCGAGATAGGGATGCGACTCCTCGATGTGCGTCAAGAGGCCGGGTAGGTCTTCCGGGCCCCTCAGCTCGATCAGCACCGGGAGGCTGTCCCGTTCGGTCGCCCCCAGCCAGTCCCCGCGCTCCTCACCCTCGGGCGCCCTCTCGGACGGCATCGGAAAGAGCGCATCGGCACTCGCGAGCGTCGCCTCGATGAGCGCGAGCTTTGTCGATAGAGCGGACTGATTCGCGCGCGACTTGCGCGATGACTTGCGCGTCGCCCGCGACCGCTTTCCGACCGGTTTGCGGTCGATGGGACTCAGGAGCAGCACCCGGCGGCTCTCGTCGAGGACGGCTTCATACCCGAGGGAGCTCCCCCACTCGATCCAGTTCGTAACTTGTGCGCGCTCCTTCGACCCCAGATCCCCGGCCAGGGAAGACACGGGAACCATGGCCTCCCCGACGAGGATGGTGGGCGGGTCCTGCGCCGCGGACCCAACGAAGGCCAGAGCGAGAGGCAAAGCGAGCATGGGTCTCCTCCTTCGTGCGAACAGGGCTGCGGGCGGTGTACAACGGTCCCTGCCCCGGGGCGTTGAACCGAACGTTCGGAGCCGGGTTCCGTTACGAGAAATCCCGGCGCGCGAGCACCTGGCTCGGTCTGTGGGCCGCGAGGCGGGTGCGTGGCCTCAGGGGCGCTCGAGGAAGACGGGATCCATCGTTCCGTCCTCGAGCACCTGCGCTCCGACGAGCCACCGCTTGCGGCCCTCCAACTCCACGAGCTGGAAGCTCGGTGCATAGAAATCGAAGAGCTCCAGACATTCGCCGTCTGTTCCGCGAATCACTGCCGTGTGGCACAGTTTTCGACTGGCGACGATCAGGGCCGTGCCGGCCGCGCCCCAGTCCACGCAGACGAGATCCTTGAAGTACCCGGCCTCGGGCCAGATCAGGCGCCAATGCAACTTGTACGTACTGCCGTCGTAGAGCCGAACCTCCTGCTTGCCCCCGATGAAGATGTCCTCCACGCCATCCGAATTGACATCGCCAACCGCGAGGCCGACTCCGAGCTTGTCGTTGATTCGATCGCCTTCGAAGACGTGGAGTCTCTCGTGTGAGTCCACGGAGAACACCGTGACCGTCCCCGAGTCCAGGCCCCACGGGTCGGCGTCCGGTGCGCCGATCACCAACCGAGGCTCCAGGCCATCGGAACCCCGGAGGAAGGCCAGGCTCGTACCGAAGTGGTCGGCTTGATTCCAGCCGAGCGCGAATGGTTGAGGCCAGAGCTCGGGGTCGGACAACGTGATGACGTTGCAGAATCCCCAGCCACCGTTGCTGTACTCGTCGCTGGCGATCCACAGGCGATCCGGAAGCCCGTCGTCGTCCGTGTCGCCCGATACGAGGACCAGCCCGAAGTTGTCGCTGAGGTTCTCCCCGACGATCCTCGATACCGGTGTCTCGCGAGTCAGAGGCGAGGGTCGGGCGATATCGACGTAGCCCTCCTGACCGCGGGGCAGTCCTCTCTGCGGCGCTCCGATCGCGACCCCCTGGGTGCCGTTCCCGCCGATATTCCCCAGGAGCGCGACTGCCTTGCCGTAGAGGTCGCTCCCCGACTTCGCGCCGTGCAGAGACAACCGCTCTCCTGAAAGGAACTTGATCTCGACTCGGTCGTGGACCCGCTCTTGACGCAGATCGCTCATGACGATGTACGCGGATCCACTGGGTTGCGTGGGAGCAGCGTATCTGGCCCACACGAGGTCTCGTGCTTCAACGGGGGCACCGCCCCAGTCCACGAGTTTGTCGTCACTGGGACTTGGTGGCACGAAGAGCTTCGCAGCGACCTGCTCGGCATCCCGTGGTGCGGGACTCGAACCCTGAACTCGAATGCAAAGCTGGAGCGCCGGATCCCAGACGATCTGGTCTCTGCGGTTCGAAAACTTCGGTAGCGAGTTCGTCCGCAGGGCTCCGCCCGTGAATCCACTCTCGGTCTGCAGACCTCCGCCGAACCGGTAGACCACGCACAAGACCCGCTTGTCCTTCCACCCGGTATTGAGCTCCCGATCTATCTTCTCCTGGGACCCATGGACTGGCCCGAACTTCCCCTTCGATGCGCCGCCTACCTCGAGCAGGTCGTCGAAGGACGAGCCGAGGAAGAGTCGCACCCATTCCTCGTCCTCGATCCCGGGGTCGCTCATGAATTGATACAGGATCTCCCCCACTTCCTCTCCAGGGCGCAGCGGCAGATCGACCTGGAAACGAACCACCGAGTCCTTCGTGGCATCGACCGGTCCCCAATACGCCCGGTTGGCGATGGTGGCCGTGAAGTCGTCCTGTGTTCCCGCCCCGAAGTACAACGCAGCATTCACGAGTTGCACGTCGTGGATGCTCCGATCGAGTGGCGAGTAGATGACGACGGACCGCCAAGGGCTGCCCGCCGGTTGGAGCTCATCGCTCACGACCACCAGTCCCTGGTCGCTCACATCCAGCTCGCGCTCGATCGGCTCCTTGCCCTCTTTGGAAATGCGAAGGTGGTACTTTCCGAAGGGCACTCGTACAGCCACGATACCCGCGACCTGCTGCTCGAAGGACCACTGCCCGCCGACATCCTGGATGCTGAGAGCGATCTCCGGCTCCTTCACGGCCACCTGTATCCAGGCCCATTCGCCCTCCTCGAAGGACGCACCCTCGATCTCGTAGGTCAGCGTCTTCGAGCTGCGGGCGTAGAACGGGGAATGCGCTGCAAGATAGGAGTACGGCCCGTCGCGCGTAACGGTGAACGAGCCGCGAGAGCGCTCGTCCGGACCGGCAAGGAGCGAACCCAACTCATAGGAGTGCGGCCCGGGCCTCAGAGGTCCCGACCATGGAACCCTGCCGACATCGTCGCCATCGATCCACAACACCTGGCCCGGCTGCACGGCCGCGAAACGGAATTGCACGGGCCTCGTCGCCCACGCCCGATACCCGTACCCGGCCGCGAGCAAGAGCGCGATCGACACGAGCGCGCGAGCGACGCACTCCACCGGTCGCCGACGAGCTCGGCCCACGCCCCGCCGTACCCACGACAGGCGACCGAGGGCTAGCGGCCCGTCATCCCGCGCGGCCTCCAGGTCCGCGATCAGCGCCGCCGCATCGGGGTAGCGGTCCTCGGCCTCGGGCTCGGTGCAGCGCGAGACGATCTCCCCGAGGCGCCGCGGGACGGTCGCGAGGAAGCGCCGTGGGATGCGATAGCGACCCTTCGCAAGACGCGCGATCGAGTTCAGAAAGTCGCCGCTCGCGACGAGTCGGCGCCCGTTCGCGACCTCGAGCAGGATCAGTCCGAGCGCGTAGAAGTCCGCCGTGGGCCCCACATCGCGCTCACCCCGCAGTTGTTCCGGCGCCATGTAGAGCGGCGTGCCGATGGCCTCGCCCGTGTGCGAGATCGCGAACGCGGCGCCCTCGACGTGTGCCAGGCCGAAGTCCAGGAGCTTGATGCGACCCTCTGCCGTGCGCATGAGGTTCGCCGGCTTCAGGTCGCGGTGTACGACGCCGCGGGCGTGCGCGTGCGCCAGGGCGGACGCCACCTGCAGGCCGACCTGGATGGCGAGCTCGACGCCCGCTTCTCCGCCCTCGTCCAGCCACTCCGCGATCGAGTTCCCGTCGACGTACTCCATCGCGATCCACGAGTAGCCGCGCTCCACGCCGCTATCGAGGACGCGCACGATCCCCTCGTGGTCCAGCGTGGCCGCGATCGATGCCTCGCGCAGCAACTGCTCGCGCCGCTGGGAGCCGACGGTCAGCAGCGGGTTGAGGACCTTGAGCGCGATCATGTCGCCCTGGTCGTCATGCTCCGCGCGGCGCGCCACGTAGACGATGCCGCTGCTCCCTGCGCCCAGTACTCGCAGCAGACGGAATGGGCCGAAGCTCGATTCGATCGGCAGGTCGATGAGCGGCGAGGGCGGGCTCGACTCCCCCACCTTCATCAGCAGGATCAGGCTTGCGGCCACCTCGTCGCGCGCCGTACCGTAGCTCGATGCGAACTCCTCCGCTGTGAGCTCGGAGCGCGCCTGCTTGGCGGTCTGCCAAGCGTCCCAGAGCTCGTCACCGCTCGGTTGCTGGATCGGCATCGGCGCTCCGTCTCAGGGCCTGGAGGCTCCGGTGGAAGATGACGCGGGCGTTCCCCTCGCTGAGCCCGAGCCGTTCGGCGATGCGGATGAACGTCTCGTTCTCGACGACGCGCAAGTGAACCACTGCTCTATCACGCTCAGAGAGAGCGTCCAGGAGGCGCCGCGCGTTACGACCTTCCTCGTTTTCTTGCGCGATCCGCGAAGGCGTCTCGATTCGAGCCGCTGAGCTCGATACGGAGTCCTCCCACGCCATCGGGCCGCGCCGCCGCGCTTCGCTCGCGATCAGGTTGTGGAGGACGCGGAGCAGCCAGCCGCGCCGCGCTCTGCGGTTGACGAACCGCACGCGGTCTCTCGCCTGCTCCTCCCTGAGCAGGACTTCGTTGACCAGGTCCGTGCTCTCCAGGTGTCGACGCAGGCCACCCCCCAGGAGCCGCCGCGCCTGGCGTTGGATCCACGAGCACTCCAGGGGGTCCGGTCGGCGCGGGCTCTCGGGTGGATTTGGCATGGCGGCCCGTACGCGCTCGGACTCGGGAGCATCCTCTGCCCCGGGTGAGCGAGCCTCGGATCGTGTGGGTCTCCTGGGGGTGCCTCACTCTCCGCCGTGCCTGCGCTCTCAGGTCATTCTACCACGCGAGTTCTGCGCCCGGTGGCTCAGTGCGCCCCCGCGAGCGCGTCGAACGCGATCAGCGCCATCGCCGTCCCGTACGCCTTGCCGAGGATCGGCGTGTCGAGGAACGCGCCGTCGATCTGGCGGCAGTCGAGCACGAGCTCGAGCAGCCGCGTGCGCGTCTCCGGATCCGGGGCGAGCGACGCCTCGGCGAGCGCGGCGTGCGCGTAGTCGAAGAAGAGGTAATGGCAACCCTGGCCGTCGGGGCCGGCGTGCATGAGCACCTTGCCCTGCTCGGCGGCGTAGAGCGGAGCGTGAGCGAGGAAGCTCGTGAGCGCGGCGCGCAAGCGCTCGGCCGTGCTCTTCCCCGCGGAGAAGAGCGCGAGCTCACAGGCCGGACCGCGGCCGACGGCGCCGGGCGTCGCCGTGCTGCGCCGGGCCTCGCCCGTGTCGCTGAAGAGAAAGTAGGCGAAGACGCCGTCGTCGCCGCGCATGCGCTCGAGCGCCGTGACGGCCTGGTCGAGCATCGGGTCCGGGACCGCGAAGCCGGCAGTGCGCGCGCGAGAGAGAGCGAACACCGCGGCGGCGGTCGTGAAGCTGATCGATTGGGCGGGCGCGGCCGCGCCGTCGAGGTCGCCCGTCACGTAGTAGCTCCAGCCGCCGTCTCTCACCTGGCGCGACTCGAGGTCGGCGACGAGCGTGGCGGCGAGCGGCGCGAGGGCTTCCGCAGCCTCCAGTCCCGCGTCGCGCGTTTCCGCGAGGAAGTGGAGCATCATCGCGTCGCTCCACGTCATGTAGTCCATGTAGAGCACGAGGGGCGGCTCCTCCACGCGGCTCGCGATCGACGCGCGCAGGAACTCGAGGGCGCGGCGCACGGCACCCTCCGCGCCGTCGGTGTCGAGGTGCCGGAGGAGGGCGCGGCCGGCGATGGCCGTGATCGCGTCCGTGAACGGGTCGGCGCCGAGGCCTTCGGGGCTGGACGTACGCGTGCTGCCCCGCCACGCGCCGTCCGCGCGTTGCGCCGCGAGGAGCCAGGCGAGCGCGCCGGCCTCCGCTTCGCCGCGCCGCTCGAGGGGCAGCGGCGCGAGTTCGGGAAACGCGAGCAGCTCCGCGAGCACTCCCGCGTCGGGCCACGTGAGGTCCGGGCGCACGTCGAAGCTCGAGGCGGTGCTCCCGAGCGCCGCCGCGGCCTGCCAGGCCCAGCGCGACTCGGGCTTTATCATGCCGAGCATGTTCCAGCGCCACCGTGCGACGACCCGATGGCCGGCCTGCAAGTCGAGCAGGCCGCGCAGGAACGCCGCGTGGTCGGCCTCGTCGCTCTCCATGCTCTCCGGGTCCAGCACGCGATCGAGGCGCGAGCCAGCCTCGGATTCACGACCCTCACGCATGAGCAGCTCCGCCTCCTCGACGTCGAGCGCCGCCTCCGACTCGCCGCCTGCCACGCGCGCGGCGGCGATTGCATCCAGCGCTTCCGCACCCCGGCGCAAGAGACGCAGGACGCGCGCGCGCAAGCGGTGCGCGCGCCCGGACGTCTCGCCGTCGAGCAGCGCGAGCGCGCGGTCCAGCTGGCCGCGCGCGACGTGGCGCTCCGCCCGATCCACGGGCGCGAGATCCGCCGCCAGCGGCGCGCCGGCGAACTCCGGGTTCCGCGCGAGCCCCGCGCACAGGAACGGGTAGGCCACGTCCGGACTGCTGGACCCGTGCGTCTCGAGCACGACGTCGCCGTCCGGCGTCACGAGCAGGAGCGCCTGGCCGAACGTCGTCTTGCTCATGCCGTACGAGCGGACGAACGGCGCCTCCATCCCGGCCGTGTACCACAGGGGCACGAAGCGCTCGTTCACGAGCTCGACGACGTCCTCGTTCGAGAAGACCGTCGTGCGCGGCGTGTCCGTGATCGCGAAGCCCGGCACGAGGAATGCGACGACGAGCACCAGGCGGTCCCCCGCGCGCGCGCGCGCCGCGGCGTCCGCCCAGCTGGTGGCCCACTCGACTTCGCTGCCACAGCGCTGCGCGAGCTCGGCGAGACGCAGCTCCGCGCGCACGTCCGCGCTGATCTCCACCCACGCGAAGGTGCGCACGACCGCCTCGAGCTCCTCGGCCAGCGCGTCGAAGTCTTCGACCAGCGCGTGGCGTTGGACGATGAAGGCCGTCTTGCCGCGCACCGCGAAGCTCTCCACGATCCTATACACACCGGAGGGCGCGCGGAACGTCACGCGGACGCCTGGCGCGGGCTCGCCCGCGAGCTCGCCCTCCCATTCCTCGAAGTCCGAGTAGTCCCCGCCGCTCGCGGCCACGCGATCGCGCGACTGCTCGAGCAGCTCATCGACACCCTGGCCCTCCTCCAACTCGAGGACCGTCACCGTCACGCCCTTCTCGCCGGCGGAGCCGGGTGGCATAAAGGTCACGACGCGGCGCGCTCCGACATCCTGCTCGGTCTTCCGCCAACCGGTCGGGGTCTCGATGCGAAAGCCGCGCGCCTCGTCGACGTGGACGTCACCGGCGAGCGCGAGAGCGAGGAGCAGGGCGGGGACTGGCATGGAATCCTCGGGCGCGGGTTGGGACCACGGAACCATGCGCCGTTCAACCGAAATCCGTCTCACGATTCCGGGTGAAAACGCTGCGAGGCCCCGGCGATCAGCGCCGCTCGCCCGCGAGGCGACGCAGCGTCACCCGGACCTGCCGCAACTCCTCCTGCAGCCGCTCGACGCGATTCGCGAGCCGGTCGACCGCCCCCTGTTCAGGGCGTTCCCGCCGACGCTCCTGGAGCTCCCCGGATTGCTCGGAGACATCGGGATCCTCGGACTCCGCGGCGCGCGCGCGCCCGCGGCTGGCGTAGTACTCCGCCAGCTCGTGGCAGAGCTCCGCGCGCGACGCCTGCCCCCATTCGCGGTACACGCGCGAGGCATCCTGCAGGAGCTCGATGACCCTGCCCATCGACAGGCCCTCGAAGGCCTGGGCGAGCGCTTCCTGGCGCGCGCCTTCGCGCTGAAGCTCGGCCACGTGGAGGAAGCGCACGAGGACCTCGGCCGCCGCACGATGGCCCCCTTCGGCGTCATCACGGTGGGCCGCGCGGGCGTGGGCACCGCGGGCGAGGCGCAGGATCTCCATGCGATGCTCGAGCTGGTCGATGTCGCGCTCGTGCTCGGCTTCGTGCTCGCTTTCAGACTCAGCCTCCTGCTCCTCGCCCGCGTCGCGCTCGCGCGGCCGCACCCGCGCGCGCGAGGTGTAGTACTCGGCGAGGCTCGAGACCGCATGCTGGCGATCGGCATTCCCGAACTCGCGGTAGAGGCCGCCCGCCCCCTGCAGGAGCTCGATCAGATTGCCCGTGTGCGGTACGGTCGCAAGGGCCTCCGCCAACACATCGGGCTTGGCGTGTTCGAGTGCGAGCTCTCCGTAGTGGATCGCCTGCACCAGCGCCTCGGCGGCCTCGCGGCGACCGGCTTCGGCGTACGCCGCTCGGGCGAGGCGCAGGATTCCGACGCGTCGTTCGAGGGAATCGAGGCCCGCAGGCCGCTCCCGTTCGGCCGTGCGTCCCTCGCGCTCCGCGCGCCGGCGGCGCTGCGCCTGCTCGGCGTACACCTGCGAGAGATCGGCGAGAGCTTCCGCGCGGTCGGGATGGCCCCACTCCGCCCGCAGCTCCGCGGCGTGCGCGAGGAGCTCCGCGAGCTCGCCCCGGTCCGGTGCCGTCTCGCGGACTTGCATCGCCTTCGCGTTGTCGACACGCTCGATAATCAGCTCGCGGGCGTGCATCGCGTGCTCCACCCTGTCGGCGGCCTCCCGGTCCCCGGCCTCCAGGAAGGTCTCGACGCCGATGCGCATCGTCCTCATTCGCCGCCGGACCTCGCGCACCTCGCCGTTCTCGCGCTCGCCTCCGCGCTCCTGCTCCCGGCGCGCCGATTCCTGCTCCTCGCGCAGCTCCCGCGAGATGCGCCGGACGATGTCCAGCGCGTCATGGCGACCGAGCTCGTCGAGGGCGGACATGCCCGCGTGGAGCCGCTCCATCAAGCTCTCGTAGGCGTCGTCGTTTCGCCGCCGCTCCTGCCCCGCGGCGGGGATCGCGAGCAGCGCACTCGCCGCGAGGGCGAGGCCGAAGCGCGTGGCGAGCCGACCGTTCCGTCGTTCCGTTTTCATCGCGTCCCTCCTGATGCTGTCGGCGAGCCGGGGAACCGGCGACCGGCCATGCTAACAGGATTTTCGCGAGCCGCCGATCCGCGCCGTCAAGGTGCGAAGAAGATGGACAGTCCGTCCGACAGGTCGAAGAACGCCCCGCCCGCCGTCG
>SMVB01288202.1_pt1 | contig 10783 bp, 6 predicted proteins | sample 2456461 | NCBI WGS metagenome assembly SMVB01 (sample SAMN11095934, study PRJNA526329) | marine sediment metagenome | biome: Marine sediment; feature: Surficial sediment; material: Deep marine sediment; isolation source: Hadal surficial sediment | place: Pacific Ocean | collected 2014-05 | depth 0-1...
ATGGGCGTGCTGTCTGCGACGCAACAGGATCGACTCAACACTGCTATCGAGGCCGCGAAGGATGCCATCGCCGATCACCAGACCTGGCTTGAGGAAGAGTTATTGCCGCGCGCGGCCGGAGATTTTCGCATCGGTGCAGAGCTCTATGACGCCAAGCTTGCTTTCGCCTTGGACTCACCACTCAGTCGCAAGGAAATTACCACGCGGGCCGAACAGGAGTACGAGTCTGTTCGCAACGAAATGTATAAGGTCGCGAAAACCGTGTACCTGCAAAAACACCCCTACACAGCGTTTCCCGACGATCCTGACGAGTCCCACAAACAAGCAATCATTCGTGCCGCGTTGGAAGAAGCCTATCAGCAGCTGCCGCCTCGCGATGGCATCGTCGCCATTGCAAAAGAACAATTGCAGCAGGCCATTGATTTCGTCGTCGAGCGCAATATCGTGACCATGCCCGATGACCCTGTCGAAATAATCATCATGCCCGAATTTCAGCGCGGCGTGACCGTTGCCTACTTGGATCCGCCCGGGCCACTGGACCGTGGCCAGCCTGCCTTCTATGCCGTAGCACCGCTGCCAACCGACTGGACAGAGGAGCAGGTACAGTCATTCCTGCGTGAGTACAACTTATATTCGATTCAGGACCTGACCATCCATGAGGGAGTCCCCGGCCACTTTCTGCAGATATCACTTAGCAATCGTTACCCGTCGGCTCTACGCGCAGTGCTCTGGTCGGGATCCTTTGTGGAGGGATGGGGTGTCTATGCAGAGCAGATGATGATCGCCGAAGGATACCTGAACCATGATCCTTTAATGAAGCTGATCAACCTGAAGTGGTACCTGCGCGGGGTTACCAACGCAATTATCGATTCCGCCATTCATGTCGACAGCATGGCGCGTGATGCCGCGATGAATCTCATGATCGAAGGCGGCTTTCAGGAAGAACGTGAAGCAGCGGGCAAGTGGGTGCGTGCGCAGCTGACTTCTGCACAGCTGTCGACTTACTTCGTCGGCTATCAGGAACACATTGCCATGCGCAGGGCGGTGGAGGAGGCCTGGGGCGACGAATTTACGTTGCGCCGCTATCACGATCAGGCGTTGAGCTACGGTTCGCCGCCGGTCAAATACGTCCACGCTCTGATGCTCAACGAGCCGATTCCCCGTCGATGATTCGTTTGGCAATTAATGCCGGCTATTTCGTGCGGCGAACCCAGGCGATCCTTTTGATATTTTCGACTTTCATCCGGTAGCCGCCCCAACGCCCTGTTGTTATTTTGACCGATTTCCCCACTTTGGGCTGACCGACCCTGGTTCCCTGTGTTTCTCGCCAGATCTGGCCGTTATCCAATTCAACAGAAAAGCGCTCGTCATAGTTTTTCCAAGAACGCACTATCGTCGCTTCAATATTGTCAACGACACTCGATTCCTTTTCCCGCGTGGATTTGGACGCAATGCCTTCGCTGCCGAAATCGGCGACCTCGGACGCGACCGTCGGCGCAACAACAGGAGCTTCAGAAATGGATACCGATTCAGCTGGATTTCTTTCTGCCGGCAAAATCGGTGCTGTTTTAAGGCTGTCGACAATAGCATTGAAGCACGTCAGTCTCTCGGACACGTCGATTACGTCATCGCACAGGAGAAGCTGTTTCGTAATTTCGCCCGTAGCCAACACTTGCGCAATGGCTGGTGCGGCGCCAGCAAAAGTCAGCAAGGCCACGTACATCAGGGTTATCTTCGCTTTCACTCGTGATCCCCTCAGAAAAAAAACCGGGGCCCAAAGGCCCCGGTTTCTTTTGCACTTACTTTACCAAGCCTGAATATTAGAAATTCCAGGTAAGGTTGACGAAGTACGACCGGCCAATCAGGTCATAGCGTGCCGAAGAAACGGCATTGTTCCGGTTAGGACCTACTTCCTGCGAGATCAGCGGTGGCTCCTCGTCAAGCATATTGTTGACACCGAGCGTAATCGAGCCCTGCTCGAGGTTATACGAGATGCCTATATCATGATGCCACTGTCCCTCAGCATCTACGACTGCACGCGTCGGACCGACGCTCAAAGGTATCTGGCTTGACTGGAAGTATGCGAACTCCGTCCAATCGGTCCCTTCGGTCCCGAAAATTTCATTCGGATCCTCACCGACGGGGCACCCGCGTACGCAAAAACCGTTCACCGAGTCCGTAATGACAGGATTTACGGTTCCTTGTCGAAATGCGGTGTCACTAAAGTAACGTGATTGGAAAACGATGTCCCAAGAGTCGCCGATATTCACAGAAAGCGTGGACTGGAATGTCCATTCAGGATTACCAATTCGTCCCACATCGTCCACGATTGGAGATCCATCAGGATTCGCTTCGCTGGGCGGGAATTCCTGGCTCAGGCGTTCATCCATAAACGTAGTTGCCGTTGCCCAGTTAACACCGAACCTGTCGAAATCCATCAGGAATCGAGTGGAGATGTCATAGCCTGTAGCCGTCTCGATGCCGGTGTTAACAAATCCTGCGCGCACAAATGCGATGAAATTGTTAAACGGCGTCGCATTCGGTCGGTCCCGTGTAACACGATCGCAGAACGGACTGGCCAGATTGGCCTCGTCATTGTAACAACGCGAAACGATTGTGCCGGGATCCAACGCACGAACAGTGTCTTCAATCTCGATGTCGAAATACGTCAAAGCGATGTTAAAATCGAACCTGTCCACGGGCAGGCCCAGGTTAAGGGTTGCCGTCAAAGACTCGGACGTTTCAGGAAGCAAGTTTGCTGCACCACCGGTTGACGTCGGAATGGCAACAGTGAATGCGGAACCCAACAGGTTGACGTCTGCGCCACTGAGTAGACAGTTGGCGAGCAGTCGATCCAAAGCAGGGCCCGGTGTTGCAAAGGCGATAGTGTTCGAATGACAAGGATCTGAGCCACCTGGTAGAGCCCCGGCCTGGTCGGCAAGGAATTGCTCCCTGAGGTTCGGTGCGCGGAACGACGTATTGAACGACGTGCTAAATGCCACGTAATCGTTCAGTCTCCACAAAGCACCGATCTTGTAAACGGTTTTGTCGCCGAAGTTCTCATCGTCGGTATAACGTAAGGCAAGATCAATCACCAATAATTCCGCCCATGAGGCATCAACAACGACCGGTGCCGAGATTTCTCCATAGATATCAAAGGTCGTTCGAGTGCCCGCGGTCTCACCTTCCTGCAGCGGATTCTCCGCGGCATTCAGGCCCAGTACGCCGGCCGCACTGTTTTGCGAAGCGATTTTGTCTTCGCGCCATTCGATACCAAATGCACTACCAACTGTGTCACCGCCAGGAACGTTGAACAGATCGCCAGTCACGAATGCTGCGATAACTGACTGCTCAGTAACGGTCCGGTTGGTCCTGCTCTGCATGAGATAATCCCGTTCTGCCTGGGACCCAAATACACCGGAAGTGGTAACTCCGTCGCCAGCAATGCTGGGGGCGAAGAAATCAACCGGTACACAAGGTGTTGGAGTGATGAGTCCGCCCTGCCCGGAGAGGAATCGTGGATCGCAAACCACTTCGCCCGTGCCAAGGCTGGTCCAGACTTGCTGGCCAGTGGCTATTATCTCACCGAACGTGGGTGAATCGTCAGCGGTACCATCAATATCGTCATCGCCGTTATCGGTATCAAGCGCCAGAATAAACCGCAGATCACCATCCGATTGGAGGAAACCGCAGTCAGCTCCCGAACAGGTATCCTGCGTCGAAACCACACCGATATTCTGCGTTGCGAAGAACAAGTGGTTTTCCAGCAAGATCGGCTGGGCGACAAAGCCCGTGCTACGGTCATAAGTCGCCGAAACATCATAGCCCCAGTTATCGCTGAATGGGAAGTCGCCTGTGATGCCACCGACCAAACGCACCTGTTGTAGCTCAACGTCAAACGTCTGTGGGATGTCATCCAATGTGATGACAGGCGCTACAGCGACAGACAAAGGATTCATCGGGTTATCGATTAATATCACTTGTCCGCCGTTCTCAATCGTTGACTGTTCGCCAGCAGCATTGGCGCTGGTACCGGTGCCGGGGTCGATCAGAATAAAATTATTCGTTGAATCGACGAGCGGCGCCTCACCAAGCTGTGCCGGGAAAATTTGCTCGCGCGCTGCAATGATGAAGTTGGTCCGGTTGAAATAATATCCTTCGAAATAAAACTCTGTGTTATTTCCCCAATCAAGCTCCTGGTGACCGTTCATAACCAGTGAGAAGCGCTCGTACGGACGCCACAAGTCGGCATTCTGACGAGCGAGTTGATCGTTGGTTAACGGGTCATAGCGGAACCGATCCAGGAAGAACGGCCGCGAATCTGTGTCGTCGACCCCGGTATGAGGAAACGCTGCAAGGGTCGAACTACTTGGCTGCGGCAGTGCCGAAAACAGAGAGAAGCCCGTGAACGGCAAGCCCGATGATGCAAAGGTGATGTTACTGGTGCCTGGCGTCATGATTAAGCGTGTGGCATCAACCGGGTGAGGGTCCGTACCGTCATCCGCAATCAGTTCGCCCGAGGCAAACAGGTCGCCGGCAACGGTCATCCAGTTATCAGGGAAGTCACTGCGGCAGTTCAGAACTCGCTCACCGTTGTCCTCTCTGATGCTAATACCCGAGGTTCCTCGATATAGACAGGAAGAAAAACTGCGATCACCGGTACGGACACGTTCTTGCCGCGAATATTCCATACCAAACGTGATGTTGCCGGTATCGCTACCTACGCCGCCGACCAAAGAGCCTTGATAAACTTCACCACCTTCCCCGGAGGGTAATTCGGTGTTGAATGTAAAATTAATACCCTCATAGTCTTTCTTGAGGCGTACGTTCACGACACCCGCTACTGCGTCCGCGCCATAAACAGTGGATAGACCGCCCGTCAAAAGATCGACGCCTTCAACCATGCCAATCGGTATCATGTTGATATCCGGCTGTGGTGGTGCGCCACGGATGCCTGAAAGGCCCAAGCGTTTACCATTGATGAGAACCAGGGTTCTCTCACAGCCCAGGCCGCGAAGGTTGATACAGGCAGAGCCAACGCCGCCGTCCGGCGGAGCCTCAGAGGCATTTGTCTGACCGGCGTTGCTGCTAACGCTACCGTCAATCTGTTGACCGCTGGCAGCTGTCGATTTCTGCAACAACTCTGAAATAGAGATGATGCCAATCCGCTGCGCTGCCTCAGTACTCAGAACTTGGATTGGTGTAGTAGACGAAAAAACGTCCCGCTTAATGCGAGATCCAGTTACTGTAATTTCTTCTAATGGCTCGTCGTCGTTTTCTGCGCCATCATCCTGTGCTTGCACAGGTGATATACAGAGCGACATCGCCGCGATCAGCGGCCATGAAGGCAACAGACGCAACCAGTTTTTGCTGATGCTCATTTCTTGAACTCCTTAAAATTATCCCCGCCCCTGATTATTGTTTTTGGGCATGCTGAAGGACTTTACTCTTGCGAATGATCACTAATCCGACTGCAACTCAATCAACGTACAATTCATGAGTAGCGCACAAATACGGCTATCCAGTCTGTAGAGATCGTGTGGCGCCTAATTTACTCTAACTTCAGCAAATTTCAAGCAATTGTTGTTTTGGCGCCGGGCAGACTTAGTTCAGAATGAAAGAAAATGGGTTCTTTATTTGAATTCATGAAGATACAGAGGACCAGAAAGGGTTGCGTTTTAGCAACGGCCGTGGCGCGATCACAATATACCCTGCACTATCCGGAAAAAATTGCTGCAAATGCCAATGCTTCACTCAAATCGAAGCGCATCAATGGGATTCAATCTGGATGCCTTCACGGCTGGCAACATGCCGAATACGACTCCAATTGCGGTACAAAACAGCAACCCGATCACCGCCCACTGCATGGGCACAACGCCTTCAAATGACGATGAAATACCGAGCTTGACGATTGCGTTGCCAATACCGAATCCAAGTAGGACACCAACCACGCCACCAACATTGCACAGAACGATAGCCTCGATCAGAAACTGGCGCAGGATATCGCGCGGGTGGGCGCCGAGGGATTTACGAATACCGATTTCCTTGGTTCGCTCCGTAACCGAAACCAACATGATGTTCATGATACCGATGCCAGCGACCACCAGTGCGACGATACCGATAACGAAAGCGCCGACTTTGACACTTGCAGTCATCTGATTAAACTGGGCGATACTGCTTTCGCTGTTGAAAAATTCGAAATTATCTTCCTCGCCGCGCCGCACTCCGCGAACTTTGCGTAACACGTGGCGAGTTTCCTCGATGGCGTCGTCTACAATTTCAGGCGTCTTTGCGTGCACCGTGATATTGACTGATCGATCGAAGCCGAATTTGTCGGTCATACCGTAGGTATTGACGAAGGTGCTGATCGGCATCAATATATAATTGTCGAACCCGGAATTAAACGCAGACGTCTTTTCGTCCAATACACCGATGACCGTGTACTCGCGCCCGTCGACCCGAATCTCCCTGCCAATGGGATTGACGAACGGATATAAGCGCCTGGCGATCGCATAGCCTATGACGACAACCTTCTGTGAACGGCGCACATCCATCTGTGAAATATTGCGGCCATAGGCGACAAAATGCGTATTGTTTTGCGGATATTCCGGCGTACAGCCGCAAATGACGGTGTCGCCATTTGTCGACTCTCCCTTATACTCGGCAGTGAAGCCGAAATCCCATAGCTCGGAGCCAACGATATCGACGCTGTCGACGTTGTCGCGAATGGCCTGAGCGTCACTCAAGGTAACGGGTGGGCGCCGCATCGCCTTGCGGCGGTCTGCGTCAGAGCTGAATCCTGCCGGCCACTTTTGAATCTGGAATGTTTGCGCACCCAGCACGGTCATTTCCTGCTCCATTGTGCCCTGAATGACCGAAATCCCGGTCATTACTGCGATAATTGACGCTACGCCCAGTACGATTCCAAAAAGCGTTAGCGACGAGCGCAGTTTGTTGGTACGAATAGCCTGCAGCGACATTGTGAAGATATCCATCTGTTGCATGGTTCTCGCCTCGCCTTATTCGTATCGAAGAGCATCTATCGGCGCGAATTTCGCGCCTCTGTAAGCCGGGACCAGACCCGCAACGATTCCGACGAGAGCGGAAACAAGCACGGCGCTGAGCATGATTCCCGGTGACAAGCTCACTGTGAAGGCGCCAGCGGCATTCACTGCTAGCGTTAACAGCATTGACAATCCTATGCCCAGGAGACCGCCCAGAACGCAGATTAGAATAGACTCAAAAAGAAATTGCATCAGGATGCTGCGCCGCCTCGCCCCGATCGCCTTGCGAATGCCGATCTCGCGTGTCCGCTCTGTTACTGAAACGAACATAATGTTCATGACGCCAATGCCACCGACAATCAGGGCAATGCTCGTTACCAGGAGCCCGATGCCAAGAACGGCTCCGAATACGCTGTTAAATGCGCCCATTAAGGAGTCGAGTTTGTTGATGGAAAAATTGTCGTCCTCCGCCGGTCGCAGCTTACGAATTCTTCGCATTTCGCCAATAATTTCGTATTCGAGATCTTCCATCGCGGCAATCGAGTCGGCCTTAATAGCAACATCGACGTTGGTGTTTCGTCGGCCGCCAAAAGACTTGACGAAAGAGCTAATCGGAATAAATGCCTGCATATCAAGATTGGGGCCGCCGAAAGTATTACCACCCTGTTTTTCCATGACACCGATGATGCGGTAACGGTGCGGACCTATATTGATGGTCTTGTTGATGGGATCGGCGCTCGGGAATAGATTATCAGCGACATCCTTGCCGATAATCGTTACGTTTTTCTTGAAACGCACATCGAAAGCCAACAGGAAACGACCGTCTTCTGGCACCTGGCCATTTATGATCGGCATTTTTTCCGAAGTACCCACTATGGTCACATCCTGCAGAACCTGCGAGCGATACTTTAGTGGATGGCGTCCGGATATTGTCGGATTGACGACGGCAACGCCCGCGAATGCCTCCACCAGTTTGTCCGCCTCCTGCAGGCTGATATTTGGCCGATTGCGAAACGTGAAGAAATCATTAATGGTGATCCACGGCATCCGCGATACATATATGACGTCGGCACCGATCGATCCCGCCGCCTGGCGAAACGACTGCTGCATTCCATTGGAAGCCGCCAGCGTCATCGTGACAGCCACGATACCGATGATGATTCCAAGCATTGTGAGGGCGCCACGGGCCTTATTCGCCATTACCGCGCCCAGTGCGATTCGAAACGACTCGCCGGTATCGAGCAAGATCCTCAAGCCAGGCGCTCCGCAAATAGCACCGGGTTATACAGCGTGCGCATTACGCAGAGCCGACTTATCGCCATTCATCACGTCCGACTCAATCTGGCCATCACGCAGACATAGCACGCGCTGCGCGTGCGCCGCCACATCATCCTCGTGGGTCACGAGGATGATGGTCTGCCCGTCCGCATGCAGATCATCCAGCATGCCCATGATGTCGGCACCGGTCTTGCTGTCAAGATTGCCGGTTGGCTCGTCTGCCAGGATGATGGAAGGATTGCGCACCAGGGCACGGGCAATTGCGACGCGCTGACATTGCCCACCAGACAATTCATTTGGCCGGTGTGTCATCCGGTCCCTAAGCCCAACACGTTCCAATGCCTGCTCAGCGCGCTGTCGCCGCTCGGCCCTGGCGATGCCGCCATAAATCAGCGGCAATTCCACGTTATGCAAGATGTTGGCGCGCGGTAGCAAATTGAAGGTCTGAAAAACAAAACCGATCGATTGATTACGAATGTCTGCCAATTCGGATTCGTTCATCTCGGCGACCTTCTCTCCGGCCAGCGAGTACTCGCCGCTGGTCGGAATATCGAGGCAGCCGATGATATTCATGAGTGTCGACTTGCCGGACCCTGACGGCCCCATTACCGCGACGTATTCATTGCGGTAAATATCCAGGGAAATCCCGCACAGAGCATGGACCAGTTCACTGCCCATTTTATAGGTTCGAACGATGTCTCTGAGTTGGAGAAGCGCCTCATTTCCGGAGCTGGCATCCTCGTGATTATCCACTAGACACCACTCTTGTCAGCGTCGTTATCGATCGTAACGTTACTGCCGTTGATCAAATCTCGCGATATTGCACGATAACTTCCCGTGACGATCTGTTCGCCTTCGTCAATACCCGAAATAATCTCGATTTTTCGATCGCTTTGTATGCCGATTTCGACTTGCCGAGCCACGACGATACCGTCTTCAATACAAAATACGATTTCAACAAAACCGTCGGCGTCTACCGTAAATTCGCCTTCAATGTCTTCAATCTCTTGGCCTTCCATCGTCAGCTGGTCGAGCGTTCTCACCGCCACGCTTTGAATGGGTACCGCAACAACATTCTCTTTGGTCTGCGTAACGACATCCGCGCTGGCCGTCATACCCGGTCGAAGCTTCGTGATCTCGCCGTCAATGGCAATCTTCACTTCAAACTCGGTTTTTTGATTCGCGGTGCCCTGGTCATTGAGGTTTGCAGAGTTTGCAATTTCATAAACGGTACCGCTCAGGATCTGGCCGAATAGCGCATCAACCTCGACCTCAGCCTGCTGTCCGATTGCGATGCTGACGATGTCATTTTCGTCGACATTCACGAGCGCCTCCATCGCGCTCAGGTCGGCGACGATCAGAATGACATCTTCCTGGAACTGCGAACCGATGGCGATCTCGCCTTGCTCCTTGTCGAGATCGCTGATCGTTCCCGACATGGGTGCAAATATCATTGTTTTCGATAGATCATCCATCGCTTGTTTCAACATCGCGCGAACCTGTTCGACTTGCTCCAGCGATGCCTGATAGCGTGCAACTTCAACCTGATATGCCGCCTCCATAGCGTCGAGTGCGGAAATCGATTCCAAATTTCTGGCCACCAGGTCTCTTGCTCTGTCGTAGTCCTTCTTCGTTTTGATCTTGTTCTGCAAGACCAACTTGGAATTCGCTTGCGATGCGCGGACATTTGCTTGCGCGCTTTCGACGGCCGCTTCAAATCGCTCACGATCAAGCTCGACCAATAAATCGCCTTGCTCAACCCAATCACCCTCCTCGACATGCAGGGCCACTATTTTGGAGCTGACATCGGCGCTGATGCGGATCTGTGTCTTTGGTTGAATACGTCCAGTGGCATTGACTTTCTGCACGATAGTCTCGCGAGCGACGGATGCCGATTGCACCGTAACAAGACTTTCTCCGTTGCCGCTGAAAAACGCGAACGATGCAGCAATCAGGACGACAACGATGACGGCTCCGGCCCAAACGATCTTCTTTTTCATTATTTGTCCTGTTTCATTGCCGTGCCGCGTAATCAACCGCTCCGCGAGGTGCGGATAGTACACAGAAGCAAGTTGCTAGACGATAAATTAGACGGATAGTTCGTTAGGTTAGATGCACGAAATCGGGAAATAGTTCTGATCGCGATCAAAGTAACCATGGGAAGTTGAAAAGGCCTCCATAACTTATTGTTTTATTGGTAGTATCTTCAATTCAACCGTCAACCCATCATTATAGGGCAGCTATTCGCCTGCTTCGCACGGTCCAACTGCTGACGCGAGTTGCAATTGCTATGTGAAGTGCTCGCGACTGGCGCCGACGGTAACTATTTGGACTATATCAGCGCCGAACAGGCGTTCGTGGCAGTACAGATGCTGGTAATCGAACTCGACAATCCCTATCTCGAGGATCAGCTTGATCGCATAGCAGACAGGCTGAACAATGACGAACGTTACCGCCCATCCCAGTTTGCCGCTATGCTCGCGGCCCTGACGGAACCAGCG
>SMVB01073354.1_pt1 | contig 10782 bp, 13 predicted proteins | sample 2456461 | NCBI WGS metagenome assembly SMVB01 (sample SAMN11095934, study PRJNA526329) | marine sediment metagenome | biome: Marine sediment; feature: Surficial sediment; material: Deep marine sediment; isolation source: Hadal surficial sediment | place: Pacific Ocean | collected 2014-05 | depth...
ATCATCAACATTGATGGCGTGATGCCCGGTTGGAAAACAGTAATACCCGCAGTCTATTAGGGGGAACTCCCGGTAGTATGCGTTAAGGTCCAGGAAGAAAGGTTGCGAACGTAAGAACAATGATCAAACCCCAGGAGTTACCAATGAAATGGACTCATGACTTCAAGCGGGCCAGAGTGTTGTTGGTCTCACTATTCTTAATCGCTACCCCTGTACTGGCACAGACGGATGCAACGCGCCTTGCAGAATTAGAAGCGAAAACGCGTATTGATCCAGGAGCTTGCAGAACTGCGCGCTGAACTTGAATTAGTAAAACAAACCGAACTGGCTGTCGATCAAGAATCGTTGCGTACTGAAGTGATCGAGGCAAAACAAATCGCCCAACGGGCAGAGAAGGCGGTTTCTGGATTGACCAACACAACATCAGTTACCCATCTTGCAGGTTATGCTGCGGCGGGTTACTCCGACCAGGAAGGCAGCAGCGGATCTTTCAGTGCCGCAAACTTCAACCCGATCTTTCACTTTGAATACGGTGTGGTTTTGGCTAAGCCCGGGGAAGCTGGGGAGATCGTCATCGCGAACGCTACGATCCCAGTTCAAAAATCTTACTCAAACAGCGATTTGATTCCGCGCAACACCTTTTCGGGCAACTTACGCAACCCCTGCGTATCTCGTCCTAATTGACGCAGTCTAGGATTGGCTCGCTCGGCTTGCAGGCCGCGATCGATATTGAACTTTGCCGAGGGAAAGTTGGAGCCAATCAAGTCCTGTTCGGCCCTGTCAGCGTATATTTCGGCTATATCGTGTAGACCGTCGAGCGCGTCTTCGTTTTCCGCATCGATTACCAGGGCTTCGCGGTAAAATTTGAGCGCGCTACCCTTCACGGGGTATGCGAGCTTGTCGTCAGCGACAGCTTGTTCGGCACTGTCCAGTAACAAATCTATCGGGTCTGGCTCACTGAACGTGGCTATACCCAGCCATATCATCAATATGAAGCCAACTACAGCTCCGCCAATTTGGACATTACCTTGCCTCAGTCGCTCGTCAAAAAAGTCACGAATATCACCAAGGGTGATGCGTAGGGCTTGCGTGAAGTCATCTATGTTTGTCTGCTGGTCGTTGTCTTGTAAGTCAAACTGAATCTCGCGCAATGCCGCGACCATTTCTTGAGCAGTGGCGAACCGATCTTCCCGGCGTTTGGCGATCATTCGATCGAGTACGGGTTGATAGGTACTCAGTTCATCTGGCAAGTGTGGTGCAGGGAGGCTGACCTGCGCTGCCATCGTTTCAATGGCGGAGGCTGTTTGAAAAGGTGGCGTACCGACTAGCATTTCATAGAGAACGATCCCGAGACTGTAGATGTCACTACGCCCATCCGTAGGGTGACCTTGTACTTGCTCCGGGCTGACATAGGTTGGTGTGCCAATCGCTGTACCGATTGCTGTGAGCTTGCTATCGACTGCCACATCGGTGGCGATGCCAAAGTCGGTCAATACAGCGGTGCCATCCTTATGGAATAGAATATTGCCTGGTTTCACATCGCGATGCACGATGCCGTGGTCATGAGCAAATCCGAGCGCATCGCCAATGCTTGCGGCAATCTCCAAGGCATCACAAGCGTCCAGTGGTCCCTCTGCAATCCGAGCTTCTAAATCACTACCTTCGTAAAACTCCATGGACAGGAATGCCTGCCCTTCGAACTCGCCCACGTCATGAATGGTGATGATGTTTCTATGGTTAAGTGAAGCGATAATTTTGCTTTCACTCAAGAACCGCTTTTGGTGCGACTGATCACTAAACTCGCGGAGGAATTTCAATGCGACCACGCGATTTAAGGAAGTTTGCGTCGCCAGGTAAACGCTGGCCATGCCACCTTGGGCGAGGTGGCGATCTATTTCATAGCCCGGGATAGAGTCAACAAATATGGCGTTATCGGAGACTATTTCGTTCATGAAACACTCCAGCAGCGCGACCCATTTGAAGTCGGTCTCCTTCCTTAAGGAGGTGTCGCCCTTTCGCTCGCTCGCCGTTTACCGTGACGCCATCAACATGCTTTAGCTCGATATAAAAACCGTCTTCTCCTCGCCTTATACTCGCGAGTTGCGAAGGCGCAAACAATCCACCGGTGCGAATGTCATTTTCTTTGGAGCGCCCAATTGTGACTTCGGACTTATCGAGCCGTAAAATCCATGACCCCCCTTTGGGTTTCGACAGTGTCAAGTAAGCAGGTCGGACGCGCCGGCCCATCTGAGCCATGATTGATGTACTGACCATCATCGTTTCGACGGGCGGCGGCTGCTTCGATTTGGTGATACTCGATTTTGGGCTTGGGTTCCTGGATGGGGCATGAACCAGTTTAAGTGAATACTTCCCACTGATACTGACGAATTGATCTGGGGTTAGCTCTATCAGCTCAGCTTTCTTACCGTTGACCATCACGCCGTTTTTGGACATAGCGTCTTTTACGTAGAACTTTCCATGCTCCTGGATCAAAAAGGCGTGCAGACCGGACACGGCCGCATTGTCGATGAAGATATCGCAATCGTTGTGCCGACCAATAGTAAGTCTAGGCGCGTTGATTTCATATTCAGCAACAACAGACTCATCAAAGCAAAGTTGCACAAAGCTATTGAGCGTTAACGACGGAGATTTGGAGGCGTCCATAATGCGAATTCGATGGGATTCCTCCAGGTATTTTATGGATTGATGCATGGTGGTATCGTGACGTGGCGCACAGGCAGGTAAATGAACCCGTTGGGGTTTTCACTCGATGAACTTCAGCTTGTGCTCTCCCAAAATGCCGTCAACCCGGACTACCAGAACCTCAGAACATGGGCACTTCAATATTTACCAACGTAACATCCTGCCAATCGACCCCTGACGGGATTTCGGCCTCGTTCGCCGCGATGAATTTCATCGTATCAATGTAGCTCATGAGTTCGAACTTCGCGGCTTCCCTGGTCTCGAACGGCCCTCGTGCACCTTCTCGTGTCTGGAAATACCAATCCCCACCAACAAGTGCCAGCCGGTCGGCCGAACGGGCATACTTTTTACTCTTGTCATCTGTCTTACGCATAAAGAAATTGTCGCGCGTTGCTGTATGGATTGATGTGCACAGGTCTCATTAATACAAGTGGTTACAAGCGCCTACAAACAATCAGTAGTCTTACTCCGGGCTCAGCACTCGGCTAGCAGGCCCATTTCAGTTGGGAAAAGGCGTCACCTTCCAATAGATCATAGGCACTGGCATGATTAAGCGATGACGCCTTCGTCAATAAAGCAGCAGCCCAACTCCTGGCATCAGAAGTTTCGTAAACCGTTTTGTAAATCATGGAGCAACTCAATATGAAATTTGTTTCCTTAGTTATAGGCCTGGTTCTGGCCTTTAGTGCCCAGGCAGAAATTAAACGCACGGCCTCAGGCAAACCTGACTTTTCAGGTGTCTATGACACCGGCACGCTGACGCCTTTGATGCGCCCCAAAGAATTTGGCGATAGTAAGTTCATGACCAAGGAACAGGCCGATACGATCGCCAGAGCGACCTGGGCCGGGCTGAGTGGTGGTCTCAATAATGAACAGAGCGACCCTGATCGGGGCGCGCCAAAAAAAGGCGGTGATGGCAAGAACAGCATCGGTGAGGGCGGTGTGGGTGGCTACAACGCTTTCTGGATAGATCCAGGCACCAAGGCGTTTGAGATCGATGGTCAGTTCAGAACGTCGATCATATATGCGCCCAAAGATGGCCAGCAGCCCACCATGACCGATGAGGCAGTAGCAAAACTGGCTACGCTCACTGCATCGTTTGCCCATGATAATGACGGCACTGCCTCCTGGCTGGCACATGCCGGTCCGGGCCCGTTCGATGGTCCGGAAAGGTTGGCGCCTTCAGAGCGATGTCTGATCAGCTTTAGTGCCACGGTGCCGATCCTTCCCAGTTTGTACAATAATTATAAGCGCATTGTTCAAACCGAAAATCATGTGATGATATTGCAGGAAATGGTCCACGATGCGCGCATTATCCGCATCGATGCTGTGCATTCCCCAGATGCGAATCGCACTTGGATGGGTGACTCCATAGGTCACTGGGAAGGTGATACGTTGGTGGTCGATTCCAAAAATTTCAAAGCGGTGAGTGGTTTGACCGGCGCAGATGAAAATCTGCACGTGACCGAGCGCTTCAGTATGAGTGACGATGGTGTTCTGGTCTATGATTTTACCGTCGAAGATCCATCGGCATGGACCGAATCCTGGAGCGGTGAATATGCGTGGACCACGAGCCCCGATAAAGTCTATGAGTATGCTTGTCACGAAGGTAACTACGCCATGGGCAACATCTTGCGCGGTGCGCGCCTGCTCGAGTCGGAATGGGTTCCCCAATCTGGCGAAGAATAGGCCGGCGAAGGCTAGAACAGTGACCACTCTCTGGGTGTAACAATGCGTCGTCTTCGGCCGTTTTAGCGATTGTTCTTAACTTAAAGGGATATTCCCCATGCTTGTCAGTCGTCGCAAATTTATGCACAGCTCGCTAACCGCTGGTCTCGCTGTTGCCGCTTACCCACTACCTGTTTTCAGTGCAGGTGCACCCAAGGTAAGGCCTGCGCCGATGATGCCAGCACCCAGTTATGTGGAGACTAACGGCATCACTATGGCGGTGTACGACAAGGGCGAAGGTCCTGCCGTTGTATTTTGTCATGGGTTCCCGGAGTTGGCTTTCAGTTGGCGCAGCCAGATTGAAGCGATCAGCGCTGCAGGCTTTCGGGCTCTAGCGCCGGATCAGCGTGGCTATGGTTTAACCGGTGGTCCCGCCGATCCATCTCAGTATCATATAACAGACCTTTGTGACGATCTGGCCGGTATGCTGGACGCTAAAAGTATCGATAAAGCGGTGTTCTGCGGCCACGATTGGGGTGGGGGCGTGGTATGGGCAATGGCCAGGTTGCATCCAGAGCGATGTCTCGGAATCATCGGCTTGAACACTCCGGCAGGCAGGCCTGCACACCTGCCTCCGGTTGAGAATCAAGCGCCTTCGCTCATTACGAGAAGTGAAAATTATTACGTTACGACCTTTATGTCACCGGGCGAAGCAGAGGCTGTGTTGGAAGCTGATGTACGGGCCACTTTTGACTTTGTCCTGAGCAGGGGAGGTATCTGGGACAAAGATAAGTTTGCCAAACTACCCGCAGACTCTGCAGAAAGGCAGATGGATCTGCTGGCCATGTTGCAACGGGAAAATCCACCCGGTGAGCCCTTCTTACCGGAAGAAGTTATGCAGTATTTCACGGACACCTTTGAAGTCACCGGCTTTACCGGAGGCCTCAACTGGTACCGTCAAGCAATGCGCATTGGCACTAGATTGGCCGAGGCGCCTTGGCGCATTGAGGTGCCGAGTTTATATATCGGGGCTGAACACGATGTGATACTACCGCCTTCTTCCGCGGACGGAATGGAAGACTTCATCAGCGACCTGGAAAAGTACACTGTATTGGACTGTGGACACTGGACTCAGCAGGAGAAGCCTCAAGAAGTTAACCGGGTAATCATCGATTGGCTGAATAGAAAAATTGCTTAGCCTGGCCCTACGCATAATCCGCTATGGCAAGCCATGTGCCTTGCGGAGAAAATTCCACACTCCCTGTTAACAGAGTAAAGTGATGAGCATCTCCAAAAGCGAAGCGGTCGCCAAGGTTAATGCGCGGATCAACGAGACAGATCTGGATTGGCCAACCAAACAAAAACATGAAGTGATTGAAGCGTTGACCGAGGAGTCGGAGGATTCCTGGTTGTTTTTTTATGCCGTTGTCGATGACTTCTACGTTGCGGGTCGTGATCCTGAACCACTGGAAAATCCGACCTGGCGGGTGAACCGCAATAGCGGCGAGCTCAGCCTGGAGGTAGCTCGACGCTAACAAGGCGTTCAGTCACCGATTAATCGAGCCCGGCATGAGCGCCCTTTGAGTTTGCCATTGTTAAGCTTGGACAGAGCTGATTTCACCACTTCTCGAGCTACCGCGACATAGGCCCAGTTGTCCGAGAGGTTGATCTTGCCGACCTGTTCGCCCGAGATGCCGCCTTCTCCGGTCAAGGCGCCAAGGATATCCCCGGCACGCACTTTTTGCTTTCTGCCGCTATCGATTTGCAATGTGGCCATGGCAGGTTGGATCGCCGGTTGGTCTAATACAGTCGATGGTGGCAGTGGTTCACTGTCATCTATCGGATCGATATTCGCTTCGAGCAACGCAACTTTGTAGTTTTCATTTTCGCTGTATAACGAACAGGCAATACCTTTGCTACCAGCACGCCCGGTGCGACCGATCCGGTGGACGTGTATGTCTGTATTGTTGGCAACTTCATAGTTGATCACAGCGTCGACGGCATCAATGTCCAAGCCCCTGGCAGCAACATCCGTAGCGACCAGCACAGCCGCACTTTTGTTAGCAAATCGTACCAGGGTTTGGTCTCGGTCCTTCTGTTCAAGGCCACCATGTAACGCAATGGCGCTGAAACCATGGCTGCGCAACATGTCTGTCACCGCCTGAGTTTCAATTTTGGTGTTACAAAATACCAGGGTGGATTGTGGCCGGTAAGCCATTAACAGCAAACGAAGTGCTTTCTTGCGATGGCTGGCACCTTCCACCACAAAAAAATGTTGCTCGATGGTGGCATTGTCGTGGGTGGAGGCGACCTGAACACGTTGCGGGTCATTCATGACCCGACTGGCGATAGACGCAATCCCGGCAGGGAAGGTGGCGCTGAACAGCAACGTCTGCCTTTTTCGGGGTATTTTTTCGATGATGGCATCAAGGGTTTCCTGGAACCCCATATCGAGCATACGATCGGCTTCATCGAGGACCAGGGTTGTTACCGCTTGCAATGTCAAGGTGCCTCGTCGCAAGTGATCCTCAATCCGCCCGGGTGTACCCACCACGATGTGAGCGCCATGCTCTAACGAACCCACCTGAGGGCCGAACGGGGTGCCGCCGGTGATCGCCAGTATTTTCACGTTGGTTAGCTGTCGTGCCAAGCGACGCAGTTCATTGGCAACTTGTTCGGTCAACTCTCGGGTCGGGCAAAGCACCAGGGCTTGAACCCGAAAACTTGCCACTTCAATTTTCTGCAATAAACCGAGCCCGAAAGCTGCTGTCTTACCCGAACCGGTTTTACCCTGGGCGATGACGTCCTTGCCAGCGAGAATAAGCGGCAGGCTTTGTGCCTGGATGGCGGTCATCGTCTCGTAACCCAGCGTTACCAGGTTTTTTTGCAGGCTGCTATGTAGCGCCAGCGTTGAAAAGGAAAGTTCGCTCAACAGGATTAGTCGGCTGGCTGATCTAGATATTCGCTCAGACCGTAGCCCACCAGTTCACCGTCCAGGGTGTACTCCGTCATGCCTTCACCGACATGGGTGTGGCTGCCTTTGCGGCGATTGCGTAATGGAATGTAGCCCATTACCCGGCCGGCAAGCTGGCGTACGCGACCGTCTTCGAGGGTGAGTTCGGCGGTCAAAGCGGTGTGGTAGTTGGTGTTCGGGGCGTATTCGGTTGTGAGCTTGGTCTGCGTGATGCGCACAAGTTTCTGGCCTTCATGAAACAATCCCCCGCCTTCTCCTTTCGAGTTGGTACGCACAATCATGCCGAGATCGTCGCCGAAGTTGCCGGTGATCCAGCGATAAGAGGGCGTGGCCTGCCAGTAACGTGGTCCCCAGGAGTGATCGCGTAGACCCCAGCCGTTAAAATCGATCGCGGCTTCGTCACCCATCTGAATTTTTCCGCTCACGCGCATATGTTGTTCTGTGTGGGCGCGAGCGAACTGATTGTCGTCATCGGGATCGCCGACGTGGCCGTACATCGGGCCGACTGCATCGTGTTGCAGTTCAATGCGTAGAGTGTGGTGAGGGTTGTCTTTGAATGCACGACCAGGATTGCCCATGTCACGCGGGTCTGTCAGATAGACGGCGTTACCGTGATAGGTTGTTTTTACCGTTTCAGCAGGCTCGACAATTTCTATGTTCAGACCGCCCGCGTGCCATGCATCGTTGTGTGTAATCGCGGGCTTGTCGTAGTTGAACCACGCAGAACCATCCGGATTCCACACGATTACCGTCATTTCCGCGTAGCCTTCGTTGGCACGGTTGCCGATACGAACAAACCCGCCGCGGTTTTGCGAGGGGTCGAAAAAGTTGAAATACACCGATTCGTTGAAGTTCTCTTCCGGTCCGAGTTCGTGGGTATAGTCGTCGGCGGCTTTCAAGTTACCGTAAATCTTGATGCCTTTAGGTGTTGTTTGCATAGGCGCGCCCCTGTTGAGATACCTGTCTAGTTCGCACTCACCCGCACAATGCTGCCAGCGGCCCCGTCGGTGATAATATATATACTACCGTCGGGCGCCTGGCGGATGTCACGTATGCGCGCGTCGAGTTCTGCGAACAATGTCTCTTCAGAGATAACCTTGCCGTTTTCCATGTCCAGGCGCCTGACTTCCAGATCAACCAGGGCGCCGATAAACAAATCGCCATGCCATTGAGGGAACATGGCGCCTTCGTAAATCATCAGGCCCGAAGGGGCTATTGACGGCACCCAGACATGAACGGGCTGCTCCATGCCTTGGTGTTCTGTAAAAGGCGTGACGTAAGCGCCGTTGTAGTCTATGCCATAGGTTATGGCGGGCCAGCCATAATTGTTGCCTGCTGCCAGCACGTTAACTTCGTCACCACCACGCGGGCCATGTTCATGCTGATAAACAGTGCCGTTCTGAGATACGGCCAGACCCTGTGGGTTGCGATGCCCGTAGGTCCAGACATAGGGTGCGTTTTCGAAGAGATTGCCTTGGGCTGGTGACCCATCCTTGTGCATGCGGATGGTTTTACCCAGTTGTGAGGCCAGATTCTGAGCCTGTTCACGAAAGTCAAAACCGTCGCCGGTGGTTAACAGCAGCGACCCGTCCGGGTGCCAGGCCATGCGCCCACCGTAGTGTAGCGGTGCATATTTTTTGGGTGCTACGGAGAAAATGACCTGCATGTCTTGCAGAGCGTTGTTGGTCAGCCGTGCACGGACGACCGTTGTGCCGTTGTTGTCGTTGTCCCCCGCGACGAAGGACAAGTAGATGATTTCGTTGCTGGCAAAGTCCGGATCTATCAGCACATCGAACAGACCACCCTGACCGCTGCGAAATACTGGCGGTACCCCGGCAATAGGCTCACTGATAGTGCCGTCGGGTGAAATACGCAGGAGGTTGCCTGTTAGCTCGGTAACAAGCTTATCCCCGTTAGGGAGGAATGCGATACACCAGGGAAAGTCCAGACCATCTGCCACAGTTGTGAGTTTGTAGTTTGGGGTCGCTGCAAATGTGGTCGCGCTCAAGGCTAGTAGAGCGGTGCTGGCTAAAATGCTTGCCACTTTATGGATTGTTCGGTGGGTCATATTTTCCCGGATGCTTTGATTGGAGACAGTCTTTGATTCAATACAGAAGGTGCTATGGTAACGCCTTAGGTGCGAGCACCTAAAGAACAATCGAATTGTTGTGCGTGAGGGAATTGAGTTGAAAGGTGTAATTGCGTTTGTGGTCGCGGTGATAACGGCCTATATCCTGGCGGTATTGATGTACACCCAGCTGAATTTGTCGAACGTGATCGAGATGGGTTTAGCGGTGACCTTTGCCGACCGCGTATCTGCAGCCATCCATGATCTGGGCGGCATGGCCGCGCTATATTTACCGATCATTTCGGTCGCTTATCTGATCGCCTTTACCGTCGCCTGGCTTGTCCTCAAATGGGTACCGCAATTACGCATGCTCGGATACATACTGGCTGGCTTTGTCGGCATCTACATCGTCGATTTTGCGCTCAGCACCTTACTCGGGTCTGGTACGCATCCGTTGCCGGTAACTCGTACCACAGTGGGTTTGTTGTCGCAGTGTGTGGCAGGGGCAATTGGTGGATATGTTTTTGTGCGCATGTTGGGACAACCAGCCGAAAATAGCTGAGCTGGATATTCGGGGTCAGAGTAAAGGCCCAACATAGCTGGGGCAGAGTAAATTTACTCTGACCCCAAATTTTCGCTATCCAACCACCAAAAGAAAGAAGTACACGCCGCTGGCACCAAATAACACGGCACCGCCAGACAGGCTCCACCAATACAGCGTGCGAGAAGGCTGAGCACCGGCAGCGACTGCTTGTCCAAACAATGCGCGGTGGTTCAGTACGACGACAATCGGCGCGATCAGAAAGCCTAAGCTCGTTGCGAAGTTGATGAATGTATTGAAATTCTGCATGAAGAAATAGACAACGATAAACCCACCAATGGCGTAAAAAAATAATCCAGGGGTATAGATGCGTTGCATATCGAGCTTGCCGGGACGCAATAGCTCTATGGCGTAACTGACAACGCGTACTTGACCATCGAGCACCGTCAGCAGTGTGGTAAACATGGTGACGAACGCGACGGTGCCGATCAAATAGAACGACCAATCACCGAGTTGGCTGGTGAACAGTTCGATGACCATGGCGGCGAATGGTCCGGCAGCATTGGGCGGTGTTGTGCCGGAAGCGTGCAGCACACCGGCGCCGAGTACAACAAAACACAGGGCAAACAGAACCGCCATGCCATAACCGACGTTAAAATCCAGGGTGGCGTCTTTAGCCGTGGTGCGGGTGCCGGTTAATTCATTGCGGCTGGCGGCCCAGGTGGATGTCGTAACCGATGCATCGATGGGAATAGGCATCCAACCGGTGAGGGCGATGATAAAGGCCACAGTCGGCAGGTCGAGATCTGGCATTACCCAGGCGCTTGC
>SMVB01105714.1_pt1 | contig 10778 bp, 8 predicted proteins | sample 2456461 | NCBI WGS metagenome assembly SMVB01 (sample SAMN11095934, study PRJNA526329) | marine sediment metagenome | biome: Marine sediment; feature: Surficial sediment; material: Deep marine sediment; isolation source: Hadal surficial sediment | place: Pacific Ocean | collected 2014-05 | depth 0-1...
CAGCATGGAAAGTCGGAATACGGACGCAGGCCCCGATCGAGAAGGAAGTCTGTGTCAACCCAAGTGAACGACACGTTCGCGCTCGTGACCGCCCGGCACCCGTAGATCATCTCGGCGAACGACAGCGGCGCCTCGGGCCCCAATCCGTTGTATGTGCCCACGGTGCCGTTCTCGAGCATGTGGATGTACCACTCTGCGAGATCGCGCACGTCGATGAACATCACGGGGTTGCCAGGATCTCCAGGGCAGAGCATCTCGCCGCCCTTGTCGACGCGGATGGGCCAGTAGCTGAAGCGGTCGGTGTTGTCGCCGGGGCCCACGATGAGGCCGGGTCGCACGATGATGGACCGGTCGCCGAACGCACGCCGGGTTTCCCGCTCGCACAACACTTTGTTGCGGCCGTATCCTTGGCTGCGCCGCTCGTCGATTGCCGATTCTTCTGGGTCGTACTGGGGACCGTCCTCGGTCATGCCAACCTGCGAAAAATCGGAGTATGTGGACCGGGTCGAGGTGAAGAGGTACCGGTCGACTGAGTCTTTGAGCAGCTGCGCCGAATCGCGCACCCACCACGGTACTCTCGCGGAGTTGTCGATCGCCGCGTCCCACGTGCGGCCCCCGAGTGATTCCAGATCGTTCTCACGATCACCGATCAACCGCTCGACGTTGGGAAACAGGTGTGTGTTCGTTCGACCACGATTGAAAATCGTCACCGTGTGCCCGCGCTGGACGGCATACCGCACCAGGTGCGGACCGATGAAGCCGGTGCCACCGAGCACGAGGATGCTGAGCGGCGCGCTCTGAGCCGGCGGCGCCACGACTCGGCCGAGTGGGTTGTGCAACATGCTCAGGCCAGCGACGCCGGCGGCGGTGGTCTGGAGAAAATCTCTACGAGAGGTGGTCATGCAAGTGATCCGTTTCGTAAGAGGTTGGAAGAGGGCGATAGGGCAATATCCGCTATCCCCTCTTTGCGATCGCGACCAGGAAAAACCGCTGGCCGAGCAGATGCGCTGCGTTTTCGAGGCGCGTGAACTCGGGCTCGCCCTCGGAGGCCACAAACCGATCGTAGCGGTCTTTCCCAAAGAAATTCAGGATGGTGTCAACGGTATCGCCCCAGGCGCCCAGCCAGTCGACGTGCACCTCCACGAAGCAATCGGGCGTGGTTGCGAGTGTCCGGGCTGCGCCACGCAACGCTTCCCCTTCGGCACCTTCGATATCGACAAAGAGAACGTCGGGCTGACCATGTTGGTCGGCCAGGTCATCGATCGACACTGCGGGAAGCTCGACCACCCCGGGTCGGGAGTTTCCGCTTCTCTCCAAACGGCCGTCGAGGGTATGGAAGAAGCACGTTCCGGATTCCGCGGTCGCGGCCGCGTTGATCACGGTGAGCTGATCGAGGCCGTTGAGATCTTTAGTTCTATTTGCGAGGTCTGCATCGCGCGGGTTGGCCTCAATCGCAAATACGTGACCTCGCGGCCCGACAGCCCTGGCCAGAACCGAGGCGACCACCCCTTGATGGGCACCCAGGTTGAACACCCGCGCTCCCGCCCGCAAGCCGTGTCGTCGCAGCAAATCGATCTCACGCATGTCTGAATCGTGGTCGTACCAGCCACACGCGAGAGGGTCGGTCAGCGCAATATGAATGTCGAAGCCACCGTGCCGATGCTCGACAATCCGCTCACGAAACCGCGCAACCGCGAATCGGTTGCGGAGCACGCGAATACGTGACCACATCCAGCCGGGCAGAATCGCCCTAGTGACTTGTCGTAACATGAATGATAATGTCTGAGACGGCCTCCCCCAGCCCACCGGGGCAGCGGGGAAGGGTGGCCCTCTCCCCTCTCCCCTCTCCCCTCTCACCTCCCATGCCATGCCGCCAATACTTCAGCTTCTCGCGCCGCTGGCAGTCCCGCTCGCGGGTTCTGTCGGCGTTCGTCCGGCAACGTCTTCCACCACCTGATCGTGTCCAGCGCGGTTTCGGCCAGCGCTCGAAACGTCAGTCCGCGGCCGATCGCTTTGGAGCAGTTGACGCGACTGAATCCCTCCCTCCCGTCGCGGGGTGGGATCCAGGTCGGCATGTGTCTCCACGGCCGGACTTCATGTTCCTGCAAGAAGTCGGCGTCCAACCAAGTAAAGGTCACGTTGGCATTGGTGACGGCTCGAATGCCGTAGAGCATCTCGGCAATCGACATGGGCCACGCCGGTCCGGTGGCGTTGTACACGCCTGTATGGTTCTCTTCCGCCACGTGGATCATCCATTCGCTTAGATCGCGCACGTCGACGATCTGTACCGGATCGGTCGGGTTACCTGGGGCGATGACCTCGCCGCCGCGATCGATCCGCACCGGCCAATACGTGAACCGGTCCGACACGTCCATCGGGCCGACGATGAGCCCGGGTCGTATCACCGTGGCCCGATCGCCGAACGCGTCCTGCGCCATCTTTTCGCAGAGCGCTTTCCGGGCCCCATAGGTCCCTCCGGTAAGCTCTTCGTCGGTGGGATCTTCGAGTTGTTCGACTGGGATGGACTCGTCGGATCCCACGATGCTGTTATCGGCGATCACCGAAAGCGAAGACACGTACATGTACTGATTTGCCGAATGCTTGAGCAACTCGGCCGATTGACGCACCCATCGTGGGATCGAGGCCGAGTTGTCTATGACAACGTCCCACTCATGTCCCGCGAGCGCGGTGAGGTCGTCGTTGCGATCTCCGCGGAGTTTTTCGACTTCGGGGAATAGCTGCGTGTTGGTGCGGCCACGGTTGAATAGCGTGACACGATGCCCGCGGGCCAGCGCGTAGTTGACCTGATGCACGCCTAGGAAGCTGGTGCCTCCGAGGACGAGAATACGGAGCTGCGTGTCGGCTCTCGGTACGTCACGTAGCGGTGCTATGGTCGGCATGCTGTTCCTGGTCAGGGTGGATGAAGCCACTACAAGGTATAGCAGGGCGGAAGAGTTGTTTCTCTCCCCTCTCCCCTCAATACGCCAGACTCCACCCCTCCCGCCTCCGATCCGCGCCCGCCCGCTTCGCGCCGGTCTCGGGGTCGATGGAGATAATCTGCGCGCCGCCGAATTCGGCGGTCCATCCACTGCGCGGCAGCACGTTGTATCCCCGGGCTCCCAGTGCTGCCAACACTTCGGCGGGCACGCGATCTTCGATTGCCAACGAACCGTCGGGGAGCCGCCGGAGGCGAGGTGCGTCGATCGCCTGCTGTGGATTCATCCCGAACAGCAGAATGTTGTTCAACAGTTGAATCAACGTGTGTGTCTGGCCGTCACCTCCCGGAGTGCCGAACGCCAGCACAGGAACGCCTTCCCGCAACATCATCGCAGGTGACAGCGTGTGATAGGGCCTTCGCCGCGGCGCAAACACGTTGGGGTGGCTTTCGTCGAAGCGGAACAGCGACCCTCGGTTGTGCAGCACGATACCCGTGCCCGGAACTACCAGGCCGGACCCGAAGGAGTGAAACAAGCTCTGGATGAGAGAAACGACGTTGCCGTTCTCATCCGCCACCGACACGTACACAGTGTTCGGGTGGTCGGTGTCGGGCTGTGCATCGCTTTCAGGAGCCATACCTTGGGGATCGATTCCCAGCGCAAAGCGGCGCAGACGATCCTCGTCGAGCAGCTGATCTACCGTTACGCGCATGGCGTCCGGATCCGCGATGCTGCTGTCCCGGTCGGCTACCGCGAAGCGAATCGCCTCGGTAATTGTGTGCAGGTAATCGGCGCTGTTGTGCTTTAGGGACTTCAGGTCGAGCCAGTTGAGGATCCCGAGTTCGGCGAGCAACGCCACGCCCTGTGTGTTGGGCGGAAGCGCCAGCACCTCGAAGTTCCGGTATGCGCCGCGAAGCGGGTCAATCCAGACAGGCTCATAAGCGGCGAGATCCTCGGTGCGCAACAGGCCTCCCCGTTCGGTCAGGTATTCGACCACCCGCTCGCCGGTCTCGCCGTGATAAAACTCTTCCGGCCCGTTCTGCTGGATGCGCTCCAGGGTGGCGGCCAACTCCGGCATCTGGAGTGTCTTCCCCGCCTCAGGGGGAGCACCCCCCGGCAGGAAGATGCGCGCGGCCTCCGGATCGCGGCGTACCTTGGCAGCTTGCCCTGCGATATCCAGGGAGAGTCGCTCCGAGACGGGAAGTCCGGCACGAGCCAGCCGGACAGCAGGTTCCAGAGCCTCCGACCACCTCATCGTACCAAACCGTCTCAACGCTTCGGCCCAGCCGCCGACAGCCCCCGGTACGGACACGCTGAGCGGTCCGGTTTCCGGCATGGCGTCGAGGCCCCGGGCCCGGAGGTCGGCAAGGGTCGCAGCGCTGCCCGAGTGGCCGGAGGCGTTGAGGGCATAGGCCTCGCGGGTTGCCTCGTCGTAATAGATGAGGAACATGTCTCCGCCCACCCCGTTCATGTGCGGACGGGCTACGCTGAGAACCGCGGCCATGGTAATCGCGGCGTCCATCGCATTGCCACCGTTGCGCAGCACCTCCAGCCCCGCTGCGGCCGCCAGTGGGTGTCCGGCGGTCACGGCGCCGGTGGGGCCCCGTGCATCCCGTCCCGCCTCGGGATCGGCGGAAATGACCTTGCACGACGCGGCAGAGATCAGGAGGAGTAGTGTGGTGAGGGATCGTCTTGGCACGGTCGGGTCTCCTTGGCGATGCTTTCTGAGATTAGCACGAAGCCGCAGAGGGCAGAAGGGGCAGGGGCCTATTCCCCCGGCGGCACTCTCAGCCGTAGTTTCCCACGTCCAGAGTTGGCAACCCTTTGATCCGGTGAGGGCGTCTTGCGAGACGAACCACGCAACCATTGGCTCTTTCTCGTCCTGATCGCCGTCGCAGCCGTCGGCGCCGTGCCGTTCTGGTTCGTGGGGCGGGACACGGTGTTCGTCTTGGGGCTGCCGCTGTGGCTCTGGTCGAGTCTCGCCTTCGCCGTAGCCCTCTCGGCCGTTACAGTATGGGGCATCCTCGAGTTTTGGAAGGACGACGAGCTTGATTGATCTCGGGCTCGATCTCGTGTTCTGGTGCACGCTGTACGTAGTGCTCTTGTTGGTGATCGGCTCGATGGCGCGCCAAGCGAGGCAAGGAGACTCGCTCCGCGACTATTTCCTCGCAGGCCGTTCCATGGGTCCGATGGTGTTGTTGTTGACCTTCTTTGCCACCCAGTACAGCGGCAACTCCCTGTCCGGGTTTCCCGGACAAACGTATCGCGAGGGTCTCTCCTATTTCATGAGCGTGACGTTCATGATCGGCATCGTCGCCGGCTACACGCTCTTCGCTCCTCGTCTCTACGCTGCCTCGCGACGCAAGAACTATCTCACACCAACCGATTTCCTCAACGATCGGTTCCGCAGCCCGCTCCTGAACGATCTCTCGGCGGCGATCTTCGCATGGGCATTATTGAACTTCTTGGTGGCGCAGTTCATCGCTCTCGGCACCGCGTTCTCGAGTTTCACGCAGGGAGCGATCCCCTACTGGGCCGCCGTTGTTGTTGGAGCACTGGTTGTTCTCATCTACGTAATCGCCGGTGGCATGCGCGCGGTTGCGTGGACGGACGCACTGCAGGGCATCTTGTTGATAGTGGGGTTGGTCTTCATCGTAATCCTGATTTGGGTGGAGGTCGGCTCGCCCGCGTCGGTGGCTCGCACGGTTCAATTGCTCAATCCGGAGATGGTAGCCAATCCGACGCTCACGGAATGCCTGGTGTGGTTGAGCAACTTCGTACTCCTGGCGCTAGCTGCGCCGCTGTACCCCCAGGCCCTGCAGCGTATCTACGCCGCGCGGCGGCTACGCGATTTGCGCAACTCCCTCGCGACGATGGCCGTCATCCCGCTGTTTGCCGTGAGCGTAGTGATCTTCATCGGGGCCGCCGGATTGGCCCTGTTCCCTCAGCTCGATCGGATCGAGACGGAGCAGGTCACGTTTCGGGTGGTGTCGTATCTCGTCGAGAGCAACACGCTGGCCTACTACCCAGCCCTGATGGTCATGATGGCGGTGGTTGCGGCGATCATGTCCACCGCGGATTCGTGCCTCCTTTCCCTGTCCTCCATCTTCACAAAGGATTTTGCAGCCCGCTTCAAAGGCTGGAAGGGCGATCAGGTCGAGCAGCTGCACAAGTGGGTGCCCCTCCTCAGCCTTGCCATCATGACGCTGGTGGTCATCCTTGCGATCGGGCCAAGGATGACTCTCTGGGGACTGCTCATCATAAAATTTGAGATCCTCATCCAGCTGTCACCAGCGTTCGTCTTCGGGACGCTGCACGACCGCAACGATCCGGCGGGTTTCACCGTGCGAGACATATTCCCCGGGCTGGTGGTCGGACTCCTCGTCACCCTCATACTGCATCTGGGCGGCTATGTCTTCGGGTGGGACAGCGTGTATGGACTGCATTTTGGGACGGTTGGCGTGATGGTGAATTATGGTGTGGTGGTGGGGCGGAGGTGGTGGAGGGTTTGAGGGTTTGAGGGGAGAGGGGAGAGGGCCCCGCCCGCCCCACCACCCCGGGGCGGTGTGGCGGGCGGGGCCCTCTCCCCTCTTCCCTCTTCCCCCTATCGTCTCACAAACCGCACACTCCCCGATCCCGTGTCGATCCTTATCTCTCCGCGACCATCACCAAGGCTTCCGTGCAGCTCGCGACGGTCGACACGACGTACGGTGACGGGCATATCGAAATCGATCCCTCCGCTGCCGCTCTCGATACTCAGCTGCGCACCGAGGTCGTCGGGAATGGTGACGGTGACGCTTCCCGATCCTGTGTCGATGTCCAACAGGTCTACGTCGATCGTGAGATCCAGGTTGACTGAACCGCTTCCCGTGTCCAACCTGACATTGGCTGAGGTGACGTTCTTCAGGTTGATGCCGCCAGAGCCGGTGTCGATATTCATCTCGCCGACCTCTAGGTCACCGCCGGTCACAGAACCCGATCCCGTTTCGACGAAGAGCGATGCGCCGGTTATCCCTGACACTTCGACCCGGCCCGAACCGGTGTCGATGGATACGTCTCCTCGGGCGTTGGTGACCTCCACCGATCCCGAGCCGGTGTCGATCGAAAGCTCGCCGCGCGTGTCGCGCGTGGTTACCGGGGCGGACGCCACGTCGATGAGAAGGTCACCATTGACGTTGCTAACTTCCACCTCGCCAACACCGAGGAAGATGCCCACGGTCTGGCCTCTGGGGATCGAGATGGTCAGGTCGGCGTAGGCCTCGAGTCCGCGCCCAGCGCCGGTTACGGTCACGCGATCGCCTCGCCCCGACCGACGGCCGAAGAACGTGCCGTCGGACCGCACTCGGATCTGTGTCCGCGAGCCCCTGTGCATTCCCGGATACACGATGCGGTTGTCGGGATAGATCACCCGGAGCGTCTCCGCCGGCCCAATGGTGCCGGTTTCCACGCTCAGCCGATTGGCGTCTGCACCTCCTGCCTCGATCTCGACAACGACGGCGGATCCGTTGCCGGACTGGAGCCGGACGGTCCCGGCGATGTTGTAGATTTCCACCCGCTCGCCCCGGACGCTAAAGGTGCCCGACGCCTGAGCCGTCAGGGCCGACGGGATGGCGATGCTGCTGAGCGAAATGGCGGCGGCCACCGCAGCCGCCAATCGTAGAGGAACGCTAATCGACATGCGGGTACTCCTGTCCATAAAGGAAAGCACGACTTGTAGTTGCCAATACGCTCAGCCGGCCTTGATGTTTCACAGTGTGACCGGCGGGCGGGCCTTGGCGCTGACGAGATTGATTGAGGAGGGTCGAACGAGATGTGCGGGCGTTTTTCCCTGACCGCGGCCCCCGAATGGGTGGCGGAGCACTTCGGATTGGCGGAGGTGCCAGACCTGAAGCCGCGCTACAATGTCGCACCCACCCAGGACGTAGCGGTTGTTCGGCGCGTCGACAGTGGCAGGCGGCTCGACCTGATGCGGTGGGGCCTGCTGCCGGCGTCCGTGTCCGATACACCGAGAGGTGCCGGGGCCCCGCTGATCAACGCCCGGTCGGAGACCGTCATGGAGAAGCCGTCGTTTCGCCACGCTTTTCTCCAGAGACGGTGCCTCGTACCGGCCGACGGGTTCTTCGAGTGGAAGCTGGTGAATGGCCGCAAGCAACCGATTTACTTCACCTTACGCGATCACCAGCCGTTCGCGTTCGCGGGGCTTTGGGAGTGGCGGGTGGCCTCCGACGGCCATCGAGTGGAGAGCTGCACGATTCTGACCACGGAGCCCAACGACATCGTGAGGCAGGTACACGATCGGATGCCCGTGATTCTGGAGCCGGCCGGCCTCGATGCTTGGCTGGCGGCTGGTTCCGATCCCGTGAAGGATCTCCTCCCCCTCCTCCATCCGTACCAGCCAGACGACATGCAGTCCCATCCGGTGAGCCCTATGGTCAACAGCGCCGAGCTTGATTCGCCGTCGTGTGTGGCGCCGTACGGCTACGACGAGCAAGGCGATTTGTTTGGGTGAGCTGCCGCCCGGCGTTAGTCCGCACCTAGTACTCCGGGCCGTAATTGCGGTGACGTATTCACCGCGGAGGGCGCTGAGGTTTTTGGACAGGATAGACGGGATATTGTCATGTCAATTAGGCATTCCCGTCGTCCTTCCGTCCTTCCGTCCTTCCGTCCTTTGAAGTAAAGGTGGACTAGTCCGCGTTCTTCCGCGGCAGTACTATCTCCTGCCGCTATCGGGTGGCCGACCCGACTCCAGACCCTCTAGGAGATCCAGGAGGCCAACCGCCTCCCAAGAGCGATTCCGTTTGGACTCGGAGAGCGGCTCAAGAACGCCACAGTCCGTGAGTTGCCGAATGGCTTGGTGGATCGCGGCTTTGGATCGCTCCGTCACGGCGGCGGCGACCGGTGCGGTGATGACGGGATGCGCGGGTAAGACTTCAATTACTGCCCACGCGGCGGCGTCGGACCTCGGCGCTGGGCCTTCGGTTAGCTGGCAGCGCCACTCATCCATCAGCACGGTGACGGCCTCGAGATAGTCAGCTGCTAGCCCCGCCGCACGCGCTGCGGCAGCGGCGAACTGTTCAATCCACGAACCAACGTCGCCAGATCTGAATCCGGTGAGGCCTCGGATATAGCGTTCTCGTTGTGTTGCCAGAACGACGCTGATGGGAGGGACGTATGAGGTTGCGATGCCGCGGCGACGGAGCACGACGTGGATGAGCGCACGGCCGGTGCGCCCGTTCCCGTCATCGAACGGATGGATTGTCTCGAATTGTGCGTGAACGATCGCGGCCTGAACGATGGGAGGAAGCGAGCCGTCCGCGGTAGCCTCACAAAGATCACGGAGCAAGGAATCGACGTGCTCCGCCGGCGGGGGGACGAAGTCGGCCCCGCACGGATTGTAGTCATTCCCGCCGATCCAGTTCTGATCCCTGCGGACGATGCCTGCGACCTGCGAGTTGGGGCCATTGGCCATCAGCTTCCCATGGATCTCTGCAAGGTGTTCGATACCGATCTGCTCGGCGGTAGCCGCTTCATCAACTGCCACTTGCATGGCATCGATGTTCCCAAGGACTTCTATGATCGTGGACGAGGCCTTCCCTCCGGTCTCGAGCTTCGACTCAGCAAGGGCGAGTTGGCGTATCCCTACCTGCATGCCCTCCACCTTCGATGATGCGATCGATTCCGTGCGGAGTAGCAGGCGGGCCAGGGGCGCGAGGGCGGGCCGGGCGCTCGCATTGAGGGTCATGATTGCCTGCTCCGCGTCAGACACGACACCAGCGACGCCGGAGGTCAGGTCGAACTTGAAACCGGTCAACGCATCGGGGATGAACGCCTCGTACTTGCAGGCCTTCCGGTACCTCGGCGGCGCGTAGAGGGTGGGGTCCCATTCCCAGGCCTTGGTGACGAGTGTTCCGCGCATCCTGAACGGGCCCCTTCCTTTAATTCAGTTTATCGCACAAGCTGAACTAAGATGGCACCTTGGTTCAGGATCGCAAGCGTAAAGTACTTCTCATGGGATTCACGAGTCGCCCCAGAAGATCCGGGTGGCCAGTTGCCAGCCAGTGGCCAGTAGCCAGTGAACAATAGCCAGTATTCGACCTTCTCACCGACTGGCCACTGGCCACTGGCCACTTCTAGCCAAGTAGTTAGTAGCGGTTGATGGCCAAATGAAAGTTTACACCTATTTGGTGGACTTTTATGGGTCGGGGTTCGGGAGACCCTGGAGTTGATTTGCCTCGGAAGCACCCGTGAAGTCAATGGGTGGTGCCGTATTGCTGAGTCCAGTAGTGGGCGTCTTGGGCGTGCGCGGGCCCGGTGCTTGCGACGATTGTTGCGACGAATAGTGACTTGAAAACTGTTGTTCCCACGGCGATGTCTAGATACCGGTCGGGGGACTGTAAGAAGAGGCCGGTGCCCGGAGTCGGGCCACGACCACGGTTACGTTGTCGGACCCTCCCCGTTCCAGCGCCAGCGAAACCAGATCACGACCCACCTGCTCGGCTGATTCCAGGCGGTTGAGTTGGTCTTCGATCTCCTCTTCGGACACGTGCCGAGTGAGACCGTCAGTGCAAAGCATCACGACGTCGCCCCACTGGAAGTCGATCCTGGTGGTGACAGGTGTAGCAACGGAACCGCCGATAGCGCTCGACAGGATATGACTCCAGGGGGACCCCTCCGCCTGGGACTGGTTCACAACACCGTCATCAACCAGTTGTTGCACCAGGGTCTGATCTTTGGTAACTCTCTTCAAAATCCCGTCCCGAAGTTGATAGCACCGACTGTCCCCAACCTGAACAACGTACGCATGCGGCCACACCCCCATGAACATCGTGAGTGTGGTGGCCA
>SMVB01258522.1_pt1 | contig 10777 bp, 8 predicted proteins | sample 2456461 | NCBI WGS metagenome assembly SMVB01 (sample SAMN11095934, study PRJNA526329) | marine sediment metagenome | biome: Marine sediment; feature: Surficial sediment; material: Deep marine sediment; isolation source: Hadal surficial sediment | place: Pacific Ocean | collected 2014-05 | depth 0-1...
CCGCGCGATAAACCGGTGGCGTTGCGGCTGCCCGGTCTCGACGAAGTACTGACGCGCCAGCTTGAGCGCTGTCTCGTTGGCCTCCGAACCGCCGGAGACGAAATAGACCTTGGCCAAGCCCGCCGGCGCCCGCGCGATCAGATGCTCGGCCAGATCCTCCGAAGGTTGGTTGGTAAAAAACGAGGTGTGGGCGTAAGGCAGGCGGTCGAGCTGGTCCTTGACCGCCTGAATCACCGCCGGATGGTCGTGACCCAGGCAGGACACCGCGGCACCGCCCGATGCGTCGAGATAGCGCCGGCCCTCGCTGTCGATGATGTAGCAGCCCTCGCCGTGCTGCGCGACCGGATAGCTTTGTTGGGTGTGGCGTTGAAAGACGCAGGACATGGCACTGGTCCGTTGCAGGGTCGTAAGGATGCCGCACCAGTTACGCTCGAATAGCACCGCCGGCGCAAGACCCCCGGCCCCGTTGTCTCCCGCCGGGCCACTTTGTACACTCCGCGCGGCCGCCTCGCTGGTAAGGACGCGACATGAACCTCAAGGACCATATCCGGACGATCCCGGATTTTCCCAAACCCGGTATTCTGTTCTACGACATTTCGACACTGTTGGCCCACGCCGGGGCTTGGCAGGTCACCATGGACCGCATGGCGGAGGCGATCGATGCCCATAAGCCGGACCTCCTGGCCGGGATCGAATCCCGCGGTTTTCTGGTGGCGGCGCCTTTGGCGCTCAAGCTGGGCATGGGCTTCATCATGGTGCGCAAGCAAGGCAAGCTTCCGGGCGAGACCCTGCCCTACACCTACAACCTGGAGTACGGCACCGATACCATCGAGATTCAGGCCGATGCAGTGGCGCCCGGCCAGCGCGTGGTGCTGCTCGACGACCTGCTGGCCACCGGCGGCACCATGGCCGCCGCATCCCGCCTGCTGAGCCAGTCCGGCGCCGAGGTTCAAGGAGCCGTTTGTATTATCGAACTGGCCTTCCTGGACGGGCGCGCCAAGCTGGACATCCCGATCACCACGCTGGTCAGCTACGATTCCTGAAGGCGGTATGGCGCCCAGGGATCGCTTTCTTGATCGACGTCTCGTCGAACTCCGGGGCGCCGGGCGGGTCGGGCTTGGGGCGGGGCGTCCGGTGCTTGCGACGGATGATGATGTCGCCGTTCTCCATGATCTCGGGCAGTTCATATTGCGGGATCGAATCGAGCATCAACTCGAGTGCGCGCATCAATTGCTCGATCGCCTCCCGCGCCATGTCCCCGGCCCGGCCGCGATCGTCGTGTTGCGCCGCACGCAGCGTTGTGGCGGCGCCGGTGCCAATCGTGAGCGTCGAGAGGGCAGTTATAAATATCAATGCGTTACGCAGTTTCATCTACAGCTATCCAAAATCGCGCAGTCCGCGCTGTGCCCGCGGTTCCATAGTAGGCCAGGGAAAGATGACGAAACTCGGGCAAGCTTTACGTCACCCCATCAACGCCGCGGCTGACACCGAGAAGCGAACACCAGGAAGGCGGCCAGCGCCAGTCCAACCACGAGCGGCAGGCCGTGGGGCCCTAAAAGATCGAGGGCCGCGCCGCCCAGCACCGGCCCGGCGGCGCTGCCCAGGTCGTAGGCCACGATGAAGGCAGCATTGGCGACCGCCAGATCGCGGGCGGCAAAGTGCTGGCCTAGCAAGGCCAGGGTGAGAGCATAGAAGCTGCCGATCAACCCACCCCAGAGCAGCATCAGGAGCCACAGCCCCGGCGTCCAGCCGATCGTCAGGGGCAGGACCAGGCAGCCCAACGCCGTCGCGGCCACGCTGGCCAGGAACAGCCGCCGCCGGTCCATGCGGTCGGCGAGCACGCCTATGGGAATCTGGAAAACAATGCTGCCGATCACGAATACCGTCAGCATCCAGACCGCCGCCTCTTGGCCGATGCCGCTGCGCAAGCCGTAGAGTGGCAGCAAGCTGTAAAGCGCCGTCTCGGTCAGCCCGGCGATTACCGCGCCGCCGACGATCAGCGGCGCGGCCCGCACGACCTGGGTGAGCCGGAGCTCCGGCGACGATTCGATTCGCGGTGCCAGGTCTGGCACCAGGCGCTGCGCAACGATCAACGGCAGGGCCGCGAGCCCCAGGGACGCGGCCGCGATCAGGAACGGCGTCCAACCGTCGATCCCGATCGTCTGCACCACCAATGGCCCGCAGGCCAGTCCGGCGTAGAAAGCTGTCGCGTAGAACCCTAGTGCGCGTCCGCGTCCCGCATCCGTCACCACGGTGTTGATCCAGGTCTCGCCGATCACCCAAGGCAGGCTGAGGCTGAGCCCGATCATGAAGCGCAGCAGAAACCAAGCGCCCAGGTCGCGGAACAACGGCATCAGCAGCACGCTGACCAAGGCCAAGGCGAGGCCGCCAAGCAGCGCGCCGACCGCCGAGACGCGCCCGGCCAGGCGCGCGATCCAGCCCGCGAAAAGCAGCATGGCCAGCGCCGGCATGGCGGCATTGAGTCCGATCACTGTGGCATCGACACCGTCGCGCTCCAGGATCAGCGCCACCAGTGGCGTCAGGATCCCAAGGTTGATCCCGACCCCGAAGGTGCTGGCAATGATCGCCGCCAGGCTGGCGCGGCGTGCGCCGGGGCTCAGTCTTGCCCCTTGCGAATCCGAAAATTCCATTCGGCTAGGTGGCAGCGCGAACACCGGCCTGTCAATCTTGCGTATGCTGCCTGCCGCTTCCGCCTCGACAACTGCCCTTGGCCGTGCCAGGAATCAGAATGTTGCATCACCGGCAAAGTCCGGTTTGAACCAGGGGCTCCTTCATGTCCGACGATGTTGCGCTTCTTTCTGCCGCCGAGTCGATCGCCGCCTACCGGGACGGCAGCCTCTCGCCGGTCGAGGCGACCGAAGCCGCGCTGGCACGCATCGAAGCCCACGATGGCAAGTACAATGCCTTCCGCCTGGTCGATGCCGAGAGCGCACTTGCCGCGGCACGGGAATCCGAGGCGCGTTGGCGCATCAAGGCGCCGCGCGGCCGCGTCGACGGTGTGCCGACCTCGATCAAGGACATCTTGCTGACCAAGGGCTGGTCGACCCCGCGCGGTTCCAAGACCACCGATCTGGATCAGCCCTGGGACGAAGACGCGCCCTGCGTCGCGCGCCTGCGCGAACACGGCGCGGTGTTGCTCGGCAAGACCACGACGCCGGAGTTCGGCTGGAAGGGCCTGACCGACAGCCCGCTGACCGGGATCACGCGCAATCCCTGGAACCCGGAGCGTACGCCCGGCGGCTCGAGCGGCGTTGCGGCGGTGGCGGTGGCGACCGGAATGGGGGCGCTGGCGATCGGGACCGATGGCGGCGGCTCGATCCGTATCCCGGCCGGCTTCACCGGCGTCTTCGGATTCAAGGCGAGCGGCGGTCAGGTGCCGGCTTATCCCCCAAGCCCCTTCGGCACGCTGGCCCATGTCGGGCCCCTGACCCGCACGGTGACCGATGCGGCGATCCTGTTGAGCGTCATTTCCGAGCCGGACCCGCGTGACTGGTACGCCTTGCCGCCGCAAGGCTCGGGGACGGCGGCGGACTATACGGTCGGCCTGGACGACGGGGTGGAGGGCCTCCGGATCGGGTTCAGCCCGACCCTGGGCGGCAATCCGGTCGATCCGGAGATCGCCGCTCTCGTCGCCAAAGCCGCAGGTCGGTTCGAGGAACTCGGCGCCACGGTCGAGGAGGCCGATCCGGGGCTCATCGACTGCGTCCCCGCTTTCCGCAAGCTTTGGTACGCCGGAGCGGCGGCCGTATTGAACGGTTCCACGGCGGAGCAAAAAGCACTCATGGACCCGGGCCTGGTCACGGTCGCCGCGGAGGGCGCGGGCTATTCCGCGCTCGACTACATGGCGGCGGTGAAGCTGCGGGAAGCAATCGGCGTCGCCATGAACCTGTTCCACCAGGACTACGACTTGCTCTTGACCCCGAGCCTGCCGATTGCGGCGTTCGAGGTCGGCCTGGAGGTGCCGCGGGGCAGCGGCATGGAACGCTGGCCCGACTGGACGCCGTTTTCCTATCCCTTCAACCTGACCCGCCAGCCAGCCGCCAGCGTGCCCTGCGGCCTGACATCCGACGGCCTGCCGGCCGGCCTGCAAATTGTCGGCCCCTCCTACGCCGACGCGCTCGTCCTGCGCGCCGCCCGCGCCTACGAAAAAATCGAGCCGTTCAAGATGCCGACGCTGTGAGGATTTTCTCGATAGATTGTCGCGCTTCCCGCGTATCGCGGAGCATCGGCAGGGTCGCGCGGGTTCGCCGCAACATTTCAGGGTCGAAATCTGCCACGGCTATACCGGGCCGGTCGGCGCCCGCGTCTGCCAGCCTGCGGCCGTCGGGACCGTACAATGCGCTGCGTCCGCGGTACTCCAAGCCGTCGTGTGCGCCGACGAAGTTCGCGAAGGCCACGTAGAAGGTGTTTTCCAGGGCCCGCGCCGGGAAATAGATCGAACGGCGGCGATCGGACTCGCCGCCGGGGAACGCGCCCGACACCAGATAGGCGTCCGCGCCCGCGAGCGCCAGCGCCCGCCCATGCTCCGGAAAGCTGGAATCGTAGCAAATGCCCAACGCCAGGCGCCAGCCATCGACCTCGATCATACATCCCGAGGCCCCCGGAACGAACCAGCCCTGCTCGCGGCCGTCCAGATGTTGTTTGTCGTAAGTGGCGCAGACCTGGCCTTGGCGATCGACGACGATGGCGGAAAGCCCCAGTCCACGCGCGTTGCGCAGAGCGCCCCCGACCACGGCGACGATCCGGTTGCGACGGCACGCCGCCCGCACCGGCTTTAATCCGGTCCGCCCGGATCGACGACGCAACGTTCCGGGGCTTCGTCCAGGACGCTCGAGGCATAGCCCGGAAGCGAGAGCTCCGGAAAGACCAGCACCTCCACGCCAAGCCCGCCGGCCTCGTCGATCAACCGCTCATGGACTGCGGCGTTCGCGGTAATGTTTCCAGCAACGGCATCGAACTGGGCCGCCCCGACTCGCAGTGTTTTAATTTCGTCCTTCAACGCCATCCCTCAAGCCAAATTCGGCTTAACACTTCGCTCATGAAGTTCGAATATTGGTAAACAATCTGTTACGATCACGCCAGAGGTACGTCCAGCGGGTTCACGGCGCAGCCTCGACGTCCGATAGAATCTATTACGGAAGGTGACAGCCATGCAGAAATCCGTGGTCATCGCGGGTTACGCCCGCTCCCCGTTCCACTTCGCCAAGAAGGGCGAGCTCACCAAGCTGCGCCCTGACGAGATGGCGGCCCAGGTGGTGCGCGGCCTGCTCGACAAGACCGGCGTCGATGCCGGCGACATCGAGGACCTGATCGTCGGCTGCGCCTTTCCCGAGGGCGAGCAGGGCCTCAACGTGGCGCGCCTGATCGGATTTCTCGCCGATCTGCCGCTCAGCGTCGCGGGCACCACGATCAATCGTTTTTGCGGCTCCTCCATGCAGGCGATCCACATGGCCGCCGGGGCGATCCAGATGGATGCCGGCCAAGTCTTCATCTGCGCCGGTGTCGAATCCATGACCCGGGTGCCCCAGGGCGGGTTCAACCCCCTGCTCCACCCGGGCCTCGCCGACCGCTTCCCCCAAGCCTACATCTCCATGGGCGAGACCGCGGAAAACCTGGCCGACAAGTACAATATTTCGCGCGCACGCCAGGACGAGATGGCGCTGATCAGCCACCAGCGCGCCGCGGCCGCCCGCGAAGCCGGCAAGTTCGACGACGAGATCGTGCCGCTGCGCCAGGGCAATCACACCGTCGATGCCGATGGCTGCATCCGGCCGGATACCGACAGCGCCGCGCTGGCCGGGCTCAAGCCCGCCTTCAAGGTCGAAGGCAGTGTCACCGCCGGGACCTCCTCGCCGCTGACCGACGGCGCCTCGGCGGTGTTGGTGACCACCGAAGACTACGCCAAGGCCCACGGCCTGGCGCCGCTCGCGCGCTTGCGCTCGATCGCGGTGGCCGGCTGCGCGCCGGAGATCATGGGCATCGGACCGGTCGAAGCCACCAAGAAGGCGCTGGCGCGCGCCGGGGTCGAACTCGGCGACATCGACGTGATCGAACTCAACGAGGCCTTCGCGGCCCAGGCGCTGGCCTGCGTCGATGAGTTGGGCATCGATCTCGACAAGACCAACATCGACGGCGGCGCCCTCGCGCTCGGTCATCCCTTGGGTGCGACCGGCGCCCGGATCACCGGCAAGGCCGCCGAAATCATGCAACGCGACGGCAAGGGTTTGGCGCTGGCCACCCAATGCATCGGCGGCGGCCAAGGCATCGCCACGGTCCTGGAAGCGGCTTAATGGCTATCCACAAGGCAGCGGTGATCGGCGCCGGGGTCATGGGCTCCGGCATCGCGGCCCAGATCGCCAATGCCGGCGTACCGGTTCTGCTGCTCGACGTGCCCGCGGACAATGGGGGCGATCGAAGCGCGCTCGCGAGGAACGCGATCCAGCGCATGCTCAAGACCGAGCCGGCGCCGTTCATGCACAAGGCCGCAGCCAAGCTGGTCGAGCCCGGCAACACCGAGGACGACCTGGGCCACCTGGCCGAAGTCGATTGGATTATCGAGGTCGTGGTCGAGGATCTGGAAATCAAACGCGCGCTCTATGCCCGCATCGAGGCGGTGCGCAAGGACGGCTCCATCGTCTCGTCGAACACCTCGACCCTGCCGCTTTCCACGCTGGTCGAGGGTCAGCCCGAACGCTTCGCGCGCGACTTCCTGATCACCCACTTCTTCAATCCGCCGCGCTACATGCGACTGCTCGAATTGGTTGCCGGCGAGAACACCCGGCCTGAGGCATTGCATGAAATCGAGGTCTTCGCCGACCGGCGCCTGGGGAAAAGTTGTGTCCTGTGCAACGACACGCCGGGCTTCGTGGCCAACCGGATCGGCAATTTCTGGATACAATGCGCAGTCAATGAGACGCGCGACCATGGCTTGAGCGTCGAGGAAGCGGACGCGGTCATGTCGCGCCCCCTGGGCATTCCCAAGACCGGAGTCTTCGGCCTGCTCGATCTGGTCGGCCTCGACCTGATCCCCAAGGTCGATGCCAGCTTGGCCGCGGCCTTGCCCGAAGGCGACGCCTACCATGGCATCCGGCGCGGCTGGGACTTGCTCGACCGCCTGATCGCCGAGGGCTCCACCGGGCGCAAGGGCAAAGGCGGCTTCTACCGCCTCGACAAGAGCGGCGGTAAACGGGCCAAGGAGGCGCTGAATCTGGAAACCGGCGACTACGCAACTGCCGCCAAACCGGTGCTGGAAAGCCTGAGCGCGAGTAAGGCCGGCGGCCTCAAGGCGCTGGTCGCTCACCCGGATCGCGGCGGCCGCTTCGCCTGGGCGGTGCTCTCCCAGACCCTGGCCTATGCCGCGACCCACGTGCCCGAAACCACCGGTGCGATCCACGATGTCGATCGCGCGCTCAAGTTCGGTTACGCCTGGAAGTTCGGGCCCTTCGAGATGATCGACCAGCTGGGCGCGGCGGACTTCGCGGCGCGGCTGACCGAAGAAGGCCAGGCGGTGCCGCCGCTGCTCGCCACGGCGGCCGAGGCCGGCGGCTTCTACCGGACCGAGGGCGGGCGTCTTCAATATATGAGCGTCGAGGGTTCCTATGAGAACGTGCCGCGCCCCGAGGGCGTGCTGCTGCTCGAGGACGTGAAACGCGCCAGCGAACGCCTGGTTGGGAACGGCTCGGCCAGCCTTTGGGACATCGGCGATGGCGTGGCTTGCCTCGAGGTCCACACCAAGCTCAATGCCATCGACCCGGAGGTGCTGACGATCATCGAAAAGTCGATCAAGTTGGTGGCCTCGGACTACAAGGCGCTGGTGGTCTACAACGAGGGGTCCAATTTTTCGGCCGGGGCCAACATCGGTTTGGCGCTGTTCGCCGCCAACACCGCGCTGTGGCCCATGATCGAGGGCTTGGTCGAGCAGGGCCAGAAGGCCTACCGCAAACTCAAGCACGCGCCCTTCCCGGTGGTTTCCGCGCCTTCGGGCATGGCGCTTGGCGGCGGCTGCGAGTTTCTGCTCCATTCCGACGCGGTCCAGGCCCATACCGAGAGCTATATCGGTCTGGTCGAAGCCGGCGTCGGCCTGGTCCCGGGTTGGGGCGGCTGCACCGAGCTGTTGAGCCGGCTGGCCGCCGACCCCAAACGCCCGAACGGCCCGATGCCGCCGGTGCTCGAGGCTTTCGAGACCATCGGCATGGCCAAGGTCGCCAAATCCGCCTTCGAGGCGCGCGAACTCGGCTTCCTGCGCGAGGCGGACGGCATCACCTTCAACCGCGAACGCCTGCTCGCCGAGGCCAAGGCCAAAGCCTTGGAACTGGCTTCGGACTATTCGCCGCCCGAGCCGGTCGAGCTCACTCTGCCCGGTCCCGCCGCCGGAGCCGCACTGCGCTTTGCGCTCAAGGATCTGCGCATGAAGGGCGCCGCGACCGCCCACGACATGGTGGTGGCGGGCGAGTTGGCCGAGGTGCTAAGCGGCGGCGAAAAGGCCGACGTGACCGAACCGATGGCGCCCGAGGCGGTGCTGGCGCTCGAACGCAAGGCCTTCATGACGCTGATCCGGACCGAGCCGACTTTGGCCCGCATGGAACACACCCTGGAAACCGGCAAGCCGCTCCGGAACTGAGGGAAAGAGTTATGGTCACCTACGCCGCGCCGCTGGACGATATCCGTTTTTGCCTGACCGAGCTGTTCGACTACGAGGGCCGGGTCACCTCGCTGCCCGGTTTCGAAGAGGCAACGCCCGATCTGGTCGATGCGGTGCTCGAAGAGGCCGCCAAGTTCTGCGTCAACGAGCTCCTGCCCCTCAACCGCAGCGGCGACGAGGAGGGCTGCCGTTTCGAAAACGGCGTGGTGCGCACGCCGGTTGGTTTCAAGGAAGCCTACCGGGCTTTTGCCGAGGGCGGCTGGGCCGGGCTCGCCTGCGATCCCGAATACGGCGGCCAAGGCCTGCCCCAGACCTTGCAGTACATCCTCGAGGAGATAATTTGCTCGACCAATTTGAGCTTCGGCATCTACCCGGGTCTGACTCACGGCGCCTACAACGCGCTGGCGCGCTACGCCTCCGACGATCTCAAGACTCTGTTCCTGCCCAAAATGGCCGAGGGCGTCTGGGCCGGGGCGATGTGCCTGACCGAGTCCCACTGCGGCACCGATCTGGGTCTCATTCGGACCAAGGCGGTGCCGAACGGCGCCACCGGACCAGACGGCCAGCCGGCCTACAGGATCACCGGCACCAAGATCTTCATCTCCGGCGGCGAGCAGGACCTGACCGAGAATATTCTGCACCTGGTGCTGGCCAAGTTGCCCGACGCACCGCCCGGCAGCCGCGGCATCTCGTTGTTCCTGGTGCCCAAGATCCTGGTCAAAGCCGACGGTGCGCTCGGCGCGCGCAATGGCGTCAGTTGCGGCTCGATCGAGGCGAAGATGGGCATCCACGCGGCCGCGACCTGCGTCATGAACTTCGAGGACGCCGAGGGCTATCTGGTCGGCGAGGCCCACGGCGGCATGCGCGCCATGTTCGAGATGATGAACACCGAGCGTCTCGACGTCGGAGTCCAGGGCCTCGGCCTGGCCGAGACCGCCTACCAATCGGCGGTCGTCTACGCCAAGGAGCGGCTGCAGGGCCGCGCGCTTTCCGGCGCCAAACATCCGGACCAGGCGGCGGACCCGATAATAGTGCACCCGGACGTGCGCAAGAACCTGCTGACCATGCGCGCCACCATCGAGGGCTGCCGCGCGCTCGGCATCTGGATCGCAATCGAGGTCGATGTCTCCGAGAAGCACCCGGTTGAGGCGGTGCGCCAGGAGGCCGACGACCTGGTGGCGCTGCTGACCCCGATCATCAAGGCCTACTTCACCGATATGGGCTTCGAGGCCACCAATCTGGGCATGCAGGTCTTCGGCGGCCACGGCTACATCCGCGAGCACGGCATGGAGCAGTTGGTGCGCGACGCGCGCATCGCCCAGCTCTACGAGGGCACCAACGGCATCCAGGCGCTCGATCTGGTCGGGCGCAAGCTGCCGCGCCACATGGGCCGCTTCCTCCGCCGCTTCTTCCATCCGGTGCACGCCTTCATCGAGGAAAACCAGGCCGAAGCCGAGCTGGCCGAGTTCGTGCTCCCGCTCGCCAAGGCCTTCGGCCGCCTCCAGCAGGCGACCGCCTGGGTCGCCCAGCAGGGCCTCAAGGACCCCGAGGAGGCGGGTGCGGCCGCGACCGATTATCTGCGTCTGTTCGCGTTGACCGCCCTCGCCTATCTTTGGGCACGCACGGCCAAAGTGGTGCTCGACAAGCCGGAAGCCAAGCGCGAGGCCTTCCACCAGGCAAAGCTAGCGACCGCACGTTTCTACATGACCCGCGTCCTGCCCCAGACCTCGAGCCTGTTCGCCGCCATCAACGCCGGCGCCAAGCCGATCATGGCATTCGAGGAAGACTGGTTCTAGGTACCTGATTGAAGTACCATCCCGGCAGTGGAGGGGTTCGATTAGGGGCCGGGAGACATGCTCAGCGAAGATCAAATTCGGCAGTTCCGCGAGGATGGCTATACCATCGCGCGTGGGGCGGTGGATGCGGCCGTCGTTGCGGCGTTGACCAGCCAAATCGACGCCTGGATCGAGGAGTCCCGCGCCCAGACTGCCAACTATGGCGATACCCTGGATGGCAAGGCCCGCTTCGATTTGGAGGCCGGGCACACGGCGGATCAGCCGAGACTACGCCGGGTCGCCAACCCGGTCGATGTCTCGGAGATTTACCGGGAGGCGC
>SMVB01006804.1_pt1 | contig 10776 bp, 7 predicted proteins | sample 2456461 | NCBI WGS metagenome assembly SMVB01 (sample SAMN11095934, study PRJNA526329) | marine sediment metagenome | biome: Marine sediment; feature: Surficial sediment; material: Deep marine sediment; isolation source: Hadal surficial sediment | place: Pacific Ocean | collected 2014-05 | depth 0-1...
GCTTCCGGAGATCGCATGAACCCGCTGAGCCTGATTGGATTCCTGGCGTTCTTCGTCGTCGCCCTGGTCGCCGGGATTCGACTGCTGCTGCTCTGGCATCGCACCCGGCAGCTTCCGGAACTCCTGATGGGAATCGGGGTCCTCGGGATCGGACCCGTCGGATTCGGTGCCATGACGATCGGGGCCATCTCGACCTCGAATCCCACCGTCGCGAACGCCGGCTACGCAATCGGTACGGTCGCGGTGGCCGCCGGGGTGCTGGCCAAATGCAGCTTCAACTGGCTCGTCTACCGACGAGAATCCACCGCCGCGAAAATCGTGACGTTCGGCGTCGGCGGACTGATGCTCTCGATCATCACGGCCCACAGCCTCGACGGTCAATGGGTTCCGACAACGGCGATGGCCTGGGACAGCCTCGGTCGAAGCCTCAGCCAGGTCGGCTGTCTGCTCTGGGGATCGGCCGAGTCGCTCTACTACTGGTCCCGCATGCGACGTCGGTTGAAGCTCGGCCTCGCGGATTCCGTCGTCGTGAACCGCTTTCTGATGTGGGGCCTGGGCGCTGGCTTCGCCGGTGCAGGAACGGGTATTGGTCTCACCGCGGAGATCTTGACCGGCATCCCGACGCTACAGATCCCCTGGGTCGTATCGATCTCATCCGGGTTCGGATTCGTCGCAGCCGTGTCGATCTATCTCGCATTCGTGCCGCCCGAACGCTATCTCCGCTACGTTCGAGCGAACGCCTAGCATCCTGATCACGTCGACGCTCGGCGCTCCCTCGCCAAGCCCCTCAATCCCGATCCCTCACCGATCCCTTCCGCGATTCAGGAAGGAGCGTTCACGACCGGACGGATTCGGATGTCGATCCGGCGATTCTGGGCGCGTCCCTCGGGTGTGTCGTTCGATGCGATGGGTCCCGTTTCGCCGCGCGACACGGCGATCAGCTGATCCGCCGGGATGCCCTCTGCCTCCATTACTCGCACGACGCTGGCCGCCCGGGCCCCCGAGAGTTCCCAGTTGGAGGGATACTGCTCCGCGAGTCCGGCACCGACCGGAACGTTGTCGGAGAAACCGAGTACCGCAATCTGATAGGGCTGCTGATTGATTTCCTGGACGAGCTCGACGACCAGCTTTGTTCCCTCAGGACTCAACTGGGTGGTCCCGCTCTCGAATAGCACGTCGTGGGGCAGGATCAGATGCAACCCGTCGGCGAGCAACTGCATCTTGATGGCTCCGCGCACCGCCCAGCGAGCGACCTCATCCGCCAACTCCTGCTGCTCGCGCTCGAGTTCAGCGATCTCGGTGTCACGCAGGCGAACCGTACGGTTCAGGTTCACGGCGACGGTCGCGACGTTCTGAACGCGAACGCTGAGCATGTCCCGTTCCAGCACGACCTGGTCGTAGGTCCCTCGCGAAACACAACCCGCGAAGACGAGCAGAGTCGCCACTGCAACGAGGGGCAGGCTAACTCCGCGGGAAACGATGTCCGTACGCATGATCTATGTCCTCTATTCAGATGGGAAATTCTGGGCCCGTATGATGACACATCGCGAGCGAAACGCGATCGGATCCGATTCCGAGCGGACATAGCCTAGGCTCCGTGCATGCTGACCCACCGCTTCGCCTCGCTTCCTTCGGCTTCGAAGGCGGGAGTTTGGCCCAACACCGCCTCCCTTCTCGTCTTGCTCGTCTTGCTCGCCCTGCTTTCTCTGGCTACCGCCTGCATCACCCCCGCGGAGCGCGTGCGAAACCTGCATTTCGACTCGATCGTGATCGATGGCCACTCCGATACGACGCCTCGATTCGAGGATCCGACCTGGGACTTCTCGGCGCGCCACGATCTGGCCGACGGCACGATGGATCTCCCGCGCATCCGCGAAGGGGGACTCGACGTCCAGTTCTGGTCCATCTATATGGGCAAGCGCGAGGAACCGGGCGCCGCGATCCGGGAAGCCCTCGAAAGGATCGATGCCGTCCACGAGATGGCGGCGCGCCATCCCGAGGAGGTCGTCGTCGCAGGCACGGTTCGCGAGATCCGAGCAGCCGTCGCGGATGGGAAATTCGTGAGCATGATGGGCCTCGAGGGCGGGCATATCATCGAGGACAGCCTGTCCGCCCTGCGAACCTTCTATCGACTCGGCGTCCGTTACATGACGCTGACCCATTCCTTTCACACCGGCTGGGCCGACTCGTCGGGAACGACGGATATTCCGGAACCGGTTCACGGTGGACTGACCGACTTCGGCCGCGACATCGTCCGGGAGATGAATCGAATCGGCATGCTCGTCGATCTCTCTCACGTTTCGGATGCGACCTTCTTCGACGCCATCGAGACGACTCGCGCACCGGTCATCGCCTCCCATTCCTCGACACGTGCGATCGCCGACCATCCGCGCAACATGACCGATGCCATGCTGCGCGCCCTCGCCCAGAACGGCGGCGTCATCATGATCAACTTCTATCCGGGCTACATCGACAACGTCGCTCGCGATGCGACGCGTGCCTATTTCGCGGAGCACGGCGAGGCACTCGGCCTGATCTATCAGCAGACCGGCTCCGATTCGAAGAGCCGCACCGAACGGATGGCGGCCCATTTCGCCACGCACCCCGTTCCGCAGACCTCGCTCGATGTGCTGCTCGATCATTTCGATCACGCGATCGAGATCGCCGGTCCGGACCACGTCGGAATCGGTGCGGACTGGGACGGCGTGGCCAGCATGCCCATCGCGATGGAAGAGATCAACCGACTCCCGTCGCTTTCGGCGGGCCTGTTCGATCGCGGCCACCCTGCCAGCACCGTGCGAAAGGTGCTCGGCGAAAACCTGCTTCGAGTCCTCGAGGCGGCGGAGCGCGTCTCGAGCGAGATGCGGGAGGAAGAACGGACCCGGCGACCGCAGAAGCCTCGTTCGTGAAACGCGCACTTTGGATCGTCCTCTTCATCGTCCTCGCCCTCGTCGCCCTCGGACTCCTCGCCTGGCGGCTCCTGAGGCCGCCGGATCCCGCGAAGATCCTCGCCCGGATCGAGGTCCCCGATGCGCCGGTCCTGAGCCCCGAAGAGGAACTCGCCAGTTTTCGACTCGCCCCCGGATTCCGCGCGGAACTCGTCGCCGCCGAACCGCTCGTCGTGGACCCCGTCGCGATGGATTGGGACGATCGCGGACGTCTCTTCGTCGTCGAAATGCGCGGCTTCATGCCGAATATCGACGGCGAGGGCGAGGATCGACCGAATGGCCGTGTCGTCGTCCTCGAAGACACCGACGGCGATGGCCGAATGGACGAGAGCCACGTCTTCCTGGATGCACTCGTCCTGCCGCGCGCGATCGCGGTCCTGCCCGAAGGCATCCTGATCGGGGTTCCACCCGACCTCATTTTGTGTCGCGATACCAACGATGACCTTCGATGCACAGACGACGAGCAAACGGTCCTGCTCGATTACGCGGCGGACTCGGGCAACGTCGAACACCGCGAGAACGCCCTCCTTCCCGGACTCGACGGCTGGCTCTACAACTCGAAATCGGCGCGACGCTTTCGACTCTCGGACGCGGGAATCGAGGTCGAATCGAGCGTATTCCGAGGCCAGTGGGGCATCGCCCAGGACGACGAGGGGCGTCTCTACTACAACCACAACTCCGGCTTCCTCTACGCCGATCTCTTCCCCGCCGAATACACACTCCGCCAACCGGCGACGGCCGCGGCGATCTCGAAGCCCGGTCTCAACGTCGACCTCGCCGAGGGCGAAAAGGTCTTCGGTGTGCGGGTTGCCCCGGGCCTCAACCGTGCCTATCAGCCCGGCACGCTTCGGCGGGATGGTCGACAGAGCCTGCCGACGGCGGTGAGCGGACTCGTGATCCAACGCGGGCACCAGTTCGGCGACGAATACAAAGGCGATGCCTTCGTTCCGGAATCAGCCGGTTCGGCGGTTGCCCATTTCGCAATCGAAGCGGGGGCGGACGGTGTGGGGCTGCATGCCACACATCGCCTGTATCCCGACGAGGATTACGGCGAGCGAGAATTCCTGGCCTCGACCGACGAACGGTTCAGACCGGTCGATGCGAAGGTGGGACCCGACGGCGCGATCTGGATCATCGACATGTACCGCGGTGTGATCCAGCACGCCTATTACGTCTCAGACTACCTGCGCGGGTACGTGAATGCGCATGACCTGGCGCCACCCGGAGCCACCGGTCGAATCTGGCGCATCGTTCGAGAGGACGAACCCTTCGAAGCGACCGCGCCCTCGCTCGAACGCCTCGAGGACCAACTCGCAGGCCTCGACCATCCCAACGCCTGGGTTCGCGACCGAGCCCAGCGGCGATTGATCCACACGCGAGATCCCGCAGCCCTTCCCGCCCTGCGCAGGCTTTCGAATTTTAGTGCCCTCGGCCAGCGACACGCACTCTGGACGCTGGCGGGCGTCGCTGAGTTCGACCTCGAAACCTGGCGCCAAGGAATGCAGAGCCGCGACCCAAACGTGAGGCGCATAGCACTTCGCCTGAGCGAGAATATGCTCCGCGACTCATCCGACCCGGACCGTCTGATCGAGGCGATCGGGACCGAGGCACTCCGCGCGCTCGACGACGTGGACTCACGCGTGCGCCTTCAAGCGCTCCATACCCTCGGCTCTCTGCCGCCCGATTCCCGCCCCCTCGAAGTGCTCCTCGAGCAAACGCAATCGGACAACCCGCTCGAGCGTCAGGCCGCGCTCAGCAGCCTGGCGAACCTCGAAGATCGCGCGCTCGATTTCGCTCTCTCGGCCCCCCGCAGGCCTGATCTCGAGTGGACGAGCACGCTCGCGACCGCCGCGTTCATGCAGGCCCAGTCCCGAGCGAATCGCGCCGACGCGGTGTCCGCGTTTCTCGACCGCATCGTCGCCGCAGGTTCACAAGGGAGTGATGAGACAATCGCTGCGGCGCTCGTCGACGGCATCCAGGCCGCACAGGAGCTACCCGGTGTGGAGCGCGTCGTCCTGGAAGCCGCGCACCCGCTCTTCGAGAACGATTACGCACCCACGCTAGGCGAAGCGGTGCTGCGAATACGACGGGGCTTCACCTGGGAAGGCGATCCGACTCCGGGCGGTGCCCGACCACTCGAGCCGGAAGAAGAGCGATTGCGCGCCCGAGGCGCCGAACTCTTCGGGGAGACCTGCGCGACCTGCCACGGCACCGAAGGCCGAGGCAATATCGGTCTCGCGCCACCGCTTACGGGATCGCCGTGGGTCCGGGATGCGGATGATTGGCTCGTGCGGATCGCGCTCCAGGGAGTCCGCGGCCCGATCCGCGTGCAGGACGAGACCTGGAACGGCGCGATGCCCGGACACGGCCACGACCCGCGCTTCGATGATGAAGGCCTTGCAGGGCTCTTGACCTTCTTGCGACGGGCCTGGGGGCACGGGGATCCGCCCGTCTCACCCACGACCGTGGCGCGGATTCGAAGGGCCACAATCGATCACCCCGAAGCGTGGACGGCGGAGGAGCTGCTCGCGCTTCCGGTCGATCATCGGTTGGATCGGTATGTCGGTGTCTATCGAATCCCGATCGTCGGGATCGAACTCTCGATCACGCGCTCGGGCAGTCATCTCGAAATCGGACGATCGAAGGGTGCGCGCGCACCGATGAGGGAGATCGGCGATGGCCTCTTCACCGGAGAAGGCCTCCAGATCCGCTTCGAGGAGACGGCGTCGGGCCCCGCCCCGAGCGCCCGCGTTCAATTCGGTTCGGACGCAGTCGAGGTCTCGCGTGTCGATCCCTGATTGGATTCTTGCGTTGGGGCAGCTCGCACCGAACACCGCTCGCCGCACCCGACGATCCCTCCCCAAAACCGGGGAGAGCCCGGTAGGCTCTTCTCACGCCGACGCCCACGCCCACGCCCACCCCTGCCCCGCTCGAACCCGGAGTCCAAGTTTGCGAGTTTGCGATTTTTCGTTCCCGATCGTCCGCTGTCTCACGCTGCTCGGACTCTCGACGACGATTGCCTACGCGGATGAGAAGCCGGCCCACGCAGCGCTCGAAGAGTCTTCGCCCCCAGAAGAGATGATCATCACCGGATCACAGGCTCCGCGAAACCGGTCGACGATTCCCAATTTCACCACGGTGCTCGAAGGCGACGACCTCGACCGGAGTATCAGCACGTCGCTCGACGATGCGCTCCGCTTCGTTCCCAGTCTCCAGGTCACAACGAGCGGCGCACGCGGTGGTCGCACGCAAATCGCGCTTCGCGGACTCGATCCGAATCACGTCGTCGTGATGATCGACGGTGTCCGATTGAACGACCCCACGAATTCGCGCGGCGGTTCCTTCGATCCGACGACGCTCGCACTTCTCGATATCGAGCGTGTCGAAATCGTGCGCGGGCCTCTCTCGACGGTCTACGGATCGGACGCGCTCGCCGGCGCGATCAACATCATCACGCGTCGGGCGGATCCGACCGACGAACCCGAGGCCAGCGTTCGCGCCCGTGGCGGGCGCTTTCATCATGGTCAGGCCATCGCCCAGGCTCGAACGGGAATCGGCGACAAGGTCGGCCTCACCCTCGGCGCTGCGATCGACACCTTCCGCGACCCCAATTCCGATGGCGGATACGACGGGGCGACTCTCAAGGCGAAGCTGAATACCACCCTCCCGGTGATCGAGGTCGACTTCGAAGCCTTCACTCGAATTCATGAGGGCAGCGCTCGCAGCTACCCGGATTCGAGTGGCGGCCCCGAACTCGCGGTCCTGCGTTCGCTCGAAGACCGCGACATCCGTGAAATCCTCTTCGGCGTCGTGCTCGAGCGTGCGATCCTGGATGTCGGGTCCCTCGCCGTTCGACTGGGACACACGGATCGCCGGGAGGATCTGGATTCTCCCGGAATCGTTCCGGAAGGCGGCGGCTTCCCCATCCCGCCGACGACTTCGGACGACAAATACAGACGATGGGATCTCTCCGTCGTCTCGACCTGGACGCCTCCAGATCTCGACACCCCCATGAGCAAGCTCCGCTCGACGATCGTCGCCGGCGTCAATTTCGTCTGGGAAGATGGCGAGAGTGACTCCTTCCCCCAAACACCCTTTCACGACAACCGCCGCACGATCGGGATCTTCGGCGAACTCGAAGAAGAGATCGGCGATTGGGTCACGATATCGGGCAGCCTCCGTTACGACACCACCCCGGACGAGAACGACCAGCTCTCACCCGCTGTCGGCCTCGCGATCGAAATCCCGCGGACACCGATCACGTTATTCGGAAACTACAGCGAGGGATTCAAACGACCGAGCTTCTACGCCCTCGGCGGCCCTGTCGGCAACCCGTCGCTTCGCCCGGAGAAGAGCAAGGGCTACGAGATCGGCGTCCGCGCGCACGCCCTCGATGGGCGATTGCGTGGTCAGATCAGCTATTTCGATCTTCGGGTGAAGGACCTGATCGATTTCAATGCTGCGGCCTTCCGACTCGAGAATCGCCAGCGCCTGATCTCGCGTGGTGCCGAAATCGAACTCTCCTGGCGGACCCTCGATTGGCTGGACCTTCGGGCGGGCGTGACCTTCAATCCAACCGATTTCGAGGGAACCAGCGAAGCTCCACTCAATCGCTCGCGTTGGCGAGGCTTCGCGGCCATCGCCGTCCAGCCGACCGACAAGATCGAACTCGACCTGCGCATGCTCTTCATCGGGCCTTCGAAAGCCTCCTCCTTTTCGACGGGTGGCCGGATCGATACCCTCGCCGGTTATGCACGATTCGATGTCCGTGCGTCCTGGAGCGTCCGGGAGTGGATCGACCTCTTCGTCGAGATCGAAAACCTGACCAACGAAACCCACCGCGAGGCCGTCGGATTCGAGTCGCCTGGGATTGCACCACGCGCCGGCGTCACGATCCGCCTCTAACTCGGACAACACTCTCTCCAGCACGGGGATCCGACGTCGCATATCCTCTGCGTCACTTCGCGAGGAGGGCCCCGAGAGTTTGGACACCGGGTGTCGGATGAGAGGAACCAGGAGAGGGCGCATGGAATACGATCCCACCGATTGGAATACCCAGATCGACCCCTACGAGATCTACGCGTGGTTGCGAGACGAGGCGCCGGTCTACCACAACGAGAAGATGAATTTCTGGGCGCTTTCGCGATTCGATGACGTCTGGGATGCCCACCTCGATTTCGACACCTTCAGCTCCGCCTGGGGCCAGACCCTCGAGAAAATCATGACGCCGCTCCCGATGATGATCTCGCTGGACCCGCCCAAGCACACACGCGTCCGCCAATTGGTCAGCAAGGTCTTCACGCCGCGGCGAATCGGGGAACTCGAACCGACCGTCCGCAAGATCACGCGTGACCGCCTCGAAGGCCTCGAACCCGGCGACCAGATCGACCTCTTCGAGCGCCTCGCCTCGGTCATGCCGATGGATGTGATCAGCGCGATGCTCGGCGTCCCGGAAGAGGATCGCGACCATGTCCGACTGACGACCAACGCCATGATGCACCGGGAATCCGGCTCGCTCGAGGTCCCGGAGAGCGCGGCTCGAGCGTCCACCCAGGTACTCGAATATTTCGTGGGCTTCATCAAGGAACGCCAGGCCCGCCCGCAAGATGATCTGATCAGCGCGTTGATCGGCGCCGAACTCCGCGACGTCGATAGCGGCAAGATGACGAGTCTGTCTTTCGAGGAACTGCTCGGCTTCTGTCTCCTGCTCGGCAGCGCCGGACACGAAACGACGGCCCGCTTGATCTGCAACAGCGCGGTCACGCTCTTCCGAAACCCAGACCAGCGTGCCGAACTCGTCACGAACCCGAAGCTGATGCCGAATGCCGTCGAAGAGCTTCTGCGTGTCGATCCGCCGTCCCAGGTCCAGGGGCGCTGGAGTACCCGGCCCTGGACACGCCACGGCGTCACGATCCCCGAAGACGTCCGCGTCCTCCTGCTGACCGGCGCGGCTCATCGCGACGAGCGACAATTCGACGATCCCGATCGCTTTGACATCCTTCGCAAACTCGACCGCACCGTTCATTTCGGCCAGGGCCATCACCTGTGCATCGGGAAGAGCCTCGCGCGCCAGGAATGCCGCGTGGCCTTCGAAGAGTTGCGCGCGCGTTTCCCCGACTACGAGGTCGACGAGGCCAATCTCGAGTGGTCCCATAACAACAACGTGCGCGGCTACGCCAAGGTGCCGATGCGACTCTAACCCGCCTCCGCTTCAGGACTCGGTTGGGGCATAAACAACACGCCCTAGCCTGATGCGTGATTGCGCGAGTCTCATAAACGGGGCGATTATACCCCGTTTAATGCTCCACCCGCGAGCAAGTCTCAACTGAGGTCCACGAGAGGGCCTCGATGCGATTTTCCTGTCGTCGCGTTCACATTCCTTCCCATTCCTTTTTTCGTTCATCGTATGATGAAAATCGACCTGGGAAGGTAGAACGCACACCGCCGAAATCGTCGGAGAGCGTTCGGAGAGGATATCGGCACGCGTGGCTCCCCGGAGCCCGCCTCGATCAAATCGTTTGGGAAACCGCGGGCGGCAAGCCGCCTGCGAAAAAGAAGAGGGATTGGGAAACCCCTCGTCTCGGTTGCCCAGATTTTTGAATCAGCGTCCTGGCCGGCTCGCCGGCCCATGAATACGACGCCGATCTGAATCGATTCGGTCACAAATTCTCAGCTGCCCACAGGTCGAATGGATGGAATGCATGCAAGACGACTGCCGCAATTCGCGGACGGTCGCCGCGCAGGCACGATCGATGCTCGACCTCATGATGCCGTTGGCAGGAATACTCGAGCAGCTGGGATAGAGGCAAAAAAATGATTCAAATAGCACGCAACCTTGGGTTGGTCGCAGCGCTGCTGCTCCTGCCCCTGAGCACGCAAGCCGTGGAAATCTCGGTCACTGCGACGAGTTCCGGAGGAGACACCTCCTTGCTCCAACCGGGTGACATCATCACCTTCGACCTTTACCTGACACACACCTCGGGCGAAGACCTTTTCGGGCTCGGCATCGGTGTCCGAGGGTACGACTCGAATCAGAACGGCTTCTCGGACGACGGGCTGACGTTCCTCGGACAGAACGTGCAGACCACGACGATTATAGATCCTGACTTTCCTGGACCTTTACCTTTCCCAAACGATCCGATCGATACGACGGGCACAGCGAACGTGGCCGATTTCATTTTCGGCATCGAAGATCCCGGTACCGGGAATCGGTTTCCCGGCACGGGCTTGGTGAATATCCGAGGCTCCCTGCAGACGCCCGCCTTCTCGGTCATTCCCCCTGCCCTCACGGGTTTGGAATTTGACCTCTATAACTATGCGGGCACGGGTCTCGGAGCCTTCGAGTTCGGCTACAACGACCCAATCCAGGAACTCCTAGGGAATCCGCCGTTCGTGGAGCGCTGGGTCACCGTTTTCGACGGCATCACCACGACGCCCGGCATCGATGGCGCCCCCCCGGTCGACTTCACTCCGGAATTGGCCCCGGGTGTCCACTTCCGGCTGAGCTTCCAGGCGACCGCCCCGGAGTCCACAGCCACGGTGCTGCACACGCTCACTTTCGGAGAGCAGCTCGAATTTGGCTCGGCCGCCATCGGTGCCGGCGGCGAGATCCTCAGCACCTACCAGAGCGACAGCTTTTCGTTCTCGGTGATTCCGGAGCCCGGCACCGCCCTCCTCATGGGTCTCGGGCTGGCCGGTCTGGCAGCGCAGCGCCGGCGCTAGTCGGCCGCACGCCGGACACCGAAGGCCTCTACGCAGCGGCGCCGCCCCTCTATTCATTCGAGAGAGGAGCGGCGCCGACTCGGCGTCCATTTCGGGACCGACTATA
>SMVB01119252.1_pt1 | contig 10776 bp, 7 predicted proteins | sample 2456461 | NCBI WGS metagenome assembly SMVB01 (sample SAMN11095934, study PRJNA526329) | marine sediment metagenome | biome: Marine sediment; feature: Surficial sediment; material: Deep marine sediment; isolation source: Hadal surficial sediment | place: Pacific Ocean | collected 2014-05 | depth 0-1...
AGGGGAGAAATTACCAGCATAATCGCCGAAACGGTCAGTCCCACCCAAAACAGGCTGGTAAACAGGTCGGTATAACTTGCCAGCGCCAGGCTAATATCGGTCACCCCGCCATTGACGGTGTCGATTGCGGCGAGTTTCGATAGCTGGACGGCGACGAATTCAGAATAGGCCGTGGCGAGAAACCACGCTCCCATCATCATACCGACCACGCTGGGCACGGCCAACTTGGTGACTGCCGACAAACCAACGGGTGACAGACACAGTTCACCCGTGGTATGCAGAAAATACGCCAACACCATCCAATAAGCAAAGACGCGACCGGATTCATCCGGCATGCTGGCACCGATCACCAGGGCGCCAAAGCCCAGCCCGGCCTGGCCGATGCCCAGGGCAAACTTCACCGGAGTACTGGGCTCCAGACCCCGGCGCGCGAGGGCTGTCCACAGCCAGGCGAAGACCGGGGCGAACATAAAGATAAACATGGCGTTCATCGCACCAAACTGCGATGCCGTCAGTTCCACGCCCAGCAGATTGCGGTTCAGTACACGGTCTGCATACAGGGTCATGGAGGCGGCACTTTGTTCAAACAATGCCCAGAACACCACTGTCGAGATAATCAATATTATCAGCACGATCATTCTGCTGCGCTCGTCCGCATTGCACTTCACGGCGATGAACCAAGCCATGCCCACCAGTACTGCCACGGATAGAACATTCAGGAGTGTCCCCACAGCACCGTGGAACTGGAGCATTTGCCATGCCACGCCGACCCCGCCCAGGCTGCAAAGGTAGATGGTTAACTCCTTACTTATGCCGAGGGCTGATTTTTGTTTGAGCAGTTCCGGGTCTTTGGGCTCGGCGTGTCCGTGCAGATGCTTTTGCCCGTAGAGGAAGCTGGTGAGTCCCACCAGCATGCCAATGCCTGCCGCCCCGAAGCCATACCCCCAGCCGTAGGTCTCACCCAGGTAGCCACACAACAAGGTGGCGGTAAAGGCGCCAAGGTTAATACCCATGTAAAAAATAGTGAAGCCACTGTCGCGCCTGGGGTCGTCCTGGGCATAGAGTTGCCCGACGATGGTGGAGATGTTGGGTTTCAGGAAGCCCACACCGATAACAATGAGCGCCAGGGAAAAATAGAAAACCTGCAGGGCACCCTCATCGCGCACCACCTGGCCATTCACCATGCGCGCTTGCTCACCCTCGAAAGCCATGCCGAAATGCCCCATTACCAGCAGCAGGCCGCCAAACACCACGGCCTTGCGCATTCCCAGGTAGCGGTCTGCCAGCAGGCCGCCTATGACTGGCATGGCGTAGACCAGGGCGGCGTAGCCCCCTAAAACCTCCAGGCCATTGGCATCGCTGAATAAATGGTACTTGGTGAGGTACAGCAGCAGCAGGAACTTCATGCCGTAAAAGGAAAACCGCTCCCACATCTCGGTGGTAAAACAGATGAGCAGGCCCTTGGGGTGGCCGAAAAAGCCGGTATCGGTTGCCGGGTCTATGGCGGTCGTGGTCATTATCTGTTTTCCTTATTATATAGAGGCGGGCACGGGATCGCGTGCCACACTACCGATATTGTTCTATAGTGTATTGATAAAAGACGGGGCACAGTATAAAGGCGATTGGCCATAAAACGAATGGCTTTGTTTTGCCCTCAACTGTGAGGCAAGCTCCCGCTCAACCGTCTTACTGGGATATCAAAAAGTCTATCTGGAAACGTTATGAATTTGAAACTGCGGGCGGCCGGCAGGGCCTTAGCCCTTTCAGTAATTGTGGTGGCCCTGGGCGCCTGTGGTGAGGGCCCCTGGAATGACCCCAACCCCGCCAATCCCGATGGCATGGTCACCTACCAATCGGTGATGTCACCGCTACCGCCCAAGCACCTGGACCCGGTCATCTCCTATGCAAGCGATGAGAGCCTGTTCATCATGCAAATCTACCAGCCGCCGCTGGGTTATCATTTTTTGAAGCGCCCTTATGAGCTGCAGCCACTGGGCATGGCCGCTATGCCCGAAGTGGCATTTCTGGATGCCCAGGGCAATGTGATTGAGGAGGGTGCCGGTGATATTGCCTTTACCCGCTACACACTACGCGTGAAAGACGATGAACACTTCCAACCGCACCCGGCGTTCGCCAAAAATGAACAGGGCGACCCTCTGTATTTGTTCGCCACTGCACAGGCGGGCGAACAGTACCAATCTATTCCCGATTTCCCGCAGACGGGTGCCAGGCTGGTACGCGCCAATGACTACGCCTACCAGATCAAGCGCCTGGCCGACCCCGCCAATATCTCGCCCATGCTGGGCTTTATGGCGCAGTACATTGTGGGCATGAGTGAGCTTTCACAGGAGTTGGAGGGTGTGGAGCGCGATGGCTGGCTAAACCTGGACGATTACGATTTGGCCGGTGTTGAAGTGATAGACGCCCACACACTGACCATCACCATCAAGGAGCGCTACCCGCAGTTTGTCTATTGGTTGGCCATGCACTTCTTCGCACCCATCGCACCCGAGGTAGACCGCTTTTACAAGAACCCCGGTTTTGCCCAGCGCAACCTTACCCTGGACTGGTGGCCCGTGGGCAGCGGCCCCTTTATGATGGTAAAGAACGACCCCAATACCGAGATCGTGCTGGAGCGCAATCCCAACTTCAGGGAAGACTACTACCCCAGCGAAGGGGAGCCGGGCGATGCAGAACTTGGCTTATTGGACGATGCGGGCAAGCGCCTGCCTATGATTGACCGGGCAGTCTACCGGCTTGAAAAAGAAGTTCTGCCCCTGTGGACCAAATTTTTGCAGGGTTACTACGACCGCTCCGGCGAAGTACACGCCAATACCACCAAATTTTTTGACCAGGCCTTCGTGGTGGGCCCAGACGGCCTGGAGATAGCGCCCAGCATTGCAGACCATGGCATCACGGTTTCCACGGCGGTCAAGCCATCGCTTTATTACTATGGTTTCAATATGCGTGACCCGCTGGTTGGGGGCTATACCGATGAGAAACGCAAACTGCGCAAAGCCCTGCAAATTGCTTTTAATACCGAGGAATACCTCAACATCTTCCAGCAGGGCAGTGGGGTGGCCGCCCACAGCATTATACCTCCCGGTATCCCAGGCAACCTCAGCGGTGAAGCGGGCATGAATCCGCAGGTATACGATTGGGTGGACGGCGGTTTGCAGCGCAAATCCATCGCCTACGCCAAGCAGTTGTTGATTGAAGCGGGCTACCCCAATGGCAGGGATGCCCGCACCGGCGAGCCATTGAAGATATTTATCGATGTCCAGTCCCAGGCCATCACCAACCCCATTATGAACTGGATGGACAGGCAGTTTGGCCAGATCGGTGTGCAGGTGGAGTACCGCCCGGCGGACTGGAACCGCACCCGCGAAAAATACCTGACCGGCAATACCCAGATATTTTCTCACGGCTGGTTGGCCGATTACCCCGACCCGGAGAACTTCTTGTTCCTGCTGCACAGCCCGGAGAGTCCGCTGGTGTGTAAATGTGACGGCACCAACAACGCCAACTACGCCAGCGACGACTACGACGCGGCATTCAGGGCTATGCGGATGCTGCCCCCAGGGCCCCAGCGCGATGTAGAGATCGCCAAAATGGTCAAACTGTATCAGGACGATGCGGTGTGGCTGTACGCCTACACACCCAAGGAAATCTACCTGAACAATGCCTGGGTGTATAACACCAAGCGCCACGGGATCGACTCGGGCACCCTGAAGTACATACGCCTGGATCCCGAGTTGCGGGCGCAGAAACAGGCGGAATGGAATAAGCCGGTTACCTGGCCTCTGTACGCCGGAGCCCTGTTAATTATCGGTATGGTGGTTCCCGGCGTATCGGCCTACAGGCGGCGTCAGAATGCCACAGCCCGTTAATAGCGGCGGGTAATAATAATGAAAGAGACAGGATAGAAAACTATGTTTGCGTATATCATTCGCCGTTTACTCTATGCGATTCCGATTCTTATCGGGGTTAACTTACTCACGTTTACTCTGTTTTTTGTGGTGAATTCCCCGGATGATATGGCGGTCTCCCAGTTGGGGGCCAAGTATGTCACGCCGGAGGCCATTGCAAACTGGAAGAAAAAAAATGGCTACGATAAGCCGCTGTTTTTGAATGAAGAGGCCGAGGGCCTGGGAACGGTTACGGAAACTATCTTTTTCACCAAATCGGTCAAATTGTTTGCCTTCGAATTTGGCAGTTCCGAGAGCGGTAGAAACATCACCTCTGACATTTCCATACGAATGTGGCCCAGCCTGGCGGTAGCCCTGCCGACGTTTGCGGTGGGCATTTGGGTAAACATCTGTGTGGCCCTGATGGTGGTGATGTTTCACGCCACCCGCCTGGACCGATGGACCGTGTTTGTCTTTGTTGGCCTGATGTCTATCTCCTACCTGTTTTACATTATCGGTGGGCAATATATGGTGGCCAAGGCCTGGCGACTGGTGCCCATCTCGGGCTATGATGCCCAGGGGCAGGTGTGGAAGTTTCTGATACTGCCGGTGCTGGTAGGGGTAATCGCCGGCATCGGAGCGGGGGCACGCTGGTACCGCACGCTGTTCCTGGAGGAGGCGAACCAGGACTATGTACGCACCGCCCGGGCCAAGGGTTGCAGCGAAATTACTATTCTGTTTAGGCATATCCTGCCCAATGCCCTGATACCTATTCTCACCGGTGTTGTGGTGTTAATTCCCACCTTGTTTATGGGCAGTCTGCTCATCGAATCCTTCTTTGGCATCCCCGGCCTGGGTAGTTATATGCTGGATGCTATCCGCTCCCAGGATTTTGCCATTGTTCGCAGCATGGTTTTTATTGGTTCTATTTTGTACATCACCGGCCTTCTGCTCACCGATATTTCCTACACCTGGGCTGACCCCCGGGTTCGTTTGAGCTAAGGGGCGCATTGATGAAACCCATTGTACTGTGGTCGGATGCGCTCATTTTTCTGCTGGTGACCGCACTGGTTATTTTCTTTTACAAACTGCGCGAAGACCCCCTCACCCGGGAGCGTTGGGCGCAGGTGTTTTCCTCACGCCTCGGCATGATGGCTTTCACTGTTATTCTCACCTACGTGGGCATCGCCCTGTTGGACAGTCTGCACTTTCGTCGGGCGCTGCCGGCCCCCGAGGGAATGCAAACGGAAGAAGTGTTTTATGACAACAAGGTGACCAGCGTATTCGACGTGCTCACCGCAGGCATGGGCGAGCGCTTTGAGCGCACCTACTCCGCCCCTTTTGCACTGCTGTCATTTGAAAAGAAAAACATGAAGGACGCCCAGGGCAATGATATCCGGGATTTCCCGCCACTCAAATACGCGGGGTTGGATATCGATAAACCGGCGGACAAATGGCCAGACATCGCCGCCAAGAGCGCGGCACCCCTGGCCCTGGGCCTGGTGCTCAGTGGGCTGTTAATAGGCTTACAGTGGTTGTTTCTGCGCGCGGGTAACTTCCCCTGGCGAGCCTCGTGGATTACCCAGGCTGTGATTGTTTGTGTGGCCGTTTGGCTGGTGAGTATTAGCAAACATTATCACGTGTTGGGGACGGATAAGGGCGGTACAGACGTGTTGTTTCAGAGCCTGAAAGGGATACGCACGGGGGTATTGCTAGGGACGCTGGCAACCCTGGTGATGTTACCTATCGCCGTGACCCTGGGTATCTCTGCGGGTTATTTTAAAGGCTGGGTAGACGATGTAGTGCAGTATTTGTACACCACCCTCAGCTCCATTCCCGGCATCCTGCTAATCGCGGCGTCGGTACTGTTGTTCCAGGTGTACATCGATCTCAATCCCGATTTCTTTACTATAGGCATGGAGAAGGCCGATGCCCGCTTTGTCGCCCTGTGCTTTATTCTGGGTGTGACCAGTTGGTCGACATTGTGCCGCTTGATTCGGGCGGAGACACTCAAGATAAGCCAGTTGGGTTATGTGCAGGCGGCACATGCCTTTGGGGTCAGTCACACCCGAATCCTGATGCGACATATTCTTCCCAACCTGGTGCACATTATCTTGATTACCTTCGTGCTGGACTTCAGCGCCCTGGTGTTGGCCGAGGCGGTGCTGTCCTATATTGGGGTGGGCGTTGACCCCTCCATGGGCAGCTGGGGCAATATGATAAACGGCGCCAGGGCCGAGTTATCGCGTGAACCGGCAATCTGGTGGACACTCACCGGGGCATTCTTTTTTATGTTTGTCATTGTTTTGGCGGCCAACCTCTTTTCAGACCTGGTGCGAGATGCCTTCGATCCGCGAACACGGCTGGTGGGAGATGAAGCATGAGTAATATACGCATGCGGGTTAAGGATCTGGAAGTCACCCTGGCTGGCACCGATCTTAAAATTATCAAAGGCATCAGCTTTGAGCTTCGCGCGGGCAAGATATTAGCCCTGGTGGGGGAGTCCGGCAGCGGAAAATCTGTTACCTCCATGGCGACCATGCGCCTGCTGCCAGATGCCCTGAAAATTACCGCCGGCTCGGTGGAGGCGATGGGGCAGGACTTATTCTCCCTGCCGGAGTCGCGCATGCAGGATGTGCGCGGGCGCAAGGTCGCTATGATTTTTCAAAATGCGATGACGGCGCTCAATCCGGTGCAAACCGTGGGCAAACAGGTGGCCGAGACGCTGCGCTTGCACACGCCGTTACGGGGTGCGACGTTGCGCGATCGAGTCGTTGAACTGTTTACCGAAGTGGGCATTCCAGATCCGGAATCACGTTTCGATTTTTATCCCCACGAGTTGTCCGGTGGACAGCAACAGCGCATCATGATCGCCATGGCGCTGGCCTGTGAGCCGGAAGTTTTGATTGCAGACGAGCCCACCACAGCCCTGGATGTCACCATTCAGGAACAGGTGCTGGAACTTATCCAGGAACTGACCCGAAGTCGTCAATTGGCTGTCTTGCTTATCACCCACGATATGGGCGTAGTGCGACATGTCGCCGATGAAGTGGCGGTGATGTATCGCGGAGAAATTATTGAGCAGGCAGCGGTGCACGATTTTTTCCATAACCCGCAGCAGGACTATAGCAAGCGTTTGATAGATGCGCTGCCAGACCTGAGCACGTTTCACCAGGAGCGCCCCCAGGAGTCGCTGCTGGTATTGAAGGACGTGAAGGTTCATTTCCCCGTACGCAAAGGCATCTTGCAGCGCGTTGTCGATTACACCAGGGCAGTGGATGGGGTCTCGCTGGAAATTGGTCGGGGGGAAACCTACGCCCTGGTGGGCGAATCGGGCAGTGGTAAATCGACCCTGGGTCGGGCCATTCTCAATCTCGAAGACCTTGCCGGCGGTGAAATTACCTTCAAGGGTGAGGCCATACAGGGTATTTCGCGCAGAAAAATGCTGCCCTACCGCAAGAAAATTCAGGTTATTTTTCAAAACCCCTTCTCTTCCATGAACCCGCGACTCACCGTAGGCGAGATAATCTCCGAGGGCATGATCAGCCTGGACATGGGGTTTTCAAGTGCCGAGAGGGAAGAGCGAACAGCATCATTGTTGCAGCGCGTACAACTGTCCGCCGACTTTAGTGGGCGCTACCCCCACGAACTGTCTGGCGGCCAGCTGCAGCGGGTGGCCATTGCCAGGGCGCTGGCGGTGGAGCCCGAACTGATTGTCTGTGACGAACCCACCAGTGCTCTTGATGTGTCTATTCGCGCTGAGGTGCTGGATTTGCTACAGGAACTGCAGCGGGAGTTTGGCGTATCGTATTTGTTTATCACCCACGACCTGTCCATCGTGCCCACCCTGGCTCACCATGTGGGCGTGATGCAGGGGGGTAAAATCGTGGAGCAGGGCAGTGCTGAACAAATACTCACCAACCCGCAACACCCCTATACCAAAGCATTATTGGCATCTGTGCCCCGTATTGATGAGGATTAGCAATTAGACGCCGATGCTAACCCATGGGGTAGCGAATCTCAGTAGTGACGGCGTTTATCTCTTTCATAATCTCGGCAGTAAGTGTGACATCCGCCGCTGCGAGAATGTCATGCATCTGGTCGGGGTGAGTTGCGCCCACGATGGTCGATGCGACAAAGTCATGCTGTTTACTCCAGGCGGTGGCGAGTGTTACAACCGACATCCCCGCGGCTGCCGCGATACTCTGGAAGCGTTTTGTCGACTCCAGTGAGCGTTCGTTGACGAAGCGCTTCGCCATTTGTTGCTGGCGCTTTTCCCCGGTGATATAGGCGCTGAACCTGGCGCCCTCCGGCAGTGCACCGTCGTTGTATTTTCCCGTTAACACGCCCCCTGCCAGGGGTGAGTAGGGAATCAGGCTGACCTGTTCTTTGCGGCAGGCCTGGGCCAGTTCATCCTCAAAGCGGCGATTGTTCAGGCTGAAATTATTCTGGATAGTTTCGTAACGCGCCAGGCCGTGAAGCTCGGATACCGACAGGCTCTTGCACAGGCCCCAGGTGGTCTCGTTGCTGCAACCCAGAATTCTCACCTTACCCGAGTGCACCAGTTCGTCCAGTGCCAGCATGGTTTCCTCGTAGGGGAAATCCGGGTCCGGCCAGTGGGTTTGGTACAGATCCAGATAGTCGGTATCCAGTCGTTTCAGGCTGGCCTCCACAGCGCGCACAATATGGTGCCTGTCCAGGCTGGTTTTGCCCCCGCGCAGTGGCGGTGTAATCCAGCCGTGACCGGGGCCGGCGACCTTGCTGGCGATAATCAGCGAGTCCCGGGGCTTGGTCTTCATCCAGCGCCCCAGAATTTCCTCGGTGCGGCCCACGTATTTGGCATCGGGTGGCACCGGGTACATTTCGGCGGTGTCATAAAAATCGACGCCGGCATCGTAGGCCATATCCATAATGCGGAACGACTTTTTTTCGTCTGCCTGGTTGCCAAAAGTCATGGTGCCCATGCAGATCTCGGACACAATAATGCCACTTTTACCCAGCCTGTTTTTATTCATTGTTGCTCGCTCATTGAATTGTGTTTCTGCGTCAATCGGCCTTTCTTACGGCGTCATAGCTGTGCCACTGGCCATCGTGTTGATAGAAATTGTACTCGGCCGCGCACACGTCCGCGGGCTTGCCTGTGACGTTGCCGGTCGCCCCGGCGTTATAGTTTTTGGCGCGTATGCACAGCGCCATCTTGTCGTTATTTTCCTGAAGCTGCCCGTCGTAGGCCGAGACTTTACCGTCCTGGTAGGGCCCGGCCCAGTACCAGTAGGCAGTGGCGGCAATTGCAAGATACACGAGCATTTTCCCAAGCATCGTACTATCCTTAAGGAAGTTGTTTTATTCTCGAATTATATACTGAATCCAGCCCGCAGCGAAGCTTGAGCCTCGGGTGAGAGGGCTTGACCAGATTATGCAAAATGCCTACCTGAGCGGCAATTACGCCCCCGTGCAAACGGAGCTCACCACCTTTGACCTACAGGTTATTGGCGAACTCCCGCCAGAGCTGTGTGGCCGCTATCTGCGCAACGGCCCCAACCCCGCTGCCCCGGTTGACCCCGCCACCCATCACTGGTTCCTGGGGGACGGGATGGTGCACGGGGTGCGCCTGCGCGACGGAAAAGCCGAGTGGTATCGCAACCGCTATGTGGGTTCGTCTCATTTGAGTGAATTGCGTGGCCAGCCGGATATTGCCGGGCCCAACTGGAATGACAGCTCCGTTGGCCCCAATACCAGTGTGGGCGGTTTTGCCGGCACCACCTGGGCCATGCTGGAGGCCGGTGGTGTTCCTGTCGAGCTCAGCTATGAATTGGAGACAGTTGGGCGCAATGACTTTTACGGCACGCTACCCGGTGCCTTTACCGCACACCCCAAAGTTGACCTCGTCACCGGTGAACTGCATGCCATGGTCTATGCCTGGCAGGAGTGGCTGGACCATATCCAGTATGTGGTTGTGGGTCGCGACGGGCGAGTGCGACACACAGTGGATATTCCTCTGCCCGGCATGAGCATGGTTCACGATATGTCCTTAACCCAACGTTACGCTGTGATCTATGACCAGCCGGTCACGGTGGATATGGATGTGGCGCTGGCGGGGCTGTTTCCCTTTCGCTGGGACCCCGATTACGGCAACCGGGTGGGGCTTATGCCCCGCGAGGGTGCCGCAGGTGACATTCTGTGGATTGATGTGCCACTGGGCTATGCCTATCACCCCATGAACGCCTACGATGCCCCGGATGGCTCGGTGATTATCGATATCTGCGTCTATGATCGTATGTTCGACCGGGACGTGTTGGGACCCTTTGGGGCCGATGGCCATGCACGCCTTGAGCGGTGGACACTCAATCCGCAAGCACGCAGCTGCGCCGTGACCGTAATCGACGCGCGGCCCAATGAGTTTCCCAAGCACCGGGGTTCTGTTGCGGGCCGGCCATACACCTATGGTTATTGTGCTTCCCCTTCGGTAGACCCTGCTGAAGGTTGGCCAACCCTGAAACACAATCTGGTCTCCGGCGAGCGGCAGGTGTTTGACCATGGCCGCGGGCGCGCCGGCGGGGAGCCTATTTTTGTGGCCAGAACAGACAGTGCCGCCGAGGATGACGGCTGGCTTATTATTCTGGTGCACGACCTGGGCGCAGGCACCACTGAACTGGTGGTATTGGATGCGGCAGACTTTGCCCGCGGCACGGTTGCCCGTGTAGTATTGCCCCAGCGCGTACCCTTTGGTTTTCACGGTAATTGGGTGAGCGATGAGCAAGTTAGTCCATTGTAGTGTATGGAGTAAACCGAGATGAATGGTGCTGAGAGCCTGCTTGGGACTCTGGTCGATAGTGGTATAGAGCTGTGTTTTACCAACCCCGGGACA
>SMVB01294684.1_pt1 | contig 10774 bp, 12 predicted proteins | sample 2456461 | NCBI WGS metagenome assembly SMVB01 (sample SAMN11095934, study PRJNA526329) | marine sediment metagenome | biome: Marine sediment; feature: Surficial sediment; material: Deep marine sediment; isolation source: Hadal surficial sediment | place: Pacific Ocean | collected 2014-05 | depth...
GAGACTTTTGACTCATCCATACTTGTAAGAGGAACGCTGATGGCGAAGGAGAAAGACAGTGCGGAGAAGGCGATTCGAGACATACGCCGCGTGACGCACCGTTCGCTCCGGACAAAGTGTTAACTATGTGTCCGGAACAAGATGTAAACCATGTGACCGGTTAACACCTACGGAAATTTGGCGCGCCCGGAGAGATTCGAACTCCCGACCACCTGGTTCGAAGCCAGGTACTCTATCCAGCTGAGCTACGGGCGCATTGCTTCGTCAAGAGAGCGATTGTACCCACAAGATGTGGACTAAAACAGACCCATAGATGGATTGCCGGTTAGGTATCCGCCCGTGGGAATGTACAATTGCCATTCTTAATGGCAAACAGGAACATCATGCAAACAAGACGACGTTTTCTGAAATCCACCGGTGCCGTGATGGCTGGCGGTCTCGTTGCCGGGACGGCCGGCGCTTCAGCCACAAATACATGCAGTGACGCGGAGCTCCCTTCTGACTTCATCTATCTGAACAGCGGCACGGAGGGCTCCATGCCCGATTGCGTGCTGTCTGCGTTTCAGGACGGCCTGCAGAAATGGGCGAGTAACCCGACCACTTCCTACGAATCGGATCCCCTGTACGAAAAACTCCAAGTGTTGAACCGGGAGCGGATTGCGTCGTTCCTGAATGTCGGAAAAAATAATATTTGTCTCACGGACAACACCACCATGGGTTTGAGCATGACCCTGATGGGCCTGAACTTCAGTCGCAACGACAAAGTGATCACCACAGACCATGAACACATGGCGATCCGCTCTCCGTTACGGGTGCTTAAAGAAAGGGTAGGAATAGAGATTAAGACGCGATCGTTTCCTTCTACCTCGGCCCTCCGGAACATGACCGCGACAGAACTCATGGACACACTGTTTCCTGATGACAGCGAGCTTCGTGGTGCGAAAGCATTATGTGTATCGCATGTTTACCCCACTACCGGAGTGCGCTTGCCGTTAAGGGCATTGCGGCACAAAGCCGACCAGCTGAATATTCGCTACCTGATCGTCGATGGTGCGCAAGCCTTCGGCATGCTTGACCTGACTACGCCCGAGGAGGACATCCGGCATTGTGACTTTTACGCCTGTCCCGGCCACAAATGGTTGAACGGACCGCCGAGTACCGGTGTTCTCTACATCAAGAACGAAAATATTCAGCCACCCGAGTTTTATCCAACCATTTCGCAATGCATGGGTAATTACACAAGTTACGACAGCGCAGACGATGTCCCTATTCCTATGGCCGAGGCACTGCAGGTTCGTGGCAACAGCAATACACCCGGTTTCGCTGCGATGGTTGAGGCAATCGATTTCGCCAAAAGCGCCGGTGGCGCATTAACGATTGAGAACCACATTCTCCGTCTGTCCAGTAAATTCAAAGAATCAATTCTGGCGAAGGCGCCAAACAGCATCGTTTCGCCACACACTGATAGCGCGCTCTCATCGGGTTTGACTGTGTTCTTTCCGTTTCGTTGGGACTCGCCGCAAACGACGTTCAGCGACAAGAAAACCGCTGACTGGGTTGTTGCCGAATTGCTGAAGCAAAACATACAGATTCGGTCGATCGGATTCCTGGATCCGGTGCTCAACACAGCCGAACGCGTCGAGGTTCGCGCTTTGCGCGTGTCGACTGCACATTTTAATACCGATCGGCACCTGGAACTGCTAGCCGAGGCGCTGCGGGATGTGTTGATGCAGATTGGCTAGCCGGGCGCTGCAGAGAAGATGAATCGGTAGGGTAAGCTGGCATCCTCCCCAGCGTAATCGATACCTATCCTTGGGCCGGTGATTATTGCCGACTCTTCAACTTCAATCCCGTGGTCTTCAATCCAGATTTGATCGCCGGAAAGATCGGTTCCGGTCAGCGCCGTGGTAATACCCAGCGCTTTGCCGAGTGATCCAGGGCCCGCCAGCAAAGTCTTATCTGCTTTCGCTTTGCCTCTCCTGCGCAACATATCCGCTTCGCCCTGATGCGACTGTCCGGCACGCACCAGGATGGCATGCGGTGTGCCTTCAGCGCTCGATACCACATTGAACATATGGTGGATGCCATAGCAAAGATAAACATAGGCTCTGCCACCGGTCTGGTAGATGGGTTCCGTACGCTTGGTTCGCCGGCCGCCGTAGGCATGGCTTGCCATGTCGGTCTCACCTGCATAAGCCTCGGTTTCGGTTATGACGGCTTTGGTGATGCAGCCATCAATGTTAGTTGCAAGCACTTTGCCGAGTAGCTCCCGGCTGATCCGAACGATGTCGTCGCGAAGGTAAAACGACGGCGGTAACTTCATCTCACTGCAGCAATGTAGGTGCAATCACCAGTGACACAATTGTGACTATGACGATGCCAATCAGATTGAGTAGGATACCTGCCTTTACCATCTGCGGAATCGTAATCGCACCCGTGGAAAAGACGATGGCGTTGGGCGGTGTTGCTACCGGCAGCATGAACGCACAACTGGCCGCGATGGTTATCGGCACGGTTAGCAGAATAGGTGGCACATCAACTTGCAGCGCTATCGCGCCCATTACGGGTAATAACGTTGCTGTTGTCGCGAGATTGCTGGTTAGCTCCGTTAAGAAAATAACCAGCGTGATGGCCGCAATCACCAAAACCGCAAGCCCCCATGCGTTCAGTGGCGCCAGGCTTTCGCCAAGCCACAGGGCGAGGCCGCTGTTTGATACCGCCGCTGCAAGACTCAAGCCCCCACCGAATAAAATCAGCACACCCCAGGGAATGCGGCTCGTATTTTCCCAGCTCAGTAATTGCCTTTGTTTGGAGTCGCCGCTTGGTATCAGGAACATTAGCAGGGCTGCTGTCATTACAATGCCAGCGTCCGACACACCCTCGAGCCCGAGCCACTCGGTGATGGGTCGTCGCAGCATCCAGCAAAAAATTACGGCTGAAAATACGAACGCGACGCGTCGTTCCGGCGTCGTCATCGCTCCCATTTCTTCGCGCAAGTGACGCAGGTGATCGTTAACCGCGTCCGTTGCAGGGATGTCGAAGTGAAATAATGTCCGCGTCAGAAGAAACCACGCGATCGGCAACATAAATACTGTGACCGGGATGCCAACCGTCATCCAGCGCGCGAAACTGATTTCGATTCCGTACGTATCGGCCAGAAAGCCGATCAAGAGTGCGTTTGGTGGCGTACCGATCATCGTTGCGAGCCCGCCTATGCTCGCCGCATAGGCGAGCCCGAGCAACATCGCAATTTTAAAGTTCTTGTGACTGGCCTCTGATACCCCGGTCACGTTATCGCGGATCACGGCGATCACCGACAAAACGATCGGCAGCAACATCATCGTAGTTGAGGTGTTGGTCATCCACATGCTGAGCAGCGCGCACACAAACATGAAGCCACCCACCAGGCGTTTGCCGTCGGTTCCTGTGCGATCAAGAATCGCCAGTGATATGCGTCGGTGCAGGTTCCATCTCTCGACAGCAATCGCCAGCATGAAGCCGCCAAGGAATAGGTAAATAATGGGATTGGCATAAGGAGCAGCGGCGTCTCGCAACGCGCTTATGCCGGTCGGTGCGAACAATATGATGGGCAGGAAAGCGGTCGCCGCAACCGGTATCGCTTCGGTCGCCCACCATACCGCCATCCAGAGAGCCACACCGGCAGTACGCCAGGCAACAGGGGGCATGACGTCCTGCCACTGGGCCGTTGCGAGCATGATGACAAAGATGGCCGGGCCGAGAATTCGTCCTATCAGCTGATAGGTCTCAAGCGGACGTTCGACTGCTGCGCTGGAAGTCATAAAGAGTAAATTCTTGTGAGCTAGAAGTTGGTGATCGACTTGGTGCTTAGTGTCGCACTCTTGATGATCGCATCAGCTCTCGCCGCATGTTTATCGTAGTAATACGGATCGGCTGCCAGAAACATGACCATATACAAGGTGTCATCAACAATAAATGCGCCAACGGACCCGCGGTAGTCAGGGCTTTCGGTGACAGCAGCCGTTATATCGAACATGAATCCGCCATCTGTTCCAAACCCCTGAGGGCGCAACCCGGACGTGCTCACCGCACTCTGTCCTTCGCCATAAAGCTTGACGATGGACGACTCGACCAACTCCTCAATCTCATTTGGCAACATGTCGGCGCGAAATACCGGCAGCGCCGCCGATTTGTTGCGACTGACGAATATCGACTCGCCATCCTTAACCCCGGGAATGATCATTATGCGATCGAGCAACATGCCGTCTTGCGTCCAGGTTCGGGAATTGCTTCTGGCGGAGGGCGTAAAGCTGCTCGGTGCCTTGTTCCAGTTCTCATCGGCGGTTACCCGCAACGAACCGAATGTATTAACGCCAGGTTCAACTACCGTAAATCCTGTAACGCATCCGCCAAGCGATGCGAGCATTAGTATTACGCCGAATTTAGCCAGTCTCATTTGGATTCATCCTTCATTTAGATAGAATTCGATCATCGCCCGGTCGGTTGCATCGGGCTTTTGTTCCAGGAATACCGTGAAATATTTTTTCGCACTGTCGATGTCTTTCTCTTTCAGGTACAGATAGCCGATGTTGCGATAAGCATCAGCCGGCGCGTTGCCGGTTTCTATGGAATGCCGATATGCAGACATCGCGAGATCGCGGTCACCATCAGCACCTCTTTGCCGGAACATCTCGCCGTAAAAATAGTAAATCATTCCGGGTTCGACGCCCATCGCCGAATGACGCTCCAGGAGTTCCTTGGTTCGTCCAAAACGATTGGTGTCGATCTGGTCTTCCATTAGAAAGTAGTAATGGTTGTTCATTATGGTGATGAGTGCGTCATCCGCCACCTCGATATCGTCCGGTGGGCCGTACTTCGCGATTACCCATTCACGCGTTACATCTACACGGCTTTGGTCATCCGGATGCGTTTGGGCAAATACGCTCACGCTCTGCCGCTTTACCGCTGCCGATTCCTCCTCGGCAATAATGTTCTGCCAAACCCGATACGCAGCATGCGGGTCCATACTCGCCTCGTGCAACAGTCGCGCGCCCAGCAAATCGGCTTCTTGCTCCTGATCGCGGCTGAAAGCGAGTGCGTTCATTGATGCCATCGACCGTGCGATCGGTACAGACGTCCCTGTAAAAATGCTTATGCCGATGTCGATTAATCCACCCGCCGCCGCGCTATTTTTTATTCGACGGAATCGCTTCAGCGTGTGCATGCGTGTGTAGTGAGCGATCTCATGTCCTACTACAGCAGCAATCTCGTCACTGGACGTAGAGCGAACCAGCAGTCCGGTCCATATCTGCATCATGCCGGTCGCTGTCATTGATGCGTTGAATCCGGGATTGCGAATAAGGTAAACGCGGATGTCACTGCAGTAGTCACCGGCAACCCGGCAAACGATGCCTTTTACGTAGTTGGTAAGCTCCGGGTCCCGGACCAGCAATGCGGACTTGTTGAGTCGCAGCTCGTAATCTTTCAGCTCCATCCACAAGCCCTGCTCGTCTTGTGCTTCTGACGGTTCGTAGCCCGGCGGAATGATGTGATCTATGGTTTCAAGCTCGGCATTTGCTGTCGCGGAAAGCGCGGTCATCATTGCCAAAGAGAAAAGCTGTCGAATCACGGTTATTGATTTGCTGGAATATCTTTAAATAATGTCGCCACAGCAGAAGCCGCGCCTTCCTTCTTTCGCAACTCGCCGCTTCCCGCGGTTACGACGTTGAACCAGACGATGTCGCCTGTTCGCAAATCAACCAGCGATGCAAAGCCGCTTTCGCCACCGGTATCCGTATACCCCCCTGCTACCGCTGCGAGAATGGCAAACGCTACACGCCCGCCCGATGCCTGACGATCGCGGTAATATACGAACAAGGCGTAATCCGCATCGTGTTCTTCACCAATGGCGCGGATGTCCGGCCCAAGCGACCAGTCAAACCGACCCTGCTTTGCCGGAAGTTTGTAGGCACCAAAATGGCTCGAGATTACGGTCATGCCGACAGCCGAGTGCAGCTCCTCGTACTTGTTTTCCAGCGAGCTCATGTTTGACTTGTCCATGATTATCAAGTCAGTGCCAATCGACTTTGCGTAATCTTTGATTGCGACTGTGAAATTTTCTTTTGCAGCAGCGGTCCATTCTGCGTGCGGCTCCAGAATGCCGCCCGCGGTAAGAAGATAGTAGCGAATGTCCGGTGGCATTAACACTATTCGTGCGTTGTCTCGAACCGTTTCAAGCTTGTCGATAGTCTGCACGTTTGAGTTTGTTGTCACGCAACCTGTTAGCAGTAACAACGCCGCAAGCGCCGCCGCCGATTTGAGAATCCTGTTTCTTGCCATACTGGCGCAATTCCTGTTTTGCATTTACTTAACCTCACGACACGCGCAAACGAAGAAGACAGCAAGAGCCGCCTTGCCACTTTTCAGTTTACTCTCTTTTATAAGCCGCGGACGGCGGCAAATTGCTGTTTCAGGATTACCCGAAGTGACGCGAGAAGCTCATCAAGTTCGTCCACAGTGTTGTAATGCACCGGCCCAACCCGGACCACACCGCCGCTTTCTAAAATGCCAAGCGCCTTCGCCGCCTCAAGTGCGTAGTTGTGGCCACTCCAGACGAAAATGTTTTCTGCCCCAAGCTCTCTTGCGATTCGATCGGGCGAGTCACCCTCAACAGTGAAAGAAACTGTTGGCACTCGACGGCGCATCGCCGAGGGATCGCTGATGCCCTGAATCTTGACGCCGGGCAGTTGTTGCAGCCCCGCAATCAGGTGCTCGGCCAATCCCGCCTCATATTCAAACAGGAAATCCATTGCTGCATGCAGGTCACGTGACCGGCCGTCTAAATGCTGGTTTCGTTCGTGATAGTCCTGCGCTATTTCCTTACCGATTTTGGCGAAGTAATCCACCGTGGCCCACACTCCTGCGGCACCCTCGTGACTTTGTGTGCCGGTTTCATACGATCCCGGCATTTGATCGGGTGCCGGTCGGACCTTGTACGGCTCCAGCTGCTGCATGACGTCGCGACGACCATACAAAATACCCTGATGCGGTCCAAAGAATTTGTAGGCCGAGCACGCCAGGAAATCGCAGTCGAGGTCCTGCACATCGGTTGACACGTGCGGCACGGATTGCACGGCATCGATGTAAGTCCAAACGCCTGCCGCCTTCGCGATCGCACAGATCGACTTGATGTCGTGGATGGTGCCGGTGAGATTACTGGCGCCACCGACGCAAATGAGTTTTGTTTTGTTGGAAATCAGGTTTTCCAGATTTTCCAGTTCGAATTCAAATGTCTCCAGGTTGAACGGCATCCATTTGATTTTGAGATCCAGGTCTCTCGCAAGCAACACCCATGGCGTTACGTTTGCATCGTGGTCCATACGCGTCAGGATTATTTCGTCGCCCGGTGAAAATGTTCTGCCAATCGAACGAGACACATGCAGAGTCATCGTGGTCATGTTCTGGCCGAAGATCACGTCATCTGCGGAAGGAGCGTTTAGCAGGTCAGCCATTGCCGAATGTGCCTCGTGCATGACCACGTCGGCTTTCCCGGCTGTTACAAAATATCCGCCCAGGTTTGCGTTCGCCTCTATCAGGCATTCGCTCATTCGCTCGACAACCACCGTCGGCACCTGTGTGCCTGCCGGGTTATCCAGGTAGATACGACGCTTGCCGTTATCGGTGATCGAAAGCGCAGGAAACGCCGATCGGATGCTGTCACTGTCGAATTTCATAATTTGAAATGCAGGATAATTATTACTGCGCCTTTCCGCCCCACTTCTCACGATGTGCGTCTGCCGCTTGCTGCCGTATTTTCGAATGCCGGCGCGTCAGCAGGAGCGAATCCGGATCACAAATCTCGGCCCTGATCAATCCTAAGTCACTGGCCGCATCAAACAGACTGGGATACCACCGCTCCCAATCCGGCAATAATTCTTCGACATATTCCCGCAGATTCATTCCTGCAATGTATCAAATAATGCGGCAAAAAATAGGGGTCGAACCGACAAAACCGGGGACGAACCGAAGTTAATTCGAGATTTCTTTTCGAGATTTCGAATTAACTTCGGTTCGACCCCGGTTTTGTCGGTCCGACCCTTTTTTTACTCTTCGAGCATCCTCGTAACCATGACAACAACGATGATGAGCATACCACCCAGCATGATGGTTGGCAGCTGCGGCAAACTGGCGTTAGAGACCTGCTGCAGATTGCTGCTAACGCCTGCAGGCAGAGCAGAAAAGAGCTTGGGCAGTGCGGTGATCAAACCAACCAGGGGCTTAATGGCAATGGCGCCGCCGATCATTACAGCGGTTGGCAAGGTCAATCGGCGCACCCAAAGCTGGCGGCGAAGACGTTTTCGAATGCGTGCGCTAAAACCATTGTCCGCAATCGCTTCTGATGCAAACAACGACTCGAGCTTAAGGTCTTGTGCGTCCTTCATTCGGTCAGCCATGTTGATGATCACTGATTTCAAAACGATCCCTGATTTTCTCTTTGCCACGAAATATGATTGATTTAACGGTTCCGACTGGCAAGTCCGCCGTGTCGCTGATTTCCCTGTGCGACAGTCCGCAGGCGTACGACAGAATCATCACCGCTCTCTCAACATCCGTCAACACAGCAAGAAACTTGTCGAGATCGGTAATCTCGTCTGAGGTCGGCAAGTGCTGACGCTCGGCAGGTTCTGCCTGATGCCCGATTTGTTCCAGTATTTCACCGTAGCGATTGGATTTCCGCTTTGCCTGCAGAAAAGTCGTGTATGCAACTTTGAGCAGCCAGCCAATAAACGAACCACGACCCATGTAGGTGTGCAGCTTGTCCCAGGCATGCATGAAGCAGTCCTGGGCAAGATCATCGGCAAGTGAAACGTCGCGCGTAAGCTTTCGCAGAAAATTTCTGACCTGCGATTGATGGCGGCGCACCAGTTCGCCAAATGCATCAGCATCCTGCTGTGCCACCGCTTTTGCGACAAGTTCATTGTCGATTGTGCTGCTGGCATTCAACGTCGCCTCGGCTATTTCTCATCTGACGCGTAACGCCACATAATCATGAACGCTACGCCAATTGCGAACGGAAAAGCCGCTCCAGCAAGACAGCCCCGCAGTGCGTGACCCGATGGATCTGGTACTGCCAAGCCGCAAAGCGCCAGGCCGACTGCCAGTCCGAGCCAGATCAGGCCGCGTCGCAGATCCTTGTTCTTGCTCGGCTCCGGATCGCCCAGTCTGTCGAGGAACTCGGGACTCAATTCGTTGCCTTTTTCAAGTGCCAGACGAATCGTCTGCTGAGTCTCTGCTTTGCTTTTAAATCGAAAATACGATACCAGCCAGACAATTAGCGCTGCTACAGCAAATAACGCAATTGGAATTAGTTCACCAGCCATTTCTTGCTCCATTAATAATAGGGCGGCAATTCCGCCTCTTGTGTATCAGATGCCTGTCCTGCGGCAAATGGATGCAAATATCGGTGGAATTTTACACTAAGGACTTACCTTTATTATTCAATCGCTTACGATTGATGAACTCAAAACACGGCGGTAGAACAGGGACGCCCGTCATATACGCGGTGTTCGAGGTCAACTAATTCACAACATTTGCGTTTTAGATACGGGTGGCCAATAACGGCTGAGTGTTGATCCTGGTGAATATTGAAACAGTTATAGCCGCAAACCGTTTTGGACTGGGAGCCAGGCCGGGGGAGTTGTCACGGATTGACGATAATCCCTCGGCCTGGCTTCTGGACCAATTACAAGGACCGTCGCAAACGCCCGCAGTCTTGAAGAATCTGCCCGATACAGCGACGATTCTGGTTGAAGTGCAGGCATTACGGCAACAACAGCGCAATGCAAAACGTGCGGCTGGTGACAGCCCATCGCCTGACGTTGTAAAGAAGTTCGGCTCAATTATCCGCAGGCACTACCTGCAGCAGACCCAAGCAAGATTCAAGCTGGCGTCCTCCACCGACTACCCGTTTCATGAACGCCTGGTGCATTTCTGGTCTAACCACTTCGCTGTGTCAGCGGACAAGCAACCGGTCTCCGCTATGGCAGGTGCATTCGAAAACGAAGCCATTCGACCGAATCTGAACGGCAGTTTTTATGACCTGCTGGTGTCGGTTGAGAAGCACCCCGCCATGATTCTTTACCTTGATAACCAGCGTTCCATCGGTCCGGGCTCGGCGTTGGCCAAGCGCGCCAACCGGCGCTCTCGCAATGGCCGGAAATTCGGGCTGAACGAAAACCTGGCCCGCGAAATACTGGAGCTGCATACCCTCGGTGTTGGCAGTGGCTATACCCAACAGGATGTAACCACATTCGCGAATGTGATCACTGGCTGGTCAATCGGCGGCGCAGGTGGAGCGTGGTCGATTTGCGGAAGGCACGCCCGGAACGTTTGAATTCCGTGAAAACATCCATGAACCCGGCGACCACGTCGTGCTTGGGACAAAGTATCGACAGAACGGGCTGCAGCAAGGCGAGGCTGTAATGCGGGACCTCGCGAGCCATGAGTCAACTGCATATCATCTCAGTAGAAAACTCGTGCAACATTTTGTCAGCGACGATCCTCCTGCCAGCATGGTCGTTCGCATAGTCGAGATCTTCCTTGATTCGGGTGGTGACTTGCCAAAGATTCACGCAGCGCTGGTTAATTCACCAGAGGCCTGGCAGCAAACGTTTAGCAAGTACAAGACGCCGCAAGACTTTGTCATCTCGGCATTTCGTGCGTTTGAACGCGTTCCGGAAGACGGCAAGCTCGTCGTCGGCGCCCTGGACATGATGGGGCAAACTCCATTCCGACC
>SMVB01220602.1_pt1 | contig 10770 bp, 9 predicted proteins | sample 2456461 | NCBI WGS metagenome assembly SMVB01 (sample SAMN11095934, study PRJNA526329) | marine sediment metagenome | biome: Marine sediment; feature: Surficial sediment; material: Deep marine sediment; isolation source: Hadal surficial sediment | place: Pacific Ocean | collected 2014-05 | depth 0-1...
ACCCATAGGAGAGTGGAGTTCTTGACCACCAAGACCAAGCCGGGCACATTCAGCCGGATCGTTGATGTGGACGCCGGCGCAGTCAGCCGCGAGATATTCGTCAACGAAGACATCTACCGGCAAGAGCAGGAGCAGGTCTTCGCCCAAGCGTGGCTCTTCGTGGGCCACGAAAGCCAGATTACCAAACCTGGGGATTACTTCGTTTCCTCCATGGGCGAGGAATCGGTGATTCTGTGCCGGGACCGTCAGAACGGGATTCACGTTTTCCTCAACTCATGCAGGCACCGCGGGATGAAGGTGTGCCGCTATGACGAGGGCAACACCCCTGTTTTCTCATGCCCCTACCACGGCTGGAGTTACGCAACCGACGGCAAGCTGGTGGGCGTTCCCTACTTCAAGGACGCCTACAATGAAACCCTGGATAAGTCCAAGTGGGGGTTGCCAGAGGTGCCCCAGATGTATAACTACAAGGGCAGCATCTGGGCCACCTGGGACAAGAAAGCGCCGTCCTTCCTAGACTACCTGGGCGATATGAAGATGTTCTTGGACCTGGTGTTGGACGGCCGTGACGGCAGCGAGGGCGGTTCCGAGGTACTGGGCGGTGTCCAGAAATGGACCATGCCCAGTAATTGGAAGTTTGCCGCCGAGAATTTCGCCGGAGACGGCTACCACAACATCAGCCACCGTTCGGTGGACATGGTTGGCATCGGTCCTAGTGGACGGGGGCGGCGGGACGACGATGAGGCCCTGCGCGGCCGCCGCCTCAACGTCTCCTTCCCAGACCTGGGGCACGCGGCGGTGGTCGATATGCAGCCCAACGACCTGCCACAGGCCGCCGCCTACACCAACACCCAGGTGGTGGAAGATTACTTCCGGGAGCAGGACGCCAAGCGCCGCGCCAGCCTGGGTGACCGCCCCAACCTGCTTGGCATGGTCGGCACGGTGTTCCCAAACATGTCCTATCTGGCCCGCCAGCCCCGCTCCATCGCCATGTGGCACCCCAGGGGGGCCAACAAGACCGAGGCCTGGCGGTGGTACTTGATCGACAAGGACACTCCGGACGAGGTCAAAGAGGTTTTGCGCCAATACTACATCCGTTATTCCGGCCCGGGCGGCATGACCGAGCAGGACGACATGGAGAACTGGAACTACGCCCATAACGCCAGCAAGGGCGTCATCGCCCGCCGGAGACCCTACAACTACGAGATGGGCATCGGCCATATCCGGGAAGACACCGGACTGCCCGGCGTGGTCACCGAGCGTATCTGCGAGGAGAACGCGCGGGGCTTCTACCGCCGTTGGGCCGCCATGATGGATGCCAAAGGCTGGGATGACCTGGCGCCCATCGCCGGTAAAGGCGGGTCGAATGGAATCGGACGAGGCAACAAGAGATAATCCACCCCTGTATCACGACCCCAGCGTCCCTAAATAATTCAAAGATTGGAGAGATCATCATGGCCAGCGTAACGCAATTGGGATATGTGGGACTGAGCGTAAGCAACGTGGAGGAGTGGGAGCACTTCGCCACGGAAGTCTTGGGACTACAGACCAACGGCATCGATTCCGACGGCAATCTTTCACTGCGGATGGACGAGTACAGCCACCGGTTCCTCATCCAGCCCACCGGTAAGGACGATGTAGATTTCATCGGTTGGCAGGTGACAGACGAATCCGCCCTCAGGGAGATGGCGGAGCAACTGCGCCAGGCGGGCATCGAGGTCACCGACGGCACCGACGACGCAGCCACTTCCCGTAAGGTAGAGGGACTAATCAAGTTCGAAGACCCGGAGGGCACTCCCACGGAGATTTACTACGGCCCGCCAATCAGCTTTGAACGGCCCTTCAATTCCCCCCGGGCGATCTCCGGGTTCGTGACCAGTGAGCAGGGCCTGGGCCACGTTGTCATGCACGTCGAGAATCTAGACCGGACCGTCAAGTTTTACCGCGACGTGCTTGGCATGAAGATCAGCGACTTCATCCGCAACCTGGTCTTCTTCCACTGCAACCCCCGCCACCACTCGCTGGCGTTGATCGAAGGCAAAAGAGGCAAAACGCTGAACCACTTCATGATTCAGACCCAGTCCATGAACGACGTGGGCTCCACCTACGACATGGTCCTAGACTTAGAGATTCCTCTGACCCGTGGACTGGGCCGCCACACCAACGACCACATGACCTCCTTCTACATGAAGACTCCATCTGGATTCGACGTTGAGTTCGGTTGGGGCGCCCGCACCGTGGACGATGCCACTTGGCAGGTGCAGCGCCACGAGAAGGGCAGCATCTGGGGCCACCGCCCCGTAGCCCAAGCCGCCGCCAGATAGCCCCGCGAGGCGCTAGTTAACCACGCAATGCCCCACGGAGTGGAAAATGCAGCTCGGTTATATCGGCACCGGCGTCATGGGCAACCCCATGGCCAAGGCCCTCATCGAAGCGGGACACGCGGTCACCGTCCATGACATGCGCCGGGAGTCAGCCACTGACCTGTGCGAGATGGGCGCCAACTGGGCAGATAGCCCCCGGGAGTTGGCCGAGGCCAGCGAATTGGTCTTCACGTCTCTGCCCGGGCCGGCTGAGGCCGAGCAGGTGCTCACCGACCCGGACAATGGCATACTGGCGGGACTGAAGCAGGGCGGCACGTGGATCGACACCACCACCAATTCGCCCACGGTAATCCGCCGCTTGGCCGAGATCTGCAAGCAACGCGGCATAGAGATGCTGGACTCCCCGGTCAGCGGCCGGATACCCAACATGACCATGATGGTCGGCGGCGACCCCACCGTGTTCGAGAAGCACCGGCCGGTGCTGGAAGCCATGGGCAAAGAGGTCATCTACGTGGGTGATACCGCTTCAGGTTGCACCGCCAAGTTGGTCACCCAATACCTGGGCTACTCCAATTTCATCGCCGGCGTCGAAGGCATGTTGATTGGGGCTAAGGCCGGGCTGGATATGGACATCCTGGCCAAGCTCATCCCCATCAGCGCATCGTCCAGCAGCACCGTGAACCGTGCTGTTGACGTCCTGCTTGACGGCACCTTTGCATCAAATGGCACTTTAGACATCGTGGCCAAGGACCTGCACCTGGCCTGCCAGCTGGCCCGGGACGTGCAGGCCCCGTCCCGCATCGGCGACATCGTGGACGATGTGCTCCAGCGCGCCCAAGCGCAGGGATGGGGCAAAGAAGGGTTCCCAATCGTTGCACGGATTCTGGAACAGATGGCCGGGGCGGACATCCGCTCAAAGTCAAAGAGATAAAAAAACTTCGCCCAGACGCAAGGAGACGACCCAGCATGGCCACTGCCCGCAAGACCCAAAGCAAGAACGGCAACTTAACCGGCTTGGTCGATTTGGAAGCCGGCACCATCAGCCGGGAAGTCTTCGTCAGTCAAGAGATCTACGAACAAGAGCAAGAACAGCTGTTTGCCCGTGCCTGGCTGTTTATCGGCCACGAGAGCCAGATCAGCAAGCCAGGAGATTTCTTCGTGTCTTCCATGGGCGAAGAATCGGTCATTATGTGCCGTGACCGCCAGAGCGAGATCCACGTTTTCCTCAACTCCTGCTCCCACCGAGGGATGAAGGTCTGCCGCTACGACGAGGGCAACACTCCGGTGTTCAGTTGCCCGTACCACGGCTGGAGTTACGCCACCGACGGCAAACTGGTTGGCGTTCCCTACTTCAAGGACGCCTATAAAGAAAACCTGGACAAGTCCAAGTGGGGACTGCCGGAAGTAGCCCAGATGATTAACTACAAGGGTTCCATCTGGGCCACCTGGGACAAGCACGCACCGTCGTTCGCCGAATACATGGGCGGATTCCTGACCTACCTGAATTTCCTGCTGGACACTTGGGACGGGGCCGGCGGAGAGGTGGAAGTCTTTGGCGGGATCGAGAAATGGGTCATACCCTGTAATTGGAAATTCCCCGCCGAGAACTTTATCGGCGACCGCTACCACAACATCAGCCACCGCTCGGTGGACATGGTCGGCCAGGGCCCCAGCGGCAGCGGACGGAGGGACAACCAAGAGCGGGAAGGAGCCACCGCACTGGACATCTCCTTCCCGGAACGGGGCCACGGGACCATCACTTTCCTGCGGGCCGACGACCACGTGATACCGGGCTATCAGCACTCTAAGGTTGTCTCGGAGTACTTCGCCCATTGCGAGGCCGAACGCCTCAAGAACTACGGCATGTGGGCCCGCCTGGTGCCCGGCCCCAGCACGGTGTTCCCAAACATGTCCTACCTGCCGCGCCAACCCCGGACCATCGCCGCCTGGCACCCCCGAGGCGCCAACAGCCACGAGGCTTGGCGCTGGTACCTGATAGACAAGAATGCCCCGGCCGAGGTCAGAGAATTCCTGCGCCATTATTACATGAGCTACTCCGGTCCCTCCGGTCTCACCGAGCAGGACGACATGGAGAACTGGAACTACGCCCAAAACGCCAGCCAGGGAGTCATCGCCCGGCGGCACCCTTACAACTATCAGATGGGCATGGGCTTCGACGCCCCTCCGGTGGACACCTACGGCTTGGACATGCCGGGCCAGATCCGGAATGTGACAAAATCCATAGCAACCGAGCAGAACCAACGCGGCTTCTATCAGCGGTGGTCCGAGTTCATGAACGCCCCTGACTGGGATACCCTGGCGACCTGGCGCAACGGAAACGGGAAGGCCCACTGAGACGTTCGATGACTTTGGCGGTCCTTCGACAGGCTCAGGACGAGCGGTCCTAACGAGGATGTTTCTTGGCCGGGCCAATGATTCTTTCTCCCAGCGCGGCGAAAGGTCAGGTCCGGCTAAGTCGAGACTCACGACCGGGTCTGAGATGGGGGCGGTCCCTTCAACCTAGATAGAAATATTACCCAGCCCTACCGGAGGCCCCAGCGTTATGACAACCACCGAATCGCAGATCGCCCAACTGCTGCTGAAGAGCGAGATCGAGGAATTCCTCTTCGGGGAAGCCGAGACGCTGGACGAACGTAACATCGAGGACTGGCTGGACCTGCTCACCGACGACATCCGCTACTGGATGCCGATGCGCCGCAACGTCAAATTCGGCGAACTGGACCGGGAGTACACTCGCGAAGGCGTGGACATCAACTGGTTCGATGAGGGCAAGGACACCCTGGAGCGCCGGGTGAAACAGATACTCACCGGCGTCCACTGGGCCGAGGAACCGCTCTCCCGAATCTGCCACTTCGTGACCAACGTTCAGATCCTAAGCGCTACCCCTTCGGTTTCAGACCCCACCGAGGTTAAGGTGAAGTGCCGGTTCCTGGTCTACCGCAACCGCGTTCAGACCGAGACCGACTTCCTGATCGGCAAGCGTGAAGACACCCTCAGAAGGGTGGACGGGGCCTGGAAGATTGCCGAGCGCAAGATTATCTTGGATCAGAACGTGCTCATGGCCAAGAACCTGACCTTCTTCTTCTAGGGGCCTGATCCCACCAAGAAAAACCAGAAATGCCCGGCTACTGGAGACCGGGCAGTTTTCTCTTACCTGATTCTCCGGATTTTAAACCGTTTAGTTCAGATACTTTCCGAAGGCCTTCTGCCCGTTCTTGTAGGCGAAATCCTCCTGCAGTTCCTCGGGCAATAACCCGATGAAACGACGGGCAAAATCGATGATTACGTCACTCCCAGCGTCTTCAAAATGCCAGCCAGCCAAAAAGTCAGTCCCGAACATCAACCGGTCAGGATAGGCAATCACCTCTTTGCTGTACTCCGAGTAGACGTGCTCGGCCAGCTTCTGCCTACCGTAGCCGTCAACCAGGGCGGTCAGAACATCGCCGTTCTCCGAGTTCATGCCGATTGAGCCTCCGTTGTCAATTTCGGGGGCATGCATCAAAGGACCGGCGTCTATCGAATAGAACATGTTGCCGCCCTCATAGGTTTCCAATAGTTCAAGGATGGCGGCGCGCTCGTCCGGCCCATCCCCGTGGGAATCATTTAGCCCATGGAATAAAAAGGTAATCTCCGGGTATCTGGTCATCACCTCGGCCCAGTCTTCGGCTTTCTGGTCTTTGCTAGGGTGAGCCATGATGACTCCGCCGGACTCAGCCACCAGAGGGTAAACATCGTCTAGTTGGGAGGCCAAGGGACTTAAGACCTGCAGCTTATCTATGTAGAAAGCAATCTCGCCGAAGCCGTCGAAGGGACCGCTGGGCGGGAACCAGGGATCAAGCAGGTCTCTGGTATAGGACCCATCGGCAAAGCCCAAGAAACCAAATTCAAACCCAACATCGAATGGTGGGGGCATCATTAGAGTTGCTAACCGGTGGTCGAGTTCGCCGATACTTTTGTTTAAGAGGTCAATCTCTGATTGCCGGCCAAGCACGGGCGGCATCCAGAACCCAACACCGCCTTCGATGTTGTGCCGGTCCATCAAACGCAGCACGTCCGCCGTTGTGTAAGTGCCTTCGAAGAAGGAGACAGTGACACCGGTCATGTGCATGTGGCTGTCGAACAAGGGTCCGTCATACCAAGGGACGCCCTCGGGCCGAACCAGCGCGGTTTGAGTCAGCACAATCGGCGTTTTGGTAGCCTCTGGCGTGGGCGCCACAGCGGCGGCCGGGTCAGGGGAGCTGGTCATGCCGGCGGACCCGCCGAGGATAGACGCTAATTGGTCCTCGCTGAAACAAGGGAGTATCTGCTCTATCTCGTCAGAGGTCGGCTGACGGTCCGCCAAGCTCATCAGGCTGGCAATACCCATCGAACTCGTCAGGCAACCCATCAGTTCAGGGGAGCTCATCACCGCCTGCATCACCCCGGTCATATCGATGTATTGCAACCCGCCGAGGTCCGAGCTGGTCAGCGCCGCCGCTGCTGTTGGGGCGGGCAACACCGCCGCCGCTGTTGGGATTGGCGGTTTGGGAGTCGCCGTGGGTTCCCTTGTGGGTGGTGGGACCGCGGTGGCGGTTGGAATAGGAGAACTTACCTGGGCCACCGATGCCACACCGCCGCTACCTGAGGAGCAAGCCATCAGCAAAAGTGTGAATACCGCTAATACGGGAAAGAAAAATACTCGAATGTTCATGCTTCGATTCTAGGTACGGCTTTTCCTACAATCCAGCCGCTTGAAACATGAGCCGGTCACATCCACGGTGGTTGCGCTGGAAACTGAAAGCGCACGATGGGAGCATCACATAGAGGCTGCCGGACTCCCGGCTTTCGAAATTCGCAGCCGCTTATTGCGCGCCGGTCAGACCACCGAGGGAGTTTAATTGTTCCTCACTGAAGCAGGAAAAAATCAACTCCATATCGGCATCGGTCGGCTCACGTCCCGCCAACTCCATCAGGCTGGATAGACTCATGGAACTGGTCAGGCAATTCATCGTTTCAGGGGAGTTCATCAACTCCGCCAGTTCCGCGAAATCGAAGTCTTTTAAGTTGCCTATGTCCGATTCGGGCACGGTGGCCGATGTCAAAGCACCCAACTGGTCCCCGCTGAAGCAAGGGAGCAACCCCTCGATATCAGAATCGGTGGGTTCACGCTCCAACAACTCCATGAGATTAGGCAGGTTCAGGGAACCGGCTAAGCAATCCGTCAGTTCAGGAGAAATCGCCAACTCCGCCAATAATCCTTCCATCTCAGCGATATCCAAATCGCCGAGCTCCAATGCGGGCAGGATTGCCGATGATATCGAGTCCAACTGGTCCTGGCTGAAGCACGGCAGTATCTGCTCGACGTCAGCATCGGTCGGCTCACGTTCCGCCAACTCCATGAGGTTGGAAAGGCTCAAAGAGTTGGTTAAACAGTCCGTTAGTCCCGGAGAGTTCATCAACTCCTGCAATAATGCTTGCATGTCATTGGCATCAAAGTCGCCGAGATCCAGTTCCGCCACCGCCGCCAGTGCTTGGGAAGCCGGGTCTGGAGTGGCCGTCGGGTCCTGCGGCGGGGCATTCGCGCCAGATTGGGTATCCCCGCCGCTGACGCAGGCCAACGCCAATAGTGTTATTATCGCCAGTGTTGGCGCCAAGAATTTTTTCATGGTCATGGACTGATTCTAGGCACGGTATTTCCTACAATCCAGCCGCGAGAGAACGATGGTTGCCGCCGCGGACGACCGATAGGAAGGTATTGGCATGGCAGAGGTAGTAAACCTGATGCTCCTGGAAACGGGCGTCAAAATCGCAACGACCGCTGGAGCCACGGTAGAGGTGGTTGAAAATCCCAAAGACGGCGTCTGGGTCTTCGCCAAGTACCTGACCTCCCCCGACAACCCCGACCTAGTGGGAAGCGAGGACATGTTCTTCGCGCAAGACATCGTGGAAGTGCTGGACTCATGACCAACTCTGTCTCCAGCCGCCCGAGCCGCGAACAACTGCGGGAGGCCTTCCAAGCCGGGTTCGATTCCATCGACGACGGCGACGGCTTCTATTTCGGATTTCATTTCTTTCTAGAGTCCCGCGGCTTCAGCAAACTGGAGGAGACGTCGTGCACCTGCTCGGACAGCGGCGCCCACGGCCATCAACCGGAATGCCAGTGGGTCAAAGCTTAACTACAGCCCAGATGTAGCGTACCAGAAAAGGGAGCCATTGCGGCTCCTCTTTCTTTGTGGCGGGTGTCCATCGTCGTTCCGGTGAAAGTGGCCATTTGGAAGGCGGGTGTTTGGATTGAAATGCCTTTCGCCGGATTCATCTCTCTTCGTTGTCTGCGCTGGATAGACGGGTGTCCGCTCAGATTTACCCACCGAAAAGGTCTAGCGCATTCTGGCGGCAGATTCGGTCTTGGTCCGCTTGGTCCAAACCGATCTGGCCAACGGCGTCCATCAAGCCGCTGCTCATGGGCGCCCAGACCCAGTCCGACCCCAGCAGCACGTGCTCAGGCCCGGCTAGATCCAGCAACAACCGCAGGGAGCGTGGGTTAACCGTGACCGTGTCGTAGTAGAGCATGGACATGTACGCCTCGGGCCCGCCGCGCTCCAGTTCCGCCACCTTTTCCATCCCCCGCCGGTAGGCCATGTCCAACCGGCCGATCTGGTAGGGCAAAAACCCACCGCCGTGGCAAAGCATCAGCTTCAGGTTGGGATGACGGTCCAAAAGCCCGGAGTGAATCAGCTTGGCGGCCAAGATGGTAGTGTCCAGTGTTCTTCCCAGGCTGAAGGCCATATAGCTGGGTCCCACCAGCGGCCATTTGCTGTGGGAGGAGCCGTGGAGCATCACCGGCACGTCCAACTCCTCGGCAGCGGCCCACAGGGGCTCCAAACTGGGATCTGCTACGTCCACGTCGGCCGGGTCGCTGGGCAGCATGGTTCCCAGCATTCCCAGCGTCTTCACGGCGTATTCCAGTTCCCGGGCCGCGCGTTCGCCGTCCCGCATGGGCACGGCGGCAATGGTCCGGAAGGCCCCGCCGCTGTCTTTCACCGTCTGCACCATGTGCTCGTTCAACAACCGGACCCAGTCGGCCTCCTTTTCAGGCGGCAGGGTGTAGCCCTGGATATCCAGCCAAGCAGCGAGGTATTGAGACCCAACCCCTTGTTCCCGCATCCAATCTGACCGGGTCTCCGTTTCGGCGAGACTGCCGCCAGCCGCCCGGAGGGTCGGTAGCCCGGGAAAGGTTAGGGCATGGCCGGCGTCGGTCTCTTCGACCTCAACACCAAAGGTCTTGGCCGACTTCTGGACCTCTTTCAGGAAGCTCACTGGCGCGATGTGAGCGTGGACGTCGATGAATCCCTGGGGCGTTTCCTGGGCCATGGCTCCTCCCTCTGGGCTGGGTTTCGTCAGGTCTTGCGCGGCTGAGGATATATTCGAGAACCAAGGGCGTCAAGGCTACCCGAAGACTGTATAATGAGCGGAAATTCCCCGCCAACCGAATTAGAATACTAAAATAAGCACATGAATGGGAGGACTCTCCGATGCCCGATAGGAAAGACGGTGGCGACGCCATTCTTGAGGCCCTGCGCAAATTGGATGTGGACTACATCATATCTTCGCCCGGCTCCGAGTGGCCCTCAGTGTGGGAGGCCCTGGCCCGGCAGAAAATCAACGAGGAGCCCGGCCCCACCTACATCAACTGCTGGCACGAGACCCTGGCAGTCGCCATGGCCCAAGGCTACACCCGGATGACGGGCCGGATGCAGGCGGTTCTGCTCCACGCCGGTGTAGGCGTTCTGCAGGGTTCCATGGGCATCCACGGTGCGTTCCAGGGCGAGATTCCCATGCTGGTGGCCTCCGGCGAAAGCACGACCTACGGCGAGGCCGACGGATTCGATCCCGGCCCCCAATGGCTGCGCAATCTGAGCATCGTGGGCGGGCCCAACAGCCTGGTGAACTCCATAACCAAATGGAGCAGCCGGGTTACCAGCGCAGAGGTGCTATATGAGACCGTCAGCCGCGCCGGCGAGATGGCCCAGCGCACCCCCAAAGGCCCGACCTTCCTCAACATCCCGATGGAGGTGATGATGGAGGAATGGACACCGCCCGCCGGACTCAAGAATAAGCCCAAAGCCCCCAAGACTCAGCCCGAATCTTCAGCTATCGAACGCGTAGCCGGTCTCATCGCCCAGAGCAAGAACCCAGTGATAGTGGCCGACTCATCCGGACGGAGCGCCGAGGGTTTCCATGCCTTGGTGGACCTCGCCGAGACCCTCTCCATACCTGTTTTCGAGTCGGAGGGGCCATCCTACGGCAATTTCCCCAAGAGCCACCCACTGCACAACGGCTACGACCTGAAGCCCAGGCTGGGCGAATTCGACCTGTTCTTGGTGGTCGGCAACCGCGCTCCTTGGTATCCGCCCAGCGCCGGGCCGGCCAATGCCACCGTGGTGAT
>SMVB01253922.1_pt1 | contig 10769 bp, 12 predicted proteins | sample 2456461 | NCBI WGS metagenome assembly SMVB01 (sample SAMN11095934, study PRJNA526329) | marine sediment metagenome | biome: Marine sediment; feature: Surficial sediment; material: Deep marine sediment; isolation source: Hadal surficial sediment | place: Pacific Ocean | collected 2014-05 | depth...
AGTGGATATCCGAAGCTCCCTTCTCGATTCCGAGACGCAGGAGCCGATATAGTTTCTCACGATCCATCGCCCGTCACCCTCCAAGATGGATGGAGTACCCAATCTGAAGTCGGGATCCCGCTGTCCGTATCGGCGTTTCAGACCGCGGCTTGACCCCGATTTCTGCTGGTTCGACCTCGATTTTCAGTTTGGGCGGGGATTGTCGGGCGTGACTGGCGATCGCGCTGGAGCGGGTGCCCCGAACGGGCTTTGATCGTACTTCGCTATGTTGAATGCCGCTGGAGCGCAGTGCGTCTACCGGATTCCAGGGAATTCGAATCATGAAGTGGTGCTGGAAATTTACTCGAACTCGGAAAAGCGGGATCGGTGTGCTCGGCCTGTTGTGGCTGATCGCGCCCTTCGTGGCTGCTGCAGCCGAGGATGTGGAAGTCGAACCTCCGCCCAGGAGTGTGACGCTCGATCAGCTGCTCACCCTACCGTCTGCGCTGCCGGTGGAATCGGGACAGCACGGGGGCCTGACTCGCGGGGAGTGGAGCGGCCGGTTTGCAGAAGCAGAAGCCGGGGTGGTGGTCGCGCGGGCAGAACTCGATGAGTCCCTCGACGAGCTCTCGGAAGTGGTGGGGAAGGCGAGCAACTGGAAGATCGCGGCGCCGGGCATGCAGGCCACCCCCAGTGACAACTCCCCGGCCAACTACGGACTCAAGAAGGCGGTCCAGCGGAAGCGAGAAGGTGTCGCGCGCGCGGAGCGAGAGCTTCGCGACCTGATCGTCGAGGCCAATCTTGCGGGTGTTCCCGAAGACTGGCACAAGAAGTCCGGGTCGTCCGAGTAGCGATTTCAACGACTCGGATCGTCCAGCGACCGCGCGTCGATGCGGATGGCCGCACGCGGCAAGAACGCAAACGCGGGCAGGGCCATCGCGGCAGTCAACGCAAAATAGGCCGCGTAATCGAGTCGCTCGGTCAAGAAACCGGACAAGCTCGCGGCCGGAATGCCCGGCAGTCGATAGGCGGCGGTGAGCAGTGCGTACTGAACGGCCGCGTGCTCGCGTTGGCAGATGCGCATCAGGTAGGAGAGAAACGCCGCGGACACCAACCCGCTGCAGAGTGACTCGGTGAGCGCCGCCGCGTAGACGCCAACGCGGCCGAATTCGGGAAACGCGGCGGCGGTCGAGTAACCGAGGTTCGAAACGAGCGCGAGGGCGCCGAAGACCCAAAGCCCCCAGGTGATCCCCATGCGGTAGACCCCCCAACCACCCAGAATGGCGCCGAGTACGAAGGCACCGATTCCGAGACCCTTCGAGACGAATCCGATTTCTTCGAACGAGAAACCACGGTCCACCCAGAACGTGCTGAGCATCGGGCCCATCGCGAGATCACCAATTCGATAGAGCATGACGAAGACGATGGCCGCCACGCTGTGGCTCTCGCCGAACCAACGCTTCAAAGCCGGCCAGAGTTCCTGTCGTTCGCGGGCCGGAGCCGCGATGCGCGGTGCTGCGAAGACCGCGACCGCCATGCACGCACTGATCAACGCCGCGACGGCGAATGTTCCCGGCCACCCGATCCAACGCGGCAGAAAGAGCAGGGCGGTCGCGACGACCATTCCTCCGCGGTAAGCCGTCGCTTTCATCGAGTTGACGGGGCCTTCTTTGCCGCGTTCCGTGATGCCGATCGAATACCCGTCGATCGCAACGTCCTGGGTCGCAGAAGCGAGGCAGTAGATCCAAAACGCGATCCAGAGCGAAGTCGAGACGGAGTGGGGGTCGCTTTGCGAGATGCCGATCAATGCGGCGGCCATCACCGCCATCGACCCCGCTATCCATTGACGCGGCTCCCCGAGTCGATCGACGAGCGGCGACCAGAGCACCTTCAGTGTCCACGCGGAACCGAGTGCGGAGAGCAGCCCGATCTGGGTGAGCGAAGCGCCGTGCCCGCGCAGATAGATGGGCCACAGCTCGTGGACTCCCATCGGGAAGCCCTCGATCACGTAGACGAGCGCGATGATCGGAAGCGTGCGTCGGAGGTTCACCCCTACCCCTGTCGCAGTCTAGCGGGCGAATCCCGTGGATTCGCTTGCGACGTCACGCGACCCGAATCTGGGATTGCGTGAGGTGCGATCCGATTGGAAGGTCTGGCGAGGCAACCACCTACTCGGCGAGCAGTGGTCGACGGGGTAGTCGAAGCCGGCTAGATTGGCGCGCCTTCGAGCGGCCGCGCGGACTGAAGAGGAAGGACGATGGATCAAGAACCGAAACGGAAGAACGATCTGGTCGCCAAGCTCTACATCGCGTTCGGCATCCCCTCGATCATCCTCTTCATGGTCATTCTCTTCTCCTTCACGCGCTCCTGCGGAATCCCGGCCTGAAGCCGGGCAGCGGCCCCGTTCACCGACCGCAAACACCCTTGGCCTCGCGTGTGCGGCTTGCTGCGCGCTACCTGCGGTTCCCCGGGCACGCAGTTCCGTGTGCATCCTTCGGAAGCCGCAGCCAAACTCTCAGAGATGATTTTTAACTATATAAATCAAGCACTTAGAGTTAATAAAGCGCACTCATCCGCCGATGTAATCCCCAATGGGGAAATCAACACATCGATTGGGTTCCACGGCCCCACGGTTGGGTCTCACGGTGCGTCGGTTGGGCGTCACAGTGGCGTTCGGGCTCGCTGTGATGTTCGGCTGGGGCTGCTCTGGGGCTTTGAGCGGGCCGCTCGCGTATTGGTATTTTGCCCAACCGCCCGTCGATGATGCCTGGGGGCACAAGATCGAAGTCTGGCAGGCCCGGGAGCGCGCCGAGCAGCGCGTGCCGGGTTCCGAGTCTCCGACTCCGGCGGTCGCATCCGGTGCGGATTCGGCGGCCGTGCCCGACCACCCCGCCGATCTTCGCTCCAAGTACGCCGACTTTCGCCAGCAGAGCAAGCGCGCCCTGGCTCGCGAATTAGCGGCCTGGATTCAGCAGCAGGCCCAGCAGCACTACATCGAGGACGGGCCGATCGACCATTGGGCGACGCTCGAAGAGACCTTTCGAACCAACGGCGACGATTGCGACGGCCTCGAACTCCTCGTCTACCACCTGCTGCGCGACCTGGGATTTGGCGAAGAGGAAGTCTTTCGGGCGATCGTCTATCGCCGCAGCGACAAACAGCACCACATGGTGACATTCTGGTTCGAGGATCCGAACGACCCCTGGGTGATCGATCCGACTGGAGCGATGACATCCGGGATGCCGCGCATGTCCGAAATGCCGGACTGGGCTCCGCTCAAGGTCTTCAGTGAAGACCGCAACTACAACGTCGATGAGCAGTGGCTCGCTCAGCAATAATCACCGACTCAAATCCGCCTTCCCACTCACCTACCGCCCCGAAACAACACAGCTCTGTCAGCGTCGTGCGCTTGGTTGAACTCGTTTGCGGGGATGGTTGCCCCGGTGGGGAGGGCTGTGAGCGCGGCCCCTGAATGGGGTTGCGCGACGACGCAAAAGCTTTGGCCGAAGGCCAACGCGCAGCTAGTTGAATTCGTCGACCTGGAGTTCGAGCTGCTTGCGTTGCTCAGCGGCTCGTTTTCGGGCCTTGGCGCGCTCGCGCCCGATTTCGAGCAGCAGCTCCTTGCGCACCTTCTCACCCTGTTCCCGCTCCGCGGCGACACGAAGTTGTTTGAGGTCGCGCAAGCAATCCTCGAGCAATCGGTTGTGTCGAACCCCGAGATCTGTGGGAACCGGCAGGGGCTGGGCGGCGGGCTCGTGGATGAGGTGGACGACTTCGATGGCCTCGATGCCATCCGTTGAACGCGCCGAAATCGCGATCGTGTTGGAGCCGGGCACCATCTTTACGAAACCGCCCCAACTTCCGTCTGCGGTCACCCGGAACGGGTTGGCTTCGTTTTGCGTCGTTTCGTTTCGAAGCACCACGTCTTCGAGGTTGGCGAAGTTCAACGCATCCACGACTGCCGAGAGTTCGCCCGGGTGGCGGACCGGAATGAACGAGCCTCCCGTCATGTCGGCGAGTTCTACGCTCGCGATGGGGCCCGCCAACGCCTCCGGGCCAATCGCAAAAGAGTGAATGCGGATTCCGGCTTTTTTTGCCAGCCTCGCCGCTCGACGCACGGCTCGGACGTTGTCAGACAGCGCGAGTTCGCCGTACGGCAGTGTGGGCTGGCCATCCGTAAAGAAGAAAACCAGCTTTTCGGAGTCGGCGTGTTTTTCCGAACGCGATCCGAAAAGTCCCATCAACTCCGTCGTGGCGTGGTCGACAGCGCCGGAGATGTGGGTCTGGCCGTGCGGCTCCGTGCGCAGGATGAAGTTGAGGCTGTGTTCGATTCGAGCGTATTCGTTCGTCAGCGGCTGTCGGGTCACCGCGGGCGGGCCGGTCTCACTTCCTGGTATGTCGCCGGCGAACGTGATGACCGCAACCCGGGTCGTTCGAGGGTCGAGGTCCCGCAAGATCTGACGTGCGGTGGCGACCTCAGCCGCCAGAATGGAGTCCCCATCATCGCGCGGGCCGCCGAAGAGCGAAGAGATTCGGCCGAGCCGCGGCGCTCCGATCACGCCGTTGCCGTTGATGTCGGCTCCCGTCATTTTGTTGGTCGAACCCGAAGTGTCCAGCACGAGCGCGACATCGAAGCGCTTCGAGCGATCACCCAACGCCATGGCGCGGCCGGCCACGAAGGTGCCGCACGCAGTGTCCGAGACCACGGCGCCGTCGGCCGGAAATTCGATCTCCAGGTGGATGTTCGTCTGGATGGGCGCTGAAAGGATGAGAGACTGGCTTTGGGTTCGCGCGCTCTCGCCTCTTTGCACCGAAACAGTGTCGGCGAATTTGGCAAAAGCCTGGCCGGTCGCTGCTGCGCGGAGCCCGCCGAGCGCGTTTTGCACGGCCGTGATCGGCCCCACCGTGAGCCGCGGAATCGAAGCTCCCGAAACGCTCCCCTGCACGATGCCGATCACGCGTCCCGACGCGACTGCGATCACCGGTGCGCCGCCCCAACCGCGAAGATCAAAGGGCGCTTCGAGATTCAGCTGGATTTGATCTGGAGAGGCTTCCAGGATCTCCCCGTTCAAGACGATTTCGTTGTCACCGCCCTGCGCGGGAATTCCGAGGATCTGGACGGCGACGCCCTTCGTCAGGCCGGCGAGGTTGGGACCGGTCTCGATTTCGAGGATGCGGACCCCGTTGGGAGCGGAGTCCAACGCGTAAACGAAGAAGTCTCCAGCCACGGTTCCCCCGGGCGCGTGGAACGGAATCCCCGGCGGTACGAGAAGGCGGGTCGAGGTCGATATCAGATCCCAGGACCCGCCGAGGCGAAACTCGACCCGGCCGGCCCTGGCGATGTCGGGGATCTTCAGGGTGTGGGCCGTACCGATCGCGACGACCGAGCCGGTCGCCGCGACTTTGGCGAAAAAGACCGTTCCGCTGCTTTGCGACGCGGAGTGCTTCGGAATGGTCGGCCGCGCGACCGCGGGTTCGGCGATCGCCTGCTCGGGCATGCTCGATCCGAACAGCGCGAACGCAAGCAGTGTGAGTAGGAGGCTCCGCGTCACTGGGTGGCCACGATACGAAAGCCAACACGCGCTGTCACGAAGCGGCCCGGCGCTCCTGGTGGTAACCTTGCGGCCCCAATACGCGGCGCCCATTCCTCTGCGGTTCCAAACCCATGACACCCTCCACGCCCGAATGGATGCAGCGTTCCCTGAATCGGTTCCGCGACAGCGGAAAGCCCGTGGGGCTCGTCGAACTCGCCCAGCAGTTGCTCGCGGTCAAAACCGAAATTGATCCAGCGCTCGCCCGCCACATCGTGGGCCTCGCGTTGGACCGGTCGCCGCAATCGCTCCCCGCTCGGTTGAGCCGGGGCGACCTTCGATCGGGCGCCGAATTCGAGGTGGCCGGTCAGCGGATCGCCAGCGCGGATTTCGTCGTGGTCGATCTCGAGACGACCGGCCTCGATGCCGTTGGCGCGTCGATTCTCGAGATCGGGGCGGTCCGGGTTTCGGGGCTGCGGATCGTCGACCGTTTCGAGACCCTGGTGAGGCCGCCCGGGAAGCTGCCGCGCGCGATCGTCACACTGACCGGTATCTGCGACGCGATGGTCGCAGAAGCGCCCACGATGCGGCCTGCGCTGCGGTCGTTTGCTCGCTGGCTCGATCGGACACCCACGGCTCCGTTTGTTGCCCACAATGCGTCCTTCGATCACCGGTTCGTCACCCGCGCCCTCGATCTGTCTGGGCTTCCCCCCTATTGCGGAGTGGTACTGTGTACTCGAAAGCTTGCGCGTAGGTTGATCCCCGAACTCGGCCGCTACAACCTGGATCATGTGTGTGCCCACTTCGGCGTCTCCAATCGCGCGCGACACCGAGCCCTCGGTGACGCAGAGGCCACCGCGCGCGTGCTGATCGATCTGCTCGAGATTGCCGAGAACCGGTTCAAAATTCGCGATCTCGGAGAACTCATCGATTTTCACCGACGGCCCCCCGCGCGGCGAAAGCGCCGCGCGAAGCGATGAGGATCGGTTCCGCGGGCCGCTTTCAGCGTCGGTCGCTGGGCGGATCGCGGCGCACGCGCAGCGTCGAACTCCGTGGTAAGGTGGCCGTAGGGGGGGGACTTTGAAGCTTGGACGGAAGCGATTCGCTGTTGGGTTGGCTTTGTGGGTTGGAGCGCTCACTCCCTCGCTCGCTCGTTCGGCCGAATCCAGTGGGCCCGATCGATTCGATACCGTCGTGATCGACGCCGGTCACGGTGGCGACGACTTGGGCGCCCGCGGCGCGGAGGGCCTGCTCGAAAAGGAGCTCGTGCTCGACATCGCGCATCGGCTGGCGGGACGCTTTGTTGAAAATGGGCTGCAGGTTGTTCTGACGCGTCGTGATGACACCTTTGTTCCGCTCGAGGAGCGAACCTCGATCGCGAACGATGCGCGCGCGGACCTGTTCATTTCGATTCACGCGAATGCGACTCACGATACCAAGGTCAGGGGTATCGAGACTTTCTTTCTCTCGCTCTCTGCGAGCGATGATCATGCGGGGCAGGTCGCGCGCCGCGAAAACCAGGCGTTTCGCGTCGAAGACGCACCGGCCCGGCGCAGCGACGATCCGCTGGTCGCGATCATTGGGGACCTGATCACGAATGAACACATGGAGAGGTCGAACGAGTTCGCGCGCCTCGCGCAGCTGGAACTCGCGGGCGACCCGCAGGTGGCGCGCGGCGTGAAGCAAGCTCACTTCGTGGTTTTGGAGGGCGTCCAGATGCCCGCCGTGTTGGTCGAGATCGGATTTCTGACCAATCGCCTCGATGAGCAAGCGCTGCGCGGTTCCAAAGAGCGGGATCGGATCGTGGCGGCACTGGTTCGAGCCGCGCTCGAGTTCGGCCGGCGCTACGATGCCCGACGAGGCGTCGGCAGTCGCTGAACATCGGACGGCGTCTTCGACCCCAAATCAGCGGAGGAAACCTTGAGAAGCGATGGCCGATCGCCGAACGATCTGCGTCCCGTGCGTCTCGTTCCCGACTTCACCGAAAATCCCCTGGCCTCTGTGCTCTGTGAAGTGGGGCGGACCGTGATCCTCTGCACCGTCAGCGAAGAGGACTCGGTACCGCGATTTCTGCGCGGGACCGGACGAGGTTGGCTCACCGCCGAGTATTCCCTGCTGCCCGGTTCGACCGATCGACGCGTCGATCGCGAGGTTACGCGCGGGCGCTCCTCGGGCCGCACCCTCGAAATCCAGCGCCTGATCGGCCGGAGTCTGCGCGCTGTGACAGATCTGAGCGCGTTGGGCGAGCGAACGCTCTGGGTCGACTGCGATGTGCTTCAGGCGGATGGTGGCACGCGCTGCGCGTCGATCACGGGCGCCTACGTGGCACTTGCGATCGCGGTGGAGCGCCTCGTCGCGCGCGGGGATCTCGAGCGCAATCCGCTGCGCGATTCAGTGGCAGCCGTGTCGGTCGGAGTGGTTGGAGGATCGGTGATACTGGATCTCGCCTACGAAGAAGACAAGCGCGCGGAAGTCGACATGAATGTCGTGGCGACGGGGGCAGGGCGCTTCGTCGAGGTTCAGGGTACGGGCGAGGAAGGCACGTTCTCGGTCGACGAGTTGAACCAGTTGACCGCGTTGGGACTGCGGGGCATCGCGGATCTGGGCGCGCTTCAGCAGCGGGCGATTGCTGAAGCCAAGCGGGCGCAATGACCCCGTCGAGTCCCTCGGCGCGGCGTTCGGAGGCCGTGCTCGCGACTTCGAATCCGGGAAAGCTCGAGGAGATCCGCGAGATCCTTCGACCGCTGGCGCTGGCGATTCGACCCCTTTCCGATTTTCCCGGCGTCATCTTGCCCGAGGAGGGGATGAGCTACGAGGAAAATGCGATTGGCAAAGCCAAAGCCGCCGCGGATTTCTCGGACCGGGTCGCGCTCGCGGATGATTCCGGTCTGGAGGTATCGGGCCTCGGTGGCGCTCCGGGGCCGTTATCGGCCCGCTACGGTGGCCCTGGCCTCGATGATGCGGGTCGCGTCGACGCTTTGCTCGAGGCGCTCGCGGGCTGCTCCGGCGAGCAGCGCCGGGCCCGCTTCGTCTGCATCGCCGCGCTCGCCACCCCCGAAGGAGATATCGTGACGGCCCGCGGTGAGTGCACGGGGTACATTCTCGATGCGCCGCGCGGGCAATCGGGCTTCGGCTACGACCCTGTCTTCCTTGTCGAGGGAATCGGTCGCGCAATGGCCGAACTCGCCGAATCGGAAAAGAATCGGATATCCCATCGGGCGTCGGCGTTCAGTGCGCTGAGCGGCGCGATCCGCATCCAGTTCGGATTGGCATCCCCGGACTGATTTCTCCGGATCGGTTTTCGATGACCCGTGTCATCCATCTCGGGTGTTCCGTGTCAGGTCCCAGTGCTCAGCGTCAGACGCCGGCGATCAGGATCCGCAGATTCTCTCGAAGATCTCTTGCGGAAGCGGGCGGGTGGGGTCGAATTTTGCGAGTTCCTTGCGCAGCCGGCTTCGCGCGCGCCGGCTGATTTTCAGCCCGCGATCGGCGAGGAATCCGTCCATCTGGCCATCACAGAATGCGAGCGCGTCGGCGACCCGCAGCGACTCGGGATCCCAACCCAGGTCGTGGAGTTCGAGCCAGAGGGCGTAGCGCGGAACGCGCTTTCCGATCGAGACCGAGAGTTCGACGAAGAGGTGGTTGAATAGTTTTCGGCTCACAGACCTTGCCCCGGGCGGCTGGCTCGCTCCCTTGATAGTGGCCCCAGCGCGCAACAAGTGTCAGCGTTTGGTCGGATTTCCCAGTCATTTCATTCGCTTCCGGGACTTTACCGAGAGGGTCTTCGAGGTCTGCCGCGCTGGCTTTGGAGCACTCCAGCGTCGGTTCCAGGCATTCTGACTGCGGTACCCTGCGGTCGGTGCGCGGTCGCGCCCGGTGCGGCATGGGTAACCGCAGACCGAGCCGGTTCGTAGAAGAGAGGCGGTCGATGGGTGACGAGCGCGAGGTCCGCTGGCGCAGCTGGATGGTCGCCGCCCAGGCGGGGGAGACTCCAGCCTACGAAAAGCTGCTCGCCGAGTTGATCCCCTACCTCAGGCGCTTCGTCCAGCGTCGTCTGCTCAACGCCGCGGCCGCGGAGGACGTGGTGCAGAATGTCTTGATTTCGATTCACCGAGCGCGTGGCACCTACCGGCCAGAGCGCAAATTTTCTCCCTGGCTACACGCAATTGCGCGCAACGCGATCATCGACCAGACCCGACAGCATGCGCGGCGGTCGCGCCGTGAAGTTTCGCTGGAAGCCGATGGTGTCGCGGAGCCTCCCAGCGACCCCGTGGAGCCGCTGGGGCAGCGCCTCTCGCCCGAACTCGAGGGCGCGCTCGGCGCGCTGCCGGACTCCCAGCGACAGGCGGTAGAATTGATTCACCTCCACGGGTATTCGATTGCCGAGGCCGCCTTGAAGGTGGGTGCGACGAAGGCCGCGCTCAAGGTGCGCGCACACCGTGGCTACCGCGCGATGCGCGCGCATATCGAAGCCCTGCGGCTCGAGGAGAGTGGCGGATGACAGACCGTTCGACCGAGGACCTCGCTCAGCAGCTCGTCGGGGACCTGGCTCCCGTGAAGCCGATCGCCCGCATGCGGGCCGTGGGGTCGCTTGTCGTCGCGTTGTCGGTCGTCGCAGTCGTCGCGACGGGTTGGATGACCGGGAATTGGCCGCGCGTTGGCGAGGCTGCGTTCTGGTCGGATCCGATTGCGGTCGCTGTCCTGCTCGGTTTGATGGTTGCTGCTGCAGGCGCGGTCGTGGCCGCATTGGCGAGTGCGATTCCGGGCCGGGAGCCGCTGGCGCGATCGGGCGGGATCAGCGCGGGGTTGGCGGCCGTCTGGTCGATCGGCTGCGGACTCCGGGCAGCCGTTGGCGGCGAGAGCGAATTCGCCGCGAGTCTGCTCGCTGGGAGCGCGAGCTGCTTCGCGCACGCACTGGTGCTCGCGGTACCGGCGGCGTTGGCGGTCAGCTTCTACCTCTCGCGCGGCGCCCCGCAGCAGCGGTTGATCGCTTCGGCTGCGGCGGCGGCGGGCGCCGCGGGCCTCGGCGCGGTGGTCGTACACCTCACGTGCAGCGCGGTGGGCGGCTTCCATCTGCTGCTCGGCCATTGCTTGACCCCGCTCGTCGCGGGGCTGCTGTTTGCGCTGCCGCTCGCCTGGCTCGTCGGCCGTTGGTCTCCAAGCGCGTTCGAGTCGTGAGCGAGACGACGCTGCTGCTGATCCGACACGCCGAGTCGAGCTGGAACGCGGTGGGTCGCTGGCAGGGACACGGAGACCCGC
>SMVB01116503.1_pt1 | contig 10768 bp, 9 predicted proteins | sample 2456461 | NCBI WGS metagenome assembly SMVB01 (sample SAMN11095934, study PRJNA526329) | marine sediment metagenome | biome: Marine sediment; feature: Surficial sediment; material: Deep marine sediment; isolation source: Hadal surficial sediment | place: Pacific Ocean | collected 2014-05 | depth 0-1...
CCTGGGGCGATTTCTACGACGACCGGTTCGAGGCGGCCGTGCTGATGAGCGCCGCCGGCTACGGCATGAAAGAGATGGCCGACAATGCATTCGAGGGTTTGCGCAAACCGTTGATGACCAGCGGCGGCACCGATGATCGCGGCCGGGTGCCGCTTGGCGACCTGACGCCGACCGAGTGGCGCATGCAGGCCTACCTGCTGGCGCCGATTCGCGGCGCAAACTACGCGCTGATCACCGAGGGCACGGATCACTACATGGGCGGGTTGATCTGCAATGCCGATCGCGGCGGCAAGCCCGACTATCGGGCGGTCGAACTCGTTCGCGCGATGACGACGACGTTCCTCGATGCGTATATCAAGGACGACCTGACAGCGCGGCAGTATTTGCAAAGCGTTGATGTGCCCGCCGGGGTCGACGGAGTGGCGCGCTACGCGTATCGATAAGGGGTTGCAGGGTGCACCAGACAACTGACCAGCAACGACAGGCCTTGCGCGGGTCGTCCGATGAACGGTTTGCGTGCCGGCGCGGCGCGGCGGGCGGGTGGCCGACATGATGCCGGTGTGCGCTACTGCCGCGTTGCTGGCGTTGCAGGTCGTCACCGGCGCCAGCCCGCAGACCGGTGCGGCCCGCCCGCCGGAGGTCTTTGTGTCCGAGGGCATGCGGTTGTCCGTCGAGGAAGTGTTACAGATCGACAGCGTTATCTGGGCCATGGATTTCATCGACCAGTCGACCATGATTTTCACCGAACGCAACGGGCGGCTGAATCTCCTGAGCCTCGATGACCGGGAGGTCACGCCGATCGAGGGTGGCCCGAACGTGCAGGTGTCCGACAGCGGCGGCCTGTTCGATGTCTTTGTCGACCCGGAGTTCGCGAACAACCAGTGGATTTACCTGACCTACATCAAGCCCGTCGGTGACGGCAGTGCGACGGCTGTTGCCCGCGGCCGGCTGGTGGGTACACGGCTCACGGAACTGCGCGACCTGTTCGTCGCGAATAACGCCAGCGATGAGTCCGCACACTGGGGGTCGCGCGTGGTCATGGATCGGCAGCGGTACCTCTACATCACCGTCGGCGACCGGCATATTCCGGATAACGCGCAAGACCTCGCAAGCCACGGCGGCAAGGTGATCCGGCTGCACGAAGATGGCCGGGTGCCGGCCGATAATCCGTTCGTCGGCCGCGAAGATGCCGCGCCGGAAGTCTGGTCGTATGGTCATCGCAACCCGCAGGGTCTGACCGTGCAGCCTCTCACCGGTAGCGTGTTCGAGCAGGAGCATGGCCCGACCGGAGGCGACGAAATCAACCTCATCGTCCGGGGCCGAAACTATGGCTGGCCGGTCATTACCTACGGCGACGACATCTGGGGCGGGCAGCAGGCGCAGGGTAGCTCGGCACCCGGCATGGAACAGCCGCTGCACTACTGGAAGCCGGGTAACGCGCCGACCGGCCTGACGTTTTATCGCGGCGCGCGTTATCCTGAGTGGCAGGGCGATCTGTTCAGCGGCACGTTGCGCGGGCCGGTGCATCGACTGACGCTCGATTGGGCGACCGTGATCGACGAGGAGCGCCTGCTGCCGAATGCAGTGGACCGCATTCGCGATATCGTCGAGGGGCCGGACGGCCTGCTGTATTTCGCCACGGAATCCGGCCGGATCTCGCGCTTCGTGCCGGTCGAGTAGCGGTGCAATGTGGCGGGTTCGGCACCGCTGCTACGGTGCGTTCGTCTCGAAGCACTCGTCTTCCGTCTTCGGATCGCCGTCCGACGGGCATTCGATACCTTCTGCTGCGACCCATAACGGCGTACCGGCGACCATCAATGTGGGTATCGGGATGTAACCGTCGATGCCGGCGACCGACAGGTCGTGCAGCGGGTTGATGATGACGTCGAACTTGCCGTTCCGGACATCCTTGTCGCAGGCGGTCAGGTCGTTGACGTATTTCGTGCGTACCGTGTGCTCGGGCATGTAGGCTTGCGCGAGTTGCGTCGTCAACGGCCCGGCGCAGATACTGATGTCCGGGCGCGCCATCAGGTCGTTAAAATCGCTGATCTCGTCGACGAGTTTCGAGTCTTCCGGAATATGGATGAACTGGGCCGCTGCGGTCATCGTGCAGGTGAAGCGTCGCGAGTTGCGCCGGCGGAGGCCCTGGCTGTTGCCGCCGGTTGCGTTCAGCTGGGTCACGAAGTCGATCTTGCCGTCGTTCAGGATCGACGTGATCGGCAACCGGCCCGGTCGCACGACGACGCTCTCGACCTTCAGCTTCACGCCATAGTGGTTTTCGATTTCGGCGATGACGCCGGCCTGGTATTCCCGGCCGATGGCCGAGAAATACCACGAAGTGTTGGCAGGTGTCTCCGGCACGCCCTGCACGAGCTGCCGGATGATGCCGGTGTCGAGGATATCCTTGAACATGCCGACCGGCTCTTCGGGCCACGGCGCGATCTCCGGCTGCGGCAGGCAGTCGACCAGGCGCACGATGTAACGCTTGGCGGCGCCCGGCTGATTGGTCGGATATTTCGCCAGCACCGCCTGGTCCTTGCGACTGTGGATGAAGCGGATCCAGCCCGCGTCGAAGGCGCGGATCAGCTGTTCCCGGCCTTGCGCAGTTTCTTCGTCCGACCAGTCGCCGGTGCGCGTCGGCGCCGTTTCGAGATCAGTGATTTTGGCGCCGCCGTCTGCGGCCGCTAACGCGTTGGCGGCGGTCAGCAGCAGGGCGACGCCAACGACGAGGCCAGAAACCGGGCTTGGGCACTTCATTGCGGATTCTCCATGCTTGGGGAGCTCGGGGGGTCCCCGGTTATTCATTCTTGTCCGGGCGATGGTAAGCGGAGCGGCGGCAACGTGGTATGCCCGGAAATCGTATGCGCCGCCACGCGGCTGGCGCCGATCGCATGATTCGTGGCGAAACCCGCCTGTTAGACTGTCGTCTTCCGCGATAAACGAGAGGGGTTCGTCTGATGACCGGGTTTGACGCCAGCCAGTATCCGCCGCCGTGCCCGCACGAGCCGGTGCGCGAAATCGGCGCGGACTTGTATCTCGCGCCGGGGACTTTCCGGCTTTCGCCACTGATGCAGATCAGCCGCAACATGGTTATTGTCCGCGACGGCAAGGACCTGACCCTCGTAAACCCGATTCGCCTGTCGCCGGAAGGGGAGGCCGGGCTCGCAGCGCTCGGGACCGTTCGACACGTCATGCGGCTGGGTTGCTTCCACGGTGTCGATGATCCGTACACCGTTGCGCGTTTCGACGCACAGTTCTGGTGCCAGGCGAATTCGAGTCGCTATGCGCAACCTGCGCCGGATCACCTGCTGACGGAGGGTGGCCCGCTGCCGATCGAGGCGGCCGGGCTGTTCGAGTTTCGCGACACAAAGACGCCGGAATGTGCGTTGCTGATACGTCGCGGTAACGGCACGCTGATTACGTGTGATGGCATCCAGCACTACGGCGACTTCAGTCGTCACTCGTTGGTGGCGAAGCTGGCATTGCGGTGGCTGGGTTTTCGCAAGACCATGTTGGTCGGCCCGCTGTGGCTGAAGGCCATGACGAAGGAGGGGGGTTCGCTGCGCCCGGATTTCGAGCGGATGCTCGAACTGGAGTTCGATGGGCTGGTGAGCGCACACGGCACGCCGCTGATGAGCGGCGCGCATGCAGCGGTGCGGCGCGCGGTGGATTACGCGTACAAGTAGGCGCCGACTCTAACTCGCGGCTTTCAGGCTCCCGCGGCCGCGCGGCCTGTCGAGCAGCGGGACGGTCTTGTGTACCCAGCCCTTCGGGTCGCTGCGGTGCCCGGGGCACGGGATCACGCGGATGTGAGTGTCGCGGACCGCGGCCAGCGCCTGGCTGTCGATCTCGCCCATCCGGGCTGCGTATTCCTGCGTGATTTTGCGCACCTGCGCGAGTGTGACATCAGTTTCGACGAGCAGTTCCTCGGTCGGTGGCGCCGCCTGACACGGGCGAGTCGTTTTCAGGATCGCATAGTCTTCGTCCATGACCTGGTGTTCGGTCATCTCCATAACCATCTTGTGTTGCGCCTCGGATTCGTCACCGTCTTTCGGCTGCATCAGCAGCATGAAAATCTGGCAATTGCCCTCGTCGACCGGGGTAACACAGGCGAGCACGATTTGCGGGGGGTAATTCGGCTGGCGATTCGTGTTGCGCGACATGCTGCCGATGACCGAATATTCCATCAACAGGCCGGCATCTTCGCTCCAGTTGCCCTTGGCATCCCAGGATGCATGGAACGCTTTGACATAGGTGTCCGTTAGCTCGTGGTCCTTGATGGTGACGCCCTTGGGCAACCATTGGGCGAATTCGTGGACGTAATGCACGTGACACGGGTCGTTGTAGTTCTCGTGCATGCGCATGGCGTTGATGTCCTTCGAGCGCTTGATCGTGCCGTAACGCCATTCGCCGGTGTCGTATTCAGGCATGATGTCCGGTAACTCGGGGCGTTCGGCTGCGTCGAGGTCGCCGAGGAACACGAACACCAGGCCGTAGCGTTCCTCGACCGGGTAGGCCGGCACGCGCGCCCGCTTCGGCGGCTGGGTCGGCGTCTTCGTGCCGGCCGGAATCAGCGTGCATTTGCCCTCGCCGTTGTATTGCCAGCCGTGCTGCGGACATGACAGCGTGCCCTCGCTGCATGTGCCGGCGGACAGTGAGGCCCCGCGATGGCAGCACAGGTCGCTCAGACAGCAGACCGCGCCCCCACTGTCGCGGAACAGGACAAAGTCGCAGCTCAGCATCGTGACCCGCATCGGCTCGGTGCTCAGATCATCCGCAACGCAGGCCGCATACCAGTTATTGATAAACATCTTTCGCTCCGCTCCCCATTCTGGGTCTGCGCTCAGCTGAGCAATTCTGCGCCCGCCGCAGCGCGCGCCGGCGCCCGGCGCTCATGCCGCGAACGCTATTTCGTCAATTCCAGTGATTCACTGAGCGCACATACCCGGCCAGTTCCGCAATCTGATTACTGGTCAGGGTGTCGCCGAAGGCGGGCATGCTCATCGTATTGTTGCCGCCACCGCGAATCGCAGCTTCTACGGCGCGCTGGTCAGTGCCGTATATGCCGGTGTACGCATCGCGCTCGACATGACAGGCCGCGCAGTTCTCGTCGAACAGTCGTGCCCCGGGCGATGTGACATCGGTGTCCACCTTGACTATTGCCGCTCTGGCTTCGGCCGCGCTGGTGCCCGGCCCGGCATCGGCGCCGCCGCGCGCGATGCGGAACCCCATGTTGGTTGCGCCGCCGGTCTGGGGTCGTCCGGCGCGAACCGTCGTGCTCGAACGCTCGACGAGATTCAGATATGAGCCGCCGCGAATCACACCGAACTGGCAGCGGCCCTCGTCCAGCCATACGCCGCCGTCGCTTGGCGCCCCCGCGTAGTCTTTGTGATTACAGTCGGCGACCCATTCCCAGGCGTTGCCTTGCACGTCGTGCAAACCGAACGCGTTCGGCTGGAACCGACCGACCGTAGCAGACTGCTGTACGCCGTCGTCGCACGGGAAACCTTCCACGCGATCGGCCACCGCCTGGCGTTTGCTGATTGCCCAGGCCCCCTGGCTGCGCACATTGGCGTAATCGCAGGTTTGCAGGCGGTCGTCGCCCCAGTGATACGGGCCGGTCGAGCCCGCGCGCGCCGCATATTCCCACTCGGCCTCGGACGGCAGCCGGTAGTGCTCGCCGGTTTGCTCGCTCAGCCAGTCCGCGTACGTTCGCGCATCGAAGAACGACACGCAGACGACCGGTTGGCTGCCCGTTTGTTCGAAGCCGACGTTGTTCCAGTCGAGGTCTGCACTGAAAGAGAACGAATCCTTCTTACTGAATTCCATGCACCGGTCGGTAGTGACGTAATCGGTATCCGCGACGAACGCGGCATACTCAGCGACCGTGACTTCATACTTGCCGATCGCGAAGGATGTGGCGAACTCCACCTCGTGTTGCGGCCCGTCGCTGGTCGCAGGCTTGCCGGTGCGCGGGTCGGTCAGCCGGTCTTCTACGGCCGTGCCCATCCGGAAGCGGCCCGCCGGTATCGTCACCATGAGCGGGCAGGTATCGCAGTCGCGAAACGTCCGTGTCTCGTTGATCCGGGTGCCGACGATATTTTCGTCGATCGTGTTGGGTGTGCAGCCGGTCAGGACCAGTGCGAGGCCGATGGCTGCCAGGCGATAAATAAAGACCGAGCCTGGAGTCATACGCATACCGGGTTGCTCGCGGTAATCAGTCATCGGTGAACAGGCTGACGTGATCGCGGATGAACTGCTCCAGCGAACAGGGGGGTCGGCCCAGCAGTTCGGCTATTGTCCCGGTCGTATGATCGGTCGCGCCGGCCCCGATGGATGCAAGCTCCTTGCAGACGGCATCGACCCGCCATTCGGGCATCTTGATCGCTCGCAGCACACTGCGAAACTCGTCCAGCGGTTGATCGACGTACTGGATATCCCGGCCGAGCACTTTCGAGAAGCATTCCGCGATCTCGACGAAGGTCAAAAGATCCGGCCCGGTCAGGTCGTAGCTGCGATTCTCGTGACCCTCGGGTTTCGCGAAAATACCGACGATGACCTCGGCGACGTCGCGCAGATCGGTGGTGGCGACGGTGCCGGAGCCTGCCGGCATGACGATCTTGCCGGTCTCCTTGATGCGCGCCGCCATGCCGGTAAACATTTGCATGAAGAATGTCGGCCGCAGCATGGTGTACGTGAGCCCCGATGCGCGGATGTGGGCCTCGGCCGCCACGTGATTTCGCGTGATCGGGTTGGTCGACTCCGGTACCGATTCGATCGACGACAGGTACAGCAGATGTGTTACGCCGGCCGCGACTGCAACATCGGTGAATTGCTTCTCCCAGACCAGCTGCTGCTCATCGTTCGGCAGAACCAGCAGCGCCTTGTCGACGCCTTCCATGGCCCGCTCGACAGCTGAGCGATCCGCTGCGTCGCCGATGGCGATGTCGGCGCCGAGTTCGCGCAGCGGGCCGGCCTTGTCGGGGTTACGCACCAGCACGCGAAACGGCATGCCGGCCGCGGCCAGTTGCCGGGAAACCTCGCCACCGGTTTTGCCGGTTGCCCCTGTGATCAGAATCATGCGTTAGCGCTCCTGTGGTTCCGGGGACGCATCGGGCGTCCGCCGTGGCTGAAATCAGAGGCTAATATTAGCAGCCGGTTGCCTGAATAGAGCCGACCGTGAAGAATAGGGGCCGGCGTGTTCGGGAGGCAGACAGCTCGAAGATACAAACGGTGCTCCCGGTCAGCCGGTCGGCTATGATCGGCCACGACGTTCAGGGAGAGATTAATGAACACCAATTGGATGAATAAGCCACGCAGTCGCCGACAGGCGATGCAATCGATGCTCTCGGCCGGCGGTATCGTCGCGGCCAGCGGCCTTATGGTCGGCGCCTGTGCCGGCCCGACCGACGCGCCGTCGGCCGCGGCGCCCGGGCGCGAGCCCGCCGATTTCACCGACCCGGCGCAGAGTTTGCGCGCCTTTATCAAGCTGATCGGCGACCTCGATCCGACCAAGGAGACCCCCGGATGGTTTGGCGGCACGATTTTCGGCGACACGCGGCGCGATCGCCCGCTCAAGCCGCTGATCGGCATCGAGGGTTTCGGCGTCGTGCGCACCGAGGTGCAGCCCGACGGGTCATTTCGCATCTTCAACCGCGAGTGTGCCTTCTACAAGGACCTCAAGACCGGCGAGTTTATCGATGAGTGGAAGAACCCGTACACGAAAGAAATTTGCGACGTCAAATCCATCCATAACCTGACCGTGAACGCGCACCTGATCGTCAGCGAGAAGGTCGGCACGGCGATCGAGATGGATTTCGACGGCACGCTGATGGAAGTGCCGCTGCGGCTCGGCTGGAATACATTCGGCAACAAGCTGTTCTCGACCTTCGAAGTGCACACGGCATTCCCGAGCGAACTGACCCCGGAGGAATGGCCGCGCGAATCGGCGGGCAAGGTGCTGCGCATTGCCGAGATCTTCCAGCGCATCGCGAGTCTTGCCGACGTCGAGAACCCGGACCTGACCAGCGCCGACTACTCGGGCTGCTGGACGCGGGTCGGCCCGTGGCTGCCGTGGATGCGGCAAGGCCAGGCCGACGGTTCGCTGCTGTTCCGCACCTTCATGACCAAGCTCAACAGTATTGACGAGATCCCGAGTGGCTTGCGCAAGATCGCCGAGGAGCGCCTGCCCGAGTACTTCCAGGCGCCGTCGCCGGACACCTGGGGCAGCAAGAATGATTCGAGCTTTAGTGTGTATGCCAGGGAGAATGAGCCGCTGCCGCCGAAGTAGGGAAACGGGGGGTTGAGCCGTAATAAACCACTGTGCGGAAAAATTCGGTTCGGCCCCAGTTTTACGATGGTGCGCGGATCGCCGCAAGGCCGCCGGCCGGTAATTCTTTGCTCCTCAGACAAGGAAAACTCGTCGCAAAGAGTTCCCGGCCGACGGCCTTGCTGCATCGTGCTGGTCGGACAGAAAGAAGGTCGCAACCCGTGTCGGCCTGGCCACGATCTGTACGCAGCGGAGGTCACCTCTGCGTTTCAATAAGCCCGGTACCAGCGCTGTCAGACAAAGAATGTCTAGCCTTGAATCAAGGCTATGATGGCATGGGTATATCCAAGCCAGCGACCACCGATGGACATGAAATCAGCATCTCCCGAACAAGCGTATTTGCACAGCTCTTGTGGGAGCGGCTTTAGCCGCGAAAAGTCCCCCGCGGGGAATCGCGGCTAAAGCCGCTCCCACAACAGTTGCTGCATCGTGGGGTAGCTAAGTTTGTGGGACACCAGTGGCCCGGTACCATTATCTCAGCAGTTGGACCAGCCGCCACCGAAGCTCGTGTTGTACTCATAGTTACCTTGACCGTCGTAGTATGAATTCGGACCTGTCGGGTAAGCACCGTCATAGCCGTCGTCATAACTGTCGTAATCGTCATAGCCATCGTAACCACCGCCATAAGCATCTTCGAATTCGTCCTCGAACGCAGCGTTAAAATCGTCGGGCAAAGTACTGCCCATATCGGTGGGTAATTCCTGCCTCTTCTCCATTTCCTGAATTTTCCGTTGCATGTCCGCCATCTGCCGCGACATTTCCTGGATCCGGGTGGATTCGGTGTCGGGCAGGCTGGCGGTCGAGGTGTCGTTGCCACAAGCACTGAGGCTGGGGAAAATAATGCAAGTGGCTGATAAAACGATGGAAAACTTGCGAAATGTGTGGCAGTTCATGATCCGATGTCCGTTGGTGGGTGTGTGTATCCGTAGGGCACGGCCGGGTATCGAACGGTTCAATGATGCAGGGATTTGCGGGACACGGAAGTGCCGGCCTCGCGGGCCGAGGGATAGCTGGGAGTGACGTATTTTTGCAGCAGTTCGCGTCTATCGGTGGGCGCCGTCGTTGTTTGCTGATGTGTGCTCGCTCACGCTAGAGCGTTCAGGCTGTGTCAGATCGGATTTCGCCCACATGATTGCTTCGCGCTAGTAAGCGGTCGGTCAACCAGTTAGAAAAACGACGTCGCGTATGTCGCAATGCGGCCAAAAGCGGGCAGGCGCAACGAAAAAAGAAACCCGCCGAAGCAGGTTCCTGAAGTTGGTTTATTGAAAGCGATTACGCTGCTTTTCGCCGCATCCAGCCGAGCAGACCGAGCGCCGAGCCGAGCAGCCAAGCGGCGGCAGGTACTGGTACAGGGACCAAGCTGAAAGACATCGTTACGTTGTAATTCGCTTCGGAACTGACGGCCGCTGCCCGAAAAAAGTCGAAAGTAAATTCGCTGTGTTTCACGCCCGCCGGGTCCAGGGGGGGCAGCGGGGCAGACGGTGGGCCGAAGAACCAAAGTCTTTCCTTAATCAATGGTCCGCCGAAAGTAAGCGGGTTGGTGTCAATGAATTCCTCCTTGTCACCGAAGCGCGAGTCCGCGCTGGCGTTCAAGGACGCAGTGACCAATGGGATGCCCGTATCGAAATCATATGGCCCTTCGAATCCCAAGGCGGCGTTGGAAAACGCATCAAAGCCGCTGGCACCAATCTCGTACCTTAACTGCGCTACGAAGCCAAGGGGGGTTACAGGGTCGGCGGCCGGCCCAAAGGCAATAATAAACATCTGCGCTGATCCCTGGCTGTCACCCACGTCGGCAAAATCGCTTGTCGGCCCGCTCCTGGCTGAGCCAGTGGCATTAAATTTGTAAAAGTCGCCCGGTTCAACCAAAATCCAGACCCCACCGGTAGGTGGATTTATCTCGGTGAAGGCCTGGCCGTTCGATATGCCGCTAATGGTAACGACAACGTCCGCATCGTTGGAAAGCAATGTGTCATAGTTGATTTGAACCTCAAAAGTGAGTCCTGCCGCCTGCGTGAATGATGCGACCAAGCTGAGGCACAGACCAATAAGAATCTGGCGTAAGAATTTATTCGTTGTCATTGTCTAACCCCCAATCTCAAGATCACACTGATGCGTCATCGGGAGTTGGTCGATCTGGGCCAGAAAACTTTTTTCTTCGACAGACCGATCAAGTGGAATTAATCTACTATCTTATCCGCATCCCTACAAGTTGACATAACGCATCGAAATTCTGAAGGTTACTGAGTGTCGGCAATGGGTCGTTAGCCGATGTAGAGTCTGCTGCGGCGCAATTGACCGCTTTGGGTCGATAGCTGAAGTCCAGCCGCTACGCAACCTGGCGGCAGCTTTCTGCTCAAAACCAGCCTCTCAGTCCAGAGTTTTCAATCTTCCAGATTGTGGGGCCGCTTGGGAGGGCAAAGCAGACTGTTGGTAATC
>SMVB01213480.1_pt1 | contig 10768 bp, 4 predicted proteins | sample 2456461 | NCBI WGS metagenome assembly SMVB01 (sample SAMN11095934, study PRJNA526329) | marine sediment metagenome | biome: Marine sediment; feature: Surficial sediment; material: Deep marine sediment; isolation source: Hadal surficial sediment | place: Pacific Ocean | collected 2014-05 | depth 0-1...
ATCTATGGTGAAATTTACTCGGGCACCGAAGAAATTGATTCGCGCCGGTTTAAGTTCTACCGCGGACATGAATTCACCCAGGGATTGATGCTTAATTATAACAGAGTAGACGGCTTGTTATTGGGCGGCAAGTTCGGCTTTGAGCACAAGGATTCGCTGACTCCTGCTGTCGATGCTGGTTTTGGCTACGCTTTTGAAGCTAAGAGGATAAGATACTTTTTTACAGCCGAGCAATATATCTGGAAAAAGCAGCTCTTGAGAATCGGTGGCAGCTTTTACAGAAAACTTTCTTCAGAGGATAACTGGCTTTTGGGCAATGTTGAAAATACTGTTTTTGCGCTGATAGCCGGGGAGGATTTCAAAGACTATTACGAATCAGAAGGAGCCGGCGGCTGGATTAAAATGTCGCCGGCCAAAGACCTCTCATTAAAAATTAGTTATGATAACTATGACAGCCGCTGGTTTAAATCGCAGAAGAACCTGTGGTCGTTGTTTGGCGGCAGCAAACTTTTCAGAGAAAACTTCAGCAGTATTGAACCGTCATATAGGGCCGTAGGAATTGCCGAGATAGATTCTAACCATAACGCTGAGGTTTCGCTTAAGTTTTCTTACGATAACAGATTTAGGGACGACGACAATATCTTGTCAGGCTGGAAATTTTCAGGGGATTTCCAATGGTCAGCCGATCGCTTTTCATCTGACTTTGACTACCGCAAATACACTTTTCAGGTCATACGCTATCAGAAAGTTAACAGAATTTCTTCAGTCCGCCTGAGAGCCGTTCATGGCAATAGCGATGGCAATCTGCCTATGTACAAGCGCTATTTCCTGGGAGGACTGGGCACCCTGCCGGGCTATAACCATAAAGAAATGATTGGCAGTCGCTTCTGGATGCTCAATTCTGAGTACCGGGTAGGGCTCACCAAAAAACACTTTTCGTATCTGTTATTTATGTGGGATGTCGGACAGATTGCCAATGACAGCAGATTGGACGACCAGTCGGAGATCAAGCACAGCCTCGGTTTAGGTCTGGATTTCAGCGGGTTGAGAGTGAATTTTAGCAAGCGCTTGGATGGCCAGGCAGACCGAAATATCAAAATTCATGTAAGATTTTCGTCTTCGTTTTAACAGCGCCCTATGTAAATGTCCTGCAACGAGTTAGCCGACCGGCCATAGTTGCTGTAACAAAATGAAACAGTTTGACCCTGTGTCTTGCTATTATCATCTGCATCCGCATAAAACTAAGAAAACGGGGGCAATACGCCGATAATTTAACTGAATGAATTTATTGGGGATAAGCCTGCCTTTTTGGGCAAAATTATCCTCTGACATCTTGAGAGAAACGGCGGATGAAAACCAAAGATAGAACAGAACTTGACACAGGTCCGACAGAGATTTTCGCGGATTTAGAGGCTACCTTAGAACAGGTCGCCGAGACCAATCCGCGTATCAGTGACGAAGCGACAGAGCCCGGCAAAAACATGCATGACCTCAGGGCGCTGCTGGAGGTATCTCTGGCAACTAATTCATCTCTTGTTTTGGACGACGTTCTTCAGATCGTAATGCACAAAGCCATCGAGCTGATGAAAGCAGAACGCGGTTTGATTATGCTGCTGGACGAAAAAGGTGAACTTCAGACCCGCTGCGCTTTCAATCTTTGTAAAGAAGAAATGAATCAGGACGATTTTCAGATATCAAACTCTATTGCATACGAAGTCGCCCGGACAGGAAAATCAAAATACATTTCCGATGCCCTTTCTGATAAGAAATATGCCCAGCAAAAATCAATCATTGAGATGCATTTGCATTCAATTATGTGCGTTCCTGTAATTATAAAAGAAAAAGTTATCGGCATTATCTATCTGGATAATTCCATAGAGACCCGGATGTTTCTCAAATCCGATCTCTACATTTTCGAGCTTTATGCTCAAATGGTCTCAAACGCTCTTCACAATGCAGAAATCTATGAATCGCTGCTGGTAATGCAGCGCTATAACGAATCGGTAATTGAAAAATCACCTATCGGCCTGGTTGTCTTAGACAGCAACGCTTGTATTTCTAAAATAAACTCAGTAGCACTGGAAATTTTAGAACTGAATAAAAGCCAGATAAAATTCGGCGGAGACGACTCTAAAGGCACAGCTTTCCTTGACATACTGCCCGAAAAAGAGAAACCTCGCTGGCAGTTCATGATTGAAACCGTTTTATCGAGCAACGAAGATTTCTCAGAGTCCAGATATTTCCATAATACCGGCTACGATGAAAAAGCCCTGTCTATCAAGATCTCGCCTATCTCGCACCTGCCCGGCGGCGGAGATGGCATAGTCATGACTATTGAAGATACCACAGAAAAAGTCATAATGGAAAAGTACGTCATCCTGTCTGAAAAGCTGGTGGCCAAAGGAGAAATGGCGGCCTCGATAGCACATGAACTTAATAACTACCTGGCTATCGCTTCCAACAACGCCGAGCTGTTGTCAATGAATGTTGAAAAGAAAAGTTATGACAAGGCCAAATTCAACGCCAGTTCGATTGTCGACAATGTCTTTAAGATTAAGCGTTTCGTCGACAGCATGATGGATTTCTCAAAACCAGAAACAGAGTATGTCAGCTATAACATGAAGCACTTGATTGAAGATCTCCTGTTTTCTCTGCGGGTGCAGCCAAGATTTAAGAGTATAAACTTCTCTCTGGATATAGCTCACGACATTCCCAATATTGAAATGGATGTAGGACAGATTCAGCAGGTCTTAATGAATCTCTTAAATAACGGCGCCGATGCAACCGAAGAACGGGCGCTGGCAGAACAAAAAGCCGGCAACACCTATAAACGGGAGCTGACTATAAAAGCGAACTATATCAAGGCCAGCGAAAAAATAACTTTAGAAATCTCTGATAACGGCATTGGCATGTCAAAAGAAACGATGAAGAAGCTTTTCTCGCTGCATTTCACCACCAAGAAGAACGGTCACGGACTGGGCCTAGTGAATTGCCAGAAGATAATTGAGCAGCATCAGGGTAAGATTGTCCCCGAGTCAAAACCAGGCGAAGGTACAACATTTGCAATCAGCCTGCCCAGGCAGCAACGTAAATAGATTAACGGAAACCTCTCTATGATAAATATACCCGGGCTGACAGTTGGTCGTCAGCTGGGAGAAGGCGGAACGGCCTTAGTAGCAAGAGCCTTCTCAAAACAGCTAAACCGGGATGTTGCGCTCAAATACCCCCTGGATGAACAGGAACATGCGCTTGCAGATTTTCAGAAAACTGCTCAGCGGGAAAACGATCTGGTCGGAGAAATCCGCTTCCCGGGTATCGTACAGATTCATTCGTTTTCAAAAACTCCCCCCTATCTGCTGCTGGAACTCTGCCACGGAGAGACGCTGGACAAAATTGGCAAAGTTAATAATTTCAAAACTCTGCTCAATTTGATTTCTGCAATTTCTATTGACCTGGAATTCTTGCGTGTCGTTGGATTAATTCATTGCGACTTAAAACCAAATAATATCTTTCTCCCGGCAGACAGATCGCTGATTAGCGGCGACAAATTATTCTTTCTAAAGTTATCAGATTTTGGCTTAAGCAAAAGAGAATCTGAGCCGGAATCTGCCAGGGTTGGTCACGGTACTATCGGCTATGCCGCTCCGGAAACTATGGCCGGCTCGACCATCTCTCACAGATCCGACCTGTTTTCTCTGGGCGTTATAGCTTACCAGCTGGCTACGGGCTTTCACCCGTTTATTAATGAAGAGTCAGACCCGGTCAGAATCGAAAGCCGGGTGCGTGAAGAAATTCCCCCGCCCGTTTCCGATTACAGAAATGACCTGCCGGCTCAGTTCTCAGATTTAATAGACAGGTTGCTGTCAAAAGAATTTTCGGAGCGCCCGGAAACTGCCTGGTCTGTCTGTCAGGAATTAGAAAATCTCGGGTGTCCGTATCCCTTTAGAAAAGTTTTGTCTCCCTCGTTGCTTGTGAAACATGCCGACAGCTATCAGCAAACCTTATCGTTTCTGGATATAAATATCAGACAGACCGAATTTCTCGAAGATGTTACAGGAAAAAATAAAGACAGACTGAGACTTATACTTAGAGCAAACTTTGACAGAAATAATCTCGAATATAAAAGCGGCCTGTTTTCTTTCGCTTCAAGAATATATTGGCCGGCCAGACTTCGCCGGCAGGCACTAGCATTTTTTTCCAATTCAAAATTCGCACTAAAAAAAGAGATAGTAGCTTCAGCCATAACCAGCGAAAGAGAATCCGGAAATGATATCCCTCCGGGGACCTCTACCCTCTTTCAAAGCCTGTTAAGCAATGCCTTTATCAGGCGGATGTCACTAAAAGCGGCTGGGGATTCACTGACTAAAGGACGCCCGGAACTGACCGCAAAATTGTATCTGAAAGCCGGTAAGCTTGACGAAGCCTGTTTCCATGCACAGATATTCACCGAGAGCGCAGTCGACGCTTATGAAATAGAAAGAAGCCTGCAGCTTATTGACCGCCTAGTTGATTTCGCCCACTCAAGAAAAACTGAATTCGACACCATCAGACTGCAAATGATCAAAGGGGATTTTTTAAGAAACAGCGGTCTGGCAGACGAAGCGACCCGGGCTTATCAAAATATCGTAGAACTTTACCGGGACAAACCCGAAGACAAACTTTTGGCCGAAGTTTACCGCAATCTCGGCAGAATACAAAAATCCAGACAAGAATTCGATTCCGGCATTGAATTTCTGAACAAAGCGATGGTCATCTATAGCCGTGAAAATGACGAACTGGAAATTTCGATAACGACCAAAGATATGGGCAGTCTTTATTGTGTCGCTTCAAGACTTCCGGAATCCATCAAGTACTACCGTCAGGCTCTGCACATACAAAGAAAATTAAATGCTGTTTCTGACGCTTCCACGACACTTCACAATATCGGCTCTATTTATGGCATGATGGGCAGGCTCAGCCGAACAGTCTGGCTGTTAAATATCTCGCTTAAAATAAAGAGAGAACTCGGAGAGCAGGGAGATGTTGCCAGGACTTTGAACAATCTCGGCTATGCTCATCAGCTGAGCGGCAATTTATCGCAATCAGTAAACTATCTGAAAGAAGCAGTTGAGATAAACCGCCGGATAGGCAGTAAAAAAGAATTGCTCTCAAACTTATGGAATTTGTCGGAAGTCACGGTAAGAACCGGCCGCTTATCAGAGTCGATCGAGTTCGTCAAAGAAGGCCTCGAATTAGCATCCGAGCTTAACATGAAACCTCATACGGCGCATTTTAAAAGCAGCATGGGAAATATTTTATCAAGATTGGGACGCTACCATGACGCTGATGAATGCTATAATCAGACAGAAACAATTGTCGAAGAGATAAACGATAAAGTCCTGGAAATCCGCTTAATGATTTACCGGGCGGAGCTGCGCTGTCAGATTGGCGACAGTAAAGCAGCCTCAGAACTCGCTTCCGAAGCTCTAAACAAGGCCCGGCAAGTAAAAGCAAAATCCGAAGAGCTCTCGGCCTTGCTGGTTTTATTAAGAACAACAGACGAGTCAGAACATTTGAGTCGGGCACGTACCTTAACCAAAGAATTAAATTTAGACAGAGAAAACCTGCTGCTTGAGTTCTACCATGCCCAATTTCTTCTTGATTACAATGAACCGGAAAAATCTGTCAGCCTGATAGAAGAACAGTTGCAAAATATTGAAGAGCTGCAGGAAGATATCGAGCTGCCGGGGCTGATGGCTACAACTGCAGAAATTTATCTTGAAATGGATGAGCAGAGCAAAGCCAAAGCAATCTTAAATACTGCCGGGAACATCGCCCGCTCTTCGGGACTGCTTGACGAACAGGTCAGCATTCTATCAATACTAGGCAGCATAGCCTTCAGGCAGAGCGCTTATGAAGAATCTTACAAGCATTTCAAAGAAGCCTTGTCAATTTGCAAGGAGCTGGCCAAACATTTTAAAAACTCTGATGATATTCAAAAACTGATGAACAAACCTAAGATAAAAAGTATGACAGATGGCATAAAATTATTGGGGCAAAAGATTGCCAGAAAAGAAAAGGCAGGCGTATGAACCACGCCTGCCTTACAAGTGAACTAATCGTTCAAAACCGAACTAGTTCTCAGTCAATGCTCCAGCCTATGGGAGCAATACGAGCTTCAAGAACTTCTACGGTCAATTTGTAGTCAATCATTCCGAGCCACCTCCTTTATTAGTTAATTCTCCGCTAGTCATTCAGCCGAAGAATAAGTTTACGATATCCAATTACGATCCGGGCTAAATATAATTCTCTAATAAATTTCGTCAAGAGAATTTTTAGTCTTTAATTTAATTACAATGTGATGCGAAAATAGTTGGATTGTTTCAACTGGAAAAGTTTTCCGCATTACAGCTTACCACCAGGACCAAAACTCGACCCTGATAAACGATGAAACCTTGCGCAAGGACAAATAATACAAAGACCTGCGGCCTATTTCTATCTTGGCATAGCCTGTCATCCCGTTATAGAGCAAATCAGCCTCGTTTTCGGCTACAACTGAAACCATAAAAAAAGCCCGGTTATCAAGCCGTGTGGCCTCTCTTGGAATGTGAACCACTTTCCCGGTAAAGACTTTATCGGGACAGGAGCGAACTTTTAGCATTACCGGCATATTAAGCTCAATCAGGTGGATGTCAAAATCAGAGACAGGAACCAGAATTTCGACCTGACGATTGTCGACAATCGACATCAGATTAGAACTTCCGGGAATAGCAGAAATCATCCCTTCAATCGGGGCAATAATTACCTGGGCCTCAAGCTGCTCTTTTAAGAACTGCAGACGGGCTTGCTGCTTGCGGATATCGGCCAGAATAACTACTTCCTCTTCAGGTCTGGGAGGGGACTTGAGCAGCGCCAATGCTGCTTTTTTATTAGAAAGCTCCGATTTAGCTATTTCCAGGGATGAGCTGGTAGATTCTAACTTGGCTGTGGTTTCAAGTTTTCTGGATAGAAGCTCGTTCATACGATCAAAATCGCGCTTGAGCTGCTCTGCTTTGGTTTTGGCTGCCTGCACCTGGGCAGTGGCTTCTTCTACTTGCTCTATCTTGGGAGGTGCCCTGAGAAGCGCCAGCAGGCCTTCCAGACGCTCTAACTCGGAATTTGCACCCAGGATGTCGTTTGAGACCTGATTTGAGGTCAGCGTGGCCAGCGTATCTCCCGGTATGACAAACTGCCCGTCCTTGACTCTTGGCACCAGTTCCAATATAGCCATATCCGTTGAAGCCATCTGCAGATAGCTGGACTTGCTTTCGGGGCTGCCACCGCCACGATGCAGCTTGCTCTCTAAGAGCCCGAATTCATTTAGTTTCAGATTAAACTCTACGATCGGTCTTATGCTGACTTCACCTGAGACTCTATGGGGAAACTCTATTACGAAGAAGGCGACTACAAAAATGGCCAGACCGGTCAGGTACTTTAGAAGTCGCACGGGTTGTTTGAATATATTTTTCATATAAATCAAGTGTTGGACAGTTCCGCTTAAGAGACTGCCGATATTCTTTCTTAAGCTAAAAAATAACAATGCTGTCAGCAACAGGAATCCTGCGCCGCCATATCGGGCTATTAGAAAAGAACCGACCAGATATAGAATAAACCCGATCAATGCTCCCGAGTAAATAAGCGCCAAAAAAGCGTACCAGAAGAAGATTCTGCGCTCTCTGGCTGCTATTGCCAATTTTTCAATCGGCCAGCCCAGAAATCTTCTCTTGAATAGATTCCCGATATAAGCAAATGCTTTTGACCTGAGATTCGGGATATCCAGCCAGTCAGACAAAAGATAGTAGCCATCGAGCTTAATCAGCGGATTAAAATTAAACAGAAAAGTGATGAAAGTGACCAGGATTATCAGATAGGCGATATCGTTGACAAAACTTCCAATCATTGTCACCCGCCAGACAGCAACAGCCAGAGCAAACAGAATCATTTGAAAATAGGGACCGGCGGCTGTAACTGCCAGGCGGTGAGATTTTTTTTCAAACAGCCAGGCGTCGGAAAGATTTGAATAAAAACAGGGCTGAAAGTACATCAGCAGAAAACCAATTTCTCTGACCTCTCCCCCAAAATAGCGGCAGATAATAGCATGCGAAAATTCGTGCAGGGTGACGATTATAAACAACGCTATGACGATTGCTATAATCGAGCCGAAATTGAAAATAGCAGATAAGCTAAAACTAAACTGGCTCTGGTTGGCCGCAAATAAAACCACACCGGCAATTATTACCAGCGCTGACAGTATGAACCAGAAAAGAGAGTGAAACGGCCGGTAGAGTTTTACCAGAACGTTTAATAATCCGGTCGGGTCGAACGCTTTTAGTTTTATGAACAGTAATCTGGAAAAGAGTGATTCTTCTTTACGGGTCTGGTAGCTGGCGCGGGAAATCTCCTGCTCGGAACGATTGGTTTCTAAAAAGAAAAGTCTATCGAGCTGCTCCACAAAAGCTGCTACATCTTTCGTTTGAATATTGAGCTTAAACTTGGCTTGAAAGCCTGATGCTATAGACTCAAGCGAACTGGCGCCATCAAGCTGCTCTGCCAGCCAGTATTCCGGTTCACGCAGCCTGAAAAAATTATTAGTGATAGGGTCTTTGATATTATATACCGTCTGCCCGTCGATATCGGCTGTAGAAATAATCAAATCTGAGCGTAATTCAGGGAGACGTGACATACTAAAATTTAGTTGTTAGAACAAAGCCGGGCAAGGCTTGAATATCGTCTTTATGAGACGGAGGAATTACCTTCTTAAGGTCTCTATCAGCTGTCTGTTGTAATAATCAAGCAAAGTCTCACGTCTGACAACAGCTACAACTTTCTCTTTACCGGCTTCTCCGGTTACGACCGGCAACATCCGCAAATCTTTGACTCCAAACAGTTGATAGGCTTTTTCCAGAGTGTCGTCGCCTGCCACCACTAAAGTATCCGGCCGGACCAAATCCTGGGCTATGATCAGATAGTCAAGAGAGTGCTGGCTCAAATGCGCTCTTATATCCTGAAAAGAAATAACGCCTTGGAGATGCTGATCATTATCAATTACCACAAAATATGACTCGTTGGTCTGTTCTAATTTTTGAAAAATACCGTGCAGAGGAGTTGCCGAAGTTATCGTTTCAAAGTTCGGGTCCATAATTTCTGAGACCTTGTGAGCCCGGAGGATATTGACATCTTTACCGCCGCGGATATCAATGCCTCTCTTGAACAATTTTACGGTGTAGATAGAATGGGGGAAAAGCCTGCCGGCTACTAAGGCCGCAAAGACAACCGTCACCATCAGCGGCAGAATAATCCGATAGTCAGAGGTCATTTCAAAAATTATCAGAAGAGCTGTCATCGGTGCATGAGTTGTAGCCGCCACCATGCCGGCCATGCCTACCAGAGCGTAAGCTCCCGGAGAGGCCGTAACTCCCGGGAACAGATAATTGACCAGAAAGCCAAAGGCTCCTCCGGCTACTGCGCCCATAAAGAGCGATGGCGCAAAAATACCCCCGGAGTTGCCGGAACCGAGTGTCAGACTCGTAGCTAAAATTTTCATAACTACCAAAATCAGCAGAATCGCCACTCCCATTTCTCCGTAAAGTGTCAAGCGAATAGTCTCGTAACCATCAGCCAGGACTTGCGGATAAGCCAGAGCAATAATTCCCAGCAGCAGCCCGCCCAGAGCAGGTTTGGCCCAGCCGGGCAGGAATTTAATTTTCTCAAATATAGTTTCAAACCAGTCCAGCGTGCGGGTAAAGCCTACCCCTAACGAGCCCATGACGCCGCCCATGGCCATGTAGAGCGGAATCTCCCAGGCCGAAACCAGCGAGTATTCGGGCACATCAAAGGCCGGATGGTCACCGAGAATTGATCTGGTCACCACCGAAGCAACTACCGATGAAAGAATCACCGGCGAAAAAGTTTTAATAGTAAAATCACCCAGGATAATTTCGAGCGAAAATATGACACCTGCTATCGGTGCATTAAAGACCGAAGCAATCCCGGCCGCAGCGCCACAGCCGACTAAAATTTTGACACGGTCGCCGGACATTCTGAAAAGCTGCCCAATAGTAGAACCGATAGCCGAACCAATTTGCACAATTGGCCCTTCTCTGCCGGCTGAACCGCCCGAGCCGATACAGATAGCCGAAGCAATAGTCTTGGCTACAGCAACCCTCGGACGAATAATTCCTCCCAGGCGCGCTACCGCGTTCATTACTTCGGGTACTCCGTGCCCTTTGGCCTCACGCGCAAAATTATAAACAATAGGGCCAACTAACAAGCCGCCCAATAAGGGAATAAGCGGCAGCCAGAATTTTATGCTGCCTTCGCCCATTACCCCGGTCAGCACCTGATCGGTCAGACCAAAAAAGATGCTGTTAAAATATTCAATCAGCGCAATAAAACCCAGAGCACCCAGGCTGGTAGCCAGACCGACCACAATCGACAGCACAATCAGCAGATTGGTGGTAGTGAACTTGAACTTATTTAATATTTTCTCAATTGTCATATAGATTGTTAAGCTATCGAGAATCAGCTTTCTGTTCAAGAATTAAATCTTGAATTTAAGCAGTTGCTTGACTTGTCCGGCCAAATGCCCGATTTTTTGCCCGTTGCTGATTCCTGATTTCAGAAATTAAATGAGGTAAAAATTGCGTAGCAGCGCTGATGTTGTCATTATCGGCGGCGGAATTATCGGATTCTCCGTTGCCTTTCATTTAGCCAGAGCCAAATTCGGCCAGATTGTTGTGGTCGATAAAGG
>SMVB01004465.1_pt1 | contig 10767 bp, 10 predicted proteins | sample 2456461 | NCBI WGS metagenome assembly SMVB01 (sample SAMN11095934, study PRJNA526329) | marine sediment metagenome | biome: Marine sediment; feature: Surficial sediment; material: Deep marine sediment; isolation source: Hadal surficial sediment | place: Pacific Ocean | collected 2014-05 | depth...
ATCGACGGCAGTGTCGGCAGCTGGATCTTCTCGAGGTAATTGATCCCGACCGGATTGTCGTGCCCCTCCCTGGCGAGAAAGACCTCGACGAAGTTGCTCGCAACCAGCAGTTCATCGAGCAACCGGGACGGCTTCACAGCGGGAACCGGCTTCGGGCGGTGCGGCTTGTCGTCCGCCTTGCCGCCGGGAACGAAATAGCGGTCAATAATCCGCTTGGCGACACCCGGCACGGGGAAGTGCTCCAGCGCCCGCCTGACGTGCCCCCCGACATCGCCGACCTGCAAACGACGAGGCAGGATGACATCCACCGCGGTACCGGATACCACACCGAGGTGCCCGGTTCGGGCAACGGCCTGGGCGAGCTGCCAACCGGAGACTCCTGCCCCCATCCCACCCTGAATAATGATTGGCAATTCCACTGGCTTCATCGGAGGGCCATCTTACGCCGGTCAGGACATGGGGCCTGACCGTTCTCGAGATGTTGCAACCTGTATGCCGCTGGCGGGCTATCGGCGGCCTATTTCCTCAGGACCGGGGCACATCGTGCCCGTTTTCTCTATCGGCATGGGGCGGGTCCCCAGCGTAGCTGGGAGCCGATCACGGCGATTTTCTTCGGGCCCACCGCCTCCCGGGGTCACGTCAGGGCCGCTTTGGTGCCAGCGGTCGACCCACCGGCACCGTGAAACGATCCTCGCCGAACTCGAAATCGGCTGTGTCGCCGGCCGCCGCAACCAGCCGGACGCCCTGGATCGACTGCCCGATGCTCAATCGCCGCGACTGACCCGAATCGGCGTGCAGCAGCCAGACCTCCACGCCATCGGGACCGGAGACGACGCCGGTCAGGACCCACTTCCGATGTTGGCCTGCCGGTTTCGGCGCGACGGGCTGTGGCGCCGCAGCCACCGGTTTCGCGGCCAGGCGGAACGGGTTGCGACGGGCCAGGGGCTGGTAGCGTTCGAAGCCGCCGAGGTCCGCGACCGTCTCGACCGGCCCTGCGGGCGCGCGGCCCGGCAGGTAGAGCGTGACCAGCCGGATGGTGACAACGAAGCGTTCACCGTTGTCGCGTGGCTGCAGGCGAACCTGGACGATACGTTTAATCCACCCTTCGGCCTCGATCCGGTGAACGAGCCGCATCGCGGCTTCCAGCGACCCGACCCCCGACACCGACGCCTCGACCTCAACGAAATCAAGTTCGTCGCGAAGCTCTTTGTTCGCACGGAGGGCGGCAACGTTCCGCGCCGGCGTCTCCATCGATCGTACGCGGCCGGTCCCGACGCTCAGTTTCTTCAGCCCGACCTCTTCGCCGATCCGGTTGAGCCGCGTGCGGAGCTCGTGGTCGACGGCTTCCAGGTCGCCGCCGAGCGTCCGATCGGCATAGGCCTGCAGCTCGGTCCGTAGACGCAGGCCGTCGTCGACGCCGGACCGGTAGCGGTTGACATCCGCGATGAGCTTCGCCCGCCGTTGCTCGACCTCGACGCGAGGGCCAAGGTACATGCTGCGCACGGGCCTCCAGCCCAGCCAGCCCAGCCCGGCGAGGACGACGACGATCCCGGTGATCCTGAGCGTGGGACTCATCTGGAATTCGCCTGCCCCGGCGTCGCATCACGCGTGCGCAGGTTGTACTGAAACGCCCACGGCAATCGCCGGCCGGTCTCGGCATCGGGGCCCGCCGTGGAGATGTCGTAGGACTCTGACTCGACAAGCGTGCCGCGGAACGCATCGGCCGTCACGCGATCGGAGGCCTCGCCCTCGACGACGATCCGGATCTCCTTCGGCGCCGAGAACTTCTTGGTCTTCTTGTCGAACTTCACACCGCTGAAGACGACCGTGCCCGTCCAGGAGTCCAGGACGACACGATCCGAGGGCGGCGTCAGTGTTGCGACGTAGCTGAGATGTTCGAGCCAGTCGGCATCGGCGGACTCCCAGAGCTCCAGATGCGCGAGCTTGTAAAAGTCGCGGCCGTATCGCTGGTACTGCGGCAGCAGCGCGTTCTTTCGACTCTGCAGAATCCCCAGGCTCGCCCGCCGGTCGGCCAGGTCGATCTTCGCCCAGGTGAACCCGGCGCACACGAGAACCAGCACGAGCCCGACGACACCCAGGACAATCTGTCGCTTGCGGGAGCCGAGGTCCGGCGTCTTGCGAGGATGAAGGAAATCGATGAGGTCGCGGTCGAGCATGGGCGCCAACAGCAGACCCGCGAGCGGCCACACCGGGCCCATCTGGGGCTCGGCGCCCGACGTGTCCACCCGGATGTGCCGGTCAAAGACCTCCGTGTTGATCTTGAGAATCTCCCCGATGGACTTCGCCGCCAGTTCGCACACCTGGTGATTGCCGAAGAACACGGCGCGTTGCACGTCCTCGGCGTCCTCGACGATCCTGTAACTCATCCATGTTCGTCTCGCTTCGGTCACGACGGCGTCCGCGATGGCCTGCGGGTCGTCACCGGGCGGAATCTCGCCGGCGCGTGAGAACCGGATGGTGCCATCGACGATCACGCTGAACTCGACGCGATCGCCGGAGATATCGACGGCCAGCACGCCGGATTCCGCGCCCTCGGTCGCGTTCGTCGCCACCAGCGCCGCGGTCCCCAGTGTTCGCAACGACATTCGATCGACGGTGATTCCCGCGGCGCCGGCCGCATCACGCACGTTGGCCAGGACGGCTTCGGGCGCCGCGGCGGCAATGACGGTCGTGGACGTCTGGGTACGCCTCAGGCACGCGAAGTCGATCACGGCGCCATTGGGCTCGAACGGCAGATCGCGCTGCAACGCCAGCCGGGTCATGTCCGGCAACTCGTGGTCTTCGATGGAGGGCAGCGTCAGGCGTTTGAGGACGACGTGCTCGCGGGAGATCGCGATCGTGGCGTGGGTCCTGGCGAGACCTGCCTCGCGAAGCGTCTTGCCGACCCAGGTGCCGAGCTCGACCGGATCGTCGGCATCGATCGTTTCCGGCAGCGGCTGGACGAGCACGCGACGGACTGTCAGGCGACCACGATCGACGTAGGCCTCGAGCGCGCGGAGGCGGCGACGTCCGATGTCGATCGCAATGACGCGTCGAGCGGCCATGGCACTGAGTCACTCCCGGACCGTCAGCCGGCGGTCCACCGGCCGATCCTTTTTCCGACCGGCGTTGCGGGCCGGTTCCCGATTTCACCGGCGGGTGCCGGCATGTCGGCGCCCGTCTCGTCTGGCGGTACAGCCTCGGCGGCCCCGGGTTGCTCTGAGAACACAGGATCGCCGGAGAACGGGTCGGCCGCGACGCCGATCTGGGCCTCGGCGGCACTGGACCGGTCCGGCTCGTCGAGCGGGTCGGACTCGGGTTCATCGCTTTCAAGAGTGCCAACGTTGGCGGCGATCAACGCCGCGGTCCGCAGCCAGGAGACCTCGCGAAGGTAGGCGATCCGGGGCCGCGGCGATGAGAGGTCCAGGACGACCTCGTAAATGATCGCGCCGGACATCGCGCCGTCGGCTTCCGAGTCCTGGGGGTCGTCGGCATCGACCTCGCCCGCCGCGAGACGCAACCGGTAGGTCCACGACCGGGTCGTGATGAGCCCGCCGAGTTGGTCGTACGCCTCGGGTGCGACGATGCCCTGGATGGCGGGCCAGGCGACCGTCTCGCGGTCTTCATCGGAAAGGTCGTCGCGGATTCGCACGATGTCCGCCGCCTGCTCGGGCCCGATACCGGGCAGTGTCAGCAATGCTTCGTAGGGGGCCGTGTTGATGTCGAGCCGTCCGTAATGCAGCTCGCCCTCCTCGCTCGTGAAGGTGTCGATGATCTCCGGCCAGTCCGACGGATCCATCTGGAAGAAATTGAGCACCCCGAAGAGTTTCGCTTCGGTGTCGAAGACGGTCCCGCCGTCCATGATCCGCTTGAGCGTGTCGCTCGAGACTGAGCCGAAACGCTCCGCGACACGCGAGCCCAGCTCGTCCGACCACGGGACGTTGAGGTTGATACGCAGCTTTCCGCTGACCTGCAGTGCCGGCTCGAATCCGTAGACGGTGACCGCGTCGCAAAGACCGCGCACGCCGTCATCGGAGCGATCGCCTCTGGCGACCCCCCGGCCGATCCGGTCAACCGGGCCGTACAACGTCTCGAACGTCATGCCCGGCACGCCCAGCAGCTCGCCCACCGACTGATACGGTCTGCGCAACGTCCGCTGTCGATAGTCCACGATCCTCGCGGCAAGTTCCTCGTCGACAAGGCCGGTCGCGGCGAGCATCTCGGCATCGATGACCTGCAGATCGCGTTTGCCGGCCTCCGGGACAAGCAACTCGCCGCCGGGACCAACCGGCAGCAACCGGACGAGGCCGATGCGTGAGCCGGTCTCGTAGATCTCGTACGACTCGTCGAGTTCAGGCGTCCGCCCGGCGAGGATCGTCTCGCGCTGCTCGTTGAGACGGCCCATCACGGCCATGATCCCGGACCGCACCAACGCCTGGGCCTGTACGCGTTCGGCGGCGACGGACGACCCGGCGATCTCGGCGTTGGCGACGAACAGCAGGCTGGTGGCCACCAGTAACGCGCCGCCCATGACGACCAGCACCGCGATGAGCGCGAGGCCGTGATCATTGCCGGCTGATCGTTGATCGGTCACGGGCCAAACCCCCCGTCGGTATCGGCGCCGGTCGCGAACGGATCGTCGGCGGACGCGTCGGGGATCGTGATCACGCGGAACCGGTCGGGCCGGGGCTCGTCGAAGCTGTCCATGTCACTGCTTCGCGCGAACGCCGCGTCGTCGAACCCACCGGTCGTGTCGAACGTGAGGCGGTCGGACTCCGCCTGGGGCGCGTCACCCGACACCGGTGTCTGCCGTTCGCCGGGCCATGGGTGATACCACACCGCGACCTCGACAGCCCGCGGCAGGCGGTTGCTCGCAAGGCTGTCGAAGCTGTCGGACCAGCCGTCACCGTCGTGGTATCGGAAACGCACCTTGAAAGCGGGTCCGATGGAAACGAAGTCATCGGTCATCGTGCGACGACCCGGTCGCGGCGTCCCGCGGCGGACTTCGATGAGACGCGTTGCATCCAGGCAGCGGTACTCCGACTGCTGCAGGTCGCCGAGGACGCCGGCGTCGAGACCGCGCCCGGCCAGGTGCGTGGCGACACCGCGGCTGAGGATCGCCAGCCGTGACGCGTCCCCGGCGATACCGGCGCCGAGCCGCTCATCGCCGACGATGCACGCCATGAGGTCGCTCTCGACGCGATCGATGAGCGTCGCCGCGGCCCGCTGCCTGGCCGTGTAGTCCAGCGCGCGAGCGCGCGACTGGAGAAACTCGTGCATGAACGCGAACATCGACCCAAGCAGCGCACCGATCAAGGCGATCGCGATCAGCACCTCGAGCAGCGTGAAGCCGTGTCGACCGTGACGTCTCGTGGCCACGCTCACGGAGCACCGCTCCCCTCGAGGCCCTCGAGCCCTTCGAGCATCTCGTCCGCCTCGTACATTTCAGGGTCCTGCTCGCGCAACGCGACGAGTTGACGCAGTGTGAAACTGACGACGTGGCCCTCAACAACACCGTCCGGCGGAACCTCGGTGATGGTCAGCTCGATCAGGCTCAACCCCGGGTACTCGGTGCGTGTCGTAACCGCGTCGATCTCCCAGTGCGGCCCCGACGCAACACCGTCGAGTTCGACATCGTCCTGACGCGAACCGACGCCGCCGGACCACTCGCCGCGCAGGTCCTGGACCGAGATCAAGCCGGCCTCGAGTTCGGCGAGCTTGGATCGGGCAAGGTCAATCGCCATCCGGCGGCGGTCGGTGCGATCAAACGCCGAGAACAACGACTTCGTGACGCCAAGGCAGAACGTGGCCGCGCCGGCGAACAACCCGATCGCGAGCAGCACCTCCAGGAGAATCGCTCCACGATGTCGCCGGATCATGATTCGTCCTCCGGGTCATCGTCGGGCGGCGCCACGGGCGGGAAATCGTCGACCGGGTCTTCGGGCTCTGGTTGAAGTCCAACCGGGTCCTCGTCCCCGGACGATTCGTCAAGCTCGGTCCGGGCGCTCGTGATCCGCTCGAAGCTCGGCAGCCCGGTCCACGGATTCACCTCGATCCTGCCACGACGGCCGTAATCGTCGCGGATCCACACGGACTGTACGAACAACGCGGAGCCGTCTGGCATGTACACGGCCAGGCGGAGCATCACCGGGTCGGTCTCTGTCCAACCGGATTCGGCATCGTCAGCGCGATTGGTAAGACCAAGACCGTCCGGCAGATCGCGGTCCGCCCAGCCCTCGACAATGACCTGGTCGGGGTTGGTCTGCCATTGGTCGTCCATCGGAAATGGATCAGCCGCGGCTGCCGAAGATGGGGTCCGACCCGTCGAGCGTTCGATCGACGGTCCCGGAGCATCGACGAGGAAGTACCGGGCGCGAATACCGGGCCGACGGGGCGGCACGTTGGCGTACACCACCTCGACGGGCCGACGTGTCAGCTGTGCGTGAGCGCGGGCGAGCAGGAGCTGGTTGCGAACAACGTCGCCCGCGGTTTCGAAAGATCGGTCGCGCAGGCCCGTGAAGACTGACGGCAGCACGAGCGCGCCCACGATCAGCACCAGGCCGATCGCCAGCATCAATTCGATCAGTGTCAGCCCGCGTCGCTTCATCAGCCGGTGACCCGGGCGTTTCAGTTGCCTCCCGGACCGCCGCCATCACTGCCGAGCGCACCGAAGTCGGAATCCTCGGCCATCTCGCCGTCGGCGCCGCGGAGGCTATCGTGGTTGGTGATGTCGTCGTCGGAGCCCTCTTCGCCGTCGGGGCCCACGGCGACCAGGTCGTAATACGACTCACCGCGAATCTCGCCCGGGAAGTGATAGACCAGTTCGTTGCCCCAGTTGTCTTCGGTGACGGGTTGCTCCAGGTAGGGCCCGCGCCAGCGCTCGTAGTCGTTCTCGTCCTCCAGGGTGTCCTGCTTCCAGAGCACCTCGATGCCTTCCTCCTCGGAGGGCCAACGACCGAGGTCGAGGCGGAACTGTTGAAAGGCGCCCGAGAGCAGGTCGAACTGGACACGCTGCAGGTCCAGCTTGGCCTGGTCACCACGCGGCAGAAGGCTGGTCACCACCAGGCCGCCGATGGCCAGGAGGATCGCGATCACGATCAGCAGCTCGATCAGCGTGAAGCCGGATCGCCGGATCGGTCGGGCTGCAGTTTCAGTTGTCTTGCTGGCGTTCATGGCGGATGTCCTTGCAAAAGCGGATTCCGGGTCTCTGGGGGGCCCTTGATGCATGATATGGCCCCTTGCATGGCCACGTTGCCAGCCCCCCACGATCCTACCGGCCGGGGGTCGCCGGGATGCGTTCCGTCGGGTGGCACGGCCGAGCGAGCGCAAGCGAACTCGCCCAATGGTCGGGCGGACAGTCATCTTCTACCCGATCGTCGAGCTGAGCTTCACCATGGGCACGATCAGCGCGATGAAGATGAACAGGACCACGCCGGCCAGTGCCAGCAGCATCAGCGGCTCCATGAGCCGCACGAACAGCTGCAGCATGCGGTCGACCCGCTTCTCGACGGTCTCGGCGATCGCGGTGAGCACAACCGGCAGGTTGTTGGCCGATTCGCCCACGGCGATCATCTCGGCCACGTCCTCGGGGAACATGCCGCAGTTGCTCAGCGGTACCGCCAGCGGCTCGCCGGATCGCACCGCATCGACCGCATCGTCGATCGCGATCGCCAGCAGCGGGTGGCCGATGGCGTCGCGGCTGATCTGCATCGCCTGAATCATCGGCACGCCGTTGTCAAGCAGCGTTCCAAGGATCCGCGTGAACCGCGCGATTGCGATGCTCGCGATCAGCGGGCCGATCTTCGGCAAGCGAAGCTGCCAGCGGGCAAACGCCTGCCGGACGCCGGGGCGCCGCAACGCCCACGACCCGGTAAAGACAGCGACGACACCACCGACGAGCAGCGCCAACCAGTAGCGAGTCAGCAGCGTCGAGGACGCCATCAGGATCTTCGTGGGCAGCGGCAGCTCGATCCGCGCATAGAACATCTGGAATTTCGGCACGAAAAAGACCAGCGCCGCCACCACGATCGCCAGACCGACACACAGCAGCATGACCGGGTAGATCATGTTGCCGACGACCCTCGCGCGCATCTCTGCCTGGTTCTCCAGGAACTCCCCGAGCCGCGCAAAGACCTGTTCCAGGAAGCCGCCGGTTTCACCGGCGCGGATCATCGCGACCTGGATCGCCGGAAATATGTCCGGGCGTGCGGCCATCGTGTCGGCGATTCGCGCCCCCTCGGAGACCTCCTCGGCGATCTCGGTGATGACGGCCGCAAGCCGCGGGTTGGACTTGTTGCGACCGAGCAGCTCCAGCGCCTTGAGCACCGGCATGCCGACGCGCAGCAGGTCAGCCAGCTGTGTGTACGCCGTGGCGAGGTGGCGTGTCGAAACCGCCCGCCGGAGCCTGGGCACCTCGCGCACCACGTCGATGCGGACCGGCGCCAGGTCGCGGTTATGCAACGCCGCGAGCGCCGCCTGCTCGCTGGCCGCCGCCAGCGTTCCCTCCTGCCGCGCCCCGGACGCGTCGCGCGCAATATAGGCATAGGTCCCCATAGGGCTTTCGATCTTACTACCCGCTCAGTCGCCGCCGGTTGCCAGGAAACCGGCGACATCGGGCCCGGTCACGACCGTGTCCGGGCAACCCGTGGCACCGAATACCGCCACGGGCCGGAACCCGCGGTTCTCGACCGCCATCTTCACGAGGTCTTCGGCTGACAAGGTCAGACGCCCGGTTCGGCGGGTCAGCTCGAAATGAAGATCACCGACGCCGTCGTACGCCCGGTAGACGACCTCGGTACAGACAAGGCGGTCGGCCCGGAAGAAATCGAAGTCGAAGTCGTAGAGCTTGCCCTCGTGCGTGATCGCCTGTGCCAGGGCGCGGGCGATCTGCCGGGCCGTCAGGTTGGGCCGGATGACGACCGTGGCGTCCACGGCGAGGGTGTCATCAAGCGTTCGAAACAACACGCCGTCCTTGCGCGCCTCGAGCACTTGACGCTGTCCGGGCTCGCCCACGTACAACGCCGCGTGCGGCCAGTACCCTGGAAGAAAGAGGTTCGACATCGCGTCGTCGTGACGTGTGATGATCACGTCGCCGGGCTCCAGAAGTGCCTCGATCTGCCGCCTGGTCGGTTCGGTGATCCGTTTCGTGCGCCACTGCAGCCGTGTCTCGGCAATGACGCGACCGAACACTTCGGCGATTGCGAAGATCGCCTGCTGGACGGCCGAAGCATGGCGACGCCTCACCGAGTGGGACCGATAGTCGATCCGAGCCTTGACGACTTCGCGGACGCCGACCCGCAACGACGATTCGGCCTCGCGCAGATACTCCAGGACGATCGCGAAGTCGGGGTGACCGCCGAGCGATTCGATGTCGGCACGGTGCTCGTCGGCGAAGTGCTGGGCATGGCGAAGCCGCAGGCCGTTGACCGGATCCGTCAGGGACTTGCGTATGGCCGTGTACTGCTTGCGCGGGATCCGGAAACGCGGTTCGCCCTCGTTGAGCTTGCGCTGTATCAGCGTGTGATCGGCGAACGACGACACCAGGAACCGCCCCGCGCGGACCAGCAGGCACGCCGCGGTATAGGCCACGACAAATGCCCGAAGCTGGGTTTCCGGGTCGGCATTGATATCAGCTTCGGTGATGGGCCGGAGGTCGTCGATCGTTTCCAGCAGACCGGCTCGCGCCGTCAGGTATCGGGCGAACCACGCCTGCACATTCGCGTCTTCATCGGGCGTGAAATGGCCACGAACGGCCGCGCGGCGAGCATCGGCCAACTCCATCTCGGCCGCCTCGATTCCAACGACCGCCGGCCCCAGCGAAGCAATCGCCCGCACCCCGGCCCTGACAGTGTCATCGGCATCCACGACGCTCAGGATACCGCGGTAACCTTCCCGCATGACAGTCCGCGTCGCCATGTGGTCGGGGCCGAGGAACATCTCCACCGCCTTGATGCGGTCGTGGGGCAATCGTCCGGACACGATCGTGTGCGACGAACCTCTCTATGCGCACTACCTGGCCGTCACGAAACGTGACCACCCCGGTGCCGCCGAGGTCATCGCCCACCACGAGACCGACCCCGACAAGGTCATCGCCTGGCTGACGGCTACGGTACCGGACGGCAAGCCGGTCTTCTTCCAGAAGCACATGGCCCACCACCTGCTCGACGACATCGACCGCGGGTGGCTCGACAAGGTGACCAACTGTTTCCTGATCCGCGATCCCCGCGAGATGCTTTCGTCGCTTGTCAAGAACGTCCCCGAACCCACGCTGCAGGACACCGGACTGCCCCAGCAGGTCGAGATCTTCGAGCGTGTGCAAGCCGGCACCGACCGCGTCCCACCGGTGCTCGACGCCCGCGACGTCCTGGAGAACCCGCAACGACTCCTGGGATTGCTCTGCGACGCGATCGGCGTCGAGTTCACCAACGCCATGCTCTCGTGGCCGCCGGGCCGCCGCGACACCGACGGGATCTGGGCGAAGCACTGGTACGACGCCGTCGAGGCGTCCACCGGCTTCAACCTCTATCGCCCGAAGCCCGACCCGGTCCCACCGCAACTCGCCGACCTGCACGAACAATGCGTGTGCTACTACGAGACGCTGCACGCGCACCGCCTGGGTCAATAGCAGTTATCTTGACTCCACCCATGCTTCAGCAATTCGACCCCCGCAATCGCGACATCCTGATCAACATCAACGGCGAGCTGCAGCCGCGTGACAGCGCCGCCATCAGTCCGTTCGACTCGGTGGTCCAGGGCGGGGACGCGGTG
>SMVB01107564.1_pt1 | contig 10766 bp, 10 predicted proteins | sample 2456461 | NCBI WGS metagenome assembly SMVB01 (sample SAMN11095934, study PRJNA526329) | marine sediment metagenome | biome: Marine sediment; feature: Surficial sediment; material: Deep marine sediment; isolation source: Hadal surficial sediment | place: Pacific Ocean | collected 2014-05 | depth...
CGACATCAAAGCCGCAAGGGCCGAGTTGAGTCATATGGTCGGTCGGAACGGGACGGAGGTACCCAAGGCCGCGAAGTATCCGATCGATCATAAGATGTTCCACCACGGTGCGGCTGTGTCGGGTCTGGTAGCCATTGTCACGGGCATCTTCATGATGCTCCGCCTCGACACGTGGCTCGGGGCGGCCAACCCGTATGTGTTGGATATCACCGACAGTTCCTGGGGTGTCGTGTACGTGGTTCACGGTATCTCAGGCGTGGTACTCTTCGGTCTGATCATCACGCACATCTACTTTGCGATACGGCCGGACAAGTGGTGGATCACGAAGTCGATGATTTATGGGTTCATCAGTCGCGAAAAGTACGTGGAGACCTTCGATCCGGGTCGTTGGCCCGTCTCCGACGCTGCTCCTCAGGAAGAGCTTGTGCCGGCTGGCGTAGGCGCCTCGGCCATTGCTGGTGAGGCGGACGAGGGCAGTGGATTCGGTGAAGGCGGATTTGACGGCGGTGGTGAAGCGACAGGCGGCGGTGAAGCGACAGGCGGCGGTGAAGCGACAGGCGGCGGTGAAGCGACCGACGATGGTGGAGCGCCCGGCAGGGATGATGAACGGGCTTCAGGGGTCGGAGGTCCGGACTGAGGTGACGTCCGAAGAGTTGAAGGAACACATCGATACGATCGAGGAGGCCTACGAGTTCTTCCTCGCGTATGCGGCTCAAGGAGTGTCTGGATCCGGTACCGGCATCAGTGGTGAGTTGACCAGATATCTGAGCCGGGCCGACCAGGCCCTCGCCGCTTTCGAAGGCGGGATCGGCGACGCAGCGGAAGGGCAGGACGCGGAAGCCGTGGCGCCCATGGATCGGGTTCTCCAGCAAGATGCCGCTAACACACGGGCCGCTCTCGGGCTCGTTATGGCGCAGCCGTCGATCAGTTCACAGTTGATCGACAACCTGAACGCTTCGATTCACTTCCGGGCGCTTCTGACCGATCTTTTCCTGGTCGACGAGGCGCTGAAGGCTTCGCTCGCAACCTCCGGATGATCCCGCTTTCTTCGTAATCCCAGCTGGGGTTACCGCTTTCTCCCGAGCTTCTTCATCACCTTCTTGAAGTCAGGGCCCGGCAGCGACCCCACCGGGGCGGACGGTCGCGGTGGCGGTGGTGTCTTGGGCGGTTTGGGCGCGCCCGGCGTGCTCGGCCATTGCGGTAGCTTGAACGACGGTTTCTTGACTCGCGGTGCGCGCCCTCTTCTGCTCTTGGCCATCAAGGCTCTCCTCTTCGGATGGCATCACATACCTTCCCTCTTGTACTACGAGATTTCGGCCGCCAGAGTGTCATTACAGCTCTCAGGCGCGCCCTCACAGTGGGATCCGGATCATGGCAGGCACACCGACGTTCCCCTCCCCTGACTTCACAAACCCTACGATCCCACCCACCAGCAGTCCGGCAGCGCCTCCGATCGCTGCGCCCGCCCACGGCCCCGGCGGATCGTCCCAGAGTCGACTCCCGATCAACGCACCGATCCCTACGCCGGAGGCCCAACCCACAGCAGCCCCCAACACCGTGTCGCCCAAACGATCCTCGGCGGAAAGGCCAAGTGCGATCCCGGTCACCAGCCCGGCGAAGACCGGAACGGCCAGGTGCCTCCCGGCCTGCCCAGATTCGAGGTAGGTCCCGGCACGCGCACGAGCGCTGATATATCCGAGCCCGACCAATGCACCAGCGCTGACACCCGCCAGAGCACCTCCTACGACCGACAAATCCTGAGCCGCTAAGGGTCGCGTCGGAAAAAGAACGGCCAGCAGGATCATGGCCCATCCGGTGAGCCTTCGGGTGACCTTCATCGGGCGTCTGAGAGCCTCCACAGGAACCACGCTGCGACACTGCAGAGCGGACGCCAGACCTCGGCCCGACCTAGCAGCGTGGCTGCAGACGGGCGTCCCTCGAGTCCATCCAGGACCCGCAGGCCCTCCTGTACCCCGAGGTCGCCCGCAGGCATTACGTCCAGCCGCCCGAGTTTGAAAATGAGGAACATCTGGGCCGTCCACTCACCGATACCCCAAACGGTAGTGAGCCGCCGGATGATCTCTTCGTCGTCGTGCCGGCCGATGCCTCTGAGACGCAGTTCGCCGCTCACGACCTTCGTGGCGAGATCCCTTAGAGCCTTGGTCTTATTTCCGGACAATCCGGCGGCTCGGAGCCGCTCATTGGAGAGCGCCAACATCTGCTCAGGAGTCGAAAAACGGGGCCCTGGACTCAGCTTTCGCACCCGGCTGTAGATCGTCGCCGCCGCCCGCGTGGCCAACTGCTGGTAGATGATCGATCGAGCCAGCCCGTGGAAGTGCGGACCGCGAAAGCTCTTCACCGGAATTTCCGGGAAGGGTGGTAGGCGTGGGATGGCGGCCCCCAGAACGGGATCCCTACGCCTCAGCGCTAAAATCTGGGCCTTGGTCGGTCTCATCGCCGGAAGATGGCCTCTTTCGCCTCTGCGTGCCAGCACGTATGATGTGCCCGAATAAATACCGAAACCTGGCCACACCGAATGACACAACTTCCGACCCTGCGCGGGCGGGGGGTGACGCCCAACCCACCCAACCGCTTCGAACGCCTCATGATGGAGCGCGACCCGGAAACGTTGGTAGAGGACCCTGCCCCACGAACCCAGTTCTATAGAGACTCCACGCGATCGATCGTGGCCCGCAACACGAGTCCCGACGTCGGATTCGAAGTGAGCATAAACCCGTACAGGGGCTGCGAGCACGGCTGTGCCTATTGTTACGCCCGTCCGACCCACGAGTACCTCGGTCTGTCCGCCGGTCTCGACTTCGAGTCGAAGATCTTCATCAAGCAGGACGCCCCTGAACTCCTCCGAAACGAGCTTTCCTCCCCTCGGTGGCGACCCCAGATGTTGGCGCTCTCTGGGATCACGGACCCATACCAGCCTATCGAGCGCACCGCCAGAATCACGCGGGGTTGTCTGGAAGTGCTTGCTGAGTTCAGAAACCCCGTGATGGTGATCACGAAGAATTTTCTCGTGACGCGAGACATCGACCTCCTCACGGAGCTCGCTTCTCACCAGGCGGTGAAGGTTGCGGTCTCTGTGACCACCTTGGATCCCGCCCTCCAAAGGGCCATGGAACCGCGCACGTCGAGTCCGGAGCGAAGGCTCGACGCGATCGAGCAGCTAGCCCAGGCCGGCGTGCCGGTCGCGGTTTTCCTGGCACCTCTGATCCCTGGGCTCAACGACCATGAGATTCCCTCGATCCTCAGGGCTGCGGTGGAGAGAGGTGCTACTGAGGCGAGCTGCGTTCACCTTCGGCTTCCCTACGGCGTGAAGGATCTGTTCCTGGATTGGCTCGAGCGGCACGTTCCTGACCGCAAGGAGAAGATCGTGAACCGGATCCTGGCGATGCGAGGCGGGCGGCTGAACGATCCGAGACTCGTGTCCCGCATGAAGGGCCAGGGACCCATGGCCAAACAGGTCATGCAGCTTTTTCACGTGGCGCGGAGGCAGGTAGGCCTGGACGGCCCACCTGCCGAGCTTTCCACCGCGGCGTTCCGGCGGCCCGGAGACGTGATCCAGTTGACCTTGGGGGTTTGACGGCCCCCTGCCCCCCCCTCTCACCCGCTCAGTTTCTTTCGGCTTCCAGCCCTGCCTCAAGCGTCTTGTCGATGCGTGCCAGCGCCTCGAAGAGGTGCGCCCGTGTATATACGTCGGAAGCCCCCGACTGAGCCGAATCGATACGATCGCGGAGTTGGTTCAGCTCCCACCGTGCCAGCGCACGAGCATCGGCCGGTGTTCCGTTTGCTGGATTCACAACCAGGCGCGCCAAGCTGTCCAAGTAGGCCCGCTGAAGGTCCCGACGATCGGCGCTGATCGTACCAAGCCCCAATTCGCTCCAAATGGCGGTGGTCAAAGACTCCATTATTTCCGGAATCGTGGCCACCTGCCCGGCCCCGTACTTGGTCTCGCCGTCCCGAATACGAGCGAGCCGCGAAGGATCGAGGATCTGGTTCAAAACGGACGACTGAAGTTCGAGGGTCCGAGCGTGGAACGGAAAGTCGGCACGGCCCCTGATGGTGCGGTTGCTACCCCAGTGCTCGAACCCGTTGGTGCCTAAGCTCTGGAGCACCGCAGGAGACAGCGCAAGCGCACCCTCCGCGAAAATACGATCGACCAGTAACTCGAGCGCTTCCAACTGCTTGGCCTTGGGTATGTTCACAAACGGATCACGCCCATCTCCTACATGATCGCGATTCACGTACTGACCGCCAATATACTTCACCGCAGGGGCGACCGCCCGAGCATACTCGTTCATCAGTTGGGTGTACGCGTTGGTGACGTCGACGAATGGGGAGTTGTCCTGGAGCACGTACTCCGGAATCTTCGGCAGTAGGTCACGAATCAGCGCGGAACGCTCGGCGCCCCATTCGAGAGGGTCTCCGCCCAGGTCATACCTGGTGATGGTAGGATCCAATCCCGCGCCGGCGTCTGAGTCCGTGCCGTACATATGCCCGAGGTCGGAGACCTCGCGCGCGATGTCGTTCGCGTCGTCCTGGCTCTGGGTGTAGGCATACGAGATGGCCCACCGATCATACGACCCCGGCCGGTATGTATAATAGTCGCCGTTCCGCTCCCCGGGCCGGGCCAGGTTGACCGTCGGATACTCCATCACCGAACTGTATACGCCATTTCTTCTGGTGAATTCGGTGTCATGCAGTCGATCCATCGGAGTGCTCGCCGAGGATCGGAAGTTGTGTCGCAGACCGAGCGTGTGTCCGACTTCGTGCATTACGAGCCAAATCGTGTACTGCCGAAGAAGCTCATTCGGTAACGGGTCACCGGGGTCCAACTCGCCCCGCGCCGTGAGAACCAATCCTGCCAGTGCCCCCTGGGCCTCGAGCGCTGAGCCGAATCCGGGAAGCTCCACACCCGGGAGGCTCGGATCGGGAGCCGCGAAGTCGCCCACCCCGAGCGCCATCTCGAAGGCCTGCGCGGCGGTCACGGGATTCACAATGTTCCGCCAAGTGTTACGGAAACCCCGGAAACCGTTCGCTTCGAACAAAATATCCGCGTCGAGAATCTCGCCTGTGCGTGGGTCGACCTTGGACGGGCCGATCGCGCCATAGTCGGGGTCGTCGGAGGTGTTCCAGCGGAGCACGGAGTACCGGATGTCGTTCGGGTCCGCATCCTCCGGTAGGTCAAGTGCACGGATGGCGTCCACCCACCCGGCCGCCTCGAACGCCGTATTCCAGTTCTCCACGCCTTCCTTGAACCAGCCCCTGTATTCGTCGGGGACGGTACGATCGATGTAGTACGTAATGGGCTCGAGAGGGCGCCACCGGTCTCCGACGCGTTCGCCGGGCTCCAGCCGCCATCGGTTCACATACCGCCGAAAGAAAGTGGAATCCTCCGCGCTGAAGTCTTTGTGAACCGTCATGAAATTACCGACTCTGTCGTCGGCAATCCGCCGCTCCATCGGCCGCTCGGGAAGTTGGGCCAGCGTATAATGAATCGTAACCGGGATGTATCGTCCGTCCGCGACCGACGGGATCCTGCCCGGCTGCCCTGAACGAAACGTCAACATGGCCCTTATGTTCGTGTTTTCGGGAAAGCTGGATACCCCGTCGATGTAGCTCCGACTTCGGTCGAAGCTCGTGCTGCCGGATTGCCCGTCGGACCCGCGTGCGGCTCGTCGGGTCAACCGGCCCACCCCGGAGAGATCGGAGAGGAACCAGCTCGTCACATCAAGTACGAGAGCGGAGTCCGGGCGTATCGCCTCGACGTCGGCGCTCTCGACGACAGAGGACCCGACGCTGACGCCGACAGCGGCCGCGGCCCGATCATCCGTTGCGGCACCGAAGCGGTGCGGCCGTTGAACAAGGAAGACGTCTTCCCCATGCTTCTCAAACGCCATGAGGTCCATCTCGCCAAGGCTCAGCGTCGTACCGGCAAATAGTCCCTGCGCACCGATACCCCGCGCCACCCGCATGTCCATCAGGAACTCCTGCCCCAATCGATCCGCAGGGACAGCGAGATAGAGACGGCCTTCCTTCATGTAGAGGTCGAAGAAGCCGAGCGAGACCTCCGCGCCCTCCACGAGCTTCTCGAAGTCCTCGAAGGGGTTCTCCTCCTGGACCTCCTCTGCCTCGTCCTCGTCCCCGGCCACGTCCACATCCACGTCCTGTGCCACTGCGTCGATCGGCGGGGCAAGCAGCAGAGCCGTTGATGCCAGTGCCCACCCCAAGACCAAGACATGGCTCGTTATTCTTCTCATCGTCATCCCTGTCATCTCCTGCTGGATCATCCTGGGAAAACAGACAAACTAACCCGGCGGGAGGGAAGTGGCACCGGCATGCGCGATTCGCTCGTTCGCCCTCGCCATGATCCGAAGCACCCACCCACCCCAAGAGGCCCGCTCCCATCCTGAGGATGTCGGCATTGTTGCCGCATAGGAGCTCGGGTTCTATATCCGAACCGGCTCAGGGAGGTGCACGATGGACTTTACTGACCGTCCTGGGCGACGCGCCACAGGCGCGCCCGGTCCTCATGCCCAGGTAGAGAGCCCGTGCCGGAACTCCCGGAAATCAGCGCGTACATCCGTGCGCTCGAGCAGCGAATTCTCGGGCAGGTCATCGAGGCGGTCCGTATTCGTACACCTTCGCTGCTCAGGACCTTCGATCCGAGGGTCTCGGAGCTGGAAGGTCGGCGCCTGACCGAAGTGCGCCGGTTGGGCAAACGTATCGTCTTCGAGCTGGAGGGTGAATTTTTCGCCGTCATCCACCTGATGATCGCCGGGCGCCTCGGTTGGATGGAGAGGGGCGCATCCATTCCGAAGAAGCGGGGTCACGCAGCGTTCGATTTTCCCAACGGGACCCTCCTGCTCACGGAGGCAAGCACTCACAAGCGGGCATCGCTCCACGTGGTCCACGGTGAGGATGCTCTGGCGGCGCTCGATCCGGGTGGTGTCGAACCGCTGGAGGTGGACTACCCCGACTTCCGGGATGCGCTGTTGAGGGAGAACCGCACGTTGAAAAGGGCACTCACAGACCCGAGAATCCTCAGTGGCATCGGAAACGCGCACTCCGACGAGATCCTGCTCGATGCGCGGCTCTCGCCGGTGAGGCGGACCCAACAACTCGACGAGCAGGAGCTCCAGCGACTCTTCGAGTCGACCCGACGCTCTCTGACGGAGTGGGTGGAGCGGCTTCGTACGGAGTTTGGAGACGAATTTCCCAAGAGGATCACCGCGTTCCACGAAGCGATGATGGCTCACGGGAAGTTCGGTCAACCATGCCCCCGGTGCGGCACGCCCATCCAGCGCATCGTATACGGGGCCCGCGAGACCAACTACTGCCCGAACTGCCAGACCGGAGGCAAACTCCTCAAGGATCGAGCGCTCTCAAAGCTCCTCCGCGAGGACTGGCCGGCAACGCTCGAAGAACTTGAAGAGGGCGTCGAAGCTCGGCAGAAGGCTTAATCTTCCTCCGCCGGATCCGCCTCTCCCGCCTCGTCTGCCTCTCCGCTGCGCCTTGATCTGCTCTCGCCTTTCCTCGAACCCCGTTCGCCTCGCCGGCTCCGGCCGCGCTCCCGCGCTGCCTTTCGGGTGGCCCTCATGTCGTCGACCGCCTTCTCGAGTATTTCATTCATCCGGGCGAGATCCTCCGGCTCGGCGCCCCACTGGAACGCCTGATCGAAGGTGAGTTGAGCGAGCTTCGAGAACGAGCGCGAAAGCGCGCGCATGTCACCGCCGAAGAAGCGATCCGTAAAGTGCTCGACACGCTCGAAGACGTCGTCCACGACATCTTCGTTGTCACCGAGATACGCCACACCTTCCTCCGTAATCGTGTAGATCTTCTTTCCCTCTTTCTCCTCGACGGTCAGGTATCCTTCGTCGTCCAGCATCTGAAGCGTAGGATAGACGGATCCCGGGCTCGGCCTGTAGTAACCTTTGGACTCCTCCTCGAGGGCCTTCATCACCTCGTACCCATGCATCGGGCGCTCCGAGATCAGTTGAAGAATCACGAACTTGAGATCCCCTCGCTCGAAGATCTTCCATTTCATGCCACGCCGGCGGCGCCGGCCGCGGGGTCCGCGGGGTCCGAAAATGAATGACTCGAAATCGAATCCGTAATCCATCGCGCAAAACATCTCGTCCTCCTCCCTTCTTCCTGCGTTCCCCGGTCCCACGGCTTCGCGGTTTTCGCGGTTTCGCGGCTGCGCGGTTCGGTCAGGAGATCACTCGATATATCGTAACCGTCATAACACGATATACTATTCGATATATCGGAACAATGGTGAGACCGAAATCGACCCACCCCAGTTGGGCGTGCTTCGTCCAGAGAAAGGTAGATGGAAAGAACCCCGAGGGCGGTGACCCCCGAAGTGAAAAAAAAGACGCCGAGCGGCCTATCGGCCTCCCGGCGCCTCCACCCCGAACAGAACGGGATTCACGAGGAAATTCCCTCTCAGTACGCCCTAATTACCACCACGCGGCCTGGGCTGGGCTCGCCGGCCCGTAGATCGCGGCGAAGAGGTGGAAGACCTTCGAGGGGACGCCGCGGACGATCGTCCAGACGACCCTCTGGACGAGGCTGCGCTACCTGAGGATCTGGAGGATCCCGAGGAGCGTGGCTGGGCAGATCTGCCGGTATTCACACCCCCGCTCCCTGCGCTCGTATACCCCCCTCCTCTCGCCACGCGTCCCCTCGTAGGATTAGAGACGCCCCCACCGATCCCGCCGCCGCTTCGGCCCACGACAATGATCGGACCGTATCCGTAACCGCCGTATGGGCCGTATCCACCATAGCCGTATCCATAACCGCCGTATGGTCCGTATCCACCATAACCGTATCCAAAACCTACGGATCCGCCGAATCCGCCATAGGGGTATCCATAAGGTCCGTAATAACCAAAGCCGAATCGGAAGCGAGATCCGTATCCGTAGGGGGAGTAGTAGCCATAGGGGGAGTAGTAGCCATAACGTGAATATGGATCGTAAAACGGGTCTTCAAAGGGGTTGGGACCCACACCGTAACCGTAGCGTCCGCGTCCCCCCTCGGCTTCCGCCCCTGGAGGCCCCAAGGCATATCTCTGGTTGACCACGAATTTCTCGGGGTACGAAACCGCGACGACGACGTCGATCACGCTGGCGGGAACACCGGCATCCGCCATTTCAATCAACCGGCTCGCGTCCAAAGCGAACGGCTCGGCTCGCTCTATGAGCCAGACCTCGACGGTCTCCGCGGAAACCTTCTCGACCGCCTCGATCACGTCGTCGAGAGCGATCGGAATGGAAGCGGCCATCCGCGCCATCCGCACGTCCGCACCCTGCGTTCCAATCAGGTCCCCCTGCCCCGCCGCCTGGAAGTCATCACGCGACGCCTGCCGGTATCGAAGCACCCAGGGCAACCTCTGACCGTCCACATCCACGGTCCGGACATCCAGCCATTCGGACGGTGAGACCATGGACATCACACCTGTCGAACTCCTGGGGCCACCGGCACCACAGGTAAGCTCCGATCGGACGTAGATCCGGCGGGAATCGCCTGAGAATTCAGCTTGTTCCCATCCCTCGCACCCCTCTCTGCTCACCGCATGCTGTTGCCCGTCAGTAAAGATCGATTCTCGTGACACGACCTGACCGTCGACCACGGTGAGCATCTCGATGGCCGCCTCGCCGGCGAGAGGCACCACGCACAGAAGAGGTGCCTCGGCCGGCGCCGTAGCCGTAAACGCCGCTGCAGCCGTCTCGTCTACCGCCCGCCAGCAACCGATCCAGGGCACCCATCGACTGTCTACTTCCTGCGCTGCCGCCGTGGGAACCACCATGAGCAGCCATGCACCCATGAGAACGCCGAGGGTGGCCCCCCGCTGCCGGTCGTTTAACGTGCTTACCATCATGCCCCCCGGTCAGAACCGAGCTGAAAGGCCTATCGTGGCATGGAAGCCACTCAAATCGAGGTTGTCGTAATCAAAAGTGTAGCCCGTCCTGGCGCGACCGAAAGCGTACCTTCCCTCCAACCTCCACAGGAACCGCGGGCTCATCGTTATGTCAACTCCCGCGAAGGCATGGGCGGTGGGTGCCGCACTGTTCGATTGGAGGGTGAAGTAGAGGATGTCGAGTGTCTCAATATCGACGAAGTCCCCGACCTGTCTGAATCGATACCAGATGACGCCGGCACCGGCGCCGACGAACGGCACCCACTTCGCTGGGATCCAGGCAAACTGGCTGATGGCCCGTCCTCGATCACGGAGGTAGAACCTCGTGCTGACCGTCAGCGGCATCCTCGTGAACGTCGTCGTTTGTTCGATCGGGAGATTATCGAGATCCACCCAGTCTCGCATTTCAGATCGAACATCACTCCTCGAGTACCTGAAGTCCAATGCAAGATCGAAGCGCTCACTGCCTCGGACGGCGAACTCGACTCCCCAGGTAGGAGCATCGAAGTCACTCCTGCTCAGGGTCAACTGATCACGCGCATGGTTCAACACCGCGCCACTGGCATGGGCAACCGTGTATCCAAGGTTGACGCCCACCTGAACCCACGGCTGCTTGAAGAGGAAGCCCTGGCCACTGCTTTGAGCAGAGGTTCCGGAAGGGACAAGAGGCAAGGTGACGGTGAGCAAGAAAAACGTCGCTCGAACTCGACTCCAGTGACCGATCAAGAGATCCTCCCCGTTTCGTCCCAGGTCCGACACTAGCCGCTGCTACGATTAACGCAAGAGACATGCCGGATTCAGAAGGGAGGGTTTCGGCCGAATTCTCCGC